>Ga0156400_1007_pt1 | contig 21438 bp, 19 predicted proteins | sample RifOxyA3_FD_108044 | JGI IMG/M metagenome (GOLD analysis project Ga0156400, IMG submission 108044) | Deltaproteobacteria bacterium RIFOXYA12_FULL_58_15
GGCCGCCTGTTTGTGGCCCTGCGCAAACCCTGATTTCCCGCCGTCGCGACCCCACCTAATCTTGTCCTAATCGTCCTAATCGTCCCAATCGTCCTCATTGACCTCATTGTCCTCGCGGCCGTGGACGACCTGAGCGCCACGTGGTAATCACAACACTGCGACGAGCTGTTTGCAGATCGTACGGAGATCATCATGAGGGCCACAGTCCTGTTTGGGTTGCTATCTGCCCTGCCAACCATCGCCAACGCCCAGGGCGGTATCTCGGGGATCAAGATCTCAAACTTGCACGTTGATGGACTCAACGTCGACGTCGACGTCGGTTTGCAGGCCACCGACACCTGCGTCATGTTTGACTCGTTCACCGCGGCGGGCATGGGATACATCCGCTCTGCTGACTACGGCTGTCGCCTTCTCGGGCCGCGCACGGAGCGCAGAGCCTATCAGGCATCTTGGCCGCTCGCGACACCGTCTCTTCTCAGTGTTTCGACGATAAGCTCGGGCATGACGCTGCTCTCACCTGAGATCAACGCCATCGATTGGGGCGACGGCAATGCGCAGGAACAGGCGACTCTGGCAATCCAGGCCAATCCCATCAACAGTTGGAAGGGTACCTTCTCCCACACCTACGCCGACGGGAGCTACACTTTGACGGCCGGCGTCTTTCGGCAAAGCTTCAACACCATCACCGCCGGAAATCCTGTGTACGCGAACTCCCCTCAAGTGCGTTTCTGGAGCAGTACTTGGGCATCCACCTCCACCCATAGCACGAGTTGGATCGGCCTCACCGCAAACACCGACATCACCGTGCCAGGCAACATCAATCCCAACGATGGCGGCCCGATCAGTGACGGTGGGGTAACGGCCGACGGTGGGCCAACCGGTGACTCGCTACCGACGGGCGATGGCGTTGTCCCCACAGGCGACAGTACCGTCCAGATGGGCGACACCTACCGAGCCCCCACAGGTGGCGGTTCCCACAACTCGTCCCAGCCCGACGATGGATGCAACAGTGCAGGCAAGAGTGCTTGGGCAGCCATCTTATGTCTCTGCTGTATCGCACTCCTTCGCCGTCGCGATCTGCAGGCCGAGGCCTAGGCAGAACTGATTGAACCTCCGAGGCGACGCGCTCCTGACCTGCGCGTCTGATCGGCGGCAGATTACCGCCGCCCCTGGCGCCGATGATACCGGTGGCGGCGGCGAGATCGACGCTGACTTCGTAATCGGTGTGGATTGGTAGCGCTGTTGGTGCTATAGTGCATCACAGGTATACGGGAGATGCTCATGAGCACCGCTGTTCTGACTGTGCGAGTTGAGTCGTCGGTGGCGAAGCGGCTTGCAAGGCTCGCCAAAGCTACCCAACGGTCGAAATCGTACCTCGCCGCAGAGGCCATTGACGAATACCTTGCAATTCAGGAATGGCAGGTAGACGCCATCAAGAAGGGATTGGCGGAGGCGGCGCGTGGTGAGGGTGTGGCAATCGGCGATGTGAAGCGAGCGTGGGAGCAGAAACTTGCGGATCCGTCTCACTCGTAGCGCAACGCGCGACCTCGACGCGATTGAAGCGCACATTGCCGAAGACAACCCAAAGGCTGCTGTGCGAACAGTGCTTCGCGTCCTGGAGGCGATCGAAGGGCTCTCCGAGTTCCCGAATGTGGGTCGGCCAGGACGCGTCCCCGGCACGCGTGAGCTTGTCGTCGGCGGCACTCCATTCATCACTGTTTACAAAGTAGAAACCAACACCCTGTGGGTGGCCCGCGTGCTCCACGGCGCCCAACGCTGGCCTGAGTAGTCGGGCTAACCGGGGCTAACCGACGCCACAGGCTCAACGATCAACGATCACGATGGTAGCCAAAGCGACGGCAAATGCGTATGCGCTTGTTCTTGCCGACAATTGAATACCCCCAGGAACTCCCAGATACGTCCCAGGCCCAAACAGAATCATGGAATGAAGGGAATTGGCAACCCGAATTGCCCGTTGCGGTCGTCGTGAAGCAGCCCTACCTTCTGGTCCACACAGCAAGAGGAGGAAGGAAGGTCTTATGAAGGCGATCGTCGTTCGTGGTTTCGGATCCCCAGACGTACTCGAGCTCAAAGAGGTGCCGACGCCAAAGCCGGGCGAAGGCCAAGTGCTCGTTCGCATTCACGCCGCTGGCGTCAACCCCTATGATACCTACATCCGCACCGGTACGTATCCACACAAGCCCGAGCTTCCTTACACCCCGGGCTCCGACGGCGCCGGTGTGATTGAAGCTGTGGGCGAGGGCGTGACCCGGGTCCAGCCGGGCCAAAGAGTGTACACGGCAAAGACTTTGACAGGCGCATACGCGCAATTTGCGTTAGCACTCGAGAGCCAAGTTCATCCGCTTCCTGACAGGATAACGTTCAGCCAGGGAGCCGGCGTGTGGGTGCCCTACGGTACTGCTTATCACGCATTGCATCACTGGATAGCAGACCACGCCGCACAAACCGTCCTCATTCATGGCGCGAGCGGCGGTGTTGGCACCGCGGCGTTGCAGATGGCAAAGGCCATGGGACTGACCGTTTTCGGTACCGCCGGAACGTCCAAAGGGATCGACCTGGTCGAGCGCGAAGGTGCCCAACAGGCATTTTTGCACACCCAGGCCGGTTATCAAGAACAGATACTCGACGCCACCGGCGGACGCGGGGTGGACGTCATTTTGGAGATGCTCGCAAACATAAACCTTGCCCAAGATCTCAGATTGCTCGCCAACAATGGCCGGGTTATCGTGATCGGCAATCGCGGAGAGGTAACCATCAACGCCCGCGATCTCATGGCCCGGCGGGGCTCAATCCACGCCTTCACCCTGTGGTCCATCACCCCTGCCGAGGAAGCGGATATCCACGCAGGCCTGTTTGCCGGACTCGCAAATGGCACCTTGCGTCCGATTGTCAGCAAGGAAATGCCGCTCGGAGAGGCAGCTCGGGCTCACAAAGAGATTCTCGAACCTGGTGCCACCGGCAAGATTGTGCTCACGACTTGAATCGTCTTCCAATTCCTCCAGAACACGACTGAGCCTTCCAGGATCCGCAGCGATCAGATCAAAGAACACCGCTGTGCGATGCTCCACCTTTTTTCGGCGAGCAATCATCTTGCTGATATATCCTGGCGACCAATCGAGGAGCGTTTCCAGCTTGCCTCGTGTCGTCAGACGTTCGACGCGTTCAAGGGCTTTCATAAAGACGGCATACCGCCGGTCTTCGAGTATCTTGTCAAGTCGCGCATCCGCAATAGGCTGCCTATTCGGATTCGCTTGCCTCTTCCGACGTGTCCACCTCTACGACTGGTACGGGTGTATCTTTCTGCGCTGGTTGGGCTTGTTGCGTTTCTTTCCATGTCGGGTCTGTTGCCAGCCCCTTGCGAACATGACGCAGTCCTGGGCTGCAACCCACCGACAGGATTGTTACGCCTGCCAAGAGGTTGACCAATGCCAACGGCCAAAGTGCGGATCTGATTGATGACAGCATTTTCATCTTATATGCCCTCCCCGTCGATCAGCTTGCGTGTTTCCTGTGCAGCCTCGTGAAACGCAAGTTGCGCACGCTTCAACAGTCGAACATCAAAGTCGGAATCAGGCCAGACCATTTCGAATGAGTTGTCTTCGCCCACAAACCGTCTTTGAAATGTCTTGCCCTGTTTTGGCAGGTTCACGGTCACGTCCAGAACAGTGACTGCGGTCATGTCTGCCCCCCAGACACTCACATCTGGCTCGGCAAAGAACTGATCGACGACAATCGAAATGCTCGGGTCATCGGCTCCATTACCAGCCATGTCCAGACCAACGCTCTGAAATTCAACCTTGGCGGCCTGTGTCAGCCACTCCTGTGGCTTGGGGTTTGTGAATACATACGCGGTGTCCATCCCGTAGCCATTCTTCTTCACCGCTACAGCCTCAGGTTCATTGCGCAGGGTGGGCTTCAGTTCCAGTTTCTTCCAGACGACACTCTTGGTCATCGGAGTGGTTGAGCCCACCTCTCGTCCAGAGGTGTACGGCTTGACCATGGTGTAGTTGGTGAGGGCGCATCCGGCAAAGGCCCACGCGCACACGACCAACGAGAATGGGGTTTTCATCTTTCCTCCCAAAACGTTTGGGGCGCAGGTAGTTGGGTCTCGCATGTAAAAACACCGGGCAGAGACGACAATACAGGCACCGTTATTCACCTTCCCGTTCAAAACTCAGATGTGATGGAGCGGCCATCGTAGAGATCGCTGCACAGCTTGGCTAACCACGGGTGAGGGTCCCATAGACGAGACAATCAGTACAAATGTGAGGCCATGCCCACGCCGACGCTCTGGAAGCGGCCACGTGAAGCTGTTCGGGAAACCCAAGAGGCTCGTCGCGCGGAAGGTGGTCGATCTTTCGCCGTCGCTTGCCGATTGTTCCGATCCACTCGCGGTCGGGTTCCAGTAGAGGGACCCCTCATTTCTCCGGGTCGCCGCTCAGAGGCAAGCGCGTGGGGTCATGATCCTGAACAAGCGCCATCTCCCGATTCTCCGACACAGAGGCACCCAAAGCTATACTCACGATAAAACATGTTATATCCATTCTCGTAGCACAGCTCTCCCCAACCACAACTTTGATCGTAGTGTATCGTGTAGCAGACATCTGAATTCAATTGGTCCACAATTGACGAATCGCCGTCTTCGAGCTCCATTGCCCTAAGGTCGTCGATTTTTCCTTCGGAGCCGCATCCCATGAACGCCATTCCGATTCCCAACGTAACGAGCTGCTTGATTTTCATAAAGTCTCCTGTTTGCTATCCGCAGTTCAATTTGCGATGACAGTTTGCACGATGTATGCCAGAGGCTGAGCGTCATCTCCGCACCGTATTCGTTACGCTTTTTGTTCTTCGCAATGGAGCACAGGGAACCACGGCGCTCCACCAGGGAACGACAGCGCTCCACCAGGGAACGACAGCGCTCCACCAGGGAACGACAGCGTTCCACCAGGGAACGACAGCGTTCCACCCTGGGAACAACAGCGGTATCCGAGGAATTCTGCCCACGATCCTCGCCGCCCTACGCCGCGAGCTTGAGCAGCGCGGTGGCATCGAGGAGCCGAAACAGCCAAACCGTCATTGTAAGGTCGCGCGCCGTATTTCTACCCGACATACTGGATCACGGTGCCGCCTCTTCTGTGAAAGGAGGATTGGTGATGCGATGGATCCGCGCACCGCGGTTTTGGTAGACAAGGGGTAAATCGAGGACTCGGTGGTCTTGGCCCACCAGTACATGAGTCGCGCCGGTGTTGGCGGCCAGCTGGCGAAAGCTCTCGGTGTCGTGTTCGTCGAATGCGCAGTTTCTCGGCCAATGATGTGACCACTCGGGCAGGGAACGTCGGCATATCTGATTCATGCGTTCCGCCCACGCAAAGGCAAAAGAGCGGCTGAGATTGCCATAGGTGCCATCTTTGTAGTCACCTATGGTGCCTCGCTCTGACCATGCACGAAATAACCTCACATTGTTGGTAATGAACAGTGCTTCTGCTGGTGTATGGTCTTTGGCCCAGAGTGCAGCCTTTGTTATGCTATTTTGGCCACTGAAACCGAAGAGATCGGAATTCCGTACACCTCCTCCATTGGCTAATTTCACACCACCAAAACTCAACACCGCAAGGCCCAGACAAAGCGCAAGAATGGCCGGCCGAGCCGACATGTAATCCGAAATTCGCTTGACGGACGAAAGAGCGACGATAGCGGCCATGACGACAGAGGCGTTCAGCAACTGTGTCGTATGGTGGTACCAACTCACCGCCACCGCTATCCCGGCGACCACCACCAGCCAACGCGGATCGACAAACTTTCTCCACGTCTCCGGCAGACGCAAGAGAATCAACTTCGAGAGCCACGGCCATAGCAGCCAAGCAAGCACCATCACCGCGAAGGGAGGCGCAATGTAGTCCAAGGCCAACAGCACCCAAACAAAGGCACCACTGGCCAATAGCCCGGACTTATTTCGATGCTCTTCCAGCACAACAGCGGCAGATGCACAAACGGCGAATACCATGGCGATGCGGGCCAACCGCATGGGGCTCGTCAGCAACCAGAATTGGATAGGCACCCACTCGCCGAACAGTATCGTCAGCACCACCGCAATGGGTGTAGCGATGGCCAACCCTCGCAAAAACCACGCATGAGACTGATTCTTGGTTATCTGTGCCCCCCGCCACACCAGCGCAACGCAGGCCAGGTTGGCTGCATGAAAATGACCTGGATAGGTGCTCGGCAAGAAGTGATGCTTGCTGCGCAGAGCGATGAGGTGAAACCATTCGGGGTCAATCAGACGCATGGTTGACTCGCCACCCGCATGAGCGCGGGCCAGCACGGCAGGGATACAAAGAAGTGCGCCGAAAGCTATGGAAGTAATGAGCGCGCGATCCATATTGCGAAAGCCGCGACCCAAGACCGCCAGGCCCTGAGCGAAAAGCCCCCATAGGCCAATCACCGGGTGAATATTGAATCCGATAGCGCCCAATACCGCCGCCAGATAGGGTCGCTTGTTCAGTTGTCCCCACAGTCCCCACAGCAACAAGGGAAACGCCAAGTCGCGCGGAAGCAAATAGATCTCGTAGGTGGGGACCCAGCCCCACACCAACTTAGGAAACACCATGGCGAGAACCGCCAATAGCGGAGCCCAAGGATGCTCAAACAACAAACGTGCGAGCGCTGCTACCGCACCGAAAAGGAGAAATATACTTAGTCCATGGAGCAAGAGAAATGCCGGTTCCAAGCCGAGTGTCTCCACCACCGGCGCGATAAAATAGAATGCAAGAACCGAATACTGATCAGCGATATTCGCTACAAAGTCACCCGGGAACACACCAGGACCGTGCATATGAATACGCAGAAATGGAATGGTAACGTGGTGGTCGGAAAAGTAGATACGGTATCCGACAAACAAGTAGGAAAGCATCGTACCGCACAAGGCCAATAACCACGTCGATGACGTCGATGACGTCGATGACGTCGATGACGTCGATGACGTCGAACGAGAATGCGACCTCGTCATCTTCAAGAATTCTATGCATGGGACGTGCAAACGCATTGTCTGTCCGACGTGCCGGTGGTTCAACTCATGAAGGAGATGTCCAGGTTTTGGCTGCTAGCTTAATCGCGAACCAATGCATCAACAATTGGCCATAACGCTGCACAATGTGAGCGAACAATTGCAGGCTTTCCTTGTAGTCGCGATGCGGACTTCGCAGGTCGAGCGGAACCAACTCTTCATCAGAGAAGATACGTTTGTAGAGATTCTCCAGCCCGTTCTCTATATCGGACTTCAGCGAAGTGTGAAGCGCCTCCCGCTCCAGTCGAGCCTCGAGGTTGCGGGCTTTGGCACTCAGAAACTTGTTGCGCAACTCCATCAAAGCCAAAGCAAAATCTGCCGATGGCAGGGTTCCGAGGTCGAGGTGCCATCGGCCTATGCTCTCCATCCGTTGTTCGAAACTGCGCGATCCAACGCCAAATTCATGAACGGAGAAGAGTTGGATGAGATAATCCGCGGCGCGAAGTCGATCCAAATGTTGCCAGACTTCATCGTCGTCGAACATGCGGGGCTGAGGCGGTTCGTGACGGATCGCTATTGGCAAATGTCCTGTGAACAGATGAGGGGAGGCGATCTGAAGTGTGGTGCCAAAGAGCCCGTCTTGATTTCTTAGGATGGGTAAAAAGGGTGGGAGATCGAATCGATTGTCCAAGGAGGTAGCTGGCATCATGAAGTAATCGGTGGACACAGTGGTACGCGCCACCGCGCGAAAGACCGCCTTCGTCTTGCGAGCCCGTTGATAGTCTTTCTCCGATTCGGCGAGCATCTTGCGCAAAGGACCGACAGCGAGCATGAAATACATTGCTCTACCCATACCAGAATCGCCTACCAGACCCGTTGTCACCGCCGCGACGCGACCCTGGACTGACCTGAGACTCTCGAGCAAACGCTCGTCCATAGGAAGGAGATGCACGTGTGGGTAATCAAAAAGCGAACCGAGGGGCCTCCCGAGTAGCCTCTCGTGCTCAGACAACAGATCGATATCGAATGGCGCACTCGCCTCAAATGCTGCTTCTCGGTCATCAAAGAAGAGAAACTGTGTTGGATCGATTGAAGCGAATTGCGCTCCATCATCGAAATCCGACGGTCTTCGAAGCTCACAAATAGTGTCATCATCGACAGACAAAAAGGCGTTTCCCACCTGGTCTAAGAGCAAGGCGTTGCGATTCGATCCGGCGCTGCGCTCAACACCCTCGAAACCGAACAACCCAAATTTCAATACCTCCGTCGGAATGCTCGAGTCTGTTGCTTTTATGTGGTCAACGAGGTCCTTGCGTTGTTCACGGCCCAAAATTCGGAGGCCAATGCCGAGTTGGTTGCTCAATACCTTCAACTTGGAACTCTGTTCGGCAGCTGCCACAGGATCATGAGTGTCATCCGCCACAACAAACGACGTCTGACGACCATACTTCTGAGTCATCTTTGCATAGCTGCGAAGTGCCCTCTCGGCACACGCAGGTCGGTTGCACGTGACGATCCCAATAGTGTCCAGAGTTACCAATGACTCAGTGGATGGCTCGGTCGATGATTCACTCGATGATAGCGTTGCCGCCTTAATCTCTCCAAGCGAATAGTAGAACCCAGCGTCTACCAACTCCTGAATGCGGTGTTCAGCTGCAAGAACGCCGTCAAATGTTCCTGGACGCGCAGTGACAATGTTTTTGGCATGCACGCTGATCGGTGCGAAGCTTCTGGAATTAGCCAAGATGTCAAGATCGCTCTTCTCCAGTAACGGCCGGTCTTTGCCGTCCCCCAGTGACAGCAAGTAGGTGTCGTCTCCGAAGAAATGCAGCTTACCATTGCGGGAGTGTATCAATTCTTCTTCTTTCATTCTGCTCAACGTTCAATCAGTGTTTCACTCGCAGTACAACCAAGAACCAAAGACAGCACTGCCATGCTAGGCTACCGATGGCGTCTCGATCGGACAGCCCTCGACCTTGACGCCATCGCCAGGCCTTGACTCTCCGCCGGAGGACTGACGCCACGGATCACTTCTCGATGTAACCGAGCGCTTCGGCGCTTCGACCTCATCGCCGCTGACATTCTTGTTGTGCTCTGTGGCCCCAGGCGATTCCCGGTTCTGAGCGTTGCTTTGCGGCTTTTTGATAATGGTGTCGGTTTTCAAACTGCCCACTGCTCATCGAGCCCAAGCGCAAAACGGAGTGCTTCATCGAGTTGCGTCCGTTTCGTGGATGACAAGGTTCCGATCCGTTCCTTGAGGGCGGATTTGGGTATGGTGACGAGCCAATCGCAATTGATGACTCCGGGTTTGGGTAGGCCGTCGCGTTTGCCAACCTTCACCTCGACAGCGAATCCGCGGATCGTTGTCGAAACCGGCGCAACGATGACCAGCGCTCGCACCGCATACGCTTCTTGGCGTGAAACCAAGACCACGGGTCGCTGTTTGTCTACGTGAGCCCACCAGATTTCACCGCGATTCAATCCCATGGCAGACCTTTGAGAGCTGCGGTCGCCAAGGCCTCGGCGGTTTGGATGTCTTCATCCCCTTCGGGGTGCTCGCAATACCCATCGACATATCGGGCAATCTTCGTTTTCTGGTCGGCGTCTGCAATGAGCAACCGCAACGCTCTATTGACGATGGCGCTTCGCGACTCTCCGCTGCGTTTACGCATCTTCTCTGTGGTTTCAAGGACCACTCGGTCGATGGTGACTGCCACTTTCTCTTTCTTGCCCATGGTATGACGATATCATACTCAGCGTTTCCTGCAAGCACCAGGCAGCAACCACGGATCACTTCTCGATGTAACCAAGTGCTTCAAGCGCTTCGAGCTGATCGCCGCTGACATTCTCTTTGTGCTCTGTGGCCCCAGGCGGATTGTTGCCAAAGGTCAAACGCCCATGGGCCCCGAAGGTTCGGCTTTGGGCATTGGCGAAAATCGGCCAATCTGCCGATGGAGGGAGAGTGAGGCGGGCGTCCTTTCTCGGCACACCCGACAGCCGAGCCTGCCATCCTGCCTTGGTTGGCGCGCCGACGATGCGAGCTAGGACCAACAACGGTGACCGTTTGTCTGCCGATGACAGCTGCCATCGCTTGGACTCTTTGTTGCCGCGCAACCGGCCAAAAATCGGCTGCAGCTCTGCCGTGCCATTTTTCAAATCCAGGCTGAGTTGCACACGCCGCTCCCCAGCGCTTGCTGCAAATAGAATGTACTGACCAGGATGGCTGCTGGCCAGGTGCTCTGCGGCGCAATAACGCAATGCCGCGAGCACCTTGGGGTCAGGCGGTTTGCCACTGAGGTCGCGACGCTCGCCGGGGTCCTTGTCGAGATCATAGAGATACTCAAGCCTCTTGTCACCGTAACGCAGAATGTATTTGTAACGGCCATCGCGCACCGAAATGGTCTGGGTGCCCACATTCTCGCTGATAGCGAGACGGTCTCTCTCAATGCCACCACGCAAGAGCGGCATCAGTGATTTGCCATCAACGCCGTTCACGTATTCGATGCCCAGCATTTCAATCATTGTCGGAAATACGTCAATCAGACGCACCTGGGTGGCGACGCGCCGGCCACCTTCAATGCCTAACGAGCGGGGCGGTTTGATGATCAGAGGCACGCGCACCATCTCGTCGTGAAGGTGATGGAAGCCATGGCCAAAGTATCCTTCATGCTCTGCTATGCCCTCGCCGTGGTCAGAGAGAAACACGATGAGCGCTTCATCGTAGAGACCCAGCGTTTTCAACTCCGCAACAAAGTAGGAGATAAACTTGTCGACATATGCAATCTCGCCATCGTAGAGATCGCTGCACAGCTTGGCAAACCACGGGGTGAGGGTCCCCTTGACGAGACAATCAGTACAGGTGTTTCCACCGAAGCGAACAGATTGATTGGAGACAAGGATCGGCAGTCTCAGGCCGTGACTCTCAATGGTTTTCATATCGGCGAAACGCTCGAGACTCTCACCCTCGTGGTTGAATGGTTGATGCGGATCATCGAGGTGGTAGAAAAAGAAGATCGGCCGCTCGTAGTTCTGCTGCAACCAGGGTTGCGCCAGTTTCCAGTTGTCCTCTGCGCGAACCGTGTAGCTGGAGGCAAGGTGAAACTTGGGGACATTGAAGTAAGCATCAAAGCCGCGCTCAAACCCCATGTCGTACAACAGCAGTTTGTATGCGAGACCTTGGGTGAAGTAGCCAGCATCACGCATGGCCTGCGCCATGTCGTTGTGCCGTAACACTGACAGACGCTGCGTCACGCCGTGCTTCGCCGAGTACTTGGACGTGAAGATCGACGCAAAGGACTCCGGTGTCCAATTCGATTGAGCGATGGTGTTGTCAAAGGTCACCGCATCCGCGGCAAACTCCTCGAGCCGAGGACTCGTAGGCCGATTCCACCCATACAGGGACATTCGGTCAGCACGCAAAGTGTCCACGGCGACGAGGAATACATTGAAACGAGTGTGTTTCCCTGCTTGCCAGATCGCTGGGTTTGAAAAGACGGCAATACCCGGTTCGCCACCAATCGACTCAGTCGCCAACTCCAGGCTTTGCGTTTCCCCAGAGAGGTGTCCCAGGTCGATGACCCAGTCTCGCCAGCGCGTCGTGTTGTCGACCTGTTCGTCAAACACAATGTCGTCCCCGACACGTACCAACGCTCGCACAGGAGCGCCGCTGGACTCCTTCAAGAGTGCTGTGCCGAATGATAATCGTGCACGCTCTGGAAACGTAACTCTCCAGCGAAATGAGGACGTGGTGGGGGCCAACAAACCATGTCGCGACTCGAAGGCGGGCTCATCGTCCACATTGGCTTTGGTCGCCGAGGGGACCGGCAGAAACTGGCCAAAGGCTCGCAGGCCATGTGTCTTCTCATCGCCGCGTTCGTACCGATCGCGCACCAGGCCCAAACGCTGCGCGTACGTTGGTGTGAGCAACTCCACAACGATGTCATCGATGAGCACAGGCGTGGCGTCCCGCCACTGCGTTCGCACCGAAGACTGGAACAACAAAAGCAACGAATGGGTATCACGGCTGGAAAAGAAGATCTGCTCGTCTGTGGACCAGGCATCTGGACGAGGAGGCGTTGTAAAACGCCGCTGGCGAATAAGTGTGCGCAGCTTGGCGAATGATCCGGCCTGGGTCGAGCTCCCGAGCACACTGTCGAGATCGCCTGGGTGGTTGAGGTTGTCACGCTCGGGTGTGTAAGTCGTCTCGAGAACCATGAGATCAATCGTGTCAGAAACACCTTTTGCGGAACGCGCTACCCGGTAGAATCGACTGGGCTCGACCTTGACAAGAAGCGCCAACGGTCTCTTCGGCGAAGGCCGCACGGCCACCGCCTTCCCCTTGCCGTCTTGTCGCGGCACGATCTGGCCAAGGGCGGACGCCGTCCAACCGAGATCCTTCGCACTGTGCTTCTCGAAATCAACCCGCAAGATTTGTTTTCCTGCAATTGGACCGGATTCAGCAACACTGAGAACAGGTGAGCTAATCTGGGCATCCGCCAACAACTCTACGAGCTTGAGCTCTCCGCCTGGGGGCTGCGGCATGGCAATGACCGCCGTAGCGTGCTCCGGTGCCTCTGACGAAGACTGCTCGGCTTCAGAGAAACAGGCTGTTTGTCCACAACAGGCGATGACAACGAATGCCGTACTGAAACTGCCGTTGCGATTCAACATTCTGATCACCGCACAATCTTGGCATCATCGCCAATGGCAATCGCCATCGACGTTCTCATATTGGGCCAATGCCCAATTCAAGGTGGACACTTGTTCCTGAATGTGAGCCGTGAAGGCCGATCCTTGCAGACCCAACATCTGGCGCGAATAGTCAACGTGCCGACGACTCTCTGGCAAGGACGCCCGGACGCCATTGGCGCAGAAGCCTTCGCTCACCACGACGGTCATCCCCAGCATGGCGAGATTGGCTGCCCGACGCTGCACGCGGGTGTCCCACAAAGCGGTGCCACAGGCCGACGGTGCCATGACCGAGGGGATCTTTGGCGAGGATGTACTCGGAACGTAAACATTCGCAGACATGAAGATGCCCTTGAACACCTCAATACGAACCACATCGATCCGAAATTCGGTCCCCGGCACAACCCTCTGAACTTGAGCGGTGATCACGTCCCGTTGAGGCTCGAGGCCGATCAATTCTATGAGCTGAGTGCGCGTCCTGTCCGACCAAAGCTGTGCTTGATGGGCGTCCTCAAAATTGGGACATCGCGGGGTGAAAGCGGTGAGAACCCTGTCCGTCATCGTCGGTCCGTCCTGACCCAAGACGGGACGTCCCTGTACGCTGCGGGGGCCTGCGTGAGCGGAGTGCGGCGAAGACGTAAGGCCAGCACCGAGACAAATCATCACGAGACACGCGCGCAAGGGATACTCCAACATGACCACGCATGTATTGCATCACACGCGCAGAGACGTGGCAACACACCCCTGAGCATCTATTTGCGCAAACTCTCGATGACCGCACGCACCTTGGGAGCCTCTTGGTGTTCCGGGGCGACAATGAGGAATCTTTCAAATGCGGCGATGGCTTTGTCGCGACGCCCTACCATTTTGTAAGCAAGCCCCAGAGACAAAAGTGACTTCGCGTGATCAGGATTGTCGGCAATGGCTGCCTCGAGCTCGGTTATGGCCAGCATCACCTTGTTTTGCCTGAGGAGACTCACACCCTCACGGTAATGGGGATTCGCCTCTGCGGCCGGCGGCGGCTGTGGGGGAGGGGGTGGCGGCTGCTTCTTTGGACGAGCAGGCGCCTTCTGATCTGCCTTAGTCGTGAGTAACTCCGTCTTGCCTTTCCGTTTGTGCACCAGGCTCCGTTTGGCAGATATGCCATGCTCCCTCTCATCGCCAAGATTCGTTGAGTGGGGTGCGACGTCCGTTGAGTCGGGTGCGACGTCCGTTGAGTCGGGTGCGACGTCCGTTGAGTCGGGTGCGACGTCCGTTAGACTCGATGCGACCGTGGGTGTCTCTGCTTTCGGCTGCGCGTCATCCTTGACGCCAAGACCACCGGGTCCGGCATTTTGGTTGAGAGCGCCCACAACCGCGGGGGCGGTGGGTAGGTCAGTTCTCAAGGTTCGGGTGACGAACCAAACGAACCACACACTCCCCAGCAACACTGCCGCAGCGATACCCCACACAGGCCAATTGACAGCGGACTTCGGTGGGGAAAGACGGGCGTGAGGATTCTCCTCCCCCAACAACTCTGCGAGCGTGACCGCCGCCCGCCTTTCACCCGAGGGAATCTTGATGGCCAGTGGCAGGATCGGATCCGAGGCCGAACCCAAAGGAACGTCGTCGAAGGGCGACTCGGGAATCGGCACAAAGGGCGCTTCCGAGATGGGGTCGCGAGGAGGCTGCTCGATCGGCTCGAAGGGCAAATCCGTGTATGACTCTCCGCCGTTGAGCACATCCTGCACCACTGTCGGTGGGGTCGCCGCATAGTAGGAATCGGGCGACCTGTCGGCAGTTTGAATTGGTGCGGGCTCGACGAACCTCACGCCTTCAGACAACGGGCCGAGACTGACGACCAGCTCCTTAGGTTCGTTGCGGATCGATTGCCGCAGGTCGGCCAGTTGCGCGGCCATGGCGTCCTGTGGCTGCACCAAGGGGCCGTGTCCGAGACGTAGAACCTCACCACGCAGCAGCTCCAGCTTAGCGCTGGAGCCAGCTCTCTTTGCCTGCTCGAGAAGCTTCGCGAGCTCTTCAATGATCGGCCGCGGGTCATTGAGCCAACGTGCCTCTTCCCAGAGGAACATCGCCATGTGCTCGAAGAACTCCACCCCACGGTTTGTCTGCACCTCGAGTGCCGTGCGATAGAGGTCGAGGGCGTGGTGTGTGCGACCAAGCTCACGATACCAGCCTGCAAGATCGGTGACATGGTAGTCGTCGTCGCTGAGACCGACCCTCTGTTCGAGCCGCGGCACAATCTCCAAGTCCACGATCTGACGAACCCGTTCGGCGACACCGTCAGCCCCCCCGGCAAACTGGACTCGAGCGGCATCGGAGCGCACGCCGAGGATCTCTCCCTCAACACCGATGGGAAAGTCCTCGCCAATCATGTGCAAGGCAAACCGAAGCACATCCCCTACGACGACTCCTGAAGCACCAGCGAGGCTCATCCCTCCTTGTGAAATGTCCTGCGTCGACGCGATCGCCCAGCTTCCGTCACGGTCGTAACGTACACGTAGACTGGTTTCAAAGCGCCGAAACTGGCGTCTGTCACCCAGGTCCCTGAGCGCCATCGGTACTTCCTTCGCCTGCATCGCCCCAACCTCGCACGGATTATGGTGGATCGGATGGCGTCGTGTCCAATGACTGGCGCTAACTTCCTGTGGGAAATCGACTGAATTTGCCAAACCAACAACGATCCCCGTGTAAATTGACGGTCGTAAGACCGATAGATCACACTGTTGTGGGGACCGCGATTACTGAATGTATCCGAGCGCTTCGAGAGCTTCCTTGTCCTCGGAGGTGAGGGCGGCAGGGCTCGCAGCGCCTTCTGCCGATTGTCTCCACGCTGTCAGCCGGTCCGAAAGCTCTGCCGCAATCGTCGGATGCTCGGCGACAAGGTTCTTCTGTTCTCGAGGGTCCGTCGTGAGATCGTAGAGCTCTTTGCGACCCTCGCCTTCACCAACAACGTACTTCCACCCTCCCCGTCTGATTCCAAAAAGAGAACCGTTGACGGCAATGTCTCGCATTTTGCCGGGATTGTAATGCTGACGATGCAAAAACACCGAACGCTCCGTTGGCGTCACGCCCCCGTCATACAACGCGTAGGAGAGCGAGCGACCTTGCCACGGCAACAGGTGCTCTGACTCATCCACCTCTGCCGTCACTTGCGCGGCGTCCAGAATAGTGGGCACCAAGTCCACGAGCTCGACGGGCCCCGTGATGGTCTGACTGCGGATCTTCCCAGGCCAGTGAAAGATCAGAGGGACCCGCACCGACTCCTCGTACACATCCGCGTTGTGATAGGGATCGCCGTGTTGCATCAGACCCTGGCCATGATCGGCGGTGACAATGATGAGGCTGTCATCCATGAGCCCCAATGCATCGATCTTCTCCAATAACCTGCCAATTTCAGCATCCATGAAGGCGATCTCTGCATCGTATGGATGCGCGAAACGCTTTCGATAGGCAGGAGGGGCTCGATAGGGCTCATGGGGATCGAAATAGTGCACGAAGAGAAAGAACGGATGGCGCGAACTTCGACTCTCTTCCAGCCAGCGGATGGCGCGGTCGGTGGTGTTGTTGGCGGTCGCATCGAAACCACCGGAGACATCGCTTCCGAGCCAACGCTTCGCCTTGAACGTCGCATGTTCCGGCAAGAAACTATCTTGGTACGACTCAAAGCCTTGGGCAAATCCAAACTTTCGATTCATGACAAAACTGCCGACCACGCCCGCTGTCTGAAATCCCGCTCTCTGCAGAAGCTCGGCGAGCGTGACTTTGTCTGGGCTCAACGACCGGCCGTTGCTGATCAGGCCATGGGTGAGCGGATAAAGGCCGGTGAACATCGTCGCGTGTGTCGGCCCGGTACAAGACATCGGAGCGTAGGCCAAATCAAATCGGGTTGAGCTCTTGCCGAAATCAGCAAGATGCGGCGTCGTTGGTTTGTCGTAACCGTAAAGGGACGTACGATCAGCCCGCGTCGTATCGAGAGAGAGGAGGATAATGTTAGGCCGTTCTCGAGTGCATGCGCACAGACACAGCGTCAGGCAGAGAGATCGGGCGCGACTCATCAACGGTTGGTAGCCCAAACGTTGTCGTTAGGCAACTCGCAGCCGGCCAAGGTGCCTACCCGTACCATCATCGAGAACACCGCTTCGATTTGTCTTCTTCTCAGGGCTGGATTCCAATTGAGCCAATCATGCTTCCCATATTTGTCCCGGTGGCTTCGGTGTAACCGAGGTCTTCTATCGTGCCATTGCTCAAAAACCTCATATGGCGAACTCCGGATAGTTCGGATACGTAGATGTGTCCGGTGAGGCTGCCTCTGTCGACCACGACCGCAGAATCAGGCAACTCGGGTCGCCCGAAATTGTAGTCGATCTCTCCCACAAAAACGAACGGTGTCGTCGTGTTGTCGGCGTCATAACCGAAGAGCGTGTATCCGTCTTCGAGGGTATAGGAGGTGACCAGCAGAAATGCGTTATTCCACGGGGAGATGGCGATGGCGATGGGAAAATCGTAGGGCAGGGGGGAAATCGTTGGGCTGCTCACGAGTGACGACCCGTCAATTCTGATCACGCCAATGCGGTGATCTTCCGCTGACCACGCCGACGTGTCGGCAAGCAACGCATATTTCCCATCCGCAGTGACGGCCATCGTGATGACCCATTGCTGGTCGTCGGCAAAAACGTCCACTTCGTCGACGACAGTGAGTTGGGTATCCTCGAGATTTGCAACCAGGAAGCCATCACTGCCAACGGTGGACGCGCCAAGTTTCTTGGCGGCAACAATGGCATCACTGTCTCGGCCGGGAATGAAACGCAGTTGTTCCGCGTTCTGGGATTCGGACAGCCTCAGGACGTCGGAAAGTGTGCCATCGCATTCAATGGTGACTCGATAGATCCCACCGCCGTTGTTGGCCCAGTTGGTATCGACGACGTACACAAATTCCCCCGTGGGACCAACCTCGAGCGTCTCGGCCCAGAATCCGCCGGAAAAATTCGCGTGGGTGACGGTGACATTGCCATCGTCGTCGACAGCGAACACGCCCAGGGTCCCATCCTCTTGCGTCGCAATTCCAACTTTGCCGTCTGGCGTGAAGTCGACATTGCCATCGGAGATTGCACCCATTGTAAAGAGGATCCCGGTATTGGACACCACGCCTGTCGTGCTCACCGCGAAGACTTCCCAGTCCGCTCGAGAGTCCCCAAGCTCGTCGTAGGGATGTGCCACGACAAGAACGCGAGCTCGGTCGGCAGTGGGGAACGTCCGACCGCAGGTACCCCCATCACCTCCATGGCCATCACCGGTATTTATCTCATCACCGACGGGGTCACCCGCATAGCTGGGTAGGGGCGACCCCGATGTACATCCGACCTCTAGGGACAACACGGCCATGCTCAGCAAAAACCATCGCCGCGGCCATTTTGGACTCACAGAAAACAACTCTTTCTAGGGTCTGAGTGCAAGTTGCGTCAGCGCGTCGACCCACTCAGACGATGGGGGTGCTCTCACCGTGGACGAAGCGCTTCCAGTTTGGGCAGGAATCGAGCCATCCAGTTGTGCCGCGAACGAACGAGTCCTCGGCGTCGGCCAGTACCGGAATGTATAGCGAGAAACCCTTGCTCTTGTCCGCGTATTCGGGTGTCGTCTGGTTGGCAATCGTCATCCCTTCGAGCAGCTCAGCCAGACGGGTAGCTGCAGCATGGATTGACGACTCTGGTGGGTAGTTCTCGGCGAGCTTCTTGGCGAAATTGATGGCATCGACGGCACCAGCATCATACTCGGTGCTTCGACAAGATTCGGCGACGTTAAGGATCTTGGGATTTGCAAACCCACCTTCCTGAAGTAGCTGCTGAGCAAGCACGTCGAGTTGTTGGCGAACGGTAGGCAGACCATCGAGACGGACCGCCGCAAGTGTCTCTCCATCGTAAACCTTCACCGTCGCTTTGGCCGCCGCCTCGGCGGTGAGCTTGCCGTCACGGCGAAACAGCCAGCCCAGACGTTTAAAGAGCTTGGTGTAGTTCCAGCCTTCCCCAGGCTCGACTTCTTGGCTGCCAACCATGTAATCGACATTGGCGCTATAAAGCGCCTCCGCAACGGAGACGTTGCCCTCCAGGCAGGCGTCAAAGCCCACGACAGCGATCTTCTTCTGCAGGTTTTTGAGGGCTGTGGCCATCTCCTTCATGCGTATCATATCATCACTGTAGGGAGAGGAGTCGTCGGAAGCGACCCCACGCCAGGAGTCCCCATGATTCCAGACATCAACAAACATCTGGTCGCTCGGGAAAGCCTTCTGTACGAATTCCACAGCCGCCTGCAACGTCTTGCCGCTTGCCATGTTGAGCTCGCCGTTCCCCTTGCGCATGAGGTCGCCGAGCGCACAGTTATTCGGGATCGGGATCTCCTTGGAGACGACGGCGCGACCATCTTCATGGTCATTTTGTTGGATGCACAACATCCGGGATTTTGATTTCCAGTTGTACGCGGGAGAATCACCGACGTCTTGATATTTGGCACCGTCCACCAAGACCACCACGTTCATGAACTTGGCGACATGGCCAAATGCGGCCTCCATTTCGTTGATATCACCGAGTCCACAGGATTCGAGATTGTTGTCGCCAGCAAGGTAAACGAAGAAGGTCCACTTCTTGGGTTCCGCGCAGGGCAGGCTGTCGAGGTACGCCGAAAAGGCCTTCTTTGCTGGCTCTGTGAATGCAAAACGTTCGCGGATGATATGCAGGGCCCGCCGGACCTCCAATGACGGAATTCCTTCCATGGCACCCAGCGCCAGGAGCTTGGCGCCTTCCTCGACACAAATGGCGTTGCGCTGGTTGGCGAAGGAGTCCGCCATGCGAAACAGCTCTGCGACGATTCGTTCCGGCGGAAAGAACTTCTTGAGATCCTCGGCATAGCGTTCTTGCAAAGTTGAACGGAGGGAATACCAATCCTCAGTCTTCTCAAATCGCGCATCGCGCACCAAATTCATGAGAAGATCGATGGTTTCTTTTCCCAGGTGAGGCGCGTCACGGACTTCGTTGATGACCCAGCTCACTTTGTCGTGCGCTACGGGGCCGCCCATGGGCACACTCGGTCCCCACTTTCCATTGTCACCGTTCTCTTCAACTTCAACTAGGTGATCCCTGATTCGCACCGTCAGGGCAGCGTCTGATCTTTGTCCAAACACGGAATCGAGGGTCTTCTGCTGGGGGAGCCGGCCCCTCAGCATGTTGGTGATGACCTTCAGAGAGTCATTGCGCTCGGTCTTCTTGACATCTTTTTTCAACTCTTTGCGGATCGTCTCACGAGTGGTCGCATGCATTTTGCATTGAAAGGAGACAGGATTGTCGCTGACGCCGGATTGGTAGGTGATGGACTTCACACGCCCGCCCAACTCGGTGCACGCGGTCAACAAAAAGGCGCTCAGTTGCTCATCGGGTTCGAGCTTTCGATCCTCAAAGATGAAATTGCGCAGGGAATTCCCCTCTACCTCACTGATGCCGTATTGGGCCTTGCGAAGAGAGGCGTCAAAGTCGTCGCGCACAAATCCCTTGTATTGAAGTACACGATTATCATTGAGGACGACTTGAACGGTTCCGCATATGGACATGATGATCTCCGGCTAGGATGTGACAATTTTACGCAATATCGTTTTCGGCAGTTCTTCGATTTGGTTTCGCAAAAATGATGAGGATGGGCGAATTGTTCGCCGCCGTGTTCGCCGCCGTGTTCGCCGCCGTTGACACCCTACAGAGCGACACGTACGCTCCCCGGCTTCGATGCTCAAAAGACTGCAACCCGTGATGCTCAAAAGACTGCAACCCGTGGCGACTTGGACAGCGAAACAGGTCGTTCTCCCCGCAGTCATTTACTTTGTCATCTTTGCGCTCCTCACCTTCCCGACCCTCGAACGATTCTCCACCCATTTCTTCTCGGGACCGGGCGACGGCATGCAGAATGTGTGGAATCTTTGGTGGGTGAACCGCGCCCTGACAGAGCTGCATCAATCGCCGTGGCAATCATCCTATCTGCACAGTCCCTTGGGCGTATCTCTGGTCGCACACACTCTCAATTCATTCAACGGCTTTCTGGGCACCTTCTTGCAACAGATGCTCTCCTTGGTTCAGACCTTCAACACCATCATTGTCTTTGCCTTCGTGGCTGGTGGCGTAACCACGTTTCATCTCTGTCGTTGGTTGATTCACGCCTGGTTCCCAAGTCTCGTCGGCGGCTTCGTCTTCACTTTTTCGAATTTCCATTTTGCGCACGCCCAGGGACATTTGCAGCTGACGTCGCTGGAGTGGATTCCCCTGTTCGTGTTGTCTTGGTTGTGGCTCGATCACCGGCCCACCGTGCTGCGCGGTGTCAGCTCTGCTGGCGCGTTGGTCGCTGTGTTTCTGTGCGACTACTACTACTTCTTCTACTGTGTTCTGTTCGGTGCGGCTTTGGTCTGCTGGCGGTTGTGGCGAACAGGCAGCTTCGCCTATGTCCTCGAACGGGATCGACTGCGGGCGTGGGCGGCTTTTTCAACCGTGGTCGGCGCCATCACTCTGCCGTTCGTTGTTTCCCTCGTTTCCCTCAACGCCAACGACCCTCTGCATGGAGTCCATGAGCCGCGGATCTACTCCCTTGATCTCCTGGCGCTGCTCATTCCAGGTGGTCATTGGCGCTTCAATGCTCTCACCCATCCCTACTGGTCGCGTTTGCCCGGCAACATACACGAGTCGAGCGTCCATCTCGGG
>Ga0156400_1373_pt2 | contig 21268 bp, 21 predicted proteins | sample RifOxyA3_FD_108044 | JGI IMG/M metagenome (GOLD analysis project Ga0156400, IMG submission 108044) | Deltaproteobacteria bacterium RIFOXYA12_FULL_58_15
GGATGGGACCAGGACGGAGAAACCCACACACGCACCCTGGAGGTCACCCTCGAAGACCTCGGACCACCGATCCCCGGCCTCGATGTCTCAGCCTCGGAACTACGGAGTTTCGTTGGCGGTGGCGGCATACTCGTTTGGGTCGACGCCGGTGGGCAGATGCAGATGGTCGACTTTCGCGACAACGACCCACAGGTGCGAGCCATCTCCACTGACATCGCTTGTGTGAATCCTATCGTCTCCCCGGACGGCACCCGTGTGGTGTACAGCCAAGGCTCAGCCAACGGCCCCAAGTTGCTCTACGTGCGCAGCCTCAGCGGTGGTTCTGCTCAGAGCATTGCCACTGGCGACGTGGGTTATTGGCAGGTCGACGGCACTGGCGAGTACATTGTTTATGCCGACTGGTCGGACAAAGCCGAAAACGGATCAAGCGGTAGCACCTATCGACAAAAACTGGTGGCTGGAACGACAGACCTCGACGGTTCTGCCACGACCGTGCACGACCGTGCCATGGACTCGGGCCCGAATGCCGACGGAAACTGGCTCGGTCAAATCTATGATCTCATGTATGCCTACGACGTCGGCGGTGATGTCGAATACAGTTACAACGATTTTTTTCTCCTCGACGGCACGGTGGCCGATCATCAAACCTGCAACGGCTCGATGGCTCCCAGTACCAGCGCTCAGATGATGGTACTGGTGATTCCCCACGATTGGGTGCGCATCTTCAGCTTCCAGTCGAATCGTTTTGTCGAAACCAGCCGCTTCGAGTTGCCGGCAGGGATGCGCGAGTGGGAGTTCCCCGAATGGTCAACTGACCCAGGCTACTTCACAGCGGTGCTGCGCTCCGGTGGCTTCAACCTGCGCCTCTATGTCGCCAAGGTCGCTACCGGTGAGATGGTGCCGGAAAACCTAGCGGTGACACCGTGGAGCACCAGTGTTTCCTATAACCACCTGTGGGTGGAACCATGAGACAACTGACACCCCAAGGCCCCATGCAATCGAAGGTTCACTTCTGCGACGATAACTGCGAGGACATCATGCATCGCGTCCGTCTATTTCTGTTGAGCATTGCCGCCGTGATGATGCTTGGTTCTATTGCCTGCGCTGACGACGACGACAAGGGCAACGGCAAGGTCGACGTGCCGTTCGTCATCAAGTCGGTGAGAATCGATGGTACCGTGAGCGAAGCGGCAGCGGTCACCATCGAGCAACAGGATGACATCGATGGCACGGACAACTCGACCTGGTCAGCGACCTACGAACTCGATGGTGCTGCCCGCCCGACGTCGATGCCACTTGATGATGGTAAGGCCCAGTCGTTCTCCGTTGTAGTGAAGAGCAAGAACGTGTCCGATGGCACCGAAGATCGTAAACGGATCACTCTCAACCTCAGTGAGTGAGAAGACCCATCAACCGAGGACGCCGTGGAGCAAGCCGCGACTCTGTCATCAGGAGATGCGCTGTGTGAGGGAATTGCGGCCTCTTTTCAGGAGGCTTCGAACTTAACGCCGACACCATCCACACCGTGTTCGTGGCTGAAACCGAGCCAACGGACAACTGCAAGACCGCTCAGGGCACGACCTGACCAATCGGGTTGGTAAAGCAACACAATGGTGTCACCCTCCTCGAGAAATGCCAGCTCACCCGAGGATTCGACTGCAGTTTGAGGAGTAAACGTGGTGGTGAAGAATGCGCCTTCATCGGTGATATCCCGCAACACACCCTGCGCATTGAGGCCCCCGAGTCGGCACTCAGCACCCCAGGCCACAGGTACCCGGGTATCTCTGCGCCGTTCTGCATTGTCAATCATGGGTCACCTCCAGAGATCGTACGCTACACATTCGCCCCCAAATGCGCCAGGCAAAAACGCGCAATGTTGCACCTACCCTATGGTTCGACGAGAAAGACGTTGACAACCCCGACGCCAGCGTGGGCGATCACCGCAAAGGGATACTCGACACTTCCCAGTTCGGCATGGTGGTAGGGCACGCCAGTTGCGCTCACCAGGCCAGGGTTGGTCTGTGAGTAGAGCTCGTCAAGATTGCGCTCAAGGATGCCACCGAGCTCCAAGGTCGTCTTTGTGGCCGTGGCATAGCTGTTGAGCTGTGTGAGCACTGCAGCTCCGATGTGGTTCGCAGCAATGGGTGCGAACACCTCACGGTAGCCATCGCCGTTGCTGTCGGTGATGGACGCATCGAGATCGACGAAACCCTCAAAGACGATCTCGACCCAAAGCTCGTCATTATGAAGGTATGCCCTCTCGATTCTCTGAGTGGGCAATATGCTCGAGCCGCCCCATTTCTGCGCGCGCACGGCCAGGCCGGCGACATACAACGGTGTAGCATCGGTGAAGTTCCAATCGAGCAAGAAGTCGATGGCTGGTTCCCAGTGGAAGACGTTGTCAATGGCTGCGTTGTCGATGCCAGTGCTTGCGAGGTCGTTGAATATGTTTGACTGATCGAGAGCTTGATCCGAAGTGCCAGATACCACGAAGTCAAAGCTGGAGCCTGTCCCCATTGCTGGCAGAGTCGATGGTGTTACCTGCGATTCCCCGGAGGGATTGGCATACAGGGCCGGGTTGCGATGATAGATGGCGAGCTCGAGAGCACCTTGGGTGGGCTGGGTAACGAGGCTCAAGGACACCGCATCGCTGGTCCAGTCAAAGGAGCTCGAATACGCCTGATATAGATTGGCGTCAGCGGTGGTGACATCCAGCGCCGCTACTTCCAAGACAAAGTCGGCGGTGGCAGTTTCACCGGCGGCAACATCGACGAGCTTCTCCGCCCCGTCGTACCAATGTGCTTGGGCAGCAACCGTTGCGCTTCCCACTTTCACACCGTCGAATGTGTAGGAGCCGTCAGGCCCGGTTTGCACGGATTTGGAATCGAGACTGACCGTCGCACCCACAAGGGCTGTGCCATCGGCAGTGACGGTCCCGGAGATCTTGCCCGTTTCCGGATCCCCCTCATCGTCGGAACCGCAGGCACAAAGGGAAACGAGAGCGGTAGTCAGAAATGCATGAGACAGTCGCATAGTCACCTCCAGTGCGGCAGACATTACCGCCAGTTGTGCGTTTATGCCAGTGGCGCAACAAGGCCATATCGCCGATTTGAGCCAAAACATGTAGGGTCGCGGTTTATCCGCGACCGCAACCGTGGCGGGCGGGGACAAGCCCCTCCCCTACATGAAATGGCGAGAATGCCCGTGGACGCATTTTTCGAATGAGCCCTAGAAGAGCGTCAGTTGTTCCACCGCCGAGACCTCGGTTCGTTCCACATAAACTTCGGTCATGGCTACCGGTCGTTTGCTGGTGTCGATGACGAAGAATGCGTTTTCCGGGAACCTTTGTTTGAGCTCCTTCATCGCCTCGACGATGAGCGCGACGTTGGCCGAGTCATCGTCCGACATACCAAACCGGTGATAGGGATTCGCGCCATATTGCCGAATTGCTTGTTCCACCGCAGCGACAATTGCTGCCTTTTTGAGCTCGGGGATAGATCTTCGTGCGTCGGGGTCGCCAAGTTCTGTTCGCACCCCCGGGTGGCTGACGGTGTAGATGCCGAGGTAATTGGGCTCGCAACTCAAATGGCCGCGCTCGCACAACAGCGCGATTCCGGCGCGCACAGTGTTCGAATGGTGGCCTCGGGCAGTAATGATGGCGATTGGCCTCTCGTTGAAGACCGCATGGTCAAACAAACTCCACGAAGGTCCGCGCCAGGCATACTCACTCTGACCAAGCGCTGCGACCACGTCGTGAACAAAAGGCTGGACCGCCTGACTGCAAATATCCCGAGGAAGATCGCGAAAGTTACGAAAGCTGCCCGTGCGGTCATCGAGACGCAACTCAAAATGCTCCCAGGGCCCGGGTTGACCGAGCTTGTCAGATACATGAGCAAGCTCGCGGGTCGATAGAGCGATTTCCTCTCCCGACTTGCGGTTGAAGACAAAGATGCGCGTCTCCAACACCATAACGTTGTCGTCAAAATCGAAGAAATAGAAGCTGCGGCCACCCTTGTGTGCGTTGCGGTCGGCTACGCGCTCACGGCCGATCGCCAGCTCAAGCTGAGCGGCTGAAACAGGAGGTTGCAGTCGTTGCCGTGCCATGCGGGCGGGTCCATAACAGAATGAGTCAACAAATCAACCAGGAGGGTATGCCGTGCAGAGATCTCTTTAAGTTGACGAGTTCGACTGCGTCCCTTACCGTTTCATTTGGACTGACAACTGGGGCGAGCATCGCAAACTGGAGGGGCGCATGAGCGGGAAAGATTCCAACGACGCCACGACGGATACCGGGCCTGGGGCTAAGCGGCCTGTGACACACGAGCTCCCCGAAGGCACCAACAATCGTTTGATCACCAACCTTTCGCCACCGGTGCCAGTGCGAGTGGACAACACCCCATCCGGTCCCGTGCCGGTGCAATCTTTCAGCGCCTCAAACCAAGAGCTTGAAATCGACGACGACGAGTTGCCGAGTCGCCGATCGCCCGTTCGCGGCCTGCTCCCCTGGACGCTGGTGGTCCTGTGCATCCTTGGCGGCGGATTCGTCGCAATTCGCTATTATTTGCCTCTGGTCGAGAAGCTACAGAACAATGAAGCTGCTCTCGCCCAATCGCAAAAAGACAATGTTGTCATGCGGCAACAGGTCGATGCGCTCGAGAGCGCTCAACAGGAGCTTGCGACCAAAGTAGCCGAGCGAGAAAAAGAGGTTGCAGCTCTTCAGCAGACCCAAGATGAGCTCGTGGGTAAGCTCGATGAGGAGATCAAAAAAGGAAATGTTGCCATCAGCCAGGCGAGTGGCCAGCTCGTCGTCGATTTGGTCGACAAAGTTGTCTTCGACTCCGGCGAGTCGGAGGTCAACGAAAAGGGCATGGAGGTTCTGCGGCAAGTTGGTGAGACCTTTCTCAAGGTGCCCGACAAGATCATTCAAATCTCCGGGCATACCGACGCGGTCCCCATCTCACCCAAGCTCATCGAGCGATATCCAACCAACTGGGAGCTATCGACGCAGCGAGCCACCAACGTGGTGCGTTTTCTCCAAGAGCAGGTCAACGTACCAGGCGAGCGCTTAGCCATCGTCGGGCGATCGCAGTACCAACCTGTTGACAGCAACGCCAGCCGCTCAGGGCGCCGTCGCAATCGTCGCATCGAAGTAGCCTTGTTGCCGACGGTGAAACCCACGAAGTAGCGTTACTTGATCTTGCGCGCCAGGGTGTTGCGGCTAATACCCAACCGCCGGGCGGCTTCACTTTGGTTGCCGTGACAGTCCTGCATCACCGCCTGAACATAGTCTCGTTCCATCTCAGCCAAGGTGCGACTGAGATTGATGGACACGGCTGGTGTTACCACCATTTCACGGCCAGACCGCGGCAATGCCAGATGGTTCACCGAGATAAGCTCTTCGTCGGAGAGAACCACCGCGCTTTCTACACAATTCTCGAGCTCACGAATGTTTCCAGGCCAGCCGTGTTGATGCAGGACTTCGATAGCCTCGCGGGTGAGTCCGCGGATTTGCCGTTTGTGCTTCTTGACGAAAACATCGAGAAAATGCTCCGTCAAGCGATTGATGTCATCGACACCGCGCTCACGCAAGGGGGGCAAGACCATTGGCACCACACGAATTCGATAAAAGAGGTCAGCCCGAAACGAACCATCGTTGACCATGGCCTCGAGATTGCGGTTGGTGGCGGCAATGAGGCGGAAATTGACTCGAATGGTCTTTGTGCCGCCCACACGTTCGAACTCGTGCTCCTGGATGACCCGCAGGAGCTTGCTCTGCAAAGCCAATGGCAGCTCACCGATCTCGTCGATGAAGACGGTGCCACCTTCTGCCAGCTCCAGCTTGCCTGGCACGGCCCTGTCGGCGCCGGTGAACGCCCCTCTAGCGTGTCCAAAGAGCTCGTTCTCAATGAGGCTCGACGGCAGCGAGGCACAATCAACGGTCACGAAGGGCGCATCCCTACGGTCGCTGTTGACGTGAATGGCGCGCGCAATGAGACCCTTGCCGGTTCCACTTTCTCCCAACAACAAGACGGTCGCAGAGGTGGCCGCCGCCTTATCAATGAGGGAATACACACGCTGCATCGGCTCACTGGCACCGACGATGCGGTTGTAACGATAGTCTACGTGTCGCGGTGCCGCTCTGCTCCCGCGCAGTTTCAAATCGGCATAAAGGCTGGTGCTCTCTATGACCTGCCCCGCATGACCGGCGAGAGCAATGATCGCCTCCTCGTCGTCGGCATTGAACAATCCTTGGCGTTTGTTGAGGACCTGCAACACACCGATGGTGTCGCCACTGGAGTCGCGTATCGGAGCGACCAGCATCGAGTGGGTGGTGTAACCCGTCTCTGCGTCGACGCTCTTTTCGAAACGAGTATCTGCGTACGGGTCAGGTTGGTTGACGAGCTTGCCGGACTCGGCGACGGTGCCGGCCACGCCCTGACCGAGCTCGAGACGAATCTCCGACAGCTCGGGAAGATGCGCAACCTTGGAGAAGATTTGGCCACGGTCACGATCGAGCAGATACAGGGTGCCGCGATCAGCGTCGAGCCTCTCGACGACTTCGTCTACCATGGTAGAGAGGACGATGTCGAGGTCAACTCCCCTCTCGAGAAGCGCTCCGACTGCAATCAATCCCCGCGGACGACCGTGTACATGCGATTCTTTGGTCACGGTCGTCTCATATGAAAGTGCGGGGACGGGGTCAAACACACCACGCCGCGCCGGCCCGAGGCCGACGATGCTGGGCTCAACCTTTGCGGCACAACTTCAGAAGTTCGCGGGTCACTTCACCTCATGATCTTTGTCCGAACTTTGTGATCGGACTTGCACCAGCGACTTGAGCTTCATGTAGGTGCGTTTGCCGATTCCCTTGATGCGCAACAGATCCATCGTGCGCTTGAAACCCCTTGTCATTCGGTAACGAATGATGTCCTCAGCACGGCGCGGCCCAATTCCAGGCAACACCACGAGTTCTGCCGCTGTGGCAGTGTTGAGGTCGAGGGGTTCTACGGCGTGCAAATAGACAGGCAACGCGATAGCTGCGGCAAGAAAAAGGGCAAAGATCACGAGTCGAGTTTTCATGGCGTCCTCCTGACTTAGGTTTCTCCCTTGCAGAAGCAGATTTGGTGCCAGGGACGACGACCGCGAAATCCGGTGATCCTATCCTGCCGAAGGTGTCGCAATGTCGCAGAACAGGACGCGGTCCCGCTTCAACCGGCCGAGTCACAGTGCCCGCTTCCTTGGTTGCTGTCGCGATTAGGGCTAGGGCACGGACGCCACGGACGCGCCCAGGATTGCGGCAACCGTCCTGTCGAGCTATACCGCAAAAACTTCTGCTAACTTGGAAGCCGTGAGGGATACCCATGAACACCCGTGAGCTCATTGACCGCTTCGAAAAGGGCGAGGCTGTCATTGGCATTGTTGGTCTTGGTTACGTTGGTTTGCCGTTGATCCTGACGTACGGCAAAAAGAAATTCAAAACACTCGGCTTCGACATCGATCCCAAGAAGGTCGAAGCCCTCAAGGCGGGAAGAAGCTACATCAAGCATATCCCTACCGCCCGGATCAAAGAGCTCGTTGACTCAGGTTCCTTCGATGCGACGACCGATTTCAATCGTGTCCCCGAGGCGGACGCACTGCTCTTGTGCGTGCCAACTCCCCTCAACAAGAACCGCGAACCGGATATGCGGTTCATCGTCAGCACCGCCGAAGGGATTGGCCCGCACCTGCGCAAAGGGCAAATCGTCGTCCTTGAGTCCACCACCTATCCGGGAACCACCGATGAGCTGCTCAAAGATATTCTTGAGCGGACATCGGGGCTCAAAGCTGGCGAAGATTTTGTGCTCGCTTACTCGCCCGAACGCGAAGATCCAGGCAACCCCAACTTCGACACCCAGAGAATTCCCAAGGTTGTCGGTGCCATGTCTGCCGAAGGACTCGAGGCGGCGGTGGCCCTGTACCGCGCCGCCCTCGATAAGGTCATCCCAGTCTCATCGACCAGGGTTGCCGAGATGACCAAGCTTCTCGAGAACATCTTCCGCAGCGTCAACATCGCCTTGGTCAACGAGATGAAGGTGGTATGTGAACGCATGGGCGTCGATGTTTGGGAGGTGATCGATGCCGCCGCCAGCAAACCCTTTGGCTTCATGCCGTTTTACCCCGGCCCAGGCCTCGGTGGTCACTGCATCCCGATCGACCCGTTCTACCTCACTTGGAAAGCGCGCGAATACGAGCTCAACACCCGCTTCATCGAGCTCGCCGGTGAGGTCAACACCAACATGCCGCACTACGTGATCGAGCGTACCGCGTCAGCCCTCAATGCCCACAAAAAACCTCTCAATGGTTCCCGCATTCTCGTGCTCGGTGCTGCCTACAAACGTGACATCGACGATATGCGCGAGTCTCCATCGCTTCGGGTCATCGAGCTTCTCCAGGAAACGGGTGCCGAGGTCTCGTACCACGACCCCTATGTGCCACGACTGCCAAAGATGCGTCGCTACAATCTGGACATGGAGTCGGTGGCCCTCAATGCCAAGAGCCTGCATTCCTACGACGCGGTGATCATTGTCACCGATCATACCAATGTTGACTACGAGATGGTGGTGGCCAACGCACCGTTGATCATCGATACCCGCAACGCGACGCGCAATATCACGACAGGCCGCGACAAAATCGTCAAGGCTTGAAACCGTAACCGGTGAGGGCAGTGCTCAGCTGCGTTGGTTATTCCCATCGGTAGGTCGCACTTCCAGACCAAGTCAACTCAAGCCCACGCGCCGACCAGACGCGGCCCGACTGCGGCGCGCGTCGCCTCGTCAAGCGCGGCGTAGGCCGCCTTGGTGCAGGACAGCTTCAGCTGGGGCACCGTCGCGAACCGCGGGTCCACTGCAGTGAGGGGCGCGTTGGTGCAGCTCGGGGCGAATCGCGGTGACCGACGCTGGGTGCGCTCGGTCGTTGATTGCTGACTCCGTATTGACTATGGTCTTTGACCATAGTAATATTTTGAAATGGAGACTTTTGCGATTTCTGAATTCAAAGCACGCTGTTTGGCCATTTTGGACCGCGTCCATAAGACGGGAAGTCCGGTGTTGATCACCAAACACGGTGTCCCAATCGCGAGAATCAATCCCCCTGTACCGGAGCTCGGGGCAACGAGTGGTTTCAGTTGCATGTCCGGAACCGCCGAGGAACTCGAAGATATACTTGCTCCACTCGACCCTGGTGATTGGAATGCGCTGCAATGAGGGGGATCTTGCTCGATACCCATATCTGGTTTTGGTTCTTGACCGGATCAAAGCGTCTGCCTCAAGAACTTTCCACCGCGATCGAGAAAGAGTCTGATCACCTGTGGCTATCGAGCGTTTCGGTTTGGGAGCTGGGAATGCTGGAGCGGAAGGGTCGGATCCGGGTCGATGGCCGATTTCGTGATTGGGTGCACCTTGCCATGGAGCGCATGCCGGTCATCGAAGCGCCTTTGACGAACGCTATTTCCCTGCTCAGTCACGATATCCAACTGGGTCACGCCGATCCTGCGGACCATTTCATTGCAGCCACGGCGATAGCCCACGAGCTGGTTCTGGCAAGCGTCGATGAACGCATCACCGAAGCGGAATGTGTCGCTACATTGAAGTTCTGATGTTAGGCAGAGAACTGCATAACTGATGGTTCACGAGTAATCTGCCCGGCCTTTTGGGCTTACACTCGGTTTGAGACGCAACCTTACCACCTCCGGTGAATCGATTCACGGCAGTGGGGCGCGCGCAGCTGCCAGCACCACGACTTCCGTCGCTCCGCCCTTTAGCAAAGCCGCGGCCGCAGCATTTGCTGTCTCAGCGGAGGTGACAACGTCGTCTATGAGGACAACCTTGCCCGACAGATTCTTTCGCGCCGCGAACGCGCCAGCGACGTTCTCTCTCCTCGCAGTCAGAGTCCGATCGCTCTGGGCTCCGGTGTTCCGAGTTCGGCGCAAGGCATGGACCACAGGAAGCTGCCATGTGTGAGCGATGGTCCGGGCCATGATCGCGGCCTGGTTGTATCCTCTTTGACGTCTACGCTTGGCTCCGAGCGGCACTGGTACCAAGGCGGTTGCATCAGAGGCAGCAACGCGCGCTTGCTCGTCGGCCGCTAGAAGCCTGCCCGCTGCGCTCGCGAGATCCTCACGCCCACGAAACTTGGCTTTGACGATGAGCTCGGCAATCGGGCCACCGTAGACGTACGGTGCACGAACCAAAGCGAACGCAGGAACGCGTTGGACACAGACCGCGCACACGCCACGGTGATCGGACAGGTCGCACCTTGGGCAGCGGTCACCTAGGTTCGGCTCGAGCACTTCGTGGCAGGCATCGCACAATCCGAATGGCAATCGGGTCGCCGACGCCGCATCACATGCTGCGCATCGTGGCGGAAACAATACCACCAAGAGCGCATCAAGAGCCTGCAGTAACTTCATCCGGTCAATCAGGGAGAATGGAGCGATTGCGTGTTGTTTCTTCTTGCGTTGCTCAACACGACTGCGTGTTACTTCTTGCGCTGCTCAGCTCGCAGGCGAGCGATCAGGCGCTTGAGCTCAAGGTTGACACCGGCGTAGTCGAGCTTTTTGGCCCAACGGTCGTGGATCTCTTCGAGCTTCTTGGGATCTGCGCCGCCAAGGCGTCCCAATGACAACACTGCCGCCATGCGAACAACGGCCTCTTCATCCTCAGCTGCGGCGACGAGATCTGCGAGGGCGTCCTTGCCGCCGAGATAACCGATCTCCCATGCGGCCTTGTCGCGAACCAGAGACTCTGGATCCTTGAGCTTCTTGCGCCAGCAGGTGATGTCTTCTTTGCACTCTTGGGCGGCTACCAAACGCACTCGTTCACGTTCAACCAATTTTTCCATGGTCTTGACGGATACATCCTTGCTTCCTGCATTCTTGAGGGAATCGAAGGCCTCGAGATCGGAAGCTTTGCCCAGACGGCTCGCGGCGGCGATTGCGAATCGGCGTGAGGTGACGTTGCCGTCGCGCGCCGCTATCATCAGCGATTTGACGACGTCCCGATCACCGATCTGCGTGAGTGCCTCAGACGCGGGCTCGCGCACACTCTCATCCGGGTCGCTGGCGATGGCGGTCAGGGCTTTGACGGCGCCCTCTGTTCCAAGGTTGCCAAGGGCGTAACATATCTCACGGATGGCACCCGGGACGCTGGCGTACACTGGGATCTGCTCGCGTTTTTGGTATTGCTCATACAACTTGTTGAGGGCCCCAATCATCAAACCTTCTGCATCGGTGGCGCGCAGATAGCCGAGAACCGACGACGCCTTCGCCTCAATCGCACCCTCACCGATGTTGCGACCATCTTGCAGGGTAATTTCTTCCACAACCTTGTTCTTGCGCTGCAGAGTATCCACCAGAGCAGGCGTCGCGGCAGGTCCCATCTGAATCAAAGAGTAGCGCGCTTCGTTGTAGAAGCTGATGCCTGGCACCTCGATGAAGAGCATCTCGATGAGGGCCGGAATCGCTTGGGCGCCACCGATGTCTCCTAGAGCTTGAATTGCTACCTTGCGTAGGAATGGCTCTTTCTCGGTCTTGGCGATCTTCACCAAGGGTTCCACGGCCTTTGTATTGCCCAACTCACCAAGGGACTTGATGGTCGCTTCGCGCACCGTCGGCTCTTGGGCGTCCAACAGACGAATCATGTTGTCGACAGCGTCGTCGGCTTGCAACATGGCCAACGCCCGCATGATGTTGATATTTGTGCGATTCTTATTGCGCGTCAGACGATCATTGCCAGTGCCCACTTGATAATCAATGGCAGCAACCAATTTTGCCACCACGCTCTTGTCGCCCAATTGGCCGAGAGTGTAGGCTGCATCCGGCTGCCAATCGCCCTCTTTCTCAAACCACTCAACGACTTGCGGTATCGTCGTCTTGTCACCGAGATGACCGATCTTCTTCAACGCCTCATTGCGTTCCCTCTTGTCATCGAGTCTGTAAACCCAATAGTCGGCCTTTTCTGGATCGCTAGGGGCCGGGCATGCAGTGAGCACTGCCAAAGCAACCAAAGTAACCAAAGCCAAAGAGACTCGCATGAAACTCCTCCCACGCATGTGCGGAAAAGTAGGATTATTCTATGGTCGATCGATGTGACCCATTGCCACAAACTGTCAAACCGTCGCCACTTGCCCCCCCAATACTGCGCCCAACACAGGGGGTCAACGCCTTCTTTCGCAAATGCTGGCCCCCCCCTTGGCCTGCCATTGTACTGGGAATATGGTTGTGTTAGGCGATGCGCTCGGATGGCCTTCGATGGCATGATGGTCGAAAGATGCTCGCGGACCTGGGAGGTACGTGTTGGCTGCTCATCAGTTGTGCAATTCCCTCGCAGTGGCCGCTATTGCGGCCGTTTCGCTGTTCCCAACTTCGGTGTGGGCCCAGGAGGAAAAGGCCGCCGCAGCGGAGACACGACCGATCGACGAAGAAAAAACGGACGCCTACTTGTCTCGATTGATCGTCGCACTTGGGGAGGACGAGTCCTACAAGGTGCGTCTGCAGGCCGCGGTGTTCCTTGGTCGCAGCGACGATGAGCGCGCCTTCGAGCCGCTGATTTCGGCGCTTAACTCCGACGAGAATTACCCAGTCCGTGCCGCAGCAGCTATTGCTCTCGCGAATCTCAATGATCCGCGCGCGATCTCCCATATCATCAAGCGGATCGCCACCGATCCGGAGCCCTTCGTCGTCGAGGAGGCCACCCGCGGTCTCGCCAAATACGAACGTGAGGTGGCATTGCCCTACGTTGTGGCAACTTACGGCTCGGACAGTCAAGAGATTCGCCTTGAGGCTGTTCGCTATTTGGCTCGAGAGCCCGACGACGACGCCAACGGGGTTCTCATTCGGGCCCTCGGGGATGACCAAAAAGTCTTCGAGCTCGTCAAGGACGCCGCCCTGAAGATGGATCAGGAGTCGGCGTTGGAGATGCTTCAAGCTGCCCTCGACCACCGAGAGGCCGCAGTTCGACGCGGGGCGGTGTTGATCCTACGCGCTTTGGCAACCCCCGCGGCGGCCAAGTTGATTCGCGACGTGTACGAGCGGGACATAGAAGCCGATGGCGTTCGCAATGAAACTCGGGCGGCGCTTCGTGAGCTGCGTCGCTTCCTCGAGGTCGACAACATTGTTCGGGATGCCGTATCCAACCCACACAAACATGGCCGCGCCAAAGCGCTCAAGCTTCTTGGTGTTGTCGGCGGAGATAAAGCAGAGCAGGTCCTGCTCGACGCCCTCAAAGATGAAGACGTTTATTTGCGTGGCACGGCGGTAATGGCAATGGCCGAACTCGGCAACGCAAGGTTGGTGCCAGCCCTCGAAAAGCTCGAAGCCGACCCCGCCAACCAACGGATTCTCCACCTCGTTCGTCACACCCTCAAGCAGCTCAGCAGGAAGGAGACCAATTAGTGGCCCTCAACAGCCTGCGTCTTGCGTTCATCGGCGCTGGCAACATGGCCGAGGCGCTGGTTCGTGGTTTGGTCGAGTCCAAGGCTGTTCTGGCAAAAAACATCATCGTCAGCGATCCCCGAACTGAACGAGGCCAGCTCTTCAAGGACAAATACGGCGTCGACGTCGGGGACACCAATGGGGAAGCCGTCGCGGTTGCCGACATTGTGATCCTGGCGATCAAACCGCAGATTCTCAACCGCGTTGCCATAGAGATCGCCGGCTTCCTTAAACCCACAGCGCTCGTCATCTCAGTCGCGGCTGGTGTCGAAATTTCAGATATTGCTGCAAGTATTGGCCCTTCCGCGCGCATTGTTCGAACCATGCCCAACATCTGCGCGGTCGTCTCTCGCGCAGCCACCGCCATGGTTATTGGCCCCAATGCCACAGCGACCGACCGAGAAAACGTCCGCGCGATCTTCGAAGCGGTGGGAATCGTCGTCGAGGTCGAGGAGAGTCTGATAGACGCGGTCACCGGCCTCTCCGGGAGCGGCCCTGCTTACGTCTTTATGATTATTGAGGCCCTCTCCGACGCTGGTGTCAAGGTCGGGTTACCGCGGTATCAATCCCAGCTGCTTGCAGCGCAGACCGTGCTCGGCAGCGCTCGCTTGCTCATGGATACGGGCGAGCACCCCGGTGTGCTCAAAGATCAGGTTACGAGCCCCGGTGGCACGGCTATCGCTGGTTTGCACACCCTCGAAGAGGGAGGCCTACGCACGACGCTCATCAACGCTGTGGTGTCGGCAACAAACCGTTCGCGCGAGCTCGGCGAGGAACGCAAGAAGCGCAATTGATACCTGAGCATGTCTGCCGTAGCCTGAGCCGCGGCCGGTTTGTGGCGAATCCCCGTGATCTCGACTGCCCATCGCACATACTGCCTATCGCGCATTGTCTCCGCAAAAACGAAAATGAATACCGACCGGTTCGGAAACGTCTGTCTAGGGTCAGATGGAGGCATGAACGTGAGTGGGGCATTGGCACAAAAAAAGTCCACGATCTCGCGGTTCAGACAGCCAGGGGCACCAATCTCTGCCGCAACAATCAACCAATGTCTTGCCAACAACACAGAGGTGCAATTAACTGCGGTTTGTGGACTACATGATGGGCATGGGTGCCTTGCCGTCGTGCGAGGAGAAGGACTTGGTCAGAGGCAAACACGCGCCATGAACGAGCCGCTCACCGACCAGATGCTCGTCGAGCGTGCCAAACGAGGGGACGAAATAGCGTTTTCCGAGTTGGTCACTCGCCACTATCGACGGGTTCTACGGGTAGCTTTTGGATTGCTCAAGCACCAAAGTGATGCCGAGGATGTGGTCCAAGATGCGTTTGCTCGGGTGTATCTGCGCATCAAGGATTTTGAGGGATCGTCGGCGTTTTACACCTGGCTGTACCGCATTGTCGTTAACCTGAGCATAGATGCTATCCGCAAGCGCCGTCGAGAACGACGAGCCGAACTCGAGGACGAGTCGGCAAGAGACGCCCTAGGGTCCAATGATCTGTGGCCCCGTTACGACGACAGCCACCCCGACGATTCGCTGCAGCGCCAGGAGCTGGGTAACCAATTGAAGAAAGCACTCGGAGATCTTCCCGAAATCCATCAAGCTGTTATCCTGCTCCGAGAGCTCGAAGGAATGAGCTACGAAGAGATCGCGAGTACTTTGAAAATCAAGAAGGGGACGGTGATGAGCCGACTCTTTCACGCACGCAAAGCGATGCAGACAACCTTGTTGATGAAAGAAGGGTCCGAGCTCTTAACCGGCTCGGAGGATGTACCATGAGCCGGTGCAATTATTCCAAGGACCGACTGCAAGCATGGTTGGATGACCAATCGGGCAAGCACTCGGCACAAACTCGCAAGCATCTCGAAGGTTGTCGCGATTGCGCCAACCTCATAGAAGTTTGGCGGCGTGCGGGCGAGCAGTTGCGCGATACCGTCGACCAAGGCCTCGGCAATGTCGAGCCGTTGGCAGCGTTGAAGAAAATTCGAATGCGGGTCGCTGAGATCGAACAGCGCTCCCTTGGCGCACGGATGCGCGCCTGGTGGAACGATACTTGGATGTTCAATCGCCGTGCCCTTGCTGGTGTAGCTGTTGCTGCTGCCCTGGGCGCACTGGCAGCTCCTGGAGCAGTTTATCTGTCAGGCAAGCTGGGAACCTCAGCCATCGGTCCTGCACTCGTCGCACGAGTGGGGCCGGGTGTAGTGCTCGAATCGCTAGAAGTTGGCGACAATGCGACAGCGGTGGTATTAGACGAAGGAGAGACAACCACACTCATTTGGGTGGAACCGGGATTTGATGGAAGCAATGAAGAGACTTTCTAATCTACTTTGGTTTGCCTCCGCTCTCTTGGCTATCTCCATATGGACCCGCACGGCCATGGCCGCTCCGGTCCAACTCAACATCAAGGTCATATACGCCCATAGCAAGAGCAAACTCATCGACCCCAAGCTCAAAGATCTCGCCAAACAGTTTTCCAAGCTCAAGTTCACAGCTTACGAGCTCAAAGACGAGGGCAGCTACACCCTCGACATCGGTGCGAGTGGCAGCCTGCAGCTTCCGGGCGGCGAATGGATGAAGGTCATCGCCAAAGAGATGACCCCTGAAGGTATGCTCCGTCTCGACCTGGTTGTCGACAAACCGCGCTTCAGGAGCACCGCGATCATTGCTGCGGGCGCCACCCTCGCAGTGAGCGGTCCCAAACAAGAGTCAGGTTCGCTGATCCTCGCTGTCACTCGGCCAAAGAACTAGTCAGGACCACCGACAGGGCGTCGACATTCTCACCCGAGTCGCGACTGGTGATGTTGACACCGTGGACACCATCAACTACCTGAGTGATCAGCGCTTGACTGCCTTGATGGATGCACTACGCTTCCCGGGCACCAAAAAGTCACCCACGCCAGTTGGCTTTTCAGGAGGTCAAATTCAGTGAGCAGTCCGCACAGGCTTCTCGCGGTCCTCGGTGAGGCAATCAACAACGACCCGGCACCGCCGGGTTTTTCAGCAACCTTAGCTTTTGGTGTACGCCAGGGCGATGAGACTCATTGGTGGGAGGTTACCTTGGACAAGAAGGCCAAGGGAGCTCTCGTTGGCTCTCCCGACCCCACTTGTGATGGCGTCCTTTTGCTGGGTGCCACCGACGCCGACGCCATCGTGCGCACCGGCCACCTGCCTGACAACCCCAAGTTGGTGGACCTGCGTGGTGATCGGGAGCTGCTTGGCCGATTCGTCAAACGTTACCTTGTTTCCAAGAGTTCACCGTCGGTTCGTGGTGAACCGCGGTAAGAATTCCGGCAAATCCACAGGTGACGAATACCGAGTTGCAATGCGTCGTCATGGGATGGGCCGTTTTGGTGAATCGTCGTCGTGGGAGAGGGTAAACGCCTGTGAAGCTCCGAGGTTCCTGTGCTTGCGGCGCTGTGTCTTTCGAGTTGGAGGCCCCCGAGCCTTATCCGTACATGCGCTGTTATTGCTCAGTTTGCCGCAAAACCGCTGGCGGCGGCGGCTTTGCTATCAACCTCGGTGCTAAGTTCGATACGCTGAGGGTCTCGGGGGAAGAACACGTCGCGGTCTATCGGGCCAAGATCAGAAACCCAGGAGACTCGGAACTCAAGCAAAGCAAGCACGAGCGCTCATTCTGCCACATATGTGGTTCCCACCTTTGGGCCTGGCATCCCAAATGGCCGGACCTCGTCCTCCCCTTGGCTTCTGCCATTGATACGCCGTTGCCCACACCCCCAGAGACTGCACACATCATGCTCGAGTTCAAAGCCAATTGGGTTATGCCAGCTGTGGGGCCAAGCGACCACTGCTTCGACCGCTATCCCAAGGAATCACTCGAGGCCTGGCACAAGCGACTGGGGCTTCTCGACGACTGATACTCATCAAAAGTCTACTCGCAACCGACTGGTCTTTCTTGGGCTCGTCGCTGTCACGGGTGTCACGTTCTTTACCAAGAACGATTACGACGTGAGCGTGTTGACGACGGACATGCGCCCAGAGCAGAGTGGTTATCGCGGCCCAGCGACCATCGACATCTTCTACGATGAGCTTCGTTTCACCATCAAGCCGCTTTACGAATACGAGTTGAGTGGCCTCGTCGTTGCGAAGACGGATTACACTCTATTCGCCGACAACGATGTGGCGGCAGTGGTGCCAGTTGACCTTTGCATTGTCTGGGGAACAAACCTCGAGCGTGGCATTCACAACCACCCTTCGACCGATTTTTGGCAACGAATGCGTTGGTGCTATTGGCAAAGTGAGGTGCCCATCGACGCCACCGAGATTGCCAACAACCACCTGGTGGTCAACGACGAGCGGATTCGGGATGCCCTGACCGACCTCTCTCTCGGCGATCAGGTTCGACTGCGTGGGCAGTTGATCGAGCTCTGGGCCCACACTCCAGCCGGTGAGCAGCGCAAAGCCTATGCTTCCAGTACCTCTCGCGACGACACCCGAGGTGGAGCTTGCGAGGTGATCTACGTGCGCGAGGCAGAGCTCTTGCGCCGTGGCAACCCGATCTCGTATTGGACGCACCGAATCGGGCTGTGGAGTCTGGGCCTGTGGTCATGCACCTGGTTGGTTCTGCGCCTCGTCCGACGCGGATAGATTTTTCCAGCCAGCTTGGCTCCGCGATTCTTCGCATCAGTCAAAATCGCTAGGATGAAGTCTCTTCGAGGAACGGGAGCACGTAATTGACAAAGGCGTCCGGTGCCTCGTTCATCGGCACGTGTCCGCAATGGGGGACCTTCACCAATCGCGAGCTCTTTATGTCGTTGACGATCCGATCACCGAGTTTCTCAGTCGTCGCAGCTGTCATGGCAATCCCGGCACTCCGAGCCCAGCCGAATGACGGCCCTTACGGGAAGCTAACTTCGTGCCGTCGAAAGCCATCGACTACCGATTCGATAATGAGCTGCTGGTGTCCGACAACCTGCGTCGCCGGCAACTCAAGAACGCAGCGAGTCCAAGCGGCGATGGCGGGCAACTGGGTCTCGACAAACAGTTGCATCTCTCGCGCGGAAAACTCAGAGGCGGCCACCGGGTAGAGGTGTACGCTGGTTACTCGTTCCCGATCGATTGCAACAGATGCTACAACGTTGCCGGTTAGGTCCGGCCGTTTGGAGCAGTTTGACTCAAAATCATAGCGAGCGCTCAATCCAAAGTGAACATCAGCGACGTCGAGGGCGGTCAGCCCCGCCTTGGCATCGCGTTTGGAGCAAGCATAAACCTGCGAGTCGGGAAGACGTCGGTGCACATGGATCGATAGGGGCATCAGCAACCTCTCGAGTTGGGCTGTGGCATTTGAGCACTCAAATCATTAAAATCCACGAATGCCAACAGGGACAAGAAGACTGGACTCAAAGACGGAGGTGTTCTGACCGATCTGTTCTGACGGAGCTGTTCTGATGGAGCTGTTCTGACGGAGCTGTCCACGTTAGGCAAAAAGGTGAAGCTCATTTGACACATTTCGAGCGCAGCGGTGGCTTGCGGCAAGACCCGATGTTATCTTGCGCTCATGACAAAGATGCGATTGACCAAGCTCGTCGACTGCGCCGGTTGAGCGGCTAAGCTCAGCCCAACGGAGTTGCGGCTTCTCATTGATGCGCTGCCTGTGCCGAAGGACGAGCGCATCATCACCAGCTTCGCCAACGCGGAGGATGCGGCGGTGTATCGTATCAGCGACGATCGGGCGTTGGTGTTCACCCAAGATGTGATCACCCCTCTCGTGGACGACCCGGTGGCCTATGGTGCCATCGCTGCCACCAATTCGCTTTCCGACATTTTCGCTATGGGCGGGAAGCCAATCATGTCGTTGGGTTTCATCGGTGTGCCCAACGGTGTCCCTATCGAGATCATCGCCGACATCGAACGCGGTGGAGCTGAAACTGCCTTGGCTGCCGGAGCTCCTGTGCTGGGGGGGCACAGCATCGAGTGCAAGGATCTCATCTACGGCCTCGCCGTGATTGGCGAGGTTCATCCCGATCGAGTGTTTCGGAACGACGCCCTGAGGATTGGCGACCAGCTCATCTTGACCAAGCCCCTCGGCACGGCAACTCTGACAACGGCAGCGAAGAACGACGCCCTGAGCGAGTCTGAACTCAGCGAGGTCATCGCGGGAATGAGAATGTCCAACGGTCCTGCAGTTGACCCTATGCAACGGGCGGGTGTGCGCGCAGCCACCGACATCACCGGTTTTGGCCTATTGGGACACGCAGCCGAACAGGCGGCTGCGTCCGGTGTGTGCATCGTCCTCAATCAAACTGCTGTTCCCGCCTATTCCCGCGCGCGCGAAATGCTGGAGCGGGGCTTTCTCACCCGCGGCAACAAGAGCAACCAACGCTACGCCGAAAGCCTCGGACCTGTCGCTGGTGAGCCCGAGCTGCTCTTGCGCGACCCACAAACATCCGGTGGTCTGCTGGCAGCGGTACGACCCGGCCAACTCGAGACGCTCTTGAAGGAGCTTCGCGCTCTGGGCTTCCCGCATGCGTCGCACGTGGGCGAGGTGGTCGCAGGTGCAGGACTTCGTGTCATATCGTAAATGGAGCTGCAACTGTCGACGCATTTCATAAGTCAAAGGCTCAATTGGTTGCGTTACAACGCGAGAGCAGCCTTGCGTCTCGGTGCCGCGTTTGTCGCCCCGTCGATGCTTCTCTACATTTCATTGTGGCTCTTGCGCCACGAGCTCGTGCGCGTGACTGCTTTGCCATACTCCCAAGCGATTGACGCTGGCCTGTTGCGTGGCTTCTATTTCGACGGTTTGGTCGTCATGTATGCTGCTATCGTCGCCCAATTGGCCTGGACGCTGAAGATCCCCAAACGAATTGCCTGGCCCATTGTCGCATTTCTCATTTGGTTGGCGACATTGTCGAACGTGATTCACTTCAAGTTTTTCGGAACGCGTCTCGATTGGTGGATCGTCACCTTGCACTGGCGCGACCTCTTTGTGGTGCAGGATTCTGCCGCCCAAATTGGCGTGACTTGGCCGATCGTATTGAGTGCGGTCGTTCTCATCGGCGCCATTACCCTTAGCGCAATGCCTCGCCTCGTCGGGCGTCCAGACCCTGCGCCGTCCGATCCTCCGTGGTGGCGACTCCGTCCGAGGCGGGCGGTGTGGCTCGTCATCCTCATTGGCTTGAGCATCATCATTTGGCGCCTGCCCCGTTGGACTGGCGGACGCAAAGGTACAGACATTCTCAGCGACAATCCCGTGCGTACCTGGATTCAACAAGCCACCAGCAGCCACACCTTCGCGGGCGCGGGCAAGGATTGGTTCGATACCTGGGCCGAGGGCTTTGACCGCAAGGATCCCTCCCGTCCCAATCGCGTGCTTGCAAGCTTCCACGAGTTCATCGATCCTGGTCCCGGCTCGCCGACCGACGCACCCAAGCGGGAAGTCTCGGTGGTGCCGGTCATCTCCGAAGAGGTTGGCACCTGGCCATTGTATCGCGACTTCGATGCCGATGACGCCGCTACGACTGCGCTTCGAGAAAGGCTGGGTTTGCCGGCGACGGGTCCGGTCAACGTGATGATGCTATTTCTCGAAAGCACCCGTGCCTACGAGCTGCATCATCCAACCATCGGTCCGCTCATTTTTCCCGGGTTGCGTGAGGTCTTGGCCAAGCATAGCATTTCCTGGCGACAAGCGTACTCGTCGAGCTTCACCGCAGGGCAAACAGTTCGCGGTCAGTTCACGGGCCTCTGTTCGATGTTGCCGAACATGACGGGTGCCGCCACCTACATCGCCCACAGCACCTTGAGGGTTCGCTGCATCCAGCAGCTTCTCAAAGAAAACGGTTACATC
>Ga0156400_1012_pt1 | contig 21134 bp, 15 predicted proteins | sample RifOxyA3_FD_108044 | JGI IMG/M metagenome (GOLD analysis project Ga0156400, IMG submission 108044) | Deltaproteobacteria bacterium RIFOXYA12_FULL_58_15
AGTCTGCCCCTCAAAGCGGCAGCGAGAGCAATACCGAAGGGGACCGTCATTCCAACGTAACCGAAATAGAGAGTTGGCGGATGCAGAACCATTAGGATGTGATTCTGCAACAGCGGATTGGGACCCGGGCCGTCGGTTGGCACCGGCAGAACGGGGATGAATGGATTTGCGGGTGCCGCAATGAGAAACGCGAAGAAAATCGCCACAGCCAACATCGAGCCAAGAGCGTAGCCCATCAGGTCCCGGTGCTGATTGCGATAGACAAAGGCGAAGGCGCCGATGAACATGCCCAGCACCGCGCCCCAAAAGAGAATGGAGCCCTCGAGAGAAGACCACAGGGAAACCACCGCCACCCAATCGGGAGAGGAGTGGCTGCCGACCTTGGTGACATAGGAAACCGAGAAATCACGAGCAAGCAGCGCGCGCACCATCACCAGGTTGGCGAAGACCATGGCACCCGAAAAGACCCATGCCGCACGGATGGTCCAGGCGAGGGCGAGGCGACTGTGACGGGCACCGGCAACGAAGCCCGTTACGGCACCAAAGGCGGCCGCAGCCAAACCCAAGAGTACCAGTACTCGGCCGAGCTCTTGGTTCACGGTTGCTCCTCAGTTGCGGGCGCAGATTGCGGTGGCGCAACAGTTGCGGGCGCAGATTGCGGTGGCGCAATTCCAACAGGCGGTTGGGCGCCTGGCGCCATCGTCTGCTCCGGCAGCAGCGTTCGGTAAAGCCTGCGTGGATCTTCGTGATCCTTTGGCGGCTGGTATTCGTTGGAGTGTTTGACCATGAGCCGATTGGAGTGGAACACTTGGCCATTGAAAGCACCCTCAACGATGCAGCCAATCCCCTCGCGGAACATCTGCGGTGGCACGCCATTGGAGACAACGGTCACCCGCGAGCCGGTGGAATCCGGCTCGTCCCCGAGTGCGAAACTCAAGACCAAGGTTTCGTCGTCCCACTTCATGGTCCCCTTCTGCACCATGCCGCCGAGCCTGACGGTGCTGCCGAGCGGCTTGCCTTTGGCAACGTGCGTCAGGAGCTCGGATGGCGTCCAGTAGGGGACGATGTTTTCTTCCATGAGTCCAAGTCCCAGGGCGGCGACGACAGCAACCGCCGTCAATACAGCGACCACGGCTATCAGCTTGTTTGTTTGCTTTGCTTGCATTTCGTGTTGTCACTTGTCAGTGGGAGGTAACCGCGAGCGCCGCCAAACCGACAAACCGTAGAGTCCGAGGAGGCTCCAGGCAATTGCGTAGGACGCGATGACATAACCCCACCCCCCAACGATGGTCCCATCCATTATGCTAGCTCCTGTTCCGGGGGCTCGCTGAGCTCCTCATCGATTTTCGCTTTGGCCACCCGGTAGCGCATGCGCAAAAACCAGACAAAGAGCAGAGTGAAGGCCAAAACATTGATTCCTAGAGTTGCACCCATGAAGGCATTCATCGAATCGCGGGTTGATTGGTTCTGGTGCAGACCTCCCCACCAACGCACGGCGAACCAAACGATGGGGATCCCCGCCGCCAAGATGATCGCCACCACCGCTGACCAAGCGGCTCGTCGCTCGGGCTCTTCGGTCAAGTTCCGCAGGGCGATGTAGCCGGCAAAACCGAAAACTAAGATCGCCATGGCGGTGAGCTTGGGATCGGGTGTCCACCACACTCCCCACGTCCCCTTGCCCCAAATCGCGCCGAGGATGTACGCCACGGTGCCAAACAACACGCCAAGCTCACCGGCGGCCTCTGCGAGGGCATCTGCGGCCCAACTGGTTTTGAAGAGGAAGGTGAAGCTGGCGGCGGCGGCAATCAAGAAGGACAAGAGGGCCACCCAGGCGGCGGGTACGTGCACATAGATAATGCGATAGACGTCGCCCATGTGGCGCTCAGCCGGGGCGATCCACAGGCCCATGATTTCTCCGACGACGATTCCTGCGATCGCGAGAAGCGGCAGGCCGAAGTCGATAGCTCTTTTCATCGTCACTCCTCCACGACTCGGCCAAACAAGAGCAGGCACAAGAGCCAATATGTGGCATTGAAAAAAATGAGCAAGGCGGTCCAACGCCCCAAATCCCCCATGGGATCACCGGCAAACAAAAGCTTGGTAGCCTTGACCGCACCGATAATGGCCGGAATCAGCACGGGGAAGAGCAACAACGGTAAGAGCACGTCGCGGGCGCGAACCTGACTGGCAATGGCTGCGTAGAGGGTGCCTGGTGCACTGATTGCAGCCGCTCCCAAGAATAGGATTGCTACACCATGCATGAGGCTGCCCTGCACCTCGACGCCGCACATGGCTACGGTCACCGGCACCAAGATGACGGCCAAGAGAAACAGGAACAAGGTGTTGGCTATGGCCTTCCCCAAAAACATCGCCTTGGGGTCTACGGGGAGCAGTCGCAGACCTTCGAGGGCGGCATTCTCCGCCTCCATGCGAAAGGACTCTCCCAGCGACAAGACACTCGAGAGCAGCACCGCGAGCCACAAATATCCCGCCGCACTCTGTGCCATGATGTGGGTGTCAGGACCGACGGCGAACAAAAAGAGCAGCAGGGTGAGGAACGCGAAGAATATGGTGGCGTTGACTCTAGCCCGGCTGCGCCATTCGAGCAGCAGATCTTTGTTGATAACTGCTCGTACTCCGGCAACCAGAGAAGCGGGTCGTCGCTCTGCGAAAGATGATGTCAATGCCAACCCCCACGCGCTTCGAGCTCTTGCGCTATCCGTGTGGCTTCTCCGGGCTCACCCAATGGCTCAACCGCACGGAGTACTCGGCCAGACTTGAGGTGCAGATGATGATCGCAGAGAGCCTCGCCGCGCTCGACATCGTGCGTCGACATGACCAAGGTGACCTGTTTCTGTTGCACTTCGCGGATGATCTCCTCCACAAGTGCGACACCGGGAGGGTCGAGCTGGCCAAAAGGTTCATCGAGGAGAACGAGCTCAGGCTCAACCAACAGCATTCGCCCCATGCACAGGCGCCTGCGCATGCCTGCAGAGAATCCTCGTACGGCACTCGCTCGCCGCGGAGCGAGTCCGACACGCTCGAGAATGTCACCCATTCGTCGCATATCCACCCAAGGCAAAAAGTGCCCGACCAAGCTCAAGTTCTCCTCGGCCGAGAGGTCGTCATAGAGGTGGCTGTCATGGGTGACCAGGGCCAGGCGCGGACGAATAAGGTCATTGTCAACGCCGGACAACTTGTCGAAGATGCGCACTTCACCGCGCGTAGATTTCAGGGAAGTGGCCAGCATTCGAAGCAGGGTGGTCTTGCCAGCGCCATTGCCGCCAGTTAGCAAGACTGAGCTCTTTTCAGGGATCGCGAAAGTGAGCTGAACCAAAGCCCAGCGCCGGCCGTACCGTTTTGAGACGTTGTTGAGTTGGACAACCATCGATGATGAGGGCAGCGTCAAATGCCAATCCCAATGACCAGAAAATGGTAACTCTTGGGCTGGGCCGCAATCGCAATATCTGTGGCTCTTGTCAATGGACCCAGTCACTTTCGAGATCGTGGTTGCTTTGTGCTAAATTTCCTCAGCAGAAGGAGAAACACATGGCCGGTGGATTCGCCAAGGATGGTGCCGTTCAAGATCAGATCGATGCCAGCATCGATGACGCGGTTGGTCAAATCCGTCGGCGCATGCCGAAAGGGCGCGTCAGTCTTGCGACGTGCCACGAGTGTGGCGAACCGATACCCGAGGCTCGACGCCGGGCGGTCCCTGGAGTCCAAATGTGCGTCGAATGCCAAGCCATCGTTGACGGGAAACAGACCATCCAGGTTGGCTACAACCGACGTGGCAGCAAGGGCAGCCAACTGCGCTGATGTGAGCCCACGAGCACCGATGGTGTGCTTCCAGATCTTGCCGCACCGCCTTCAACCTGCGGTTGAAATCAGCTATGGGCCATCCATGGGCACCCCGATGCGCACCCAAACGATTCCCTTTGCCCGCGGCCCAAAATTCGTCACCCGCATGGTGGTGGTCACTCTGTTCTTGGTGCTCGGCGCCACCCTGGCGAGCGGTGCGGCGGCCTACGTGGTCGCCATTCGTACGGTAGAGGATGAGATCGAGTTCGCCGGCCAGTCGCTCGCTCACGGGTTGTCCGGCTCGATCGTGACCATCATCAGCAAGCCAGGCGCCGAAGGCGAGCTGCAGGTCATCCTCAATCAGAGCCTGAGGGTGGACAAAGAAGCGCGAATCGCCGACGCGTTGATCGTCGCCAAGGACATGACCGTGGTTGCCGCCAAAGACCCGTCGCAGGTCGGGCAGCGGTATTCACGCTTTTCCGGCCTTGCGCAACTGACGTCGATGCAAACCGTGCACATCCGCGGCTCGGGCACCCGCATCACCGCGCCGGTGCAGTGGGGACAAAAGGACAAGCGTACGCTCGGTTATGTGGTCATCACCTTGAGCGAGCATGCGTTCGCGCAAGCGCGCCGCGGCGTTCTCATTTCGTTCTCCATTCTTTTCTTTGTTGCTTCGCTTGCTACAGTGTTCTTGACTCGACGTGTCCTGCAACGCTTGCTCAAGCCCGTGGTCGATCTCGGCAATGCGGCTCGAGCCTTGGCCGCCGGTGACTCCGACTTTCCGCTCGAGCCTAAGAGCAGCGATGAGATCGGCGTTGCCACGCAGAGCTTTCTCAAGATGCGCTCGGCGCAGCGAGTCTTCGTCCGCTTCAGCAATCCGGCTTTGGTCAAAGAGATCCTCGAAGGGCGTGCTCCAGACCGCCCTGTCGAGGTCAAGCTCTCTGTCGGCTTCGGTGACGGTGTGCGTTTTACCGACTGGTCGAACGCTCACACAGCGAACGAGATTGGCAGCCTGTTGAGCGACTATTTCACCCTTTTCGGCCAATTGGTGGCAAAGCACGGGGGCATCATCGAGAAGTTCATGGGTGACGCGGTGATGTGCTATTTCGGCCTCCATGGTGACGCGAGCACCCATGCGTCGCTCTCTTCTTTGCGCACCCACGTGGCTGCCCAACATCTCTTGGCGCTCGCCAACACTGCGTTTGCCCGTTACCACAGCCGTCGAATCCTGATGTTTCGTTTCGCCGTGGCGACCGGCCGCTGCGTCGTCGGCCCCATGGGTGCACGCGGCGTCAAGCTCGATTACACGATCATCGGCGAGACAGTGAATCTCGCTTCACGCCTAGAGGGATTGGCGGCACCCGGGGGCCTGGCGATCGACCGTTTCACCTATCTGAATGTGGAAGGCGCGAACCGCCTGCTGTGCGAGGGCCCCGCCCAGCAAAAGGTTAAGGGCTTTGTCGATCCGGTTCACATCTATCGCGTGATCGGCTATCGCGACAAGGCCGAGACGGATCTCTTGTGCCAGACACTGTTGGATCTGCTGCAAACGGAAGAAGCCCGTGACGTGTTGCGCTTGACCAAGAACCAATTCGCTGAGCTGTTTGCCGAAGCCGAGCAGCGTCTTATGTCGCAGGACGTCCGCTTGCCGACGTCCGCCGACGCAGCGGCCTTGGCAACGTAGCTCCCGGTCAGGCTGAAGTCGAGAATTCGGCTCGAGGCCTTGCCACTCTGCCAATCATTTGGGAATTGTTGCCTTCATCCACCAAGGATGCGCTGCAAGGTTTCGATTCTTTCTTTGACGTGATCAGCAATCGGCCCATCAGGAGAAAGGTTCTGCGCGCGTCTGTATTCACTCAGGCTGCGCTCATCCATCAAGACAAACAAACGGTCGGCTTCTTTGACAATGTCGGCGGTAAGACGCTTGCGGTCGGGAGTCCACACGCGTCGCAGTTTGACGATCTTGCTTCGTTCGCGTCCGGAAGATTCGTGGTAGAGTACCTCGAGCTCCGCGAGGGCCTCATAGAGGTTCTTCTTCTCGTATTGGTTGACGATGTTTCTGAGCCGCTCGGCAATTGTTTGGCGCTCCGCGATCGGCCCACCGCCATTGCGAAGAGCATCTTGGGTTGTCGCCGTGGCGGAGGCGGCGGCGACTGCAAGAGCATCGTCTGTTTTGCTCGCACCCCCACTCGCGTTTGCGGCAGCCGCCTTTGACTGGTGAAACGGCACCGGTTGCACGTCGGCCGGTGTCTGAGCGACCACCCGCCATGCTTCCTTCGCCCGCTTCTGTTGACCCGCCGGACCCTCGAGCTGTGAGAGGATAGCACGCATGCGCCGTGCCGTCCGGTCGTCGGGCCCAAGATCAAGAACGGCGTGCGCTTTGTTGATGGCCGTTGCCGATTTCTTCGCCTCGAGTGCGGCGACCATCTCGTTGACCAAATTTTTAATCTTCTGCTTGCGGGCTTCCTCTTGTTGTTGCGCCATATGGTCGATGATTCCAAATAGGATCAACTCATCGTCGGTGTGCCGGGGCGTCGCGCGACCTGACGTCTCGACTGCTTCGGCAAGCTGAGTGGCAATGCGTGCGTGTTCGAATTGCCCATGTCGGCGAAACTTCTCTACCAGCTCCGCGGCCAACGTCTGCGGTCGGTTGTCCTTTTTGCCGATGGCGATGGTGAGCACGCGCACCCGTTCGAAGGTCAAACGGATGTCTGTCCACACCTCCGGGTCATACGTCCCTGTTTCCAACATGGCGGAAAGTTTGGCAAGCTGATCATCGAGTTCCTTTTGCAATAAATCCCGTGTCTTCTCAATTCGCTCGACGCCGATGACAAAATCTGGCCTCGTCGGATGGTCCTCCGGCATGATTTTCAAAGCCAGCTCAAGGCTGCGAATGGCCTCGTCGTACTGGTTGAATTGAATCTGACGACTGTGGCGTATGCGGTCGTTGGCACGTCGCCCGAGATAGAGCGCAGCTCCTGCGAGCGCCTCCTCTATTTGCTGAGCCCTCTCGTTGCAAGCCTTCACCTGTTCACCCGACAAGGACGAACAGGTCTGTCGATTGTAGTGCTTGCGGGCCACCATAAAGTCGCCGCCAAGGTAGGCGGCCTCCGGATCACCACCCCAGCAGGCCATCCCCATCATGCACAGGCCCAATGTCATCAAACGGACAGGCAATATCGGGCAGCAGGTTACTTTGCAAAGACGTCGCATGTGCGCAGCATATTCGGGTCACGTGCAGGATTCCACCGGCAGAATCGCTATCCGGCTTGCCCTCGTCGAAAGCGCCAATATACGCATCAACGGACAGGCTGATTTCAACCTTCGAGGTCGGGCTGCCGCACAATGGTTCTGCCCCTGACATCGGCGTTTACGAGAGCAACTATTAGGTCTCTGCTGCACGTGCCCCAAAACTCATCGCCTCTGCTGAGCAGTGCGGCTTCCCCTATTGCGATGGCCTCTTGACCCGCCGCCTGTGTGGGCGCAGCTTGCGAATGTTTGACTGACGGCGTGGTGCCGTTCACTAAAATGCCTGGCGTGGCTGAAGAATTTAAGCATGTGGCAGATGCGTGTTGTTTATGCCGTCCTCACGGTAACCCCGTTGTTGGCCTGCGCAGAGGCTGGCTCGACCCTCGTCGGTCTCCCCGGGCCATTACCCGAATCCCCCGCAAACCTGGTAGCAGCACCACTGCCCGAGCCATTTGTCTCGAAACGAGAAACGTTGCCGCTGCCGTCTGAGCTGCTTGATGCCCGACAACCGCTTACACTCGCGCAGATCATCGATTTGGGGTTGCGTCAAAGTCCCGAAACTCGCGCCACGTGGCACGCAGCCCGCGCCGCCGCCGCCAAGGTGGGCAGCGCACGTGCTCCCTATTGGCCGACCCTCGACGCCAGCGCCAACCTTGCGCGATCAAGCACGTCGGCGCTGGGGGGGCGCTTCGTCGTTGAGCAGACCACCTATGGCCCAAGCCTGAGTCTCAGCTACCTGTTGCTCGACTTCGGCGGCCGTGGCGCAGGATTGGACCAGGCGCGCGCCGCGCTGACTGTTGCGAATTGGAGTCATAACGCTGCGGTACAGCAAGTGATTCTCGGCGTGCAACAGAGCTACTACGATTATGCCGATGCCCTTGCGCGCCACGAAGCGGCAACGGCGAGTTTGCACGAGGCCGAGACGAGCCTCACATCTGCAATGGAGCGTCTCGACGAAGGAGTTGCAACGCAGCTCGAAGTGCTTCAAGCGCGCACTGCGCTGTCGCAAGCGCGGCTCGTGCAGCAGCAGCTCAGTGGTCGTATCAACAGCCTCAAGGGCGCGCTCGCCGTGAATCTCGGCCTGCCGGCAAATACTCCGATGGCTGTGGAGGGGCTGCCGACGGAGGTACCCGTCGTTGCAGTCAACTACAGCGTGGCGGCCCTCATCGATCAGGCCTTGACCGAACGACCCGATCTCGTTGCGGCGCGTGCCAATGTGAACACTGCACGCGCACGCGTGACCATCACCCGCGCTAGCGGCCTTCCTGCCTTGTCGTTGGTCGGCCAGGCCGGACGTGGCTACTACGAGCCGCATCCCTATGCCCGCTATGGTGACAGCTGGTCTGCTGGTCTCGTGTTGCGCATACCGCTCTTTTCCGGCTTGTCAACGCCGTACGATGTATCTCAGGCCGAGAGTCTAGCCGCGGTTGCTGAGGCCCACGTCGACCGACTGGCGCAAAGAGTGGCCCTGGAGGTGTGGCAGAGCTACTATGACGTCAAAACAGCGGGCGAGGCGGTTACCACCGCAGGCGATTTGGTGGCAAGTGCAAGCCAGGCCGAGCGCGTTGCTGCCGGTCGCTACCAAGAGGGAGTCGGCGATTTTCTCGACCTTCTGACTGCGCAGTCCATCTTGGCCTCAGCGCGTGCGACGGAAATCGCGGCACGTTCAGACTGGTTCGTATCTGTTGCCCGATTGGCTCACGCCATGGGCGCCGCCTCCCTCGACCATTTTTGGAGCCCACCTGATGCCACTCCTCGATGACCCTCATTGCATATTTGCAGTTATCGTGCTCGGTGCGCTTGTGCCGCTAAACGGCTGTGCCGATCCCAATGTTACAAAACGCGACAACGAAGCGGTGCCCGTCACCGTTACAGAGGTCAAATCAAAGTCGGTGCCACTCATCGTCCGCGCCATCGGTACGGTCAACGCAAAAGAGGCTGTTGCCGTACGCGCGCAGGTGGGTGGCGTGTTGACCGCCATCCATTTCGTGGAGGGGACTGAGGTCAAAGCCAACGACTTGCTCTTCACCCTCGACGCGCGGCCATTCCGTGTGGCGTTGCATGCCGCCCAAGCTGGGCTCGCGCGTAATCGCGCGCTTCTTGCCAAAGCGGAGGAGGACAGTCGCCGCTACGCACGACTGGTGAAGAGCGGTTTTGTCACCCAAGAACAGGCGGATCAGACGCGCACCAACGCAGCGTCGCTTGCCGCGGCAGTGCAAGCTGACACGGCAGCCGTGGAAGCGGCCAGACTCCAACTCGACTACTGCACCATCCGCGCTCCGATTCACGGGCGAGTGGGGCAAACCGCGGTCGACGTTGGCAACCTCATCAAGGCCAACGACGCGCAACCGCTGGTGATGTTGCTGCAGACCGACCCCATTGAGGTCATCTTTTCAATACCCGAGCGGGTGTTGCCGGCGTTACGCGCCGTTTTTGGGGGCCAGCCGTTGGTTGCCATTGCCACCCCCCCAGGGGAGTCGGCCGCGTCGCTTGGCGGCGCGGTTGTTTTCGTCGACAACGCCGTGGATCCGGGGACGGGCACGCTCCTGCTCAAAGCGGAGTTTGCCAACGACGAAGGCAGATTATGGCCGGGCCAGTTCGTCGAGGTGGCGCTCACCTTGCGCGTCGACACAGACGCCATCGTGGTGCCGACGGAGGCCGTGCAGAACGGTCGAGAAGGCTCCTTTGTTTTTGCCGTGAAATCCGACGAAACGGTCGATCTGCGCCCCATCGTGGTGGCTCGCGAGGCGGGCGACGAAAGTGTTATCGCATCAGGTCTGACAAAGGGCGAAATCGTGGTGCGGGATGGGCAGCTCCGACTCTTCCCTGGTGCCAAGGTCCTGCGCAAAGACGTCACTGAGACAACCGCGCCATGACGTTTACCGAAGTATTCATCCGCCGGCCGGTGGCAACCACGCTGGTCACCGCTGGGCTTCTGGTGTTTGGATCCATGGCCTATCGCTTGTTGCCGGTGAGCGACCTTCCAAACGTCGACTTCCCAACCATCCAGGTTTCAGCCGGTCTGCCCGGGGCGAGTCCCGAAACCATGGCCGCATCGGTGGCCACACCGCTCGAAAAAGAATTCACCACCATCGCCGGCCTTGACGCAATGAGCTCAACGAGTTCACAGGGATATACTCAGGTAACCTTGCAGTTCAATCTCGAGCGTGATCTCGACGCCGCGGCGCAGGATGTGCAGGCGGCGATTGCCCGCGCCACACGTCACCTGCCCGCCGACATGCCGACACCGCCGTCGTATAGCAAAGTGAACCCAGCCGCCTCTCCGATTCTCTTTATCGCACTGACCTCTCCAACGCTGCAGTTGTACGAACTCAACGAGTACGGCGAGACCATGATCGCGCAGCGCATCTCGACCATCTCGGGGGTGGCGCAGGTGTTGGTCTACGGCTCTCAAAAATATGCGGTTCGTATTCAAATGGACCCAACGCTCCTCGCCGCGCGGGGTATCGGCATGGATGAAGTCGCGGCTGCTGTGCGTCAGGCCAACGTCAACCTGCCAACGGGCGGTCTCAAGGGTACGCAGAGATCATTCACTATCGAAGCCAGCGGCAATCTCGACAACGCGGCTGACTATCGATCCGTGATCGTCAGCTACAGAAACGGCCGTCCCGTGCGCCTCGAAGAACTCGGCAGTGTTGTCGATAGCGTTGAAAACGACCAAACCGCCGCTTGGTTTGTGGATCAACGTGGGTTGATCTTGGCTGTGCAGCGCCAGCCAGGAACCAATACGGTGGAAGTCGCACGAGCTGTCAAGGAACTGCTGCCGACAATTCGCGCTCAACTGCCCGCCGCGGTTGATCTGCAGGTGCTCTTCGATCGCTCCGAGAGTATCCGCGACTCAGTCGACGATGTGAAAGCGACCCTGCTCATAGCACTCGTGTTGGTCATCCTGGTCATCTTTCTCTTCTTGCGCAACCTGTCGTCGACGGTCATCCCCAGCCTCGCGTTGCCCATGGCGCTCTTTGGCACCTTCACGGTGATGTGGATGCTCGGCTACAGTCTCGACAACCTTTCTTTGATGGCCCTAACCCTTTCTGTGGGTTTCGTCGTCGACGATGCCATCGTGGTGCTTGAGAACATCGTACGGCACATGGAAATGGGGAAAGGTCCATTTCGAGCCGCTGTTGAAGGTGCCCAAGAGATTACATCGACCGTGGTGTCTATGACGGTTTCGCTCGCGGCGGTTTTTATACCGGTGCTCTTTTTGGGAGGGATCATCGGCCGCCTCTTTCAGGAGTTCGCCGTAGCCATCGGCGCGGCGGTGATCATTTCGGGTTTTGTGTCGCTCAGCTTGACACCGATGCTTGCGAGCCGTTTTTTGCGGCCGAATAGGGAGGAAGTACACGGAAAGGTGTACGTGTGGTCCGAGAATCTTTTTGCGCGCGCTCTCGCTCTTTACGATCGCGGTCTCGTTTGGTCACTCGGGCATCGCCGCACCGTCATTGCATTTACCGTTCTGGTGCAGCTCGCGACCGTCGCGCTGTTTGTTCTTGTGCCCAAAGGTTTCATTCCCAGCGAGGACACCGGTCAGATCTTTGCCTTCACCGAGGTGGCCCAAGGCACATCATTCGATGTCCTTGTCGCGCACCAACGCGAGGCCGCAGCGATCGTTGCCGCGGACGAAAATGTCGACGCATTCATGTCCAGCGCCGGTAGCCGCGGCGGCATGGGCGGCACAAACGCTGGTATGATGTTCATCCACCTCAAGCCGCGCGCCGAACGACGCCTTGATGCCGACCAAGTGATCACAAAGCTTCGCGGCAAGTTGTCAACACTCGTCGGCATGCGAGTCTTTCTGCAAAACCCGCCGACCATCCGCCTCGGCGGACGAATGAGCAAAAGCGCCTATCAACTCACCCTGCAAAGTCCGGACACCGAACAATTGTACGGCGCCGCGGAGCAGCTCTATGGCAAACTTCTCACTCTCGAACAATTGCGCGACGTGACGTCAGATCTCGAGATGGCGAACCCCATCCTGGATCTCGACATCGACAGGGATCGAGCGACAGCCTTGGGGATTAGTGCCCAGCAAATCGAGGATGTGCTCTACAGCGCCTTTGGCACTCGAACCGTCTCGACCATCTATGCGAGCAACAACACCTACAGCGTGATTCTCGAGCTTGATCCTCAGCACCAACGTGATCCCGCAGCGCTCGATCTGCTCTACGTGCGATCTCAAAGGGGAGATCTCGTGCCGCTGCCGACGCTGGTTCGCATCAGTCGCCGACTTGGGCCTCTCACGGTGGCGCATGCCGGCCAGTTGCCTGCAGTAACCTTGTCATTCAACCTCAAAGATGGAGTTGCACTCGGCGACGCAGTGGCGGCAGTGGAACGTGTAACGCGTGCAACCTTGCCCGCGACCGTAACCTCCAGCTTCCAGGGCACTGCGCAGGCCTTCCAATCGTCTTTGCAAGGCTTGGGCATGCTTTTGATTATTTCTGTCCTGGTCATCTACATGGTGCTCGGCATTCTTTACGAGAGCTACGTCCATCCTCTCACGATCCTTTCGGCGCTACCATTCGCCGGCTTCGGCGCACTGTTGACCCTCCTCGTGTTCGGTACCGACCTATCCATTTATGCCTTTGTGGGCATCATCATGCTCGTGGGGTTGGTGAAAAAGAACGGTATCATGATGGTCGACTTCGCCATCGAGGCACAAAAGCAAACACGAGACGCGACCATAGCCATTCGCGAGGCGTCGCGAGTCCGGTTCAGACCCATCATGATGACAACCATGGCGGCGCTCTTCGGCACGTTGCCGATTGCGCTCGGGTTGGGCGCAGGCGCCGAGACGCGTAGGCCACTCGGCCTCGCCGTAGTGGGTGGGCTACTTTTTTCGCAAATGCTGACTCTGTTTGTCACCCCGGTGGTCTACACCTACCTCGACCAATTTCAGGGATGGCTGAAGAAGCGGCGATCTGCAGTTGTACCGGATCCAGACAAGCGGCACCGCCCGAAGTAGTCGTCGACCTTCGCACGAACCTTTTCGAATGCCGCTGCCGAGAGGGTAAACCCGCGCATCTCCGCCTCCCGCTTTCGGTTTCCTGACAATCCCTTGACGATTCGCTGACAAACTCGCAGACCGATTGTGGTAGACGAGAGGCATGAGAGTTCCGATCTTTCTCATTTGCCTGTCTGTCGCGTTTGCCGTGGCCACTTTCGTGGCCTACCGCGCTAGTGTGCGGGGCGCGATCACCGATCAGGCACTTCTCACGTCCATCCCGGATCTCCCGGACCATTTTGCGCGAAACGCCGAGTCAACCTTTGCATTGTCCCTCTCTGAGCTGCCGCAGTGGAACAGTGATCCGATTCTAGTCGACAAGTCGGGCGCACACATCGAGAGTCGGCAGTATTGCCATGCCGATCTTTCCGACATGGAGCCAGACGTTGGCAAGAACGAGGTTTGGCACGAGCACGCAGTATGTGGTGCCTTCCACGCGCTGCCTGATGAGTTCTTTCGACGGCCGCCGTACCTTCATCTGTCCGGCCACTCATATGTCCTGCTCGCTTTGACGACCGATCCTGGGCGTTTCAGCAAAGTTGATTGGCTCTCGGAGCACAAAGCCTACGTCCACGTTTCAGAGCTGCCGCAATTGGCCCGCCTTGGCGTTCGCCTGACAGAGCAGGAACACCTGGTGGCTGGCATGGGCGATGATGCGCTCAGGGCCTTTGCTGCTGGCGCGCCCTTCATACAATCCCAGCGACACGTCCTTGTTGCCATCGACCAGAATTCCGTCCCCTCTGCAAGACGGTACAATGCCTATCCGGTGGCGGCGTGGGAGGACTTTCTCGAATCAACACTGGATTGGATGTTGCCTGACATTCCGGGCATTGACCTGCTGCGTGAATGGCGAGAACAAGGCACTCGTGCGCCAGTCATCATGCTGACGGCTCGCGCTGATCTCGTCGACCGGGTTGTCGGTTTGGAGCTTGGCGCGAACGATTACGTCACAAAACCTTTCGAGCCCCGCGAGCTGTTGGCTCGTATTCGCGTGCAGCTTCGTCAACAGCAGCAGATAGAGCCATCAGAATCAGTGCTTCGCTTCGGAGGGTTGGAACTCAATCGGGAGACCAGGGAGGTCAGATTCCGGGACGACCTCCTGGATCTCTGTCGTCAGGAGTACACCCTGCTGCTCCTTTTCATGGAGAACCCCAATCGGGTGTTCTCCCGCGAGGAGATCCTCAACAAGGCTTGGGGATACGATACTTTTCCGACGACACGGACGGTTGACACCCACGTTTTGCAGCTGCGCCAAAAGACAACTGCTGGGTTGATCGAGACCGTGCGAGGGATCGGCTATCGTCTTCGTGAGCCAGGAGATCTTGCCAAGAGTTGACGCCCTGCTGACAACCGAAGCTTCCGATTCCGACATAGTGGTCTCCGAACTCAAGACGCGGGCGCACCGCCCGCACAGGAGAAAGCTATGAACCGTTGGACATCAACAATCCTGGCATCAATGTGGCTTGCTGGCGCATCGGCAATCGGATGTGCGGTGGAGTCGCCAACCGGAGAGGATTCGAGCAACCTTGTTGCTCCACCAGAAAGTCAAACCAATGCCATAGCAGCAGAGCACGACTGCGGCTGTGCGAAACTCGATTGCCAAGGCGGATGTGAGAACAAAGAGTGTCCCGACTCGCCGTCACCCGAGGAGGTCCGCGAAATCGAATCGATCCCAATCGAAGGCTCCCCCGTCAAAGGCGGCGAGAACGCCAAGGTTACTATTGTGCTATCATCAGAGTTTGAGTGTCCGTACTCCGCTCGAATCAACTCGACCATTCGCAAAGTCATGGACGAGTATGGTGATGATGTGGCTTTGGTCTACAAGCACAGCCCTCTGCCGTTTCACAAGAACGCTATCGGTGCTGGGTTGGCTGCCGAGGCAGCACATCGACAAGGGAAGTTCTGGGAGATGTACGAGATTCTATTCGCTAACCAGCGCCAGCTCAGCAGAGAGAACTACCTCGCTTGGGCCGAGAAGCTGGGATTGGATGTCGACGCCTTTGGCGCTGACCTCGACTCTCCAGAGCTGCGGCGCAAGATTGAGCAGGATCAGGAGCTGGTGAAGTCGCTGGGTGGGCGTGGCGTACCGAACCTGTGGATCAATGGCCGCCACATGGTGGGCGCACAGCCATTCGAGGTGATCAAGCGCGCCATTGACGAACAGCTGCGAGAGTAGAGGCACTGAGAATCGCTCCAGATGAGCACGAGCGGGCACCGTCCGATGAAGGTCGTGATTGCTGAGGCGCGCAGCTTCATCGGACGGGATTCGTTCTTGGCATCCGGGAACCGGGATGCGGGTTTCTGTGAAGCTGCCTTGCTGTATCTGGAGACGTCGTTCCTACCAACAACCACGCTGGTCACCCGCCCGTGCGCAATTTCGACTCAGAATCCGACGACATCTTTGGCACGGTCGGGGGCGGTCAACATCGCCGCATTTCCCTGGCGGCTTTTTTTTGCAAATCGTCTCCACAACATTGTGTAATTCCTGCCGATCTCTAAAATGAGGGGATGCCGGGAGCGTGTGGAGCTTCAAATGAACAGGGTTGTTGATGGACATGCAACGAGTGAGTCGCTTCAGGGTGAGCGCATCCGAGTTGTTGCCAAACATCCCGAGCTCGCGCCGTTCGAAGGCCTTATGGAAAAACTCGCGCATGACCCACCGCCGTCGCCGGGTCGCAGTGTTCGTGGGGATTACCAGGGCTACATCGAGCTCACCGGCACCAGCGAGTATGGCGATCTCATGCAGCTGCTTTGGAAGGCGACCCGTGGGGGACAAGGCGATAGCTTGGAGGCCAAACTACTTCTCGAGACCGCCGCTGCGAGCATGGACATCAAGGTCGCCGATTTGACGCACGATCTCAAGAACGCGCCGGTGAGCAGAGTGCGAGATTTCCCGATCCCGACAATCATGGCCGAGTTGGTGGGCAAAGAGCCGGTCAACAAACCCAAATGGTGGCCACATGTCGCCGAATTTGGGGACAGGCTCGATATCGTAACCGACACCTACGGCAAGTTGTTGAACAAGATTGCCCCCAAGAAGTTGGGCAAATCACCGACGGGGAAGTTTTTGCGCAAGGTCGGCGAGAACATCCGCACTTGGAGTGACGAGAAGTCTTCGGAGACTTGCAAACGTTTGCGCCTCGTCCACGAGAGCGTCAAGGCCTCTGGCCTCAAACCACGAGACCTCAAAGAGCTCAATGACGTGCAGCGCAAGCTCGTTTTTGCGGCCACCCAGGAGATCGAAGGGGTGACGCTCGATGCCGAGCAGTTCATCATTGATGTCCGCGGTGGTGCCCAACCTTGGCACCAGGCCCTCAAAGATTGGACAGTCGAGCGTTGCATGGGGGTGGGGGAGACGGCGGCAGCTTTCGGCGAATTCTTCGAGTTGCTCCAGGATCCGACGGCTTGGGATAGGGCTCGGATCGCGGTCGGCTCGAGTCCGGGAATAACCGGTGGCGGCGTCCTCGTCCGCTACTTCGCCGGTCCAGAGGTTCAGATTTACTTTCCCAACCGCGAAGAGCTCAAACGCGGCATTAAACCAAAAGTTGTGTCGATGGCGGTGGTAGCTGGCGCACTTGGCCCTGTGGGTTTCGTCAAAGGTACCTCCAGTCGCGGCAACATCGCCGCCGTCAATCTTGGTTTTCTCGTCGCGAGTCACACAGATTTTTCTGACGAGGCTGGTGTCACCTTGCTCGGCATCGCAGGTGCGACAATCGGCATCGATCAGGCGTTTGGCCCGAATATATGGCTCAACGTCAATATTCCGCTCTTTGGTTTCGCCTGCATCTCGGGCAACTTGCGTATCTGCCACCCGGCGTTGGCACCCTTGGCTGGTGGGGCGAAGGGGGTTGCCGAGAAGGGCATGAAGGCCGGTGACGCCATCACGAGCGCCTTGATCGATGGTGGCCGTGCACTCACCGGCCGACCTGACGAAAAAGGAATTGTGGACGGCTGGCCATCCGATCCTCGCTGGCAGGGGTACGGCAAAGAGGTGGATCAAGGGCGTGCAATGCAGACGAGAGCTGCCAATCTCATGGCTGCCTTTGTCGCGGTCGAGCCGGAGCAGTATACGGCCGGTTTGAGTGAGAAGGCCATCAAGATGTTGGGTGACGACGCCAGCGATTCGGTCAAGACTCACTCGACCATTATGGGGTTTCTGAAAGAAACCCATGAGAGACTTTCCGCCAACATCGCAGCCATGGAGGCGTTGGCGGACAAGAAGTTGAATAGGAAACCGATCAAGCTGCGCGAAGCTCGGGCGCTTCTCATGGAGATCAAGCGCGATCGATTGGCCCTCGATTGGGTCGACAAGGGTTTGTTGGCCAAGCTCGCCAGTGACATTTCCCAAACAGGTGCTTCGGCCGCTCCCTAATCCGACTGTTTCCCCTCACAGATCGAAGTAGAGCTCGAACTCGTAGGGGTGCGGATGTCTGTCAAGCTCGTCGAGCTCCTGCATCTTGAGATTGACCCAGGTGTCGATGACCTCGTTGGGGAAGACGTCATTGTCGGTCAAGAACTCGCGATCATCGCCGAGAGCGCACAACGACTCTTCCAACGATGTTGGCGCTGATTTGATCTTCCCGCGTTCCTCATCGCTGAGCTCATAGTTGTTGACGTCGAAGGGGCCAAAGCCCTCGGGAGTTGGGTGAATCTTGTTCTTGATGCCGTCGAGTCCGGCTAGGAGCTGGGCGGCGATGATGAGATAGGGGTTCGCCGTAGCGTCGGGAAGGCGATACTCGACCCGCTCCCCCTCGGGGCTTTCATCGTATGCAGGGATGCGCACGGCCGAGCTTCGGTTCGACTCGGAGAAGAAAAGATTCATGGGTGCGGCAAGGCCGACACCGAAACGGCGGTAGGAGTTGGAGCTGGCGCAGCCGAGACCCATGAGGGCAGGCGTGTGTCGGCAAAGGCCGCCGATATAGTGGTGCCCCATTTCGTTGAGGTGAGCGTAGCCGTCTTTGCTGTAAAAAAGCGATTTGCCGTCCTTCATCAGGTACTGATGGAAATGCATGCCGTTGCCCGGCGCGCCCACCATGGGCTTCGGCATAAAGGTCGCGGTCATCCCCTGCTCGCGGGCGGTGTTTGCGATCATGTACTTCATGACCATTACCGAATCCGCAGCCTTCAGCAGTGAGGCAAAACGTGGCTCGATCTCGCACTGGCCAGCGCCGCCGAGCTCGTGGTGTTGGTATTTGACCTCGTAACCGGCATCTTCGATGCGATGCACCATCTCGGCGCGCAGGTCGCCATGGCGATCACGGGGCATGTCGATCTGTCCTTGTCCCGCGTCGGGGAGGCGGCTGCGAATCGACGGGTAGCCGGGGTCGCCGTGATTCCATGAGCCGGTCTCACTGAAAAGCTCGTAATATGCGGAGTTGACTGTACTGCCATAGCGGGCACCGTCGAGGATGTAGAACTCCATTTCGGGCAGCCACATCGAGATGCCGTCGATGCCAGCTTTCTTGATTTGCTCCTCGGCGTGGCGAGCGATGTTGCGAGGGTTGCGCTCGTACGGTTTGCCATTCGGGTAGAAGAAATCGCAGATGACGCTGAGGGTCTTGTGCTTGGTGAACGGATCGAGAAACGCTGTGGTGACGTCGGGACGGGCGACCATGTCACCCTGGTGCACCTGGCGGTAGCCTGGGTAGGGTGACAAGCTAATGCCGTTGCCTTCGGTGAGGATCTTGGCGTTTATGCCCCTGGCTGACAGGGTGATGTGTCGCCATCTGCCCATCATGTCGGTGCACTTGAAATCGATCTGCTCGATGTTCTCGTCGCTGATGTAGCGCACCATCTCTTCAACGTTCTTGAACACAACACCCTCCTACAGAGTTTCTACGGTCACGGACAAACGTGTTGTTCGTGACTTGGATTATTCGTAGCGCATCGCATCGACGGGTCGTTGTCGGGCGGCCTTGAGTGCCGGAAACAACGTCGCCAGGTGCGAGACAACCATGGCCGCCGCCGCCGTCAAACCGACGTCAAACGGTTGTACTTGAACCTGCAATGACTCGACCATGTACACATCTGCGGCGATGGCAATTTGCCAACCCGACAGCACCGTGCACACCGCGAGCCCCACAATCAATCCGAGGACCGTGCCAGCACCACCGACGATCCACCCCTCGAGCACGAACACCTTCATGATGCTGCCATCGCGTGCGCCCATGGATTTGATGACGGCGATTTCCCGCGCCTTTTCGATGACCGCCAGAAACAGCGTGGAGGCGATGTTGAAAGACGCGACGACGATGATGAACGCGAGCACCAAGAACATCATGATCTTCTGCAGTTTGAGCGCGGTAAATATGCCGATGTTGAGTTCCCGCCAATCGAGGGTGCGGTAGGGGTAGCGGCCGACGGCCTGCAACACCCGATCAGCGATGATCTCCACCCGTCCGGGATCGGTGACTCGGAACTCGACACCGTTCACCGCGCCCTTGAGCCCCATCAATTGCTGCGAAGCGCCGAGCTCCAGGTACATCAGGCGAACGTCGAAATCGTGCATTCCAGAGCGGAAAGCGCCAGCGATGCGAAACTCCATGCGGTGGGGAGCGTTGCCGCGAGCGCCGGCAATGCCGATGGGTGTGGTCAGGGTGATGAACGAGCCTACAGGTTGCTCCAGTTTCTTAAACAGCGCCGAGCCAAGAATGACCGATGGCACGCCATCGCGCTCGGCCAAGAGTTCCGGGAGGTGGACACCGTCATCATCGTATTTCTGACAAATGCCCTCGAGGGTGATCGTGTGACAGACATTCTTATCGATCCCGGTGACGGTTCCAGCTGCAGCCGGATCGACCCCTTTGATCAGGACACCCACTCCGCGATCGGCGGTGGCGAGCATGGCTTCGTTGAAAGTGAACGGTGTCGCAGCCAGGACCTCCGGATCTTCGAGGGCTTCTTTGGCGATGTCCTGGTGCTCGGTGAAGTCCACGCCGTACTTCTGGACGACAAAGTGGGCATTGGTGGATAGGATCTTGGTCTGGATGTCGTCTTGGTACCCGCTCATCACTGCGGTGACCGCGATGAGCGCCGCGACTCCGAGAGAGATGCCCAAGATGGCGACGACCGCCGTGATGGAGATCAGCCCTTGGCGCTGTGACAGCAGATGTCGCGTGCCGATCAAGCGCTCGAAGGAAAAGCGAGCATCCAACTTGCCGTCTTCACCAAAGAAGAGGACGGCGAGAGAACCCATGAAGACGGCGAGAAGAAAACTGGCAAAGAGGCCGAGGAGGACCGATGAAATCCACATAGGCCCGAAGAATTTGATGCCCAGTGGCGTCGGCAGCAAAAACTGAAAATTGGCGTCGGTGTCCGTGGGGCCGAAGCTGATAATGTGGTGCCAGCCTTTGGCGAGGTGCACGATGATGATGGCGGCCAAGATCAGGGTCGCCAGGTAGCTCTCCCAATAACCGAGCTTGCGGCCGACCTTGCCGATGACAAATCCGGCGACCATCCAGGTGGCAATACTGCCGGTCCAGATGAGCTGGTCGCGCCACAGGTAGACCTTCTCCGGAGCGAGGTAGATGGGTGCTGCCACCGCCGCCATACCCAGCAGCATCACCGCAAGGCCCGCAAAGAAGGCGCCCCAGCGGAACTCCTTTTTGCCCATGGATTTGATCAAGCCGACGATGATTGCGTGGAACAGCAGGACGACGAAAATACCGACCTGGGTCTCTATCCACCAGATGAGACCGTGGTCGAAGTACTTGGTTGCCAACCAGCCGGCGATGGTTGCGAAGCCGACGCCCATGAGAATGAGAAAGGTGAGCTCACCCAAGAGCTCCTCGGGCAGGTCACTCTTTAAGAGGCGGTATGCCGCCGACATGCCGACGACGAGGGCGGCGGCGAGGAACGATTCCCAGAAGCAGATTCGTTTCTTGCGAACACCGGCAATGGCACCGCCGGCGGCCATGAGGGCGGCCATGCCGCCCCACAAGAAGATCTCTCGAAGTCCGCGAATCGGTGAGCCTTCGACCGCGGCGATGAGCGATGGACTCCCGAGCGCACCCAACACGACGATGCCAGCGATGATCGCAAATTCCATCACGGCGAAGCGCTT
>Ga0156400_1015_pt1 | contig 21024 bp, 14 predicted proteins | sample RifOxyA3_FD_108044 | JGI IMG/M metagenome (GOLD analysis project Ga0156400, IMG submission 108044) | Deltaproteobacteria bacterium RIFOXYA12_FULL_58_15
CATAGGCTTGCTCGAGGATTGCTTTGGCATCGAGGCCGCTTTGTTTGGCCCACTCGACATCGAGGCCAACACCGTGGCCTTGACCCCGTCCAAAGAACACAACCTCCTGCGAACCCACTTCCACCTGTTCGGGACATGATGGCAGGCGCAAACGGGATCGCAGCAGATCGCAGGGAATGTCGGTCACCTCGTCGTGTGGATTGCCCCCAGCAACCACAGTTCGGCTGTAGTGAATCCGACCGTCGCGAATAGCGATCCCGATCGGGTTGGCCCCGAGGATCTCGTCGACGAGTATGCGGGGTACACTCTGGCGCCAAGGATCTGTGCCCCCGCGAGCAAAGTGTAGCCAGCCGGTCGGAGACCAGGAAATCTCAAATATGGCATCGTCACCTGCCAAGGGCGGGTGGGTGCCTTGAAACACCTGGCAGTGGGTGGTGTCACACAACGGCCGGTATCCATGTCGAGGCTGTGCGGCGTTGTGGGCAATCACCGCTCCAAGCGCCACTCGGGCTTCGCCGCGAATGCTGGCGTCCTCGGAGTTGATGACGCCTGCCACATAACGGGCCCGCGACGTGGAGAAGACAATCTCCGAGCCCCGGCGCGCGCGTTGTTGCCTCTTGGTTGCACCTTCCTGTGTTGGCCCTGGCGGTGGCAGGGGCGAGAGCCTGAATATGCCGGCGTAGGGCCGTCCGCTTTCCCTGGTCGTGGGGAAACGGATGAGCCATGGCGCGCCTACACAAATGGAGGATCCCACTTCGACGTGTTGCACGAGTGGCAGAAAACCGGTTTCCAAATACGTCAGCTTCTCACCGTCGGTGACAACGCCAACACCATCACAGCTCGCTTCGATTTGAGCCTTGGACAATAAACCAAAGGTCTGCACCCGGGTTTCGTCCTGCCCCTCGCTTCGCACCTGCAAGTCTTTGACAATCTCGCCGGCAAATGTCCTCGGTGCGCGACCGGCGCATGTTCTGACAACAACGAGATCATCGGTCACGGCAGCAATCCAACCCAAGGTCGGCCGAGACTGAGAATCGCGCACGGTGCCGGTCTTCGTCGCAACACCAGCTAACCGCGATGATGCCTTGAGCGTGCCCAGAGTTCCTCGTTCTGCGTTTTGCTTGAGAAGCTCGATGACCTCTGGACTTCCAGCGGCCAGCACCCGGAAGGCTTGGGCTACCGCCCATGGCGACAACGCCAAAGTTGGCCGAATGCCAATGGCCTCACTCATGTCCTCGGGCAGTCTTTCAAGACCTAGGCGAATCAACAGCGCGCCGTATGTCCCAAAACCCGATGCGCCATCTTTGCCTTGGGCCCAATCGAGAAAGTAGCCATTGCAGGATCGAAGCAAGGCCGTCCCCACGTCCATCATTGCAGGCATGTCGTCACCACACAGCCACTCGGGACGTCTTGGAACGGGTTGTAGATGTGGCGTGATTGCACCCGCGCCTGCAACAACAAACGGCTTGAGAGTGGAACCGAATGGCATGGGTACATGGGCCATGCCCTCCGTGCGCAGGACCTCACCCGAATGCCGGTTGAGGATGACCAGCGCGTTGCCAACAGCTGCAGCCCCTGGTGCCGATAGCTCACCGATGCTCACCGGCTCCGCCCAGCGGCCGCCCACCGCACACATACGCAGCCTCCGGGTCAATGCGATTGGCAGAGCATCCGTATCGCGCGCCCCTTCCACAAGAAGACGCGCCAAGGCCCGCCGCGCGGATGGCGCATCGAGTTCCTTGCTTCTCTCGAGGAGCGCCTGCGCCCGTGGCGTCGACAAATACTCGCCCGAGGTCCATTGCTCGATCTCGCCGCTCGTGGCCAGAGCAAACGCTTCGTGAAACAGACGGTCATCCGTCGCCTGTGGACAAACCGACATCAAGAATTGGTGCGCGAGCTCGTGGCGCAGTGCCGTCAGCATCGCCTCATCCACCAAGCCAACTCGCCGCTGCCGCAATGTCACACGGCCGAATCGCCCCTTGCCGGCTTCGGTGACGTTCAGCGCGCCCTGCACAATGCGAATGACGCCCCCACCCGGCGTTGCGAGAGATTGGGTAATCCGGCTGTAGCTCTGCTCGAGATCCCGCCAGCACTGCTTTGCCGCTTTGGCAAGCGTGTCACCCGGCTCGAGGCCGCCCTCGATGATGAACTCAGGAGGGGCGGCGAAAGTGAAGGTCAGTACGACAAATGCAAGAGCAGGCATGCGCGGCAACGAGCAAAACGGTGACTGGGCCTAGGGCGCGGCGCTATTTCGAGGCGGCGATTTTCAATCGTGTCGCCGCGGTCTGCGCATAGATCTCTGGCGAATACATGTCAGTGAGTTTCGCCGGGGGTGTGGAGAAATCGCCCGCATACTGTGCCCGCATCACGTAACCAACCGAGCGGGGACTGCGACTCCACCATGCCGGCTCGTCAAAGAAGAACACCGCGCGCTCGGGATTGAGGGAACGGTACTTGAGGGCTTCATGTCGCAATGGCAGGTCGTACGGGGGCGAGCGGAATTTCTTGTCCTCGATGACCGGCTCGAAGCCAGCAGGCACGCCATCCTCAAGTACGTAGTACGCCGACCGCAGCGTTCTGTATTTCTCACCGTCGTGGGCATCGAATTCGATCTCGACGAACACATACTGCCCCTGGGCAACGGTCGCACCATCTTCAATGGGTTCTCGACCGTCTGGCCGCAGGAGCCAATAGCTGCGTTTCACACTCATCCCCTTCTCTTCGGCTTTCACCTGTTCGAGGGGAACAAGGGCGGTGGCACTAAGAATCGCCGCACCTTCGAACGTGCCGAGATCGACCCGCAGCACGCTCGCGGGAAGATTCGCAACCATCCCTGTTCCCCGCGGGCGCAGCGCGACTTCACCAACACCATGGGCAGTGACCTTTGGCGCAGGCATCTGTTGCATCGACTTGGCGTCGTCCTTGAGAAGCCACAGGCTGTGCAACAGCGCCGTGCTGCGGTCAAAGGTGGACAGCTCGGCGGCACCTCCCATGGCGGCGACGAACCGACTGCGAGCTGCGTCTTTGTCGATGGTGCCGTAGGAAGCCGCATGGGTGACGATCGCCGTCAAACCGACTCGTCCTAAGGGATAGCGCCAAAACGCGTCGCCAAAACGATAATCGGCAACCTTGGTAATATTGCTCGCGCTCACCGCCGCAAGCTCTTGCACCTTGGCTGCCACCTGCGGTTCTTGGATGATGCCAGCATGCTCGGCGGCGAGGACGGTAAGTGCCGCCGCGTACATGTCCTTTCCGGATGCGGACGCGATGGCAGTTCGTGCACGCGCCGCGTGTTTGCTTCCCTGCAAGCGCGCGAGCACGTATGTCCGGGTGACATCGAGGGTGGCGGGCAATCCTTCTTGGCGTGCCAGGTATTCAGCAGCAGCCTGCAATCCTTCATCGTTCTTCGCCACCAAGCCCGCCTCCACAGCATAGGTGAGACCATCAACGGCAATGAGGGTGAGGGGCACCGTCGGCTCGCTGTAGCCACTGAACCACGTGTAGCCACCGCTTTTCACCGCAAGGTTCTTGATGCGTGTCAGACCAAAGATAGAACGAGAATAGGCTTCCTCGAGCAACGCCTGGCTCTCCGGATCGAGCTTGCCAAAGCTGCCCACCTCTTTGAGGGTCCGGTACACTGCAATGTTGGGTACCGTTGTGGCAATCAACTGTTCGAGACATCCGTAGGGATAATTGAGCAGACCACGCACACTCGCCAACGCCGCGGCGACTGTGGTGGGCATGAGATTCAGCTCGACGTTGGTGAGGGTTGCTTTCTCTGGCACCTCGAGCTCGACCGAACCGCCGCCCTGCCGCTCTGAGACGATAAGTTGTTCGATGGCGGCTGGTCGCACCGGCAAACTGCGTAGGTCGGTGCGCACACCATCGTCACTCTCAACTCGTAACGCCACTTTGGCATTGCCTACTGCCTCTGCTTTGAACTGCACCGACAGCACTCTCTCGCTCTTTGCCGCGATCGCCAGGCCCGCAAAGGTGCCTGATCCCGAAACGCCGTTCTGACCGTCCAGGCCCAGGGATACGGTGCGAGGCCTTTTGCCCTTGTTGTTGGCCACCCGAATGGTGCCCGTCACTTCATCACCCTGACGCAAAAACTGCGGCAAACTCGCCGCCACAAACAACTTGCCACGACTGGCAAACTCCGCGGTCCCTTCGCCGAAGCGACCCGATGCATCGGCGGCGACGGCGGTGATCACCCAGAGTGTTTGATTGCCGGGAAGCTTGAAATTCACCGTCGCGGCACCGGATGCGTCGGTGACAACCGATGGATTCCAATAGGCGGTGTCCTCATCCTTGCGTTCGATCTGTGGCGGCTTGACCGCAGCGAATTCGTGATCGCGGATGCGACCTCGCAGCCGTGCGAGATACTCACCATAGCCGTAGCCTTGAAACTCCGCTGAGTAGAAGTTGGCAATGTTATTGCGCACCAAAGGATAGAAGAAGCTAAGGATGTTCGGGCGAAACTCCTGTTGGATGGCGTAGACCGCTTTGTCGACGACGCCCACCGATACTTGCGCTGCCACGCCCTTGCCCGTGTGGTCGGTGACTTTCACTCGAATGGACTGTTTCCCGTTCGGCAACGCCTCTTCGTTCTTTGGCTCGACGTTGACTTGCAAGGTTCGCTGTTTGGGAATGACGCGAAACGCTACGACACGTTCGTCCCATCGGCCCGTAGCCGTAGGATAGGCGACCGATGCGTAGACGGCACTGCCGAAGCGTTTCTCGATAGCAAAATCATAGACCAAGGTGGTGCCACGCACCTGCACCAGCTCGGTCTCGTAGAGGGCATTTCCAGAAAGGGTTATCCACACCGGCCCACCGTTGTTCCCGCCCGGTCCCCAGCCATCGGGAAGCAACGCCACCAATTGTGCTTGCTCCCCTGGCTCGAGCGGTTTCGGCAAGGCCTCGGTGGTCAGAATGGGCACTCGAACGACCGCTTCGCCCTCGGTGCCAATGACGAGCAGGCGCGTCTCCCCATGCCACGCCTGATTCTCTCTGTCCCGGAGCGTGACTCGGGCCAGCACCGCACCGATGCCATCGGTCGGCCACGACACCCGCCACACGCCATCGGCATTGGTTGTGATCTTCTGGATGCCCTTAGACGACTCATCGCCATCGGCGTCGAGCAGAACGAAATCGACTTCCCCCCCGGTCTCACCAAAGGGACGGCCCGCGAGGGTGACTGCACGTACTGAGAATGTCGCATCACCATTTTTGAGGACAAACGGTTTGTTGCTGGAGAGCTGCCCGAGCACTGCACACTCTGAGTGAAAGAACGGCTGCGACGTCGATGCCGTCGAGCCCTCGGGGTCCTGCGCTCGTACCGTCAGGGTGTACTTGAATGGCGTGCGGGCGCTGGCGTCCTCTTCACTGAGCTCAGGGACGCGCACGCTGATTGCCGCCTCACCCTTCGCATCAAACATTGGCGCACTGGACCAAGGGTCGTAATGCTCGAAGCTCGGATCACTCTCCGATCGCTGTTCGCTCGAGGAATAGAGACGAATGGGTACTGTCAGTTGGCCCTCCGTGGTCGATGTCGAGCCATATGTCACAATCGACCCCTCACCTCCCATGCCAGCGTCATCAACCCACGCCGGGGTGGTCGCGATGGTCCGATAAAGGAAAACCTCGTAACGAGTGTTGTCGGGCACGCCGCCTGCGTAGCGCCGCGCTTTGACCTTGGCGACGATTGTGTCGCCGGGCTTGATGCTGTCCTGCTCGGTGTCGAGCTCGAGGTAAAACGTCGGTTTGACGTACGCTTGCACCCGCGCTTCGCTCTGGTACTCGTTATCGTCCATGTCGGCGATGAGCTGCACCACACCGGTTTCCAATGACTCGGGCACATCCAATGTGCCTTTGAAGCTGCCGTACTCGTCAATGCGGCAACCGGTCGAGACATCGACGCCTTCATGGTTCTTGAGGTGCACGGTAACGCGTTGTTTCCTCGGGGCGAACAACTGCGCCAGAAAAGACGCCGGCTTGCGCACCACGCCGCGGAAACGCACCGCATCTCCGGGCTTGTAGATCGGCCGATCGCTATAGATGAACACGTCCGGTGCGATGGCCAGGGTCGAGTAGAAGTCTGTGTCGACGAGGGCTGTGTCGGCACCGTGACCGATGGTGACGAGAACTCGCGGCTCGTTGACGTCGAGACGAACCTCACCCTGGGCGTCGGACTTTCCCATGATGGGCTTGTCGCCCACGTGAACCTTCACTTCGGCACCTTGACGCGGCTTCTGGTCCTTGCCGGCCACACGCACCAAGATCTCACCATCGGTCTGCTTGAGCTGAACCGTCAGGTCGCTGACCACCAGAGTGACCTGGCCTTCGACACGGTCCTGTACCAACTGCAAGACGTAAACACCGGCAGGAAGCGGCTTCAATGCTACCCGACGCTCTTGAAAACCACTGTCGCCTTGCCACGCTTCAAAACCGGGAACGTCAAAACCACGATCGCTGCCGCCCAAGTCGAGGTTCAGCCACTCCGTGCGAACCATCTCCATGCCATCGGGAATTCCTACGAGCTTCTTGGGTCCACCCCGCAAATACGACAACGGCTCCGAGACTGCGAGCCTCGCCGGAAGATGACCCGAGAGTGTCAGACGGAACTCGGGGCTCATCCTATTGAGGAGATAATCAGCAGGGCTGTCGATAGCGTTGAGCCCGCGAGAGAGATAGCGCCCTGGATTCACGATGGTGGTTGGCTGGGTGTAGGCCCGGCGAATGTTTGCCTGTTCACGCACATAACGGTCGAGGTCAGTCGGTTTGAGTACCCTTAGCTCCACCGGCGCGGTGCCAGCGAACGCGACGTCGACCATAACGGGCTCGGCGGTGGTGTAGGCTCTGGGAACCGTGATATACAAGGGCTTCGCCGACGCCGAGGTTGCTGCCATTGCGAGCAGCCCGACGAGCAGGGCAACCGCAACATGAGGGACACTCACCTTGCGCGTGGTGGTTTTGCAAATCATGATCGGAACCCTCCTGGCACAAGCACCAAACCCTCGGCAGTGCCACTCAACCCAAAATACGGCAATGCTTCAAGCTGCTCCTTGACCTCACGCATCTCGGGCGGCAGCGCCTTCTGCGTGTCGCCGTTCTCCGCTTCATAAGCTTCGATGGTTACGTCCGCGAGGGCCTTGCCCAAATTGATGCCCAGAGCGATGGAGGACTTTGTCTGCCATCCCGCCTTGATCCCTGGGGCTGCCTGCAACATTGATGGATCAATGCCTTTGCACGTCTTGGTGACACGCTCACAGGTTTCTTTCTGACTGCAACGCACCAACACTTTGCAGCCTTCATTGTCCGACAAATCGGGGAAGAGCCCCGCGAAGAACTCGGCGTCGTTCGGATTCGACCAAACAATACCAAGATCCATGTTGTCCTCCGTGCCACTTGGATACCAAAAAACTGCGACCTGTCTCGTCTCGAGACTGCCGGCGTCGCCCATGAAATGCTTCTCCATGGCCTCGGTCGACAGAAGTTTGGGCAGGCCGAGCTGTGCAGCGAGGACAACCGGTGCATCCTCTGGAATCGCCCCAAGCAAATCATCGGAGAGCTTTCCCGCACCGAGATAACCCTTCGTCGTAACATTGGCCTCAAACCCCCGGGGAGTGAGCTTGTCCTCAACGACGTCAAAGGTGACTCTTGGGGAGTCATCCAGCCCGAGCACTCGCGTATACGAGAAGGCACCACGGCTCAGGGCTTCGCTAACAAAGCTGACCGAAAGCGCCGCGTCCTTGTTGGACGGAGCGGCTGGTAGCTCGGCGCACATCCCCTGCAACGCAGCATCGGGACTGCGCCCCAACACAAGGCGGTCATCCTGGGAGATTGCGTACAACGCGTGATCGGCGAGAAGCCAACGACTGATGGTGATGTCTTTGAGCGTGGAGGGACGGCCGGTGATCTCTTCGCCCTTGGTGTTTCGCGTGTACTCATTATAACAAGTGGAAACCGTGTAGGAGCCGCGAGCGGCAACGGCATCGAGAGCTGCAAAAGCAGCAAGAGCCTTGGCGCTCGGGTCATCGAGCACCACAGCTGGTGCACCGCCAACCTTGGGACCGGAGAACCAGACCACCCTGAAAGGCTCTACAAAGACCCGCTCTGCCAAAAAGTCGACGACCATTCCTTTGAAATCGGCGCGGATGTCCTCGCCGCGGGTACCGAGAAAACCTGCCCATGTGCCGAGGAAGCCGCGACCCAAGGGCTTCTTCAGGACATCCTGCAACCACTCGCTCTGTTTTGCGGCGCGGTGGAGTGCGGCGGGCTGCAGCATATCGACGATCATGGCTGGCTGAGGATACTGTTCAAGAGCGTTCCATGAGGTCCCCTCGCCCACTTCAGGGGCACCGTACACTGCAGTCCCCTGGGCAGAAAGCGCTGGCGGGTTATCCTTGGCCGTCGCCGACGTCCCACCGACTGGCCGGTGTGGCATGGGTTCTTTCGGTGCCAACCAGATCATCACCGTCGCGACGACAATGATGAAGACGGCCGAAACAAACAGCAGTCGGTCGGGCCTTGCGGTATTGGGATTAGTCATGAATCCACTCCCTGTAACGGAAGAAACCTAGAAAAAACGGATTGTCGGACGCGGGTCGCCATTCGTGGGGCGCGTCTTTGAGCAGATCACGCAAGGCACCCATGCGCAGCCCAACCCCAGGCGATCCAGGATGATAGATGACGTGGGCGTCGCCGTGCGCCGGATCATCGGCGCGCAAAACTAGCATCAGATGAAATACGGGCCCCGAAGCCGAGAGTGCATGGTGGCGAAAAGCAATCACGTCGCCGCTCTCGACCTGGTCGAGGGTCTCTGGGCCACGTCCAAGAAGGGTGAAGTTACTGGTCACGAGCGTCTCCGCATCGGCAAATGCAACCCGGCGGCCGCGGTTATCCCGCCACAACCCGCGTGCAACCTTTTCGGGTGCCAAAGCCTTGTATGCAGCGCGATAGGCGAAACGAATCAGCCCCGCGCAGTCTCGTTGCTCGGGCTGCCAGCTGGGATCCACATTCTCGAGCTGAGCCACCGCGGTCTCGCCAATGATGCGCCGGAGTAACGCCCGCGATGGCTCCGATTGTGTGCCGGGTGCCTCTGACAATTGCCCGGCGACCATCGTGATGAGCAAAGTGGGGAGCACCGTCGTCACATGCTCTGGGTTGTAACTGTGTAGGTCACGGCGTCGAGGTTGGTAGGCCAACCGTTGCCGTCAGGCTCGGGATCTTGCCCCGGCACATAGATCAACGCCTTGCCGGCATCGACGACGTTAATCCACGCGAGCACCCGGGTGGTCCCTGGCGTCGCCAACGGCACCTGCACACGCCTCTTGCTCTCCTGGGCCGTCCCCTCGAACAACGTCACGTTGAGAGTCGCAATGGTGTGCGCCTTGTCACCGCTCGGCCAATAGTTGGCGGCGATGAGGAACGTTCCGGTTGGCGGAGCACGATGTACATAAAGGTAGGGGCCGTAGGCCGGTTGGTCGAAGTCGCCCCCCTGCTCATTGAGGTAAAAGGTCCCGCCCGAGGGGCTTTCGGTGTTCGCCCAAAACACGTGGGCCATGGCGTTCTGATTGAGCTCTCCCGTTTCTTTGTTTTGGCTCTCCTTGGTCGGCTCCCAGATGTGCAAGTCCGTCCAGACACCCTCGGTGTCGGATGTGAGAACCACCTTGAGGGGTACGGGCGGAATCTCCGCGTAGGTGGTGGCCTGCGCAGTACCGGTGCCACCACGATTGGTGGCCATCACGGTGACAACGTTCTTGCCGGCCGCCGAGGGGAAGGCTCGACTGAAACTGCCCGATGAGGTGCGCATGAGATAACGGTCACCGTTGATGCTGACGATCACCGGGTCCACCGTGTTGTCTGAGACCTGGCCTTCCACGGTGATCATTCGATCAATGGTCCAACCGCCCCGCGGTTGTGACAGGGTCACCTTGGGCCTGACTTTGCCCTGGCCCATGGGCACACCAACTTGGCGTTCACCGCCGGCAAACACGGCAAGGGATACGAGTAGACATGTGGTTGTCATAGGAATCTCCCTGGGATTTGGGATGGGAGATCTCTATTCGATCCAGGCTGTCTGGGCAACCTGGCCCAGGCTGGCAGGCTGGCAAAACCGGCAGGTTGGCAAGCTGGCAAAGCTGGCGGGTCTCTGGCTACTCCCAGCAGACCAAACCGAGCATCAAAGGCTCGGATAGGTCAGCATGGTTCGGAATCACCCGCAAGGTGAAGCCGCGATGACCACTGTGACGACATGGGATGGTGCCAACATATGCGTGCAGGCCGTCCTCGATCTTGCGTTCCCACTGCATGGGCAACGCATCACCTGTGGAGATCTTCAGATTCACATTGAGAGCACCATCAAACACCTGTACCGCAACGTGCTCGGGGGACAACGAGCCCAACCGCAACTTGGCGCTGACCTTGATGCTGTTGCCAACGTGAGCATCGGTGTTGCCCTCGGAGCTCACTTCGACAATTTGAACCTCTGACCACTTTTGGTGGATCGTCGCTTTGTAGCTCGCGAGTTGCCGAGCCCGGGTGGCACCATCTTGTTTCATGGCAACAAAACGACTGTCAGCGGGCAGATAGAAACGGCTGGCATACTCATGGACCATGCGGTTGGTATTGAACACGGGCCCCAGCTCGCGCATGGACGCTTTCATCATCCTGATCCAATCGCGGGGCAAACCATCCCGACCGCGATTGTAGAATGTAGGGACCACCTCCTCCTCGAGAAGGGTGTACAGGGCCTCCGACTCAACTCGATCTTGATGCTCGTGGTCTTGATACTGCTCACCTTGACCTATGGCCCAACCAACACTCGGGTCGTAGCCCTCGCACCACCACCCATCTAGGATGGAGAGGTTGAGTCCGCCATTGAACACAACCTTCATGCCGCTGGTGCCACTCGCTTCGTTGGGCCGACGTGGATTATTGAGCCAAACATCGACCCCTTGCACGAGATACCGGGCGAGACCGATGTCGTAGTTCTCAAGGAAAACCATGCGCCGATGAATCTCGGCGTCAAGTCCAGCGTGCACCAATTGCCTGATCAGCTCTTTGCCTGCGTGGTCGTGGGGATGAGCTTTGCCAGCAAAAATAAACTGCACCGGACGGGAGGAGTCGAGGATGATTTTGCGCAACCGCTCAACGTCCTTCAAGAGAAGCGTTGCGCGCTTGTAGGTCGCAAAACGTCGAGCAAAACCGATTGTGAGCGCCTCCGGATCAAGAACCTCATCGGCCGCCGCGGCACTGGCTACCGACGCCCCACGCTGCAAGAGCTGGCGATGTAGCTTTGCTCGCACCAGGGCAACCAACCGTTCACGCCGTCGCTCATGTGTACGCCACAACTCCGCATCGGGAATTTGGTTGACTCTCTGCCACACCGATTGGTCGGCCGGCGCGGTTAGCCAGCGACGACCTAGATACCGAGTGAGTAACTCGGTCATCTCGAAACTGATCCAGGAGCGCGTGTGGGTGCCGTTGGTCACATGGGTGACGGCGATTTCGTTCTCCGGTACCTTGGGCAGACTTACATTGACGAGAGCTCGGCTTACCTCGCCATGAAGCTTGCTAACACCATTGATGAATGACGAATGGCGAATGGCGAGCATTGCCATGTTGAACATCTCATCACCATTTTTCGGGTCCATCCGGCCCATCGCCATGAGTTCCGCCATGGAGATGCCCAGCCGCCCGACGTACTTGGCGAAATACTTGTCCATGAGCTCATGGGAGAAAAGGTCGAAACCTGCGGGAACCGGAGTGTGCGTGGTGAACACATTGCCCGCCATGCACAGCTCTTTCGCTTCGGCAAACGCGAGACCAGACTCCTCGCGCACCATACCAATGCGCTCAAGTGCTTGGAAAGCGGAGTGCCCTTCGTTCATGTGGCACACGGTGGGCTGGACCCCAAGCAGTCGCAGTGCACGCAGACCGCCAATACCAAGCATGATCTCCTGGCGGATTCGCATCTCACGATCGCCACCGTAGAGTTGGCCGGTGATGGTTTGGTCACCCTCACTGTTGGCCGCAATGTTGGTGTCGAGTAGGTACAACGGCACCCGACCCACCTGCACCCGCCAAATCTGCGCTTTGACCACACTTCCGGGATAATCAACCTCGACGATCTTGAGAGAGCCGTCCCCATGACGCTCGAGAACCGCCGGTAAGTTGAAGAAGTCGTTGTGCGGATACCGCTCTTGTTGCCAGCCGTCGGCGTTAAGATATTGGCTGAAAAAGCCCTGCTGATATGCCAGGCCCACACCAACCAACGGTATGCCGAGCTCCGACGACGACTTGAGATGGTCACCCGAGAGCACCCCAAGGCCACCCGAATAGATCGCCAGACACTCTGTAATTCCAAACTCTGCGGAGAAATAGGCAATCGTCGTATTCTGACGCGAGCCGTGCTCTCGCTGGTACCAGGAGGTAAGCTGTAGGTGCTCGAGGTGTTGACGATAAACGCGATCAACAAAGGAGAGATATGCCTCGTCGTGGGCCATCGCCTCCAACCGCTCTTGGCTCATTGAGCCCAGCATCAACACAGGATTGTGAAAACTCGTCTCCCACAACTCTCTGTCAAGTCGCCTAAACGCTGCGATGATGTCGTGATGCCATGACCAATGCAGGTTGTAGGCAAGCTCCTTGAGCTGCTGGAGCGCCTCGGGTAGTTTTGGGACTACATTGTACTCGTGTACCACTGGAATCATTCCCTTTTCCTCCCCTATGCCGACACACCGGCAACCTATCGTTTTCCCCCAACGAAGAGCGGGCAATTTCCAAGATTGCCACGTCCGCGTCAAGTGCACAGCAGACCCACGATCCACCACCTGGCCCGATGAGGCGCCCAAACGTGCCGCCGCAGCCCTCATTCGCCAAGCCTGAGTGCACCAGCAGTGCTGTCAAGCACCGCAACTGGAGACTGACAGACTGACCGGGCAGGCTGCATCGGAGTGCTTGGCTTCAGTCGTTCGACAAAGTAGAGTGCCCCGATGCCAAACAATCCTCGCTATTGGACGCAAGAGTTCATCGACAAATACGTAAAAGCCCTAGGATCCAACCCCGGATTCCAAAAGGCGGCGAAGAGCTTCAAGAATCGCATTGTGCTCGTCTGTTACGATACCCCAGACGGTGTGGATGCACGGGCCGAGTACAACATCAATCGGGGCAAGGTCGAAGTGGAGTTGCGCACCGAGAAGGCACCGTCCTCGTCGATACGCAACGAAGAGTTCAACAAGAATTCCTATTTGGCCCGAACCTCGGCACCCTATGGTATTTGGGTCAAGCTTGATCGGGGTGAGATGAATGTGGTGCAGGCAATCTTCTCCCCAGCGTACAAGCTCGATGGCTCAAAGCTGAAGATCATGGCGAACATGCCGTTGTTCAACGCAATGAACGCCGTTGCCGCCGCGGTGCCCAAGACCTACTGAGCGTCTGGATTGAAACGGCGTTCGAATGGACCGACAAATACCCGTTCCTCGCTTGAGTCGAGAATCGCGAAAACCACGCGCTCAAAGGCACCGCGGAACGGTCCCGTGAGTGCCTCGTAAAAGAATTGCGCCACCTCATCGGTGTCATTTCTGAAGACACCACAACCCCACGCACCGAGGACGACCGCGTCGTGGTCAAACATCGCAGCGATGCCGAGTACCTGCATGATGCGCTCCTGCATCGCCCGTCGGACCTCCTCACCTCTTGTCGGATCACTCTTGAGTACTTCCCCTGCATTGGGTGCTGGAGCAGTAATCACGGCGGTCAAAAATGGCTCGTTGAGCAACGTCGCATCGTCACCGCGAAACACTGGCACACCTGGCGAATAAATGGCGTAGGAAGCGTACAACGGATCCCGGTTTTCGGCGTGGTAGGCGTACATCGGATCATCGCGGATGCACTCGTACAGTCCCGAGGAGCGAGCCAACGCCTCCTCTTGGGCTTTGGCACCATTGATGAAACCGCCACCGGGTTTCTTTGCCGAAGCAAAATTGAGCGCTGCAGGGAGATGGCCCTCGCGCACCAATCTGTTCGCGGCAGCAAAGGTGCTTTCAGTTGTGACTTCAATACGGGTTCGCACGTCAGAGGTCTTGCTCGTCGGAATCGACCCATCATCGGGGAAAAACGAGCGCGTATTGCGAATGGAACGCTTGAGGGGGGCGGCGATTGACACCTTGCTGCCATCGGGTGCCACGTAGACTCCCAAGCGAATGATCTCGAGAGCCTCGCGAGCTTGCCTTGCTGCTTCTTGTCTATCCAATCCAACCATCACGACCCACATCTCCAGCACCGAGGATAACGACTCGCATGACCTAGCCCTTCTTCATGCCAAGACCGTAGGTCGTTTGAAACACTTGCCAAAGATCCTCAAATGGAAGGTCCGCGAAGGTGCCGCGGTCGCGAACGTATTCGATGTAGGGCTGACCTTCGGGATCGACTGGATGCAGCATGGCGTCGTGGGTGCCATCAAGCTCGACGGGCAACACGCCGGCTTTGCGACTGCTCTCGGCGTCAAACGCGGGTGTCGCTTTGACCCACCCGCCCACGAGAAAAAACTCAACGTAGCCGTGATAGACAAAAAGATTGGTGCCCATAAGTCTTTCCATCCATGGGGCGAGCTTGTGATTGCGAACGTCGGCAAACCCCAACCGCGTTGGAATTCCCACCGCGCGCCCCAAAGCCGCGAGCAACACGGCCTTCTGCACACAGTATCCCGTTCTTCGCTCGAGGATGACTGTCGATCGGTAGAGCTCGCGATTGTCGATGGCGTTTTTGGCCTCATACCTGATCTCGTCACGAACCCAGTTGAACAGGGCGATGGCCGTGTCGGTGGGATTGTCTCTGCGCAGAGACTCCGCAAGGTGCCGCACAGCAGGTGCCTCACTTTCAATGGTTTCTGTGGGGACAAGGAACTTTTCGAGACCAGCATCTACGGAGGTCATGTTATCGCTTAACCTGAGCGCCGCAGGGAATCAACGCCAAGCGCCCGACTTTCCCGACTTTGCCCCATCGCTTCGACCGGAGCAATCGATGCAACGTAGGCGATCTGCGGCGGAAATTTTCCTGTTCTGACCCGCGACCAGGGCCCCTTGCTCCGCCGGGAATGACACTGATAGGGAGTTTTGCGTGGGTGGCACCCGCGAAGACTCGGGAGAAGGAGAATCAGAGATGAACTGCAGGGCCCTGGTGGCTATCGGTGTTGTAGCAGCCACGGCCTGTGGGACCGCCACGCGAGGGGCAGAGCTGTCGGCCGCTCCCGAGGCCGCAGCAGAATTTGCCATTCAACTGCATCGTCCTGTCCAGATCGGCGAACAGGCAAAACAGCATATCACTGCTACGTTTGACCATTCCCTACGCACCTTCAGTGGCCAGACCATGCTCAGCGAACAAATCAACAAGGTTGCGATCGCCTTTGTCGCCGACACCAAGGTCATTGACGTTGACGCTGTCGGCATTGCGACAAAGACAGAGCTCGCGGTGGAATCATGCACCGTCGATTCCGGTGCCGGACCGATGCCACTGTTTTCTCCTGGCGTCGTCCTCACTGTTACCCGCGGCGGCGATCCTGCCATCGTCTCTCAGAATGGCACTCTCCCCCGAGCAACCGCCCAGTGGCTGCGCATGGTCTTGCCAACGGGACCCGCCACCATGACAGACGACGACATCTTTGGCAGCACTGCACCACGCGTTGTCGGGGCTGTTTGGCCCGTGAACGCAGATTTCATGGCCAATGAACTCGGAGCCGTGGGGCTTCGCATTCGGCCTGATAGGATCATTGGACAGGCAACGCTCGCAGCCGTCGACGTTGTTGCCGGTCGTCAGGCACTCGACATCCGCGTCGAAGTATCCGCCACAGGAGTGGAGCCAGATCAGAAACCCGCCGACGCCGTCGTCGAGAGAGGCGAGTTGCACACAGAGCTCACTAGTTGGTATCCAGTTGACCCGAGCCACATGCGCCTCAAGGATTCCGCCACTGCCACCGTCGAACTGGTGTTGGTGCATCCCGCCACGTCCGTATCCAAGGACGCCAAGCCAGGTGAAACCCTCCGCACCGAGATCATCGCCCGGCAACATCGGGAGTCGACCTACGCTGCCGTGTCGCCGGAGAGTTGAAGTTTTCGGCCTTGGGTCATCCACAAAAGCGGGCTAGAGTCCGCAGCCATGAACAAGACTATTCTCATTTCCATCGCCCTGTTGATGTCGGGCGCAGTCAGCGCTGCACCTCCAACCGCGCCACAATCACCTCCAGCCGATGTTCTCGCCGCCCTGCCCGATGACCCGCAGATAGGACTGCGGCTGGAGGCCGCGTTGGTATTTCGGGATTTGCGGACGTTCGTACGGAATACCGAGCGGTCCCGCGAGGTGCTGCGACAGACGAAACTCGGCAACGAATTTTATACCCAACAGAGACAACAGCAAGCCCTTGGTTTTGATCCCTTCGAGGAGCTCAAGAGCATCATTGCGCTGACCAATCCCAGCGGACAGCCGGTACCCGCTGGCGTCGCAGCATTTTCAGGCCCCATGGGTCCCGGCGCTCAGTTGTTGTTGCATGTGGAGGCGGGTGCCATCGAGCGCTTGGCGAGCGCGCTCGGTTCTGCCAACCCACCAGCGTGGAAGGGCCGGGTCGTCGACGGCGCGCTGCAGATAGACGTTGGCAACGCGACCTTTATCGGCAAAGTCGACGAGAATGGCTGGCTGCGCATTGGGCCAACGGAACCCATGCTTGTCGATGGCAACGGCACCCAGTTCTTTGAAACGAAGATGAGCAAGTGGACACAGGACTGCGACGGCCTTCTCTTTGCCCGTGGCGGCGGCATGCTTGCCGGCATGCTCGCATCACGGGCCGACGGGCCGGTGGCACCACTGCTTCAAAGTATGCGGGCAATCGCTGTCGGTTGGAAGCACGATGGTGAGAAGACCTCCATCACTCGCTTGCTGGTTGACATACCCGAGCTCGAGCAGATCCGCGAGGTCGCGCGCCCACCGGAGCTAGCGAACAGCCTTGCCGCGGTTTGGGGAGATCACCTCAGCGGTTTTGGTTCCATCTCCTTACCACCAGTCTTCACCACCATGCTCCTGCCCATCCTCCAACGAGAGCTACAATCCTCCGATATTCAACTCCCCGATGAGCTCACGCAGGGTCTGGCTCTCCTCGATGGCCGGATCGGATTTGTATCCTTCGACGCTCCCGGGGACTGGGCGCTGGGTATCGGTTTCAAGGATGCCAACGCCGTGACGGCTCTCATCCCCGCGATGAAAGACTGGTGGGTGCAGGTGGCCGCTAAGCTGGAAACCGACGTGAGCGACAACTATGCACTCGAGGCCATTGAAGGCGCGGGCCCAGTGCTTCACATGCGCCCAGGGGTTGGACTCGAAGGCCCCCGGATGGCGGCCATCGGTAACACCCTCGTCGTTGTCAACGCCAAGCACCGCTTGGACACCTTGTTGCAACGTCAGAAAACATTGACCGAAAAACCCAGCGAGGCACGACCCGTGGCCGGGCCCGTCACGGCACCGATACGCGACGCACTGAACAGCCCAGCGATGATCCTCGGCTACATGCTGGCCTCTTCCGAGGGCGATGTTTTTGAGTACCTCAGCTGGACGATGGGCAGCGCCTTGCAAGGAGCCCTGACCGCAACCATGGGCTCCAACCCATATTTTGACCTGCTCAAGAAGGTGGCAAACCAGTTACCGACCTACCTGGTCTTGGAAGGGATCACCTGGAGCCTCATGTACGACATGACTCTGTGGGCTGATCTCGATGGCAGCGTCCTCGTCGTTCAACTACTCAATTCTGAGATCTAAGGGAGGCAGCCATGAAGACAACACTCATTATCCTGATGGCCCTCTCGACTGCGGCGTGCAGCTCAAAGATCGCCCCAAGAGATCAATACGTGAAGGCGCTCAATCAAAGGCTCGAGGGTAACCCCACCGCATATTACGACGGCATGTTGAAACTCGCTGTTGAAGAGCCGGAGAGTCGCGCCGGCCGCCGCGCCAAGGCAACCTTGCAGGGCGGCTCAATAATGACCACGGTCGCCATTACCGGTATTCTCGCGGCGATCGCGATACCAAACTTCTTGAAGTTCCAGGCGCGCGCCAAACAATCAGAGGCGAAGACCAACCTCAAGCGGCTCTTCGTGGCACTCAAGTCTACATACGTCGAGACCGGCCGCTATTGCCGTACCTTCGAGACGTGCGGCTTCACGCCTGATCCGACCATGAAATACCTCTATTTCATGGGTCGCGACGAAATCGTCGGCGGTGCCGGAGCCGACAGTGTCATGCTGCTACGGATGAGAGCCATGCCAGTCCTCGAGGCCCTCAACATCGAGCCAGGAATCACCAGGGCGGGATTTACATTTGTGGCAGTAGGTGACATCGACGGGGACGATGAGCTTGACGTCTGGACCATCAACCAAGACAACGATCTCGTCAACGCACAAAACGACGCTGAGTAAATTACAGCGTCCTTGTCTCCATTGCATGCGAGCGGACGGTTACCAACAACACTACGTTGCTATGCTTGCGGTCACTTTGATGATCGGTTGTGGCGAGGTTCACCGGGTGCGCGTCATCGATCGGATTGAGAGATCCGGCCGCTTCACCACAGTCGACAAACCTCTTCCGACCCTCGACAGCATCGATCACGTGCGCGGTAGTGTTGTGGAAATGTTCGGCGGCGCGTCGATCCGCATCGACTCGGCCAACCCTGCAAGAGATCGGGGCGTCAATCGTGACCAGCTGGTGTCCCACCCCGAATCCGTGCAGACAAGTTGGGTGAAAGATGGGGAGGTCGCTGTTCCCACCGATATCGCCTCCCTGCTGCTACTGTCGGCATACGCCCATTTCGAACGTGCTGCGGTATATTTCTCGGAACTCGACTCCATTGTCACCGAAAACAGCGCACCGTGTTTCTACGACCCTCACATCCCCATCAGTGATGATCTCACCGTCTCCACCGTCGACAACGCGGCCTATGTTCCAATCGCTGACCTTTTCCTCATCATGCGCACGGAGAAGCTCGGGGACATTCCCCTCGCGCTGAACCCCGGCGTGTTGGCGCACGAATATGCCCATCGCGTGTTCTACTACGAACTCTGGGGCGCAGAGCTCGCGGATGTCGAAATGGACCCTCTGGCCGCAAACCTACTGGGAGCGGTGGACGAGGGAGTCGCAGACTATTTTGCGGCACGCATCGTCAACGATCCGCAATTCACGAGTCACAGCCTAGACGAGACCGCTGCCGCGGCCCGCGATCTCTCTACCCCACGACAACTCGAGGTTGCGTGGCTCGATGGCACAAAACCGACGAAGAGCGGCGTCTACGACCCCTACCCCTTAGGGACGGTGTTGGCCGCCAATTTGTGGCATCTCGTCGACGCCATTGCCGACTTGGACACCGCGGTGCTGGCTGCCCAACGTTCCGTGCGGATTGACCTCTCAACACACGGCTTCACCTATCAGGTCGGTGACTTTGAAATTGCTCTCTTGCAGCATCTCGACGAATCCACTCGCATCTATGCGTGCGCCGAGCTCGAGTATACCTACGCTGCCGCCTGGAATCGTTTCTCGGGAGTCTGCTTATGATTGCCCCCCATGGCCTCGCGGTGCTCACTGCTCTATTGAGCATGGTTCCAGCGGCCGCCGCTGCCGCAGACCTAGAAGTCGGAGTGGGAGTGGGCGCGAGCCTGCGCAGCAACAGCACCGGCGTTGGCGTCACGCCGGCCATCGGTTTGTCCGCCAATTTGGGTTTGAGATTGTGCGCCGAGCTAGATTTGCCGCTTCGACTCGAGGCCATGTTTCTAACCGACACCTTTTCGGGGGGCGATGGCGTCGCCGCAGTTGAGCTCAAATCCTGGCAGGGTGAGCTTGGAGCCCTCGCCGGGATCGACTTGGGCCTTCTTGATCTCGCTGGCGGCCACTTAGGTGTGGAGGCTCTGCTGGGCCCTGCGTTGCGAATAACCACCGTGACGATTCGTGTCCGTGAAGAGAAGGACATCTCCACCGTCACAAACATCGCCGGCATGGGCGTGTTCGGTATCGTCTATGGTCGAGGGGCCTGGCGTTTTTCATTGCGGGGCGTCGCCAGCGCGCCTGAGAGTCGCCTCGTGTACATGCTCGCTGGTGCAGGCGTGCAATTGTGATATCTGCTACCACAAGCCTGAGTAAAGCAACCAAGCAACCCCGTGCCCGTTGATGCCAGATCCGGAACGTGCTTGAGTGACAGCCCCCGAACGGAGGTTACACCATGGATATCGGAGCCGTCATCAAAGCCCCCACCGCAGACAAAGACTGGATCAAGAAGATTCTCCTCATCGGCGTTTTTATGCTCATTCCCATTGCTGGAGCCTTCAATGCGCTCGGTTACATCAAAGCCTGCTATGAGCGCCGCAAAGAAGGGAATGCGATCTTGCCCGACGCAAACCTGAGCTACATGGGTGCCGGCTGGTGGATCTTCGTGGCGATTTTGCCAGTGATTGGCGTGATCGTGGTATTGGCCATTCTCTTCCAGGTCATGGGTTTCGTCATGTTCAAGATTGCACCGCGACTGGGAGGTATTGTTGCCTTCGTTGGCATGTTGGCACTCATCGCTGCTTCATTGGCGGCCTGGGCGGCCATGCCAGCCATTCTCTATTTGCACTTCGCAAAAGGTGAGCGCTGGGCGGGGGCAAAGTTTGGTCAGATCCTCGAGATCATCAACAGTAACTTGAACAACTATCTCATGTTCTTGCTGACGTATTTCGTTGCCGGCATCATCGGTGGCGCTGGCCAAATTGCTTGCGGCATCGGCATGCTGTTCACCATGCCCTTCTGCTGCGCCATGCAAGGTGCCGCCATCGCCGACTTCGAAGAAGAGCTAACCGGTGGCTCCTCGACGGCCGTTTCTCCCGCGAGCTGAGTGTTTGCGACGGCTCTCCACCACCATCTTGCCGGAACCGACAAGAACACGCGGCATTGACGGGGACACAAGTTACGGCCGTCGTCGCAACAGAAGGGATACCCAGGACCCTCGGACGT
>Ga0156400_1021_pt1 | contig 20806 bp, 13 predicted proteins | sample RifOxyA3_FD_108044 | JGI IMG/M metagenome (GOLD analysis project Ga0156400, IMG submission 108044) | Deltaproteobacteria bacterium RIFOXYA12_FULL_58_15
CCCCGCCCCCCACGTCGCTGCAGTCGTTCGAGCAGCAATCGACATTCGAGGTACACGGATCACCGTCGACACGACACAGGCCGATGTCTCTACGGCATACGTTGTTGGTGCCGCTGCCATCGTCACCACAGGCTTGACTGCAACACTGACCCGCGAATTGGCAATCGGCACCATCGGCCATACAACCACTGACGGGATAGCAGCCGCCGAGTATGCCGGCGACGGTCGGACACGGATCACACGCATCGCCGAGGTTGTCGTTGTCAGCGTTGGCCTGCGTGGCATTGGCAATCTCGGGACAGTTGTCGTCGCAACCCATTGTCTCGAGATCCTCACAGGGATCGTCGCCCTTGACGAGACTGCCGTCGCCATCGTCGAGAATGTTGTCATTGTCGGCATCGGGATCGCAAACGTCGCCGACGTGGTTCCCATCGGTGTCATCCTGAGCAAAGTTGCGCTCGTCGATGCAGTTGTCGTCGCAGCCGGTGTTGGTGCCGCCGGTGCAATAGTTGTCGGTCGCACTGCCGGAGTTGTCACCATCATCTTTGACACCGTCGTTGTCGCTGTCCGTGTCGCAGGCATCCCCGAGGCCGTCACCGTCGCGATCGGCTTGAGACGGATTGGCGAGCCCTGGGCAGTTGTCGCACACGTCACCGGCACCATCGTTGTCGGCGTCTGCCTGGGAGGGGTTGATGTCGCGCACACAGTTGTCATCACAAGCGGTGGTGACGCCCCCGGTGCAGTAGTTGTCGGTGGGGTCGGCGGAACCATCCCCATCGTCACGAATGCCATCGTTGTCGGTGTCGTCCTCACAGGCATCGCCGATGCCATCGCCGTCGAGATCGGCTTGGGAAACGTTGGCTGCGTGGGGGCAGTTGTCACAAACATCCCCCAGGAGATCACGGTCGACATCGGCCTGCGCTGCATTGCCATCTAGCGGGCAGTTGTCGTCACAGGCGACAGTCAACCCATCGAAGCAGGGATTGTCTCCAGCGGTGCCATTGCCACCCCCGTCGTCCAAGATGCCATCATTGTCGCTGTCAGGATCGCAGGCATCCCCTTCACCATCAGCATCAACATCCTCTTGGCCGCCGTTTTGAATCAAGGGACAGTTGTCATCGCAGGCCACCGTGACCCCTCCCGTGCAGCGGTTATCCGTGGCATCGCCCGAACCGTCGCCATCATTCAGAATGCCGTCGCCATCGCTGTCCGGATCGCAAACGTCACCGATGTTATCGGTATCGGCGTCGGCTTGATCGGTGTTTGCATCGGCCACGCAATTGTCGCAGGCATCACCGACGTTATCACCGTCGGTATCGAGCTGCGCCGCGTTTGCGAGGGTGGGGCAATTATCGACCGGATCGTTGACCCCATCGAGGTCGGCATCGAGGGACGTCGGATTTGGGTCGCAGGCATCGCCGAGACCATCTAGGTCCGTATCGAGCTGGCCCACGTTGCTATGGTTCGGGCAATTGTCACAGGCGTCGCCAATGGTGTCGTTGTCGACATCGTCCTGCGTCGAGTTTGCATCGTTGGGGCAATTGTCACAGACACCACCGACCCCGTCGCCGTCGGAATCTGACTGCACCGCGTTTGTGATGCTGGGACAGTTGTCGCAAGCATCGCCGTAGGTGTCACTGTCACTGTTCACCTGATCGACATTGCTGACGCTCGGGCAGTTGTCGCAGGCGTCGCCGACGCCATCGCCATCAGGATCCGACTGGCTGGGGTTGGCAATGGCCGGACAGTTGTCGCACGCATCGCCGAACGAGTCGGCGTCGGAATTGGTTTGATTGGGATTCGCGACCCCCGGGCAGTTGTCGCAAACGTCACCGAGATTGTCCGAATCGGTGTCTGTCTGGGTTGCATTGGTGATATTGCGACAATTGTCACAAGCGTCACCCACCCCGTCTGCGTCGCTATCGGTCTGGGCCTGATTTTGCACAGAAATACAATTGTCACAGGCATCGCCCCACATATCACCATCAGTGTTCGCTTGATCCAAATTGACAACGGCGATGCAGTTGTCACAGGCGTCGCCAAGGGTGTCCCCGTCAATATCTGCCTGACTGAGGTTGCCCCGCGCTGGACAGTTGTCGCAGGCGTCGCCCACCGTGTCACCATCAACGTCCTCTTGGCCAAGGTTGACGTCGTTGGGACAACTGTCACAGGCATCGCCAAGATTATCGTTGTCCCTGTCTGTCTGTGTTTGATTCCAGATGCCCACACAGTTGTCACAGATATCACCGACGCGATCACGATCCGCGTCGGCTTGCCCCGGGTTGGATACACTCGCGCAGTTGTCACAGGCATCGCCTACCGAGTCACCATCGGCGTCGGCTTGTGATGCGTTGGCAATAATAGGACAGTTGTCACAAGCGTCACCTTGGGCATCGCCGTCACTATCGCTCTGGGTGGGGTTGGACAGACCAGCGCAATTGTCGCAAACATCACCGGCACCATCGCCGTCCGCGTCATCCTGAGCGGGATTGGCCACCGCAACACAATTGTCACAAACATTGCCGAGGCCGTCGTAATCGGCGTCAGCCTGGTTGCTGTTGGCGTCGTTCAGGCAGTTGTCACACAAGTCCCCGTCCCCATCCCCATCGACGTCAGCCTGAGACACGTTGGCAACCGTCGCGCAGTTGTCGCACAGGTTGCCCAGTCCATCGTTGTCACTGTCGGCTTGGGAGGGATTGACGATCCCCAGGCAATTGTCACAAAGGTCGCCGACCGCATCACCGTCAGTGTCCTCTTGGCCGGGGTTGATAACCGTATCACAGTTGTCGCAGGCATTGCCTAGGGCGTCGCCGTCACTATTCGCCTGCAAGGTGTTGGAAGTGCTTGCGCAATTATCACAGACATCACCGACCCCGTCCCCGTCGGTGTCGTCTTGCGTCGCGTTGGCCACATTCACACAATTGTCACAGGTATCTCCAAGCGCATCACTGTCCTTGTCTTCTTGGGACTCGTTGTTGGCGTTCGGGCAGTTGTCGCAGAGGTCGCCGAGGGTGTCACCGTCATTGTTGCCCTGCGTCTCGTTACTCACAGTCGCGCAATTGTCGCAAACATCGCCCACCGAGTCGCCGTCGGCATCGCCCTGAGTTGCGTTGCTGTCGCTCGGGCAGTTGTCGCACGCATTGCCCACATTGTCAGAATCACTGTCGGCCTGGGTCGGGTTGGCGTCGCTCGGGCAGTTGTCACACGCATTGCCCACATTGTCAGAATCACTGTCGGCCTGGGTCGGGTTGGCGTCGCTCGGGCAGTTGTCACAGAGATCTCCGCGACCATCGCCGTCACCATCATCCTGGGTCGAATTGCTCTCACTCGGGCAGTTGTCACACACGTCGCCCACCGAGTCGGTGTCCGTGTCTGTTTGTGAAGTATTGCCGGTGCTCGGACAGTTGTCACAGACATCGCCAACGGAGTCGACGTCAACGTCAGATTGGGTGTCGTTGGCAAGGGCGGGGCAGTTGTCGCAAACGTTGCCGACGCCATCATGATCGCCGTCAGCTTGGGTATCGTTGTATTCTGCGGAGCAGTTGTCGCAGAGGTTGCCAAAGCCATCGTTGTCGTCGTCACGCTGGGTGTTGTTGGCAAGGGCCGGACAGTTGTCGCAAAGGTCGCCGACAAAATCCGTGTCAACGTCCTCTTGTCCGACGTTGGCCACGAGAGCGCAGTTATCACAAGCATCACCGATGCCATCCGTATCAGCATCCGCCTGCGACGGATTGGCTACTGCCGGACAGTTGTCACAGACGTCACCGCGACCATCGGCATCAGAGTTTTCTTGGCCTGGGTTCTCCACGGTGGGGCAATTGTCCGATGCATCGTCGACCCCATCGCCGTCCGAGTCGATATTGCTGTCGCAAACGTCACCCGCGCCATCGCCATCCACATCGACCTGTCCGGCGTTGCTCAACGTTGGACAATTGTCATCGCAGCCGCTGGTGTTGCCGGCTGTGCAGGTGTCACTGGCACCATCTCCGTCTCCATCGGGCACGCCATCTCCGTCGCTGTCGACGTGGGTCGGATCGGTCTCGTCATCCACATTGCCCAGTACGTCGTCCAGACCATTGAGGTCGACTGCCCCATCGCCATTTTTGTCTTCGACACCGTCACCGATGTCATCGCCGTCCGTGTCGATGGCGGTGGGATCGGTGGCCGATGCCGTGTCGGCGTCCGCGACAAAGACGGCCAGATCGGTGTCGCTCGTTCCCTCATCGAGGCCTACCTCCAGGCCGTCCGAGAGTCCGTCCCCGTCGGTGTCAAACAGCGTTGCGTCGGTGACATAACCGTTAGCACCGATGACTTCGTCGCCGTCACTGATACCGTCATCATCACTATCGAGATCGAAGTCGTCTGTGCCGTAAAACGCTTCGTCAACGTTGCTCAAACCGTCGTTGTCGATGTCGTCGTCGCAAATGTCGCCGTCGGTGTCACCGTCATAGTTCGCCTGATTGATGTTGGTAATGGCCGGGCAGTTGTCGACGTCGGCACAATGGCCATCGGTATCGGCGTCGTTGTCTGGGTCGTTGACACACACATCGCAGGCGTCACCATCGCCGTCGTTGTCCGTGTCGTCTTGATTGGCATTTGCGTCATTCGGGCAGTTGTCACACACGTCGCCCACCCCATCGGTGTCCATGTCATTTTGATCTCCATTGGCGACAGATGGGCAGTTGTCACAAGCGTCACCACTGTCATCGTCGTCGCCGTCGGATTGGCTTAGATTGGCAACGAGTGCGCAGTTGTCACATAAATTGCCGAGTCCGTCGCCGTCACTGTCGAGTTGATTGGTGTTCGGTATTGCCGGGCAGTTGTCGATTGCATTGTCGACACCATCGTTGTCCGTATCTACGTCGGGATCACAGGCGTCACCAATCGTATCGAGGTCGATATCTGCCTGATCTTGATTGGCGGTGTTGGGACAGTTGTCAACTCCATCGAGGATTGTATCATCGTCACTGTCATCGTCCGATGGATCGGTCTCACCGCGATCGCGTTGACCATTGCGATTGACGTCCTCGACACCATCATCGAGGCCGTCGTCGTCAGTGTCAGCGTCAGTCGGGTCCGTCGTGGAGTCAGGATCTGCGTCCTCGACGAACACGCCGAGATCGGTGTCCGTGCCGGCAATCGTGACGCCCACTTCCGTACCATCCAAAATGCCGTCGCCGTCTGTGTCTGCGTCGAGCGGATCTGTGATGTAGCCGTCAGCGCCCATGACGGTCTCTTCCCCGTCGTCAATGCCATCATTGTCGGTGTCGGCGTCAGCGGGATCAGTGCCCAAACATGCTTCACTCATGGCACTGTACGAGCAAGGACTCTGCCAGTTGCCATTCACCAACCCGTCATTGTCGTCGTCCAGACCGGGATCTAGGGTGACGGGATCGCCCATGCTGTTGTCACCAGATTGGGGATCCCCCGACAAAGCGTCACCCGTGGCAGCGTCACCCGTGGCAGCGTCACCCGTGGCAGCGTCACCCGTGGCGGCATCACCGGAAGCCGAGTCACCCAAAACGGCGTCCCCGACCCTGGCGCTTGAGTCTCCAGCGTCACCGGGTTCATCCGGCTTGGGAAGAATCACGCGACCGCTGCACGCCATTGACAACGCAAGAAACAGTATCGATGGCCGGGAAAGAATCGGTGCCGACTGACGCATATTCGGGCTTCTCCTTTTGCGACGGGGCGCAGAAATGCCCTCGTCAGCCCCAAAACAATGGCAGAAATGGCATTGAATTGTCCAATAATTCAAATAACTGACACCCACACCGACCCACACCCTGGAGCTCCATCGGGGTGAGCCGCTCCGCGAATCAGGCGGAGGTTGAGAGCCTTCGCAATATGCACCAGCCATGAGGTCAGAAGATCTCACTGTCAATGAGTTGTTGCACGAACGTTGATGGCGGCACGATGCGGATCCCGTCGGGTGTTACTCTGGGTTTGCTCTCAAGGCAGACCACGTAGCGATGGACAATCTCTGGATGGTCAACTACGAGCTCGCGCAGTCCGCGTAGATGGTCGGCTGTGACTTTGCGTGTTGCTTTGGCTTCGACGGCAACCCGACCGTCGATGACGAAGTCCACTTCGAGGCCGCTCGCGAGGCGCCAATACGCGAGATCGGCGTAGGCCTTGGCATAGGCGTTGTGGGCAACGATCTCGTGATAGACCCAGTTCTCGAAAGCTTTGCCGAAGAGCTCCGATCCCGCAGTGACACGGCCACGCTTGCCGAGAAAACCGACGACGCCCACGTCCGCGAAGTAGAACTTTGGGGCGGCGATGACGCGGCGTTTCGGTCGTTTTCGGTAGGCGGGAAGCCAGCTGGCCAACAACGTGTCTACGAGGATTTGGAAGTAGTTCTTGATCGTGTGGCTCGAAACCCCGCAGTCGCGCGCGATGCTTGCGAAGCTCACCAACTCGGTGTCAGCGAGCGCGGCCATACTCAAGAAATCGGAGTAGACCGGCAGGTTACGCACCAAACCCTCGGCTGCGATCTCTTCTCGCAGATAGTCGCCCACGTAGGCGGCAAGCAGCTCTTTGGGGCTCTCGGAGAGATAGTGGCGCGGAAGATAGCCGTGATTCAACATCCGCTCGAGATCCCAATCTGATCCAACCTCCGCAGCAACCAACCCGAAAAGCTCGTAGCGCACGGCGCGACCGCCCAACAGGTTTGCGTGACTGCGCCTGACCTTACGCGCACTCGAGCCACACAATGCGAAACCCAAGCCGCGATTCTCGATGAGCCAGTGCACTTCGTCGAGAAGCTCCGGGACCTTTTGGACCTCGTCGATAACAACGAACCGGACCTCCGGCGCGGCCTCGAGCTCCTGCCGCAGTAAGAAGGGCTCCTGCAAATACTTGCGGTACTCGTCCGAACGCAGCAGGTCGAGATAATGGGCCTTTGGGTAGGCTTCACGAAGCAAGGTGCTTTTCCCCGTTTGCCGGGGCCCCCAAAGGAAGTAGGACTGCTGGCTCGGATCTGGCAGTTCGAGGACTCGATGAAACATTGATTCAATTTATCATGATAAATTGAAGTAGCAAGGCATAAACGCTTTGGCGGCAGTGCCGTCTTCGCGTCGGACGCCGAGGAGCGACTCAATCGCGGTCGCCAGGAACTGGCGAGACTTGTCACTGTGGCCTACGATGGTGGCGTGCTACGACTAAACTTGCAGGCCGCCGTATGCGCAGCCGTCGTCTTGTTTGCTCACCTGCCCCACGCATCGGCTGGTGCCGACATCATACGATACAGGCCGCCGATGACCACCGACGGGCTGTTGAGCACAGACACCTCAGAGACCCTGCACCCATGGCAGCTCTCTGGGGCTGCGTATCTGACCTACACCAGCAATCCCTTGGTATGGCGGTATGCCGACGACACCTACGAGCCGGTCATTGACCAACAGCTCACCTTAGATCTCGTGGCCGCAATTGGCGTCATGAGCGGGGTCGACGTTGCCTTGGCGTTGCCGATTGTCTTCATGCAAAGTGGCCCCAACAACGCTGACCTCGGTGGCCTCGAGCTCGCTGGTGCCGGATTCGGCGATCTGCGGCTAACCCCTCGGATCAACATCCTGCGTGAACGCTCATGGGGGTTTGGCTTGGCGATTCTTCCCGAGCTCAGTTTTCCCACCGGCACCTCCGATAGGCTCATGGGCGATCCCAGTGTCGCTTTCCGACCACGGGCAGTTGCCACCTTGCCGATTCACAAAATCTTCCCTGCACGCTTTATGGCCTCCATCGGTTTCAACATACGCCGCAACGACATCGTCGGAGATCAAGACGAGGTGGGTGACGAACTCGAGCTGCAGGACGAGTGGCTCTACCAGATCGGCGGCGAAGTGGACTTCGAACCCTTTGGGGTGCCCGTGGTGGGTCTCCTTGACTTCGTTGGCGCCAGCACCTTGACCGCTCCTTTCGCAGACAATGGGCTGAGCTCGCTCGAGGTCATCGTTGGCGCACGCACTCGAGCCCTGAGTGACTACGTGTTCACCGTGGGTGTCGGCGGGGGCTTGACCCGTGCGGTGGGAACGTCCGCTTACCGATTCATCTTCGGTGTCGCATGGGCACCGTTACCACCCGACTCAGACAATGACGGCATCCCCGATGTGGCTGACGACTGTCCCTTCGAACCCGAAGACTACGACCAGTATGATGACACCGATGGCTGCCCCGACCTCGACAACGATGGCGACGGTATCCTCGACACCAAGGATGCGTGCCCGACGGAGCCCGAGGACAAAAATCAAATCGATGATGACGATGGTTGTCCCGACGCAGGAGCTCATGACCAGGATGGTGATGGCGTCCTCGATATTGATGACGACTGTCCTAGCGAGTCCGAGGATCTCGACTACTTCGACGACCAGGACGGCTGTCCTGACTCTGACCACGACTTCGACGGCGTGCCCAATGAAAAGGATGATTGCCCTGACGAAAAGGAAACCATCAACGGCATCGACGACGACGATGGTTGCGTCGATGAGGGCGAAGGCGTCACCGAATACGTAGAAGACTCGCGTATCGAAATTAAGGAGACCATTCTCTTCGAGTCGGGCAAGTCAACCATCAAACAAAAATCCAATCAGGTGTTGGACCAGGTGGCATTGCAGATTCTTGCACACCCCGAGGTCAAGTTGATCCGCGTTGAAGGACACACCGACAGTCTCGGCAACGATGAGGATAATCTTTATCTAAGTCAGGACCGTGCAGACTCGGTACGACGTTACCTCATTGGCAAAGGCGTGCCCAAAGGGAAAGTTCAGGCCGTCGGTTTTGGCGAAACCAAACCCATCGACACCAACGCCACGCCCGCAGGTCGAACCAAGAATCGTCGCGTCGAATTCGTCATCGCCCAGCCTCGTTGACAGGGAAAAGAGGAAACACAACCCAACATGGCAGGCAACCACGAGTCATCCGATCAAAGCAAGCGACCGCCGCGATTGGCGGTGGATGAGGTCGTGCCTGGACTGCTCGTGCTCTCTGGTGAGCAGGCGCATTATTTGTGCAGTGTCCTGCGTCTCACTGTCGGTCAACAGGCTCACCTTTTCGATGGGAAGAACCAGGCAAGCGCAACTGTCATACGCTTGTCCCGACGCACGGTCGAGCTCGAAGTTGGCGAGCTCCGCGCTGTCCCTGTGTCTCCATGCCATCTCACGGTTGCCCTGGCACCACCACGTGGCGAACGCTCAGACTGGGCCGTGGAAAAATTGACCGAGGTCGGTGTGATGCGCATCGTCTGGGTCGAGTGTGAACGCAGCTTTGAACGCCACAATGCCCGCACCGACCGGTGGCTGCGTCTGGCACGAGCCGCCGCTGGCCAATCGGGCAGAACGAGCTTGCCCTCCATCGAGGGCCCTATACCATTTGAGCAACTGTTCACGTTCGCTGCCGACCGACGATGGATCGGCGACGCTGGCATGAGAGCAAGAACGGACATAGAGGTCCCCGCACCGCCATTTTCCGCAATCCTCGCCATCGGGCCGGAGGGGGGATTCACCGCAGAGGAGCTCAGCGAGGCCGAACGGGCCGGGTTTGCCCGCGTGAGCTTGAACGAGCTGACCCTGCGGGTGGAGACCGCGGCGGTGGTTGGCGCAGCGATGATCATGAATGCGACGCATGGAAGGGCACACACTGCATGAAACGTATCGCTTGCCCTCACTGCGATTTTCTCAACTTCGAGATCTCCGCCTACTGTGGTCGCTGCGAACGTCCTCTGCCCAAAGCGCCACCACGGCCTTTGCTCCCCAAAAAGCCTGCGACAAACAATGCGCGCGGAGGGCCATCAGCAGACGCTGGCACGCTCACACTCCGCAAGGTCCCAGCGCCAGCCCCTCCAGTCCTGCGTGATGTAGCGCCAGCTCCATTGCCCATCGAAATTCGGCCCGTCGAGCCCGTACCGCCGCCACCGCCCGTGCCCGGACCTCCACCGTTGCATGGTTCTGCGAACAGAATCGGTGACGCCATCACCGAGACACTGCGGAACGAAGAAGCCTTCAGCAATCTGCCAGAAGCAGCTCTGCACCTCGACACCTCGGTGGACGCCGTCGAAGCGATCGAGGCCGCAAACCGACTCTCCCCAGACGACCAACCGGCACAGATCGAGATCCCTGTGCACCCGGCGTCTTGGGTTCAAATCATCATGGCAGGGCTGGTCGATACGACTCTGGCCCTGATTGTAGGCGTGGCGGGTGTCTGGCTAGAAACCGTCATCTTTAATGTCCCGTGGCAACGCCCAAAGGTCGGTGTAGGCGATCTCATCGCCGAGTGGCTACATGCTCATCCTGACGTCCTTTGGCATGGTGTCGTGGTTGTGTTGGTGGTGAGCGCTATCCACAACATTCTCACCGCTCGCCGGGGCAGAACAATCGGCAGATCTCTGGCAGGGACTGTGTTGGTCCGAGCTTGTGGCCATCGTTTGGGTTGGACAATTATCACCGCCCGAGCCATCGCCAGCGTCTTCTCTCTGGCATTGTTCGGCGCTGGCTTTCTGTGGGCGATTGTCGACCGCCAACACCGCACCTGGCACGACCTGTTGACTGGTACGGTCGTAGTCAAACGACGGGTGCGCCTCTAAGCAAACGGTCGGTGCATTGGCTCTGGAATGTGCACTGAAATGCACGCACTGCTCCGATTCTTGGGCAATCATTGCCACCCCGGCATGATTCTAAAAAAATAATAAACAAATTCAATCATATCCACACAGTCGATTGCTGGCTCAGCACTTGCAACGATTTGGGTGTGGATGGAGGTTGCCGATGAAAGACAGAGAGCAGATTGTGCGTCGATGTCCCCGGCACCTCGTCGATTGTGTGGTTGAGTGTCAAGTTGGACAAAGCTTCTTGCTAGGACGGGTGAGAGATGTGAGCAGCTTTGGTGCCTTCCTCATGGCCGAACACGGACTCGAATGCGATGGGTGGTATTCCTCGGGCCAAAAAGCGGTCGATGTTGGCGAACACGTAACCGTAAAATTCTCCAGGGAATTTGGCGGCGTCGAAATAAGTGGCGTCGTCAGATGGGAAGGAAACAGCCCGCGACACGGCTGCCGTGGTTTTGGCATAGAGTTTGAGGCCGAGCTACAAAACGGCGCTCTCACCCAGTTGATAACCGCCCACTGACAAAGGATTCGTACCGTCAACGGAACCGAGAATAATGTTCGGACTGCTTACCGATCGGCGGTGGTGCGCTCAATCTTCAGCTTGTAGACATTGCGGTCGGCGCTCGACACAAAGACCGTGTCACCAACGATCACAGGATCCGACTCGATCGATCCGCCAGTTTCGTATTTCCAGAACAGCGCACCGTCATTTCGTTGCAACGCATAGATGGCCCCATCTCCACTTGCTCCTGCGGCGACAACCAAGTTCTTGTACAGAGCGGGAATGGCAACGGCGGGGCCGGTGGTCTCAAATTTCCACCTGAGCTTGCCAGAAATCGCTTCGAGGGCGTAGATGTGCCGATCATTACTACCAATGTACAGAGCCCCGTCCCCCACGCGGCCCGAGGAGTTAACCCAGTCCTGGGTAGAGAAAGACCACAGTTGGGTGTTGGTCTCGAGATCAATGGCGTAAACGCTGCCATCGTTTGAGCCAAAATACAGCATGCCGTTGTCTGCCACCGGCGTCGAGGTAATCTGCCCATTCGTTGAAAAGCGCCCACGCATCTCGCCAGTGTTCGCATCAATGGCGTAAAGGTTATGGTCGAGATTGCCGATGTAGATCACCCCTTGCTCAAGTATCGGCGACGAATAGGAAAAACCGCCGACCACAAGCGATTTGGGTTTGGCCACGGGCGGCGGTGGCGACAACTCTGTGGCTTTGTGTTTGGCGCGGCGACGGGCCTTGCTCAGTTTTGCCGACTTGGTTGGCTCTGGCACCGGAACAGCCAAAAGATCGCTGCCCATGGGAACGGACACCACAGGAAATCGCCACACCTCCTCACCGGTGTCGGCTTTGAGGGCGTAGAGATGGCCATCATAGCTGGCCAAGTACACTTTGCCATCGGCCACGAGTGGATCACTCTTGATGCGGTCTCCTGCGGGGAAGCTCCACACCTCAGTGCATCCAGAGTCGATGGCGTAGAACATATAATTGGTGCAACCGAAGAAGATTCGTTTGCCGTCGGTTTTTGGGGCACTGATCACATCTCGCCCCTTATTGAACACACAGCGCTCTGCGCCGTTCTTCTCGAGTACCGATAGGCCCACCTCGTGTCCAACAGCAATGAAGGCATCTGTCACCAGTGGGGTTGATTCACTCGGTCCCGGAAGTTCGCTCTTCCAGTCAACGGTAATCGACTGCGAGCAGGCCATAGACATCGTGAGCCCAAGAACACACATGATCCGCATCGGTATCTCCCTTGCCGGCGCACCCAACAATGCCATCGGCTGCACATCCCGTTGGCAACCACTGCAGCCTCGCATATAGTTGCCCCATGAGCCAGTACATCGAGATCGAGAACACTGCGGCGCAGTACCTCGAGTTCATGATCCATGGCTTCATGAACGGCTTGATAACCCTACAAGAGCTTGAGGGGATCAGCGATGAAGAAATGGAGACCATCTATGCCCTCGGCTACAACTTTTTCACCTACGGTAAGTACGATGCCGCCAAGGACATCTTCACTGGCCTGACCGCCTATGCCCCATACACAGCGCACTATTGGCGGGCCTTGGGTGCCGTGAACCAGCAGATGAAGGACTACGCCGAGGCCATTGCAGCTTACGACATGGCCATCGCCAATGACGAGGCTGACGTGGTTTCCTACGTCTATCGTGGTGAGTCGCAAATTCTCTCGACCAACGTGCCCGCTGGCCTCAATGACCTGCGTCGAGTCTTGCAGATCGGCTCCGAATACCCACAGTTCGCTCCTTGGGTGCAACGCTCCGAGCTACTCCTAGGGCTGCACAGCGGTTAGCGCGCCACAGGTCTCTGACCTCGAAGGCGTCCTTTGAACATTGATCAACGCAGGCGTAGCAGAGCTGACAATGCTCGACACGCACCCCGCTCCTGTCGATAGCCCCCACATCACAGACGCTCACACACAGGTCACACTGAGTGCACACATTCATATTCTTCTGCAAGCGGATGCGGGAGAAGCGATTGAGAAATCCCATGAGGTAACCCCACGGACACAGATAGCGACACCAGGACCGCGCCACGACCAGCGACGCCAACGCAATGATGAGCGTGCTCAAGGCCGACGCCGGATCATTGCGCGAGGTGAAGGCGAAGTGCACAGGCGAGGTGATCGCAACGTGCGAGACCGCAGTTATGACAATGGCGACCACACTCAGGAAACGAAGCTTGCGTGTAGGCAGATCGTCGATGACCCCCACGACGACGAGGTAACAGAGCAAAATCAAAACGGCCGCCCAATGCAGACTCGAATCCTCGATGAACATGCGTTGATCCAGGCTTATCCAGATTGTCAGAATCAAAAAACCGACAAGCCCGATACCCAAGGCCAGAAGTTGAATGGGCATGCGTCGACGCGTTGGCGCGTCTCGCGGCGCTGCGTTGGCAACCCTGAGTATGACAAAGGCAGCCACAGCGATGAGGACTGCGAACAACAGGCGCATCGAAAGCGAACCAGCGATGTGATCCGGGCCAAGCATCCGCACACCGATGCCAACAGCACAGACACCCAGAACAAGCCCAGACCCCACGGCTTGCCGCCGCGAGGCGGCGCGAAATCCACCGGGCAATCGCCGCAAGGAAGTCATCACTTCCTGAATCGTCCCTGTCGGGCAGATCCAGCCGCAGAAGATCGGCCCCATCAAGAGCGTCACCGAGATGACCACCACCGGTAACGCCATCCAATAGAAAGACTCGCTGTAGACCGTGCCGATAAGGCTCATTCCATAGAGCCCGTTGCGGATCATGCCAAACACACCGAGACACGAATAAACAACAAAGAAGAACACGGCAAAGGAGACTATCTGCACCAAGTGGCGGATCAACTGCCGTCTGCTCTTTTTGGCTGTGGTGGCAATGATGACCGCCAAAAAGAGAAAAAGGATCGACCCCATCTCGATGCTCGTCTCATCCAGCGAGATGAACGGCGTATCAAATGCCTTAGCAAATGGAAGTCGTTGCGGCTCCATCAGGAGTTACCCTTGCCGGTCGGCGGCGTTGCCATTTCCAAGGCCGCATCACAGACTCCGGGCTGTCGCACACAAATCACTGAACACTTCGGCGCGTGCTTGACCTTCACCGCATCCACACCGAGAAAACTCGCAACAAATGTGCACCGTGGCTTTTCAAACACCTCCTCTGTCGGTGCGGCTTGAATGATCTTGCCCCCCATCATGATGGCACAACAGGAGCCAAGAGCCCGCGCCTCCTCACGACTGTGGGTGACGTGCACGGTGGTGAGACAGAGCTCGCGGTGAATCCGTCCGAGCTCGCGCTGCAACGACAAACGTGTGTTGTGGTCAATGGGAGAGAGCGGCTCATCGAGGAGCAAGACATCGGGAGAGACCGCCAAGGCCCGGGCGATTGCCACTTTTTGCGCCTCCCCACCGCTGAGAGTCGCGACCGGCCTGGTCAAGAGATCACCCGTGCCTGTACGCTCAACAACCTGTGCGAGTCGTCGGGCCCGCTCTGCCTGTTCCACACCCCTGGCCCGCAACCCATACAGGACATTTTCCTCGACACTCATGTGAGGAAAAAGAGCGGATTGCTGGAACACCAGGCCAATTCCCCGCAACTCGGGCGCTGTGGCCGTCACGTCTCGCTCGCCCACAGTGATTTGTCCCTCGTTGGGCATCACCAAGCCCGCGATGGTTTGTAACAGCAGGGACTTGCCTGCACCGCTTGGGCCAAGAATCACACAATACTCACCGTCCGGAACCGAGAGAGACAATGGCCCCAAGGTAAAATCGCCAAACCGATGAAACAAGTTGCGAAGGCCTATCACTTTCGGCCTCCCGTCTTGCCCAACGAAAATGGAACCAGGTGCCGACCGAAATGAAGCACAACGAAAATCCACAGACACATGACGAGCAACAGAGTCGCGATGGGTCTACTCTCGGAAGTGCCCGCACGCACAAATTCATTGAAGACCAAAACTGGCGCTGACTCGGGAGACGCCGCAAACAGAACAATGGAACCAAACTCACTCACAGCACGGGCCCACGCGAGTATCAAACCAATGAAGATGCCACGGGAGGCGAGCGGCAAAGCAATTCGCCGGAAAGTATAGCCGGGCTTGGCTCCGAGGCTCCGCGACGCAAGCTCGAGTCGTTCGGGCACGCTCTCGAAGGCGTTCATGGCGGTCTTGATGAGAAAGGGAGAGGCGACAAACACCTGAGCAATCACGATACCGGCAAAACGCCCGGCGAGCTCGACACCAACCAGAGAATCGAGGGCACGACCCAATGCGCTGCCTGGGCCCAACAGCATCATCAGGGCGATCCCCGCAACCGACTGGGGCACCAAGATTGGCACGTCGATGGCTGACTCAATAACGCTCTTGCCTCGAAACTCGAGCCGAGCAAGCGCGTATGCCAGCGGCACGCCCCACACCGCGGCGACCGCCGTTGCGAGAGTCGACGAGGCTACGCTAATCCATAATGCCCCCTGGACGTCCGGACGCTTTAACGTTAGCCACAGGGTTTGCGCCGAGTCCTCGATGATCAGATGCACCAACGGTAACAACACCGCCGTCAGGCACAACAAACCAAAACCAAGGCACAGCCAAATGAACCGCGGGCTGTCCTTGGTACGCCACAGGACGACGTACACAAAGGCCAGAGGGATGAAGGTTTCTGCGGCGTAGGGCTGCAACACCACGAAGCTGAGAACGAACAGGGCAAAAAAGCCGAGAAGAAATGGCGAACGAAAGACGCTGGCATAAACGATCACCAACAGGACAAACAATGGCTTGCGATCGAGAATCACTAACAACAGCAAGAACAAGATGAAATAGCCGAGAATAAACAAACCGAAAGCCCGGGTATCTCTTTGGCTTACCACTCGCGATGCACAGAACACAACAAAGAGGTTCGTCGCGAAGAGCGCGAGATTCATCGACGGGCTGAGGGTCGGTCCTGGCAGCAGGCCAAGAACCAAGTGAATGAGGCCGAGGGCCAGCACACCAAAGATTGCCCGTTGCCAATCTGAGGTCATGGGCTCTCGCGCTCCACCGACTCTCGAAACCCCGGAGGCAATAGGTCGTAATAGCGACTCCGAGCCGGTATCAGCGGACGAAAGCCTCTGCGCTCGAAGGCACGACGCCCAGGCGCCGACAGAATGAGCTCGATCAGGCGTTCGGCACCTTCGGGGTTCTGCGCCACACCTGGGACGGTCAGTCCGTAGACCACCGGGCTGCCGATCAACTTTGTCGACACCCCATGCTTCATCTCGACAGTGACAGCAGCACGTCCGTACGTCGATGCCATTTTGGCGTCGCCGAGATTGATTTCGCTCGGCAGGAGCGTCATCTTCAAGTGGTGCTCTTCTGCGGTCGAACGGTACATCATCGCATAATCAATGGTTCGTGAGGATAGGAGCGCGAGCAGTTGATTCTCATCTGCCATCAAGTGCTCGTGCAGAACCTTTTCACGCAAGCGGCTCGTAAGTGAAACGACGTGGGGATCTGGGGCATGATGAAGCTCCGCAAGTTGCCACACCAAGAGCGTGCGATAGCCAATGGGTGCCAAGCTGGGATCGACGCTGCCAATTCTCACCTCGGGGCGTTGCAACACCTCAAACCAATTCTCCGACGTGGTTTCTTCGGTGAATCGACTGTGCGCCCCGTGGACCAACACCATCTCGTTCGTGGCGATGTCGATGGTCCAGGAGGCATGCTCTGGAAGGAGGATGCGCTCGAGCACCGCAGTATCGGCCGACACGATCACATCGGCCCGCCGATTCAACTCTGCCACCTTGCGTGCTGCGGTTTGTGAGCCGCTGGCCTCGAGGCGCAGTCGCTCATCAGGGTGAGCTTTCGAGTAGGCTTGGGCCAATTCAGAGAATACCGCAGAAACGCTCGCCGCGTGGAAGATGACAACATCTCGGCGGCTCTGGCACGCGGCCAACGTGCTCACGAAGAACACGGCGACGATCAGACAACGATTGCAGCTATTCATGGACGAGCGTCACTAGAGGATGCGCAGCGAAAACCTACCGACCATCGGTAGGCCGTGGGCTCTAGAGCTTGGCGATTGGACGCCCTGATCTCCACGGCACCTTGGTACATGTTGCCGCCGCGAATGACCCGCTGCTCACCAAAGCTCGGCCCGAGTGGGTTGGCCTCTGGGGCCCGGCCATAGTAGTCGTCGGCATACCAATCATTCACCCACTCACCAGCATTGCCAGCCATCTCGAATATGCCATCGGGGGTGGCACCGGCAGGCAGACTACGCACCTTCGCTAGGTGCTGACCACACTCCCCAGAGTTAGCCAGATCACACGTGGGCGGCTCGTTCCCCCATGGATAGAGTGCCGCGTTCGCACCCCTGGCAGCACGCTCCCATTCGGCTTCTGTGGGCAGTCGTTTGTACCGCCAGACACAATAGTCGCGGGCCTGGGTATTGGTGACGCACACCACGGGAAAGTCAGATCGACCGATGGGGTTCCAAGCACAATTATCGTACTCCGTTGCCGGTGCCGAGCAACCGCCAGCGAGAATGCACTCTTGGTACGCAGCCTGATCAACCTCGACGTCATCAATCCAATAGGCTTCGAGGGTAACTTGTCGAAACGGCTGCTCGTCGGCTTCGCAATTGCTGTCCGCGGTCACGTCGCAGCCCATTCCGAACTGTCCGGCGCCAATGAAAACCATGCCCGAGTGGAGCTCATCGACAGCATTGTCGGTTTCCAGCAAACAGCCAGACCACAATCCCCCTAGCCCTGCGACCACACCGAGTATTCGTTTCATCAATGGCCTCACACGTCTCAATAGCATAACAGAGTAATCTGATGGATGTCCCGCCTTGGGCAAATGGGCAGAAAGGGAGGAATTCGACACGAACGCCGGCGTCACAATTTTGCTGTGAGAAGAATCCTGGGCTGCAGCATCTTGATGGGGGTGCATGGATGGTCGAGACACTCGGTCTGTCGATAGGCGATCTCAGCGTCGAGGTAGAGGTTGTCGGCCTCCGACCAGATGACACCAAGGGAGATGTCCCAGCCAATAGACTCGACAGCCCCCCGAGAGCCGAACATGCGGAATACCCGATCACGCTGCACCAGAAAGAAAGCGCCAGAGTCCCGTTGCATGAGGAAGCGAACCTCGATCTCAGGTTTAACTTGCTGCTGGGTGTAGTCTTGTAAGGTGCCGGTGCCCGTAACCTCGTCGACCTGCAGTTGGTGCAGCGTATCGTTGACGGTGTAGGTGGTCTTGACCTTGGTGGTCCATCGGCGATCCCAGCGCATCAACCACTCCAGAGCACCTTCATATATCCGTTGCTTGCCCCATCTTTGTATCCCAGAGTCGACGAGGAGGTCATTGAGGCTCATCTCGTCGACGTAGTCTAACCGCAGGGTGATAGGAGAAGCATGAGTTGGGCGAAGGACCAACCGATTGCGCAGCTCCATCCGCTGCGAGTCCTGCTCTTGGGTCTCACCGTCACGGGAGACCTCGTAGATCTCGCGCAGCTCAAGCTCCCAGGCACCCGTGCCCACATAGCTCATGCGATTGTCAACGCGATGCAGTCGGTGTAACCCCTCGCGGGTCAACGCGCGCCCCACTCTGCGCTCAGAACGTGCCTCCTCGCCCATTGAGTAGCGAGTATCAATGACCACCGGTGCCAACCTCGCGTGCCATTCGCCAGGATAGATGCCGAGCTGACCGGAGATGGTGCCGTTGGAGCTCTTCAAGGCATCGAGTGTTGCGTCGTCGGGATCTTTGTCTTGGTCGAAAATCAACGAATAGTTCACCTGCGGAATGACTCCGGGGATCACCGAGCTGCGAGCACCAAGGTTCAGCTCCCAATGTCGTTTGGCGAGATCAAACTCATCGCCCAGGTCCTCCTGGTCACGCACCACTCGTGAACGAAACAATGCATAACCAGTCTCGGTGCTTGTCGGTGCGAGCTTGGCCTCGAGCCGCGAGACCTCCACACGCTTGCCAGAGGTGAACAGCCCCTCAGTTTCGCTATCAGCGGTGGAGAAACCATACAGACCGCGAACAATGAAGCGCCGCATTCCTAGAGGTGCAAGAATCCCTTCGGCGAAGTCGTAGTCTGCCTCGCCTACCAATTTGAGTCGATTGGTCTCAACACCGAGAGCATCATCCACGAGAGTATGCCCCACCTGCAGTGAAGTCGCCGGCAACTTCTTGTGTGCCAGTTGCACACGGCCGAGGGCATGCTGCACCAACGATGTACCGGTGCTGCCGTCGTCAAGGTCAAGTCGGGCTTCGCGGCGGGAGAAGAACACCGAGGTGGGCAGCCACTTTGTCGGGTACGCTGTCGCAGAAATTCGCGTGTCGTCTTTGAGCGCGCCTGGGGTCGTGGTGCTGCCATCCACACCAGCCAGAGCGCTGCTCTCGCCGATGGTCGAGTACTGTGGGTCGTGGTAGCGCCCTTCGATGGTTCCCTCGAGCAGTGGATGGGACAAGCGCAATCGCCCCATCGTTGCCAAACCATCCCGATCGCCAGTGCGCTGACCGTGGCTCGCCGCTCCTTCAGCGTAAGCTGTCAACCGTCCACCTTGCCCAATCTCTTGTTCGTAGCGGGCGTCGAGGACACTGTTGAGCTGCTCACGCCGACGTCGCGTAAGTGGCACACTGTCGTCGTCGATGCCACCGATTTGCACGGCCCGAGCACCGAACTCGACGCCCCTCGCGGGGGACCAGGCAGCACGGGCGGCGGAGTAGATTTCGCGAAAATCATCAACGGTGTATTCGCCGGCTGTTTCACCGCGATCGAGGACTTGAATGGCGAAGAGCTTGAGCGATTGTTTAGCAGGATCTGACTTCTCATCGATGGAGAGCTCGATGTAAAAGGCTTCCCCGTATGACTTCGCCGCGTACGAAGTTGCCAGACCAATGTCGAGAACCATGTTGTCGCGGTCACCCACAGACTCGCGCGCCGCCGGCAAGTCATAATCATAAATGTCCTTGGCTTGCGTCGGTGTCTCCATATCGTGAATGGCGAGGGCGATGGTGCGACTTCCCTGGCGGTACTCAACGTAGACGCTGCGCCGCCATCCTCTGTCGATGTACTTGGGAGCGGCGCCATCGATCTGCGCATAGAGGCCCGATTCCTCACTGATGACCGTAGGCTCTCCGGAGCGGACCCACGCCCCCACTTCATTGTCCGCAGGCAACAGATCAAGCAGGGAGATGACCCCAAGCCCCTTCTTCGGCAAGACGTCATACTCGTACTCGACCTCGATGATACTCAAGTCGTCAACCTTCTCAGGGTCGAGAAAGGCAAGCTGCCCAGCAGGATATATGATGGTGTATTCTCTGCCGGTGGTCAGGAGCTCACCATCGAGATAGACACGTTCAGTCCCCGGTAGCACGTACCGATGAGACAGTTGATAGACTTCCTGGCGTCTGCCCGTGAAGAAGTTCCGGTCTGACAGGCCTCGCCGCACGCCAACGTCCACAGTCGCGCTCATTGTCGGCTCAGCTCCCGGCGAAGCAAAGCGACCGCGACCCCCCATGAGCAAGACCGGGCTCTCCAAGCCCTCTTCCAGGGTCTTTACCGCCAACGCATCCTCGACCTTCACCTCGCGGACGATGTCGCCCACGGTTCCAAGGTATTCCGCCTTGACACCGAGGTCGCGGAGGCCGTCGAGCTCGACCTCGCCGTAATCAAGCGCACCTGAGAGGTCGAAGGAGCTGCCATCGT
>Ga0156400_1067_pt2 | contig 20703 bp, 18 predicted proteins | sample RifOxyA3_FD_108044 | JGI IMG/M metagenome (GOLD analysis project Ga0156400, IMG submission 108044) | Deltaproteobacteria bacterium RIFOXYA12_FULL_58_15
TGTCGTCCGAGCGGTTGAGCTCAAGGAAGAACTCGATTTGCGAGTGATCGCCCTAACCGGCCAGGACGGCACACAGCTCGCTCCTCACTGCGATGTCCTGCTTGAAGTGCCATCGCGAAGCACGCCGCGCATCCAAGAGACACATCTGCTGATTGGACACATCCTGTGTGAATGGGTCGAACACGCGCTGTTCGCTGAACTGGGCATCTGACCCTTCGTGCCGCCGCCCACGCGCCATCAGACTGCGGATCGGCGCGGTGCGTCGTGTGGGAGCGTGCCGCGCGCGGAGCGGAAATAGGCAAAAGGCGTCTCAAGATAAAGATTGGAAACCCGTGACATGTAGATGTCGGCGTGCCGTTCCACGAGGTTCGCAAGATAGCTCTTATCGTTGCCCGCACGCATCAACGGGCCCCAGTTCTCATTGCTGAGCCGCGATGAAGCCTGCGCCAAGGGTGCTATCCGGTGGTCGAGGTTCTCGAGCTTGCCACGCAACTCGTCAACAGTCTGCTTGAAAGCCTTGGCATCCTCGCCGCCGCGACCTTTGCGCAGCCGCTGCCACAGCATTCGGACATGGCAATACTGCCGTTCAACATCTTCTTTTTCTCGCATCAGCTCGTCGAGCTTGCATTGTTTGTCGGCAAAATCCTCCTCCGCCTTGATGTCGCCCTCGATCTCTCGCACCACCAGAGCCGTCCGCCACCGGAGAGTGATCTTGGTGGCGTGGACGTCGCCAAAGAAGTGGTCGCCAACATACAGGAGCTGGGCACCGGTGAGACCGAGATGGCGCTCCACGAGCGCTGCATTGCCACCGAAATAGACTGTTCCAGAGATCAAATCGGAGCTCACCTCCCGAAGCAGCGTGTCATCGACGATCTCGAGCAGCGGGCTGCGGCTAGAGAAGAAGTCTGGTTTGCGCGCTGAGACGATGACAACGTCGAACAGATCTCGCCAGGTCATTCCCTGGGGCAAAAATGAGTCGAAGGCGTACTGCATAACGGCGCGGGTGTACAACCAATCGGAATTGGTAATGAGCAATAACTTCTTGCCTGCGTCCCGCTGGTCGAGCAGGGTCTCGCATACCGTCGGGTCGATCTCGACGTAACGCTCGAAATTCCGCGCTACCTCCTCTTTGAGTCTCCCCTCCCGATGTTGATCATCAATTGTCGCGCGCACCCGCGAATAGAGGTCCGCGTAGCTCAAGACCGCTGGCAGATTTCCGGCGTCCCACAGATCAACCAATTGGGCAAAAAGGCAGGCCTCCGAAAGAGAGAACATCGTGCTGAGAAAGACAAAGCGACCGTCGCGGTGATCGACCAGAGTGCGGTCGTAGATTTTGCGTTGTTGATCGAAATCGAGTGGGTGCGATCCGTGGAACACCGTTTTGACGTAGCCGAAGCGATTGGCCTTGATGAGGTTGCCGAGCTCGATGTCGACAATGAGCCCCTGAATCATCAGTTCAGGATCAAACACCAAGGATTCGACCGGCCATCCCTGCTCCAGCAACCGCTTCTTTGCGTACCCATAGGCGAGCTCTTCCCACTCGACGACGTGATACTGAACCAGCGTGTAGTCCATGTCGTAGCCAATCGCTTTGATCGACCGCAGATTCAATGTTCGATTGCAGAAGACAGCTCGTTGCCATGGAATGTGTGGCACCTCGATCGTCATCTCTTCGCTCCAGTCACCTCGTGGTAGGCCTCGCAGATCATAACCACGCTCTTGCGAATTGCCAGAGGAGTCATAGCCGAGATAGACCGTGCCTCGCCAGCTATTCCCTGGACTTCACGGACTTCACGGACTTCACGGACTTCACGGACTTCACGGACTTCACGGACTTCACGGGCTAGCCCCGTGGGTCCAGGCTTGCTAATGTCTGACTTGCGGTTGGAGAAATTTGGGTGCCGTCCTCGCGCGGTGGCAAGCAATGGAGGCGTCGTGCAGCAATTGCGCTATCTCTCGCTTATTGGTTTCTTGAGCATCGCATTTGCTGGGGAGGCCTTCGCCAGCATCGGCCAAACCCCCGACTCCGGTCGTGCTGCTGTGAAGTCCGATGAGGGCATTGCGGTGGCACGCCGCAAGCGTCGCAAAAAGAAACGCCCCATTCCAAAGACAACAGAAAAGCCAGCGGTAGCTCCCGCAGAGGAGGGCGGCGGGAAACCTGAGGCAGAGGGAACTGAAAAAGGCAAAGACGCCAATTGGGGCTCCTCCTCAGAGTGGGCGTCCCCCGAGTGGGCCAGCGACAAACCTGACGGAGAAAAGAAAGAAGGTGGCGAGGAGGCGATAGTCGAAACTGTGACTCCAACGCCTTCCAGTTACAAACGGGTTGCGGGGGCCCGCGGCGCGTTCCTCCTCCTGTCCCCGAGCTACACTGCGGCTGGCCGCAGCTTTGCATATTCGAAGGCAGCAACAGGCAATCTGCGTCCCTATGAGGCCCTCATGGTGTCATTGGCGGGCATGAGCGCCGAGTTTTATCCCGGCGTCGTGTTGGAGATGGGGGGCCTAGACATTCTCGGCATCCGCGCTGGTTATCGCCAAGCGATTGGCTTGAAATCGACCCCAAAGACAGACGAGGGCACCGAGTTCCAAACGAACTGGAACGAGATGGATTTCGGCCTCACTGGCCGATTTCACCTCGGCGACCTAACCCTCACCGCAGCCGTCTCCTACGGCATGCTCAATTTCGACATTGATGTGCCCTCTGGCCACGAGCTCAATGAACAGGTGCAGAGCCTGGGTTACAACTACGTACGCATCGGTCTGGACGCCAGATACTCGATAAACCAGCTGTCGCTGTTGTTTGGCGGCGGTTATCGACAGGTCCTCGGCACGGGTGAGCTCGGCGACGATACTTTCCCTGGGTCGAGCGCGCTCGGCTTCGATGCCCACGCAGGGGCAGCCTACCAGATCGTCTCCTTCCTCGAAGTCTCTCTTGTGGGCAATTACACCCATTTCGCTCACTCCCTCAAGTCCAACGACACATACGAGGCCGAGGGGGCCACCGACCAATTTTTGGGTGCCGAGGTCGGCGCGACCGTGTTCTTCTGAGAGAACACCAGAGAACGCCCACAAATTCCGCGGATGACCGCTCAACGCAGTACGCGATCGGCATACCACCGATTGAAGAGCTGACACGAGGCAAGATACACCGGCGAGTCCTGACGCAGGACTTTCTCCATAACCCCGAGGTACTCAAACATCTGTGCAAATTCCGTGAGAGGCTTGATGCCGAGATCGCGCTCTGCCCTGCGCAGATCGATCTCCCCCCCCACATCAAGAGCATATTGCATCAGAGCATGCTCGGGCGCTGCATAGGCGCCACGATAGGTTACGCCCCGATCGAGGTCGATCTCGCTCCAAACGGTTTCAAACATTTGGTGAGCGATTGGTTCGAGCTCCGCGGCCGCCTGGTCAAGATCGAGGCTAGCCGTCTCCATTAAAGAGAGGAGATTCTGCAGGAGATGAGGGTGTTTGCCGGTCAGGGAATAGATCTTGCGCAACCATGGCGTTTGAGCCTCAGGAAAACCTGATCGTACCAAGGCCTCTGCTTCGGCATCGCGAAAGGGACCCAAGAGGGCCAATCGCAACCACCGCAGCGGCGATCGCCTCTCTCGCAACCGCTCACGCATCGCCCTTCCAATGGTGATGACCAGGGACGAGGGCGTTCCACTCACCTTGCTTTGGACCATCCAGGACAATGGTTCGAGAACGGAGTTGAGTTTGTGACCCAAGAGGAAATCGCCATTGTCGAGAATGAGAGTCCAATTGCACCAACCGCTCGTGCCACCGAGATCTGTCCAAAGATCCTCGCAACCCTGGACAAAGATCACCCATGGATCGGAGGCACGTGCAAAATCCGGTTCAACCGACGTGATCGGCTTGCCGTCACCAAAGACACGAGGGCTGAGTACCGCCTCCCGCATCTTTGCCCAAAGCTGCTTCGCCAACATCTTTGGTCCGCCGACGTGAGCGTCAGTTAGGTCGAAACGCACTGGGACAGTCTTGAGGGCGCGTGGCTCCCTGTACCATCGCTGCTCGACCAATCCAGTCACCTGGTCGAGAATCGAAGTGCGACCGGTCTTAGGACCGCCGCATATCGCAAAGGAGCGCCCCTGTTGAACTCCGGCGACAACTGACCGGACCAGCACATCGCGACCAAAAAAACGCCCAGGCCCGGCGACTGGGGCATCCCGAGAGTAGATGCTCAAAGGTCTATGGCTTCGAGGACTGAACGGTAGAGATCTGCCCCGAGGACATCAGGACCCAAGGCCTTGGCCTCTTCGAGCACGGCCTTTGCCCGGCGATCTTCTCCGTGATCCTTGAGCGCGAGCCCCAGGGTGTAGAGATGAAAACCACGCTCTTGGGATTGCCCCGCCTCCCGGGCGTCTTGAATCAAAGCCTCAAGCTGACTTATTCGATCCTTCCGTACTCGCTGCGCCTCATCGGGTTTGCCCTCATTGCCATATATTTGTTCGATGAAGGCCAGAGCCGTCACGGAATGGACTGTGGCCTTGTCCGGATACCCAACCTTACGCAGCTCAAACAACGCCTTCTGCATCCGCCGTTGATGGTAGTAACACAAACCCAAAGAGGTGCGCGCCGCCGCTGACCAGAATGGGTGCTTGCGACTTGCAGCCTCTGCGAATCTCTCAACCGCCTGTGGAAGCTGGCGCAGGCGGAAGAGATGATCGAGACCAATCTTGTAAAGCGCCTCGACGGCGGCTTCCGAATTGGGGTGCAGACTCACAATCTGCTCGCGAATCCTCCGCATGCCTTCAAGATCATGCTGCGCATCGAGGTTCGCGAGATCATTGAGCAGAGATTCAAGGTTCGCCATTTTCGCTCACTATCGGATTCCCAACTCTCTTTTCAACTGCTTGAGGGTCGCAAAATACTCTTTGCGTGAATAAGGAACATTGAGGACATGGAAATCCTTTTTGACCAGCCCCACACACCCCAAACAATAGGTGCAATCCGAACACGACACACAATTGACGAGATAGGCGCTCCCCGTACAGAAGCGACTATCGGTGAGATACGCCGATGCATGGCACGACTGGCAACCACTGGAATGAGAGAGATTGCTGCAGTTCGAGCTGTCCTTGCAATGGGTGCACTTGTAACAGTTGCGCAGGTTCTCAGAGAACATGCACGCAGCACAAGACATCACGTTGGTAGAGTTGATGCATCCGGTGCTAGGGGCATCGTCCTCGTATCGTCGGGCGAGGCCCTGAAACTCGGCAAGAAACTCGATTCGATTCACCCCAATCGGATATCCCAGTCCCCCTATGGGGTCAAATAATCGTTGGCCATCGACTTCGAGTTCCGACTGGGATAGACAGCCCCCATGGATAAGCGCCAGCATGAGCGAATCCTCATCGAGATGCACACCCGCATGTGGCTCGACGAGTCCCACAAAGGTAAACCCATTTACTTCGAGGGTTTTGCGACCACCCGCGACCTGGCAATCGGCGGCACCTTTCTGCGTTCGGATTACCTGTTGCCGCAAGATTTCCCCATCAACCTGGAGATGCGCATCGATGAAGACGCGGTGCTCACCGCTCGAGGAGTGATCATCCACCTGATCTCCAAGTCCGAGGGCCACGACCCCGGAATGGGGATTCAGTTCACCGAGGTGGACGCAGAGAACCGCGAGTTGCTCCTGCGGTTCTTCATCAGCGATCGAATCAACGAATTCTACTACGATAAATTCCTCGTTGAGTTCCCTCACCTGGAGACAGTGCTATCACTGAAGGACGTCGCACTTGTTCTCAATCTGTGGGAGGACAAGGAAGGCCGACTGTCTTCTCTGCACAAAGCAGAGCCCAACAAAAAAACGGGCAAGCGAAACTGATCAGAAACGTAAACAGTCACGCATTGGAAAAGAGACACGAGCGAGACGAGGCGGAGCCGAGGAGCCCGCGCAGTGTACGTTGTGGTACATGAGCAGGCACCGGAGGCGACAACGAAGTATCGCGAAGTGGATCTTTTTCAAGGCGTTGCTGTTTAAAGCTTCTCGCTCAAGGTAACCACGACATCGTTCGTGGGAATCGGCACCAGTTGTGCCACCTCCCCAACCAAGTCCCCAGCTTCGCGAGTCATCGCGTCGCCGTCCTTGTCGAGCCGCACCTCCAGCCTAACTTTGCCGGCAAGTGCGGTGTTGTTGTGCATGGCTGCATTGCCCTCCAACTGGAATGCAATCGGAAACTCAGAAGCTTGAACTCTGGTGACCGCCACCAAGGAACCCGTGGCGGCATTTCTCGCCATCACAAAGATGGCGTCCCCAGCCTTGGCGTCCTGTTCGAGTTCTTTGGCGATGGCGATCGAGCCCGATATTTCTCCCCCCGCCACAGCGGGCAACGCAGGCATTTTCGCCTGGGGCACCACCGCCGCTCTGGGCTCGCTCTTTTCGCAGGCAAATCCGCTAGCGCTCATAAGCAGGCAAATCGCAATGGTCCTCATTTCAAATCCTCGGCAATCAATTGGCGGGTCTCCACGATCATTTTTGCTTCACCCTGAACTTTCGGGTGAGTAAGCCGAATCGCCGCAGATAGATCGGGGTCACAAAACCGCGCACGTTGGTCCTCGTTTAACACAAAGCGAACATGGATCACAGACGCCATGACGGCTTCGGGCTCTTCCCGCGCCGTCACTGACTCACCGTCGATGATTAAGCTGAGATGGTCCACAATTCCGGTCAGCTCCTCCAGCTCTGCCCGAGCAACACCGTTCGGCGAAGTCACGATATGGAGGGTGGCGCTCAACTCCGAAGGCGTCGGCAATAGGCTGGCGTAAACATCACACTCGGATTGAAGCGTGTCCGGGTCGGTGATCCCTTCGGTCCGCATGGCCTCTTGGATTTGCCACAAGATAGTCTCGCGGTTCTCGAAAACCAGTGACACGCGATCACATATCTGCACTCGCCGCAGCTTCCTGAGCTCTATGGCTCGTCGGCGATGCCCGATGCGCGACTGTTCATAGTCCTCGATATTACTCAACTCCTCTGCTCGAATCGCGCTCATGGTAACCCCTTCGTCGCGTCGCATAAGCTAGGTCGAAAATCATCGATGGCAATGGACAAAAGGTTCGTGGTGAAGAAACGAGAATTCAAGCAACTGGCCTTGCGATCCACACGAGAAATGAACATGTTTGCAGTCAAAATGACGATGCTGCGATGACAGAAAAATCAACCCAAGCGGTGCGCGTCCGAGAGCTGGCTGTCCCGGTTGACGAAGCAAGTGAGCCAGACGAGGCACTGAGAAAAATTGCCGCCAGCAAACTCGGTGTGGCAGACTCCGCTCTTTCGCCTGTCAAGATTGTCCGCCGGGCACTGGATGCTCGGCATCGAGCGTTGCGGTATGTCTACACCGTCGAGATCGAATTGGAGAACGACATCGCGGAGCGGCTGATCCGCGCCGGACGTGCGGAAGCTGTCCGTCGGGTCGAACAATACCGCCATGTTCTCCCCAGCATTCCGGATGGCCCCCAGCCAGTGGTGGTCGGCGCCGGACCCGCTGGACTTTTTGCTGCCCTGACGCTCGTGAAGTCTGGATGGGCACCTCTCATCATTGAGAGGGGGAGGTCAGTTGACGAACGGGGCCGCGACGTTAGCAATCTCTACGCCCGCGGCATTCTCGACCCTGAGTCAAACGTTTGTTTTGGCGAAGGCGGTGCTGGTGCCTATTCGGATGGTAAGCTCTACACCCGCGTGAACGACCCGAGGGTCGAGCGGGTCATGGAAGAGCTCGTCCTCATGGGGGCCAATCCAGACATCCGTGTCGATCACCGCCCCCATCTCGGCACAGATCGATTGGTGGCCTTGCTACGCAACATGCGCGCTCACCTGATTGAGCGTGGCGCAATATTTCGCTTCAGCACGGCCGTGGACAAATTTGTGATCGAGTCCGGTAAGCTCGAGGCATTGGTCCTGCGCGACGGTGAACGTATTGCTGTAGGTCCGGTGGTGCTCAGCACTGGGCATTCGTCACGTGAAATCTGGAGCCGACTGCTCGAAGCAGGACTTCCCCTCGAGACCCGACCCTTTGCAGTTGGATTTCGCGTTGAGCATCCGCAAACCTTGATCAACCGCCTGCGCTACGGCGTGGTCGCCAACAAAGGCATCTTGCCAGCCGCAGACTACCGCCTCACGTTCAATGAGAAGGGCGGTTCTGGACGCGGCGTCTATTCATTTTGCATGTGCCCAGGCGGAGTTGTCGTACCGACGCCAACCTTGCAGGGAGAGCTCTGCGTCAATGGTATGAGTCACGCCTCGAGGGCAGGCAAATTCGCCAACAGCGCTCTTGTGGTTACGGTAACGCCAGAAGACTACCACCAAGCCGGATATGACGGCCCCCTCGCTGGGGTCGATTTTCAGAAGGCCATCGAACGCAAGGCCTTCGCCGCTGGCGGCGGCGGTTTTGTGGCACCGGCAATGCGTTTCGCAGACTATTTTGCCGGCAAGGCATCTAGCGACCTGCCACAATCGACTTACAGAAGAGGCCTGTTGCCAGCCAAACTGGATGAGCTCTACCCAGAGGATGTGAACACCTCTCTGCGACGCGCCATTGCCTCATTCGACAGCAAGATGCACGGTTTTCTCACCGACGATGCCGTGCTCATTGGCGTCGAAACCCGGACATCATCCCCCGTGCGGGTACCCCGTGACGACACCATGCAAGCAACCGGTGCGACCGGCCTCTATCCTGCGGGTGAAGGTGTCGGCTATGGCGGCGGCATCGTCAGCTCAGCCGTAGACGGCATGCGCGCGGCCGAAGCCATTCTGGAATCTGCGGGTGCAGTGCGGCACGTTCTGCCAACCTAAACGGCTGCACAATCAGTCTGCGTCAAAACTGAAGTCTACCTCCCATGCCACGGCCGCTCGGGAGAAAAACTGTCCAAGTCGAGCCGTAACTGTTCGGCCTCTGTCGTGTCGCCGCCGCGGTTGTCGAGGGGGACGAAGTCGAGCACACCATGCCTTTCGGCAATGGCGCCCAGCTCACGATTGATCTCTGCTGCTACCTCGATCTTATCCGGGGACTGCGCATTCGCATCATTCGCCAACAAAATTCCGGTGAGCAACGCAAGGGACGTGACTTCGGCGCGTTGCGGCCAATGCGGCTCAACAAGGTTTGGCGCTCTGAAGTCGCAGAGAAACTTGATGAAACGACCTGGGCCCGGCACCCATATTCGATCGGGAAAATTCTTGGGACGCTCGCTCGAGTTGGAAGATAGGCCCGCGTACCAATCCTTTGCATGAGCCAGTTTGCGCAGATGTGGATCGGACGTGTCTCGAAGAAGACGACGTTCTCTTGCGGAAATGCAGCGATCGCCACTCACCAGGCTGTGCACGATTTGTTGGGTACCCAGACTACGGAGCGTGTTCAGTGAAAGAACTTCCGGCGGCGTGGCCACGAACGTGTAGTTGCGTTGACCGCCGTCTCTCACCTCACTGATGTCAGCGAACGTCTGACACTCGCAGAATCGTTCCCGCACCTTTGGGTCGGGGTCGATGATACGGATGTTCTTGGGATCCATGCCACGTTGGAGCAGGGACTCGACGATATTGGCGCCAATGTAACCCGCCCCAACAACGTTGAAGACCACATCTGCAGCACGCACACCCCAGGTGTGACGGATTTCCCGCGCAGCAATGAGCGTGTTCTTGTGCCCAGCCAGTTTGGACTCCACCTCCTTGAGGATTACGTCGTTGACCTCCACGTGAGGCCAAGTGGAGTTGCCAAATTTGCTCAGGTCACTGGTGTTCTGGATGACGAAGCGATGGTCACCGTCACGACCAATATGTTTGGCTGAGTCACCCACTTTCAGCCAGACCGTTTTGCCTACTGTGCGGTAGTGGTGGTGGCTCAGCTTGCGCCGGTAGAATTCATCCTTACGCGATGGCGTGAAAGTCGCTACTCGCCAACGACGCAGCATTTCGTAGAGCAGTCCGCTATCTGATTCCTCGGCAATCGACATGGACACATTGGTTCGTGCACCGAAACAGCTCAGTCCCATAAAGAGAGAGTAGGCGTCGTCGAGAACTTTCGCATGAAGCTTGAGATCGGTGTTCTGCAGGCAATCGGGAGCGAAACGCGAGAGCAGGTAACTCAGCCCATCGCACATCAATGGAGACAAGACGCCTATCTCCCGGTGCGCAGCAATGATGTCCGCGATGCCTTTGCGTCGGGACACCTCGTCGAGACCCGCAACGATTTGGTCCGGAGGCTGTTCAAGGAAGAACTGCACTCGGCTTGCGGGGTCCCACATAGGGCGGGAAGCCGGCGAGGTTGAGCCTCGACAGAAGGCTGTGTTGATGGTTGTCATCACCTCGTCAGATGGGACGACGGCTGATTCCCCACTCAACGTGTGTGCTAGAGCATCTCCAATCAAGGCCGCGGTACTCGGAGTGGCAACACTCTTCCACCTATCGGGATGCCGAGCAGCAGTGTCGGCGACAAAACGCATGGGCGGTGCGTGGGGGAATCGACTCAACCACGCCTTGATGAATGGGCGATAGACCAGCTCGTGATTCTTGCCAGCTCCGTGGCGGATTTCGATGCCACGAATGGGGTTCTGTTTTGCCCACCGCAAAAACTCCGACGAAAAAACCGGGGACTGCGTGTACGCCGTGAAGGTTTCCACCCCTGCGTCGAGGCCAAGCGAGCGGAGAATCTCCTCCGCGGTTCCCTTGAGCGTCGCACCATTCCCAGGGCCAGAATGAATGCCGGGATACAATCGCGCCGACCGCACTTCGAGCTTTTGGCGCGTTCCAATGACGACGCTGGGATCGGTGGAGTTGATGAATTCATCACAGGGGCGACCCGGATAGGCACCCACCCAAAAGGCATCACCCGTGGGATTCTGTGGAGTCAATCCGCCCTTGGAAACGGTGGGGACGTATAGCTCGAGAAGACCGTCATGCAAACGGAAGGGTTTGCCACACGAGTACCCCGACGGTGTACTCGATTCGACAGCATCAAGGATGTCCTGTTTCCACGCGCTGATCTGATCAACAGAGTCCGGACTCGCTGGCAGAGAAACACCCAACGTGTCCCCAGCGCCGTGCTCCTCCCATTTTTGGGGTACGGTCGCACAGTGAAGCGACTGCCATAGATCAATCATCTCCCAGAACTATCCCAAATACTGCTCAATTGGACAATCCCACAGGAGCTTGTGGAGCTTGTGGGGGTCGTCGGCCTTTATGGGGCGAAGTGTACTAAAGAGAGCCGATGGAGTGGATGATCGAAGAGGTCAAGGGGAACTCTTCGAGATGGGCCGGTTCGAGCTTAGCATGTTTGTTGACAACCAAGGCTCCCGACTTTTCCATAGATCGACGTGCGCGTCCGAGCCGATCGATAGAGACGCACAGATGTCTCGCGAGGTCTTTGTCAGATGGAAGATCAAAGGCGGTCTCTCCAAAGGTGTCGAGCAGCCATCGTCCGAGACGGACTTCGATTGGCAACGCCTCATACACCGCAGTGGCCATCGTGCGGTGGTAACGCACGGCAATGTCTCGGTGCCACGCTGCTGCGCTGTTCGAATTTGATAACGCGTCCAAATCGGCAGGCGAGAGTATGGCTACTTTGCAGCTGTCGAGACAGCGGGCAGAGTGACTGTGATACTTCTGGCCAATCAACAACTCGACGTCACCGCACAGAGCAGGTCCGGCGATACGCAGCAATGGGCGAGGGGAGCCTTCACCAGAAAAGAGGATGATCCGTCCGGAAAGGATAAGGAAGGCTTCGGTGATGGGGTCGTGGACATCGAAAAGAGTCTGATCCACGCGAGTCTCGAGACGCGGTCCCTGTGCATGCTGCCATTGTTGGCCGGCGTCAGGGTCACCCTTGAACAACAATTCGAGAAGATCAGCAAACATTTCCTCTTTCCTCTGCGCCCACTATATGGGAGCCGGGCCAGCGAAACCACGCTTGTGGTGCCTCCTATGCCTCCCAACCGTCGCGAGTCGCGACCGTCGCGAGTATGGGTGGCGTCGACCACGCACCGGCGCTATTCTCGTGGGCACTCGGGTGTTTCCTGGTCTCCGGCTGCATCGCTGCCGCGATGTGAATGAGGCGCTGAGTAAGAAATGGCGGTTCTCGATCGACTCACCGTGCTCGCGGGCCAACACCCGATTCTATCGACGGTCGACGTCGACTACGTGAAGAACAAAGGTGTGCATCGATGCCTCCTCCCAGGCGATCTCCTCTATCGCTCAGGTGATGCAGCGGATGGCCTTCATTTCGTCCTGGCTGGTGCACTGCAGATCGAATACCCCGAGCCCAAGCAAATCAGGGGACGTGCCATCACTATCGTCGTCGCTCCTGGCGTGCTCGGTGAGTGTCAAACGATCTACCGACGCCCCTGGAGCGGCACTGGCGTCACCATCAAAGAGCTGGATGTCGTCACCTTCGATCGCGTCGCGCTCTTTGACTTGTTTGCGCGGTACCCAACAGCGGCGAAATCCTTGTATTGCGAGCTCGCCTGGCAATTTCTTGGTGCAATCGACCGCCGACGCGCCGAGCCTGTCCTCGAGCCATGCGACCAGGTACGGAACTACTTGTTAGATCTGTGCAGCGTGTTTTCCACGCCGGGGGCCAAAAACCCGTGGCTTCCCGTGACTCAAAAAGACTTGGCTGATGTGTGTGGATTACGCCGCGAAACCATCGTGCGATTGCTCAACCGTTGGCGCAAAGCAAAACAAATCGAAAGTTGCCGAGGCAAGATCAAGCTGAAGCCAAGCTTTGCACGTCGAAAATCAGCGAGCTCCGTGAGCATCATCTCGCGTTTGCACGATCCGACTTTGGAACTGCCCTGAAGCAATCTTTCGTTGCCCCCGCCCATGAGCGACGCAGACCCAGGGTCAAAACAGCCCCGTGAAAAAGGTCCAAACCCTGCGAAAATGGGCGACCCTGAATTGGCGCGCATCATGCAAGGTACTTCGCAGAGGAGAAGAGCCAACATGACCGACACCACCGACCACAATGTCCGCGAGGCCAACACCCCACGTTCTCCTAAGTTATCCTTGGGTGAGATCGATCACTGTATTGGCACCCGGCAGGCGCAGTTGACGAGACTCCTCGAAGAGCGCGACCGCGACCAGAGGGAGCTGTGCACGGCAAGAGAACAACTCCAGAGCCTGGCCGCCCGCATTCGCCAGCTCGAAACGAACGTCACAGAGAAGAACCAACAACTCTTTGTGTTACAACCCGAGCTTCAGTCATTGCACGGGTTGAAGAAACGCGTACATCAACGCGGCACGGACCTCGCCCGTTCGCTCAAGGGCGAATCGAGTGTTGGCAACGACTTGGACAAAGGGAATGCCTCTGTGGTCGAGCAACGGGTCCACACTCGCAAGCCCGTGCAAGTGGAAGTGACGCTGGGGAGCGAATCGAACTTCTTCCTCGGCTTTTCCGAGAATGTGTCCGACGGTGGCCTGTTTGTGGCTACCCACGATGGCATACGTCCGATTGGCGAGCGATTTCCTTTGACCTTCACTTTGCCCGGTCACATTGAGCCGATCTTTTGCCTGGTTGAAGTGGCCTGGGTGCGCGAGTATCGGGAGGACGCAACACCACGGGACGGATCTCCAGGAATGGGCGTCCGATTCGTCGGTTTGTCGCTCGAGGACCAACAAACCATTTCCGAGTTTGTCGGAAACCGCCAACCACTCTTCTTCCCGGAGCCGGACGACCTGTGTTGACCCATTACTAGTCAGGCTAACTCCGCGACAGATATGGTTTCATCCGACGGGTGATTGTGGTTCAATCCATGCAGGAGCCAAGCTGGATGACCCACTCAGACGATATGGAATCTGATGCCAATTCCACTGTGGCCAACACCCCCCCGGGCTCCTCGTCGGCAGTCGTTTCCCCTCACTCACCTTTGACTGTCGACTTGCCCATTCTCGCAGTGGATGACGAACCCGCTATCCTAAAGGCGCTCGCACGCACCTTAAACTACAGCGGTTGGCAAATCGATTTGGCGACCAACGCTGCGGAGGCACTCGAGCGCCTCGAGGCGAAGGAATATTCTGTCGTTGTCTCTGACTACCGCATGCCCGGAATGGACGGTTTGAGCTTTTTGTCGCGGGTGCGCGACCGCTTCCCCGACATGCAAAGAATCATCATTTCCGCTTGTGCCGACGAAGAGGCTCTCGAGCGGGCGATCAACGATGCCGCCGTTCATCGGATTTTGCGCAAACCCTGGCGGGCAGACAGCTTGCGCGAGGTGGTCGCGCAGGCGATGGCACACAACCGCACGCGCCGCGAAGTCGCCATCTTGAATGAACAAATGCGCCACCGCAATGAAGAGCTCCTCTATCTCAACGAGCGACTGTCAAATAGCGTGGCCAAGGGCAACGAAGTGTTGCACACGGTGCGGAGGCGTTGGGATGTCGCCCTGGATGCTATCTCCGATGCGATCCTCATCGTCGATGAGAACCTGGTCATAGAAGGTGTCAACAAGGTTGCCGCCAAGCTTGCTGGCAAGGTCAGCGACGAGATGGAAGGCCGCGCGTGCCACAAAGCCTTGTTTGAGCGCCATGCACCGTGCCCCGAATGCCCCATGGGCTCCGGCGCGAGTCGCATTCGTACCCTACTTCGCCAGGACTCTCGTGAGCACGTGTTTGACGCACGTTCCTACCTGTTGCCCGGAGATCGTCCGGCCTACCTTTGCATTTATCGGGACATCACTCAGGTCATGGAGTTGGAGCGCCAAGCCGCCCACATGGAAAAAATGGCAGCCATTGGTCGCCTTGCGGGGGGGGTGGCTCACGAGCTCAACAACCCATTGCATGTCATTTTCACCTTTGGCCAGCTTGCCGAACAGTCGCAGGTGCCTCCCGAGAAGATGACCCGTTACTTGCAAGTGATTCGCGAGTCCGCTGTTCGTTGTCGGGACATCGTTCGCGCTCTGCGTGATTTCGCCCGGCAGGACCAAAACGGCGAGCATCAGCTCGTCGATCTCAATGCCATCTGCAAGAATGCCGTCGACCTCATGGGCAAGCTCAGCAGTCATCGCCTGGAGATGGTCCCGGCTGCGACGCCACTTCACTGCATGGGTAACGCCAACCAATTGCACCAGGTTATCGTCAACCTCGTCCAGAATGCTGTGGATGCCAGTCCCAAGGAGGGTTTGATCCGCATCGGCTTCCAATGCAGCGCCGACGAGCTCTGTTTGTATGTCGAGGATCAAGGGCCAGGCGTGCCTGAAGCTGAGCGCGGCAGAATCTTTGAGCCATTCTTCACCACGAAACCTGAAGGAGTGGGGACCGGACTTGGGCTTGCAATTTCGCACGGGATCATCAATGAGCACGGCGGCAGCCTCACCGTAGGAGTCGCAGAGCTCGGTGGTGCACGCTTCGAGGCACGTCTGCCGCGGCGCTACGCCAACGAGAACGGGATAAATCAACCATGAGCCAATCTGATAGGAAGGCCGTCATTGTTGCGGTCGATGATGAACCGTTCATTCTCGAAGCGTGGAAAGAAGCGCTCGGTGACCGCTTCGAGGTGCGCACCTTCACCGATTCCCTTGCCGCCAACCGGTTCTTTGAGAGCCACGACGTCGACGTCGCCCTGTTGGACGTGTGTATGCCAAACATGGACGGCCTGACCCTCCTCGAGCATCTCAAGGCAGCGCAACCGAATGCCGAAGCGATCTTGGTGACGGGACACGGCACCATCCAAATGGCGGTGCAGGCTCTGCAACACGGGGCCTTCGACTTCATGTGCAAACCGGTGGAGGACCTCAATGCTGCCGTTCGCAGGATTGAGAATGCATTGGAACGCAAGCGACTGCGGGATCTCAACGCCAATCTCTCATCACAGCTCGAAGCCTATGGACCCAATACCGACCTCGTCGGGAACAGCCGCCTCTTGGAAAAGATTCGCAGCCTCATCCATCAGATTGCGGATTCCAATGCGCCCGTGCTCATTCGCGGGGAGAGCGGCACAGGCAAAGAGCTGGCAGCGAGGCTCCTGCACTCGAGCAGCAACCGGGCAAGCAAGCCCTTTATCGCGGTCAATTGTGCAGCGGTCACGGACACCCTCATCGACAGTGAGCTGTTTGGTCACGAGAAAGGTGCCTTCACCGGGGCGATGTCGGCGCACACGGGTTTGTTCGAGGCCGCTGACGGCGGCGTGTTGTTCCTCGACGAGCTGGGGGAGGTCCCACAACAGACCCAGGTGCGGCTGTTACGCGCCATTCAAGAGGGTGAGGTGCGTCCCGTGGGCTCGAGTCGCAATCGTCACGTCGATGTTCGCGTGATTGCTGCGACGAATGCCGATCTGGAGAAGGCCATGCGCACCGGCGGGTTTCGTGAGGATCTCTATTATCGTATCAGCACTTTTCATGTGGATATGCCGCCGCTGCGCCAACGCACTGAGGATATTCCTGCGATTGCTCAATACCTCCTCGCCAAAGCAACCCGCCGCTACAATCGTAAGACGCCCTCTTTTGCCGACGATGCCTTGGCAGCCTTGGTCTCCTATGATTGGCCAGGCAACGTACGCGAGCTCAACAACGCCATCGAGCATGCTCTTGCGTTGTGCAACACCGGTCCGATTGAGCTCTCCCACTTCCCTACTTTCGTCACAACCCGAGCACGCTCCCGTGCGCGCAACAGCGCTTCTGAACCAGGCACTACTTTGGCCGTTCCCTATGCTGAAGGTCGTGCGCAAGTTCTCGATACTTTTGAAAAACGTTATCTGACAGATCTGCTTACCCACACCACCGGGAATCTCTCCGAGTCTTCCCGTCGCTCCGGTATCGATCGGGCCAACCTGCGCCGCCTGCTGAAACGTCACAACATCAAGGCAGAGGACTTCAAAGACTCGGCTCTCTGATGCCATCGGGAGCTGTTTAGACAGCTTCAAGGACTCGGCTCTCTGATGCCATCGGGAGCTGTTTAGACAGCTCGCATTTGCAGGTGCCCAATCTTCTCGGCTTCGTCAGGATAGCGTTCCTGAACGGTGTTCCATACCTCCTGATCAACCCGCATGAAGGCTTGCACGACTTCGGGATCGAACTGGGTGCCCTTGCCGCCGTAAATCTCGGAGACAGCATCGGCGTGGGTGCCAGCCGAACGATAGGGCCTATTTGAGAGAATGGCGTCAAAGGTGTCGGCCACAGCGACGATCCGGGCTTCGATTTGAATTTCCGGACCAGACAGTCGCAGAGGATAACCGGTGCCGTCCCAACGCTCGTGATGCTGCATGACAATCGAGCGAGCGGAACGCAGAGTCTCAAAGCCCTCGAGGACGCGCGCACCCATAGCACTGTGTTGGTGCATGACCTTCCACTCGTCTTCGGTCAGGGGACCCGGTTTGCACAGGATGGCATCGGGCACGCCAATTTTGCCGACGTCATGGAGCAATGCCCCGTGCTCGAGGGTGGAGACGATCCTACCCTTGAGACCCATTTCGTCGGCGATGATCTGCGAGTAAGCGGCGACCCGCCGGCAGTGAGCTCGAGTCTCACGGGTACGCAGGTCGAGGGCGTTGAGCAACGCCTCCGCCATCAGCGCCTCACTTCGGGCAAGAGCCTTTTCGAGGGCCGATTTCTGTTCATCCAGGTTGCGGGTGTGTTCGATGGCATTCGTGGTGACCTGGCTTTGGGTAACTTTCTCCCAATGGGTCTCGATGCCCCTTCGCATCATCGAAGCCAGCTCGTCCGAGTCCCAAGGCTTGGAGATGAGATTGCTGATGCCGTGTTCATTGATGGCCTCCATGGCCACATCCAGATTGCATTGGCCGCTGATGACCATGAACGTGGCGTTGGGCAAATGCGAGCGCAGTTGGTCGATGAGCTCGAGGCCATGCACCTCAGGCATCCAATAATCTGTGGCAACAACCGCATAGTCATTCTCAGCCGCCAGACTCAGGGCCGCAGCAGGACTCTCGGCAGTGTCGACGTCAAATCCGTGGCGTTTGAGAGTGCGAGATAGCGCGCTAAGAACCAGTTTTTCGTCGTCCACACACAAGATCTTTTCGGCGAGCATGTTCAGCCTCCTGTTGTGTTCAAGAGAATGCAATCCGCGGGCCAACTTCCATGTCGGATTTCCGTTGGAAATCGTGCAGCAAATGTGCGTTTCTGCAGCCGACCTGCCGGTTACCAGACCCTGGGTAGAACTGCCCCAGAGGCACTAGCCGTGATGGCACAAGGAAACAAGGCGCTGCACACGCAATCGGAGAAAAAACCGGGGGTCTTGGTGCGGCTCACACCTGAATTTGCGCCAATAACTCGATGGCATGGTTGGTTCGTGCGACCAGTTGGTCTGGGGAGGGCATGGCGGAGCGCAGCTCGTCGCGAACGAAAGTCTCGATCCGGTTGTCGCGCCATTTGAGCCGTTCCAGATCGACCAACAAATCGCAATACTGCAACCATGCTTGCTGAAGTCCCAGTTCGGCAATGGCGCGGATATCTTTCAAACCGTTCTCACATTGCTGCTTGAGGCGGACATCGAAATCCTTGAGAACCGCGCGCTGGTTGACTGCCACCAAGAGCTGTGCGTGAGCACCTACATCCAGAAGAATCTGGAAGCCCTCACTGAGTGACCCTTTACGATTGCCCAGCCAGTCGGCGACTCGTTGGTGCAAACCTCGCAGGTCGTAGCGATCATTGGCGCGAAGGTCTTTGTAGGTGTTGTCATACAACAGCTCGATGAAGCAGACATTCACGTTTCGGGCCGCTGCCCTTACACGCGATAGATCCTCCTCATCGACACAAGCAGTCTGCTTGAGAATTCGTTGTCGGAATGCGAGCAGTGCCTCACGAACGGCCAAGGAAGTCGCGAGCAAAGATTGTGCGCCGGGCAGCGCCTGCCCGGTAGATGTTGGATCGATCGCTCGAGCGGCGGCAGTCAAGCCGTATTGCAAGGCCTTGAGGACCTTGCGTTTGGTCTCTTCCCCTTGGCTGATGATGGCCCACTTGGTGCGTTTTTGCATGACCTCGCGCAGCCGTTCCTGGGCAAGAAGCAGCTCATCCGTCAGCATCCGCCAAATCGCCAACAACTCCTCGGGCTTCTGGTTCGCGGTGAGATTTGGGCCCGTGGTGAGCCGTGCAAGGGTGTCGTCAATATCGTCGGCGAAATGGCCAAAGGACAAATCAGGGGTTCCTTCGCAGGCAGGCTGAGCCATATCGAAGCAGAAATCATCGAGCTCCTCGTTGACAGCATGGACATGCCGCGGTGCCGCACCTGGGTCGAGCACGAGATCAGGCAGTCCTGCCAAGAGTCGGATTGTGTCCCCTGTTGCACGCAAGATCTCTCGCGCGCCGCCTGCAATCATCCGCGTCACCGCCTGCTCTGCAGCCATTGATTCACAGGGCAACAAGTCAACAGAGCTCAACCTCTCATGAATCTTCGTCCCCATGCCGATAGCGAATTGCACACAGTTCTGTAGCTCGATCTCGCCCTCCAGCGATTCCATCCTGTTGTCGTTGCGGGGGGCTGGTATGCTCCAGCGTTTGTCGTGTTCTGGTTCCATCGCAGTCACCATGGAGCGTCCTCGCGTGTGGAAAACGATTACTTGTTCAAGGCGATTTGGCTGGGTGGATCCTGTGCCAACACGGCGATCTCCCCAAGGTGGAGGAGCTCGTTTTCATAGGCGTAGGTGTCACACACCGCCGTCGACGACTGCCAGACTTCCTCATTGGGATCGAACTTCACCTCGAGTCGTTTCTCGATCAACAACTTGTTGTCTGCCAACCAGAAGAACCATCGATTACGCATCTGCATGCCGGAAACCTCAATCGCGGGTGACATTGCCTCGACCACATCACCTGCTTCGGCCGAGGTGTTCACAAGATGCCAGCCCTGACTCGTGGCGTATGCGCTGACGATTCGGAGGAGGGTGGTCTGGGTTGCTGCAACCCTGAGTTGTTGTGCCTCGTAGAGTTTCTCGCCGAACCCCATGGTCCCGCAGCCAATCATTATGAGACAACCCACCACGGTGGTCATTCCAACAGCCATCTCTCTTGTTTTGCACATCGCTGTGTCTCCCTGTTTCGCGTTCAACCATGAGAAATGCACAGCGCGTGCCAGCGTGGTCGGCGAGTGTGTGATCCGTCTCGTTGTGCCGTAGTTGTTGCGAGTCCTGGGTGGGTCGCAGCCGTCCGTTCTATTCAGGATAATGCTTGGCAAGACATTCGGGACACAAACCATGACTGAGTTTGGAGCTGGTATGCGCGACGAGATAGTCCTCCAGGCGCGACCAAATCTGCCCATCATCGCGAACCTTGCGACAATGCATGCAAATGGGGATGAGCGTGTGCAGCGTATCCACCTCGTCGCGGGCAGCCTGCAATTCGGTCTCCCTTTGTTTTCGGATCGCGATTTCCGTTTCGAGCCGTTTGACGGCCATCGTGGCCTTGACAACGAGCCCGTGCAAACGCCCTCCCGCCAAGGCCACTGCAGCGGAGAGTGTGAGTCCCATGGCCGAGCCTGGAAAAAACTCGCCGACCGATTCATGGACAAAACACCAGGTGCCTATGAACGCGAGAGAGTTGACCGGCAGGGCGAGCCACACCCGGGGGTAACCGCAAACGAGTCCGACAAGGATGGCAGGCACCATGGCAAGAATGAAGGTGCTATTGCCAAAATACTGATGGGCAAACACGAGCAGGCCATGCCACCCGACGAGGGCCGACACGAAGAGGAGCAGCCACCGCACCTGCGAGCTGGGCAGCACACACTGTACGTTCAGAACTGAC
>Ga0156400_1019_pt1 | contig 20602 bp, 19 predicted proteins | sample RifOxyA3_FD_108044 | JGI IMG/M metagenome (GOLD analysis project Ga0156400, IMG submission 108044) | Deltaproteobacteria bacterium RIFOXYA12_FULL_58_15
CGACCAGTTCGTGCCCAGACTCAAATGGCCGCGGGTCCTCAATCCCGTCATGACTTTTCCGTTCGACGATGCAGCCAGATTTGTCGTGGAGGAAGATGAGTCGACGGCACTGCAACAAATCGACGCGGCCTTTCAACAATTCCCGGGCGAGATCGCCGCCATTGTCGTGGAGACGATTCAAGTACCCAGGGGTGCCAATTTCTTCCGCACCGAATTCCTCAGGGCCCTGCGTCACGTGTGTGACCAGCACGAGTGCCTTTTGATCTTCGATGAGACCACCACAGGATATGGCCTGACGGGAAAATGGTGGGATTGGCAGAATCACAACGTACAACCCGACCTGTTGATCTTTGGTGGAAACGCACAGATCTCTGGAGTCGCGGGCACCGAACGTCTCGACGAGGTCGGCCCCATCCTTCAGAAGAGCGGTGCCGGTTTGCAACGTTTCACCGGCCGTCTGTTGGATATGGCCCGTTGCCAACGCATCATTGAGATCATTCGAGAGCACGATCTCCTGGCAAACGCCTACAACATGGGCGGCTATCTGCTCAAGTTGTTGACGGACCTGCCACAACCACTCCCCGAGGTCTCGGCCGTGCGCGGTCGAGGACTTCTGACGGCCTTCGATCTTCCGAACCAAGAGGACCGAGACCGTGTGGTGTGGTCTTGCTTCCAAGAGTACATCCTCGTTGGGTCGGTTGGAACCAACACGGTCTGCATACGCCCACCCCTGGATGTCAACGCCGACACGATCGGCCGTGCCGTCGCTCAACTGGAGGCCGGCATCCGACGCGCATTCAACAGAAAGGCATAACCATGCCTCACAAGGTTTGTGTGGTTGGTGCGGCCGGCCGAATGGGTCGGTTGGTGCTGCAAAGCCTAGAAACAACCGCCGAGCTCGAGCTTAGCGCGGCGATTGATGTGGTGGCGTCGCCAGGCACAAACATCACTACGGATTTGGACGCGGCCATAGCGGCAAGTGACATTGTCATAGACTTCTCCGCTCCGCCCGCCTGCACTCGGGTGGCCCCTGCATGTGTGCAACACAACGTCGCGTGGGTCGTTGCCACGACAGGCCTGTGCAAAACTGACGACGACGCCATCGCCCAGGCTGCCAAAACTGTTGCCGTGTTGAAGGCGGCAAACCTTAGCGTCGGCGTCAACATGTTGTTGGAGCTCGTAGAGGCCGCAACCAGTCGCCTCAACGATTTCGATGTCGAAATTGTGGAAATCCACCATCGCCGCAAGCGTGACGCCCCGAGCGGTACCGCCTTGGAATTGTCGAAAGCCGCAGCCAAACATCGCGCTCTGCAACCAAACATAGGTCGAGCAGGGAATATCGGCACTCGCCCGGTTGAGGAGCTCGGCATCTCTGCGGTCCGCGGCGGCGACGTACCCGGCGATCACACCGTCTATTTTCTCGGCGACGGCGAACGACTCGAGCTCACCCACCGCGCCGGCACTCCCGCCATCTTCGCGGCTGGTGCCATTCGCGCAGCAACCTGGCTTCTGGGCCGGCCACCAGGCCTCTACAGTATGCGTGACGTAATTCGTTGACGGCCTTGGCGAAGGCCTGCGTTTGCGTTACACCGGCGTCGTGGACAAACCACCACATAATGAACGGGCGACAGCCTACATTGCTTTGGGAGGAAATGAGGGGCACGTACTCGGTGCCTTCAATCGGGCTTTGCGGACGCTCGCCGAGAACAACGTCGTAGTCTTCGCTGTGTCGTGCGCCTACCGCACGCGAGCACTGTTGCCACCCAATACATCTGAGTCCCGTCCCGACTACTGGAATGCCGCTGCGGGCCTTCGCACCAACCTTTCCGCATGGGAGCTCCTCAGGTTGATGCTCAGAATCGAAGATGCCGCAGGGCGTAAGCGACGCGAGCGTTGGGCAGATCGACCTCTCGACCTGGATCTTCTCCTCTACAATCAAGACGTCATCGTCGAGCCCGACCTCGAAGTGCCCCATCCGCAAATCCGACAACGGGCCTTTGTCTTGCACCCACTCGCGGACATCGCGAGCGGAGTACGCGTCCCCCCCACCGGTGTCCGAGTCGGTGAGCTGCTCGAAAACTTGCCAGACCGTTACGACGGCGTTGAGTACGTGTTGCGAGGATGGCTGGATCTCGATCTGCCGGGACGTTCTTCAAACGATGCTTGGTCATCCTGACATCGGCTGGGTACAATCACCCCAATGGCAACTCAACGGGTATTGATCGTCGAGCCCGATCAGCAAACGGCGACATGGCTTTCGAGGGCCCTCGGCACAGCCGGTTTCGAAGTGTCCCTTGCTTTTGACGCTGCCACCGGCCACGCCATCGCCACGTCTCTGCCGCCCGACCTCGCCGTGATCGACCTGTTTCTCACCCAAACAGGCGGTGTGACCTTTGCCGACCACCTGTGGGAGGGGCAGTCAAAACCGCTTGGAATTGTTTTCACGGTGCCGCGGGACTACGTCAGTCAATCATTGCGGGAACGTTTTTTCGGTCTCGAAGACTTCATCCTCAAGCCATTTCATCTACCTGAGCTCATCGAGCGTCTCCACCGCCTCAGCTATCGCATTCACAATCTTGCCGACGTTGTCGCGGAGCTGGGTCAACACACGGGTCGCTTTGGCAACATGCAGGCGGCCCGACGCATGATCCTCACCCTCATGTTCGCGGATGTTCGCGGATTCACCGGAATGAGCGAGAGCCGCGATCCAGAAACGGTCGCCGCTGCTGCCAACAACCTCCTCGAACACCTTGCGGCCTCGGTCGTGCGGTTCGGTGGAATCATCGACAAGTTTCTTGGCGATGGCATGATGACTGTTTTTGGCATTGACGAGAACAGCGCGGACCACGAGCTCGCCGCCGCCCACGCCGCACAAGACATCATGGACAATCTCGAAGACACCCACACCGCGAGCCTGTTTACAGGCATCGATCTCAAGCTTGGTATCGGCCTGCACACAGGCGCTGCCGTCGTGGGTCCAGTGGGCCCGCCGTTTCGTCGCGACGTCACCGTCATTGGGGATACAGTGAACCTGGCGTCACGAATCTGCAGCGAAGCCCGACCCGGCGAAATCTTGATTAGCCACGATACATTCCAGGCATTGCAGAACCGCGTTGACATTTTGGATATCCGCGAAACTTTCATGCGCGGCAAACGCTTTTCCCAGCGCGTCTATTCTGTGCGCTTGAAGTGAACCCTTCAGCCCCTCGTTGAAAACCGTTATGGCTCGAAGCGAGTTCACCAACAGTCCACCACGACGTGCTGTTTGACAACCTCCATGAGCGTTTCCATCGCCGCCAGAATGGAGCGGAGACCTTTCGGGCTTGGATAACCCTCGCCACGCGCCAGCTGTGCGCAGATCTTGGCGACTTGTGGTTTCATCGCCTTGGACCACAACGCGAGGGTTCTCATAGCCCGAACAGCCTCGCCGACCTGCCTGGCCAGAAAGCCTCGCATCTCTGACGAGGATGGTTGCAGATCGGTGAGACTCGTAGAGAACAGAAAATCGGCGAGCGATTCACCACCGAAATTGCAGCGGATCGTATAGGCGTATTTGCCCGCAACGGACACCCAAGGTTCAGCGACAAATTTGGGGTATCTTCCCCATTGGAAGCCACCCGCGGCAATTGGAACGAAGTCGTCCATCACGGTCAGATTCGACTCTTTGGTAGCGAAAAAATCACGGGTGAGTGGTTCCAACATGCCAAGGATATTGACTACATTCTCCATTGACCGTTGGAAATCGTCGAACTCAAACTTCGCAGCGTTGCCCTTGATTTGGCGCTGCGCCATGGCGCCATCGAGCATACGCGCCGCGTCCGCGAGGTAGCAGGGAAGCTCGCTGGCTGAGAATCCGTTGCCATAGATATTGCCAGGAATCAGGCAATGCTGTGTCGCCAAATACAATGTGCAAACGGCGTGCTGCGCATTTGCGCATTCGTTCAGAAGCAGAAAGTGCAATGCCTCGTGTTGCAGTTGCGCAGAGTCTCCTGCCAGAATATCCCGGGCGCTGACGCGGATGCGGTGAACCGGGAGTTGCGCGTCAGCGCCACAAAACTCGGCCGCGCCATGATGATCCCGAAAACGCAACGGGGTCATCTCTATTTCCACAGGGACCAAGGAGTGTTGCTGGAGTGTGTGTGCCAATCTGTTGAGCGGGTGACCGGAATCCAATGGCAATAGGACAAAACGCCCCTTGTCCGTCTTGTATGCAATGGACATAGCGCAGAGGGCTGTCTCGATTTCGTTCAATACATTGGTGCCTTCATGTGTGTCCATCAAACGGCGCTCAAATTCCTCGATGGGCAGGTGTCTCAGTTCGCGGTCAAGATGCTCTATGAGATACACCATTGTAAGTGCTGATTCCGCATTCTCGACGTTGGCTGCGACCTCAGAAGGTGCGGGTGCAAAGACAAGACCCTTGCGTGCATCGAAGATCTTGCTCGAAGGCGTCGATATTTGGGTGATCGATGCGTGAGTCTTCGACCTTACAGAGGTTTTGACTGCAAACGTATCCACGTTCAGACGTCCCCTCCTGTTAACAACGGATCTGCGCGGCGGAGGGTTTAGAATGTCGGTCGCAGGCAGATCGTGAAAATTCGATTCCGGCGTCCGGACGAAGAAGCCACAAGGTGGACAAACGTCGTTCGGTTGCAACAATTCGACTGTCGGCTCAAGTGACTGCGTCAGCTCGCTTCCGCTGTTCAACCCACCGATTACCGTTGTCATGAACACGCCCTACCATTTGCGTCCAAACGAAAAACAGCAAGGCTTGACCTGATTTCTGCGGCCTCGCCCCGGAAGCCAACCAGCACTCCCTTTGATTATCGCACCTCGCCTTGATTTGTTGTCAATGCCCCCGCACGGCCGCACGGGCTGCACGGTTGTGGGTTCATGGGGTGATCGGTGAGTTGCATTCAGGACCGCGGCGAACGCGCACACAAAATCACCATGTGAAGCTTTGCAATCAATTTGGACGACGGCGTCGCCACCGGAGCAAAAACACCGCGAGAACGTACGGTGCCCCCCGCGCCGACGCGCAGCCCCCCAGGGGTTCACCACTCACATCGTCAATGATCGCCGAGCGGGGAATTCCTCCCCGGAGCGAGTCTTGAGAAGAAATGACGATGTTGCCATTCTCGTCAACTTCTGGATTGTCATTGTCCCCGTCGGAGTTGACGGCATAGCCCGCGAATACCATGCTTGCCCAAAGATAGATTTCTTGGGCGTGCTTGTCGTCCTCTGGATTCTCGACCGTTGGCGTGTTTGATTGAGTTCGCCCGCCAACCTTGCCATCGGTGATGATGATGCCGGCGTTTGCTGCCTGCTCAAACCCGAAAGACACCAATGCCAATACCGACAATGACAAAAACATGCGTAACATAGTGCGTCTCATTGCAGTGAACCCTCGAGAGCCTCGGGCATGGCGCCCTGCCAGTGGCTCGTTACGGTCAAATGATACGTCGCGTTCTCGGGAGATTCGACCACCTCAGATGCGAACCTCTCGAGAAATTTAACAATAACTCGCTGGGCTGCGAGATAGCGTTCATTGTTAGCGAGGAAGTCACCCTGGCACAGAGCCGCCAGATCTTGCTCGGCTGCAGTCACTCGTTGAATCGAAGCATTCTGCAGATGTCGCAAAGCCTGCTCATCGCATGGGATGGACTGGTCGATCACTCGTGATGTCCCCACCACGAGGACGGTCATCGGCGCGAGAGGGCCATCGCCTGGCAAGTCGCTCACCTCGGTGAGCTCCGAGAGGAGATCCTGGATCCTGCCGTCACGCAGTTGTCGTGCGGCACTTTCGTCAAGAGACAGGTATCTAGTATGCAGCGAGGCAAACCCACAATCCTCAACGCTCGCGGTTAGAGCCGGCAGCACAAAATGCTCCAAGAAGCTCATCATTCCTTCTTGACGCGTGCGGTGATAGGCACGCGACGACGCCCGAAGAACCTCGCCCTCCTCCACCAACAAGCCTACCCGGACCATGCGATCGATGAGCCTGTGGGAGCCTATCGAGGCAACAACATCCGTACGAAGCTGAGGACGCTCAACCAAGGAGAGGAGCAGGTCAGCATGATCCCTCGCGAGATCATAGGCAAGCTCACTGGTCACTTGATGGGCGTTCATGACTCGCCCCCATCATCGCGGAATACCTCGTGGTATATCTGGTGGGCGACGCTCTTGGTCGGCATCTCAGAATCGAAGCCGCCAAAAAAGTGGCGGAATTGTGCTTGGGTCTCTGCTCCGGAGACCAACCACAGAGCGACTTTTGCGAGGCGTTGAGTGCGCTCGACGACGTTGCGATAGGAGCGCGGTTGGTCGTCCATCTCGTCAATGATGGTTTGCACAGCCCGCGACAATCGGTCGAGGGTGCGCGTTGACACTTTGTGCACAGTGGCAATTCGCTCAATCCGCGCCCGGCCAATGGCGAGATCGAACTCCTCCGCGAGCTCACACACATCCTGAAGGTCGCGGTCCTTTTCCGAGAAGCGGAACTCAGCGTCCAAGATGGGCGCCAACATGTCGCTCTCCAACGCCTCCGGCAGCTTGTCCGCAGCCGCCGAAAACACAGCATTGCGAATGATCTCGCGCAGCCGACGAACGCTCACCTCTTTGGCGCGGACCACGGCAGCTTCGACATCGGATCGAGCGCGCCGGGTGAGCCCATAGAAGTCCCCGTCGCCAAGCTCGGCACCAACTTCGAGAGCAAACTCTTGCGCCAACTCACCGATGTCGCGGCGACGCTCGTACAAAGATGGCACCACAATCTTGGCCAACGCGCGGTCCAACAGATCGCGACGAAACTCGCCGCTGCTGACAAGCTGGCTTAGGTCGCGATTGCTAGCCAATATGACCAAGGCGTTGGTGTTGCTTATTGTCGACTCACCAACAGCGCGATACTCTCGCTCTCCAAGGAATCGCAGTAGCCGTGCCTGATCGTCCAACGACAATGCTTGAACCTCGTCGAGCAGCAGCGTACCGTTTTGAGCACGTTTGACCAATCCGTCGTGGTCGCGATCTGCCCCAGTGAATGCTCCTCGCTTGTAACCAAACAGCTCGCTCTCGAACAATCCGCGTCCAAGATTGGCGCAGTTGATCGCAACCATCTCACCTTTTCGACAAAGCGCTTGGCGTGCCGATTGATGGATGGCTGCTGCCACCTTCTCTTTGCCACATCCGGTTTCCCCGGTGAGCAGGACTACATCAGATGCACGGCGAAGGAGAACCTTGGATGGGATCTCCTTGGCGAGCAGTCCCTGTAGCTCGGCACCAACGAGGTGAACTTGGCGGCACGCTGTCTGGACACATTCCATTCTTTTGCCTGACGTTCGAGTCTGAATGGGATTTGGCCACACCGCGGCCCACGTCGTCAAGTTCGAAATCACGAACCCCAAGGACCGTATCCGTTCCCGTGGTCGAACCGTTGTCCACCCAACACGTTGAAAACAGGTGTAAACGGCGTGGTACGAGTATTGCTCCTTGGACTACCGCCTGGGAAGACCGGTGTGGCTGGCGCTACACACAGAAATCCACGGCAAACCCGTAGAGTAGGGTCTTCGGGAATGGCGGCCAGCAGTGGGCACCGCACGGTATGTGCGGATCTGCTGCCGTCAGGGAGAGGACTCTGGATTGCCATGGTGGCAGTCTGGGGCCGTCGCGCGTACCCAAACTCCCATCCCGAAGACCCTTTCTCACTTCTATCTGTTTGAAAACACGAGAGAACGTCTGCACCCAAAAAAACGTCCTAGGCGATCGTCTTTTAAGGGAAAAATCGCGCGATCTGTCGGACCCCTGATCAACAATCCCGGCGTTTTTGACGGCACCCGTTCTGGGCCGACCCCAGAACGAGAACGTTGGTCTTGTGTCTCTTTATTGGTGCGGCGATATTCGCCGACAACCAGGAGGAAGGCAGGAAATGTCGAAGGTAGTCCACCTGTCTGAGGAAGCCCACATCCGCGCCAAGGATTTCTGCAAGCTGCATAGCCTGCGGATGAGTGACTGGGTCGCAACACTCATCGATGAGGCCATTACAAAAGGGCGCACCGACACCAACGTTCGAACGTTGGTCCCGAAGAAAAAGATCTTGGAGAAACTCGAGGCGAAGCCTCAGATGGACGATGCTGGAGTACCAGTTTACAGTCGTCCGCCTTTCTGGAATTCCCATAAGGCGTGAACGCCGAGACTCTCAACGTGGCACCCGTGCCACGTTAACAACGATGCGGCTCAGTCGGCATCAGCGGCCGTTGAGTCATTCGGTGACATGAGGTTAGCGGCCCCTGCGGCGTCCTGAGTCTCGCAGGCACCTAAGCCAGTCAATCGGCGATGGGACCGCGCCAGACACCGTCGTTGTCGGAGTCGACGAAGATGGGATTGGTCATGGCGAAGGGCATGACCCCATAGCGCTCTGACAGAAACGCCTCAGGTGTGAGCGCTTCGACGTCGACATTGCCGCCACATTGCATGGCACCAAACACCAGACTGTTGGGGCCACCCACACGCACGACAATCCAGCTATCACGTCCGTCGAAGGGCGCACTCAACAAGTCCAGCTCGATGTCCGTTGTTGCGTACTGCGCCCGGCCGCCATTGTTACGGATAATCTCTTCGGGCGTCAGCACAACCAGGGGAACCGCTCTGGGCATCGGTTCACCACTGGTTGGATCCTCGAAAAACGCATTGGCGATGACCTCGACTCGGTCGGCCGTGAACCATGCAGGGGTCTCAACTTCGACTCTCAGGGTGAGCGCATTGCTTGCCGGTGCCAAAACCTCTCCGAGTCCCGCTGTGCCGCCGACCGCGTCGATAAGGACGGCGCGGACCATGGGGCCCGTGGTGAGAATCATGTCGCCACGCCGCACCGCCTCGACCAACGCAGTCGTCCCAAAATCGTGTCCGTTGACCATGGTCCGTGGAGTACCCGGCCAGTCTGCAGTGGTATGGGTATCGGAGTTGGCTGTCGCGGCGAGACGAATACCAACAGACAGCATATTCATCCAATCGTGCCCTTCCCTCTCCACATCTCGGTCGTAGACCATGTCGTCGTAAACGTACGTGCTCGTTCCATTCATCACCTCGATGATATCGAAGTCAGCGGCGAACAAGGGCGTCCCCACGGCGAAACGCAGATGTTCATTGCCGACGACCTGCAGCGCGGGATCGCCATAGGGCTGACCGCTCACGGGATCGTAACGCAGACCAGCACGGGTGAAATAGGCGGACATCGCAATACCCGACGAACGCGGATGATTCACCTGAACGAGGGCACCGCGATCGTGTATGCTCTCAAACAAATCAGTGAAGGTTGGCCGTACGCCGTGATCGCCGGCCCAGTTGATAGCACCGCCATTGCTGAGCGTCGGATCGTATGGCATCGGGTACGCGTTAAAATGGCCCATATCAAACGTGGAGACCTCCTCACCTGAAATGGTCATGAGGTCGTCCTCGAGCCCCATCGCTTCAATGTGCGGAACAAAATCAGTCACTACATCATGATCAGTAGAGACCCAGAAATCGAGTCCCTCGGCTGCAATCGACAGGGCCCTCTCCTCGGCTGGCACCATTGAATCAGAGGAATACGCCGAGTGAACGTGGAAATCGCTCGCCGCATATCCCCGCGTATCCACCACTCGACGCAGTGCACCGGCGATGGTCGCGTTGGCCCCAGCGCTGACCTCGATCACCGTCTCTAGTTTTTCAAACTCGGGTCCACGAGTAACCACGGCGAGATAACGACCCGGCACCACCTCGAAATGGCCACGGCAGTGACGCAGCAATGCCTGACGCGCGAAGATCCCACCCGGATCGTCGTAGGGTGCCCCTCCCAAGGCTGGATGACTCACCAGTGCACGCTCACCGATCAATTCCACTCGACACGGATGTGTCGTCGGCGACGTGGCATCAAGGGTATTGAAAAGCTGCACGTCAACGTCGACGCCCGCTAAAGGGGCCAGGGTCAGTTGCACCGAACCTGGGACTTCCAAAGCGACCCACGCGGACGAAGAACGGTAATGATGCCCCGCCAAGGCATGGTATTGCCCAGGCGGTGCCATTCCAGAGAAGCAGCCGTCGTTGCCGGTGTCGAATGCGGTCACCGGCGATTCTTCGGCACCGAGCAGGCCCACTCGCACATGTGGGGCGGGTTCACCGTCGTTGGTTCGCACACAACCTTCCACCCTTGCCAACTCTTGCCCTGTGAGTTCCCAACCCCGCTGCAAAGCTTCACTGAGAGTTGGTGCGACGACCACATCGATGCGCGCATCGTTCGACTCGCCTGGTTCCAACGTAAATGACGCTCGCTTGAGGGCCCCCCCCACCGTCCGGGCATTCAGCAACAACGCGCTGCCCAACATTGGAATCTGCATACCAATGGCCCGCGGTGGGCTCTCTGTGCCAAGACGACGGGGCACGAAGGATACCGCAGCCTCGTGGGTCACGAACGCGAGTTGACTGGTAGCCTGATCATAGCCGAGCATTTCAAAGAGACTGTCCACCTCCAACGAGTCGGAGACATTGGGCCCAAAACCCGCTCCAGGCATGAATGGCTCACCGGTGGCGCGGGTGTCGACGAGAAAACCAAGCGGCACGCCCTGCTGACGGGAGGATAGGTTCGTGAAAGTATAGGTCACAGACAGACGCGCCTCACCAGGCTCCAACGCATACCTCACCCGCACCGCAAGCCCCATGGATGCGTCAGGATCGAAGCCCAAGACGCCGCTGCCATCCTCAACATAAGAGAGCAATGACGGAACCGCGCCCTCGAGGTTGTAAAGCAGGTTGGTGGCATCAACACCCTTCGCCTCGACGACTGCGCGGCCACCATCGCTGCCATCGCTGATGACCTCCATGCCTTGGATTCTCACTGTACGACCGAGCGCCAAGATGGGGATGAGCTCACCCATGGTGTCCCCAGTGTTCGAGAGGGCCGCATCGATGAGAGAACCTCCGTATGGCCCCAGGGAGATCTCCGTCCCGGGTCTCTGCAGTATAAAGGTGGCGACATCGTTCTTGAGATAATAGTCCCCGACTCGACCGTAGGCAGCCTCACCGGCAGGGACCAAGCTACCAACATTGGCCTCCGTGATAATGCCGGCCAAGGGCGTTGGCGCATCACACGCGGCGAGAACAAACAATGGGCACAAACATGCAATTCTCATCCGGCTGAGTGTATCAGTCATCGGTTGAGCTGTGAATCACCGCCCATCGCAGCCATCGCAGCATCGCAACATCGCAACATCGCAACTGGGCCGGGAATGTTCTCTCGTGTCTCCCCCGACGGTTGGTTGGTTCCGTCATTCGACATACTCGTGAGCGCCGATGTCCGGTGCCGACCCGAAAGGAACCCGGTTCCCCTCAATGTCTTCCAACAAGCCAACCTCCGCGCCGGTGTCGATGCACGGGGATCGTGGAGGACCGAACTGCAAGTGGAAATCGTGGTTGTCGGCATCAACGAAGAGCGGGTCGTGGGTGGGATAGAAAATGTTGTGGTCCTCAGTCGCGCTGCCCGTGATGTCTTTCAAGATGTTGTTTCGCATGACGACATTCGCTGCTGAACCGGCAATGGACACATCATCGCCGGCGTTCGCAAAGAAGGTGTTGTTGAGAATCTGGACTCCATCGGTCGCGGTAATTCTGAAACCACCGGGGTTGTTGTAGATCAAGTTGTACTGCAACTCGACGTTGTTGCTCAATCAGGTTATCCTTGGTCAGGGTGCAGCTGCCATTTCTGTCGGTGACAGTGACCGTCACGTTGTAGGTTCCAGGAGTATAGTAACGCCGCTGGGGATTGTCTGAACCGCTCACCGTCCCATCTCCAAGGTCCCACGACCACTTGTAGACCGTATTTGCGGCCAACAACTCGGCGGTTAACTGTACCTTCAGAGACGCTGACCCCAAACTGGGCGTTGCGGTGAAATCTAAGATGGGGCACCCCTGCGGATCTCCATCGGCACCGGTGAAGCTATCACCTCCTGTCTTGCCATCCGCGTCATAAGCCTCCCTATCAACATCTCGTCCGCTGTTGCCGATGACCCCTTGGCTGCATCCTTGCGCGGCAGATGAGATCCAGAGGATCGGAAGCACACAAAACCATTGGAGGTATGATTTTCCCGTAACGGTCACACCGTTCTCCGAGGAATCGTGTTTGGATTCCAGTGATCCCGAATCCCTCGGGATCATGGTCTTGTCAATGAGCTTGGCCAGGGCACCAGGGCGCGCACGCAGGGGGAGCCAATGACGACAGGGTGCAGTACTACAAAAAGATTCTCGTTCCCATTGAGTTCGTCAGCAACAGCTCCTCTTCAATCGGACGAACCAGTTTCGACATTGATGGCGATGGCATCACGGATATTGAGGATATTCGTTTCGACTCGGGTGATGATTGATGATTGTGGACGAGGTGATCGCGGCTGGAACCCTCCAATTCAAACGCAACCTGGCCGGTTGGAACGGTGAGCCGAGCGGGCACCAGGCAGTTTGGGAGCCTCATCGGGCCAGGTTGGTGGATTGTGGGTTTTTCACGGCCTTGACATATGCGACTTAGTCACTATAACTTGGTCACATGAAGCCGGTGCCCATTCATGAGGCCAAAGCTCATCTGTCACGCCTCATTGCCCGGGCCTGCGCCGGGGAGTCCGTCGTAATCGCCAGGGGCAAAAAGCCGATGGTGAAGCTCGTGCCCGTTGCTGGCGCGTCCGGACGGCAGTTCGGTGCCATGAAGGGCCGCGCCAGGGTCACGAAGGCATTCTTCGAGCCCCTGCCTCCAGAAGAACTCGAGGCGTGGGAGCAGTGAGACGTGCGTATTCTGCTGGACACCCACGCTTTTCTCTGGTGGCTCGACGGCGATGAGCAACTCCCGCCGACATGCCGCGGTTTGATAGCCGACGAGGGCAACGAGGTTCTGATCAGTGCTGCCTCGGCCTGGGAGATATCGACCAAGGTCCGCATCGGCAAGCTGCCCGGGGCAGAGGAGGTAGCGGCAGAGCTTCCAGAAATCGTTGCGATGCAGGGCTTCGACCCACTGCCAATCTCGGTCGCACATGCCCAGCGGGCGGGCGCGCTGCCCGGGCCACACCGCGATCCGTTCGACCGCATGCTGGCTGCGCAAGCCCAGGCAGAGAGCGTCGCCATCGTCAGCAACGACCCAGCCTTCGATGGCTTTGGCGTGCCGCGCATCTGGGATCAGGCAGAGCGTTCTGATGAGCGCGGCATACCTCGCAGCACACCCAAGAAACGTCGTCGGTGAGCCAGGCTCTTTGCCTCCGTCATGACCTCACATCACCGAGCACCGAGCACCGAGCACCGAGCACCGAACAAACCGTGGTACCTCACCTGGTTCGCCCGAGCAGTTGACGTAGGAACTGATCGAAGGTCTTTTTCACAACAAACTCAGCCCATCGCTTGACGGCGTACGCTTTGAACGAGGAGGGGCAGAAGCAAACGCTGGGTCTGGTTTCGGTCGAGTACGACGCTGTCGAATCGGACACCCGACTTAGCAAACAGCACCGCCGCGTGTCATGAGGGTACGTTCGACCATCAGATTGAAGAGGCGTTCCAATTGCGCTTGAACCTTAGCCGTTTCCAAAATCCCCATGGCTCGAGCGATCGCTTCAAACGTCGCCAAGCCATCCGGCCGGTTTTCGGCCCTGAGCCGATATCGGGTTGGGAGTCCGGGAGGGAGACTCACTCGCTCGGCTTTCTCCAGCCCTGGGACTCGGCGCCCGATCTTGGACGCCTGCCGCCAACTCCCATCCGGAACCACCAACGTCACCGGTCGCGGATCGCCGATCAACAATTCGCGAGTCAACCGGACGGCGTCTTCACTCGGAAACAAGAGCAACAGACGACGCGCCGCGTGGTGCAAATCGCCGAGATCTAGCGGTACGTCTCTATTGCCGTGAATACACAATTCGCTGTTGGACAGCGCCATCAATGCAAGGTTTCCTGTCGCCGTACTCTTCTTGTTTTCGTTGCGGTGCATGATCAAAATGAGGCGGGTGCGAAGATCTAGGCATGGCACAGCGTCGCACACACAGAGATCAACGTGCGTTCGACAGCGAATACAACGCGTAGCTCTTTTGGAACGCCGACCCATCGACGTTGTCTACCATACATATGCTAACAGCTCGACCCGACGCGTGAATCGTCGCCTACGACCTCTTTTTCGTCACGGTCAAACCAAGTGACATGTCGGACAGCGTGAGAGATCAAGAGCGACAGCCGTGATGCGGGCACTGCGCGCGAATCTGGGGATCAACACTGCGGCGGCGAGTTTGGGCGCTTCATCCGGCCAGGGGGGGCTGGGAGGTGCAGGGGGCAGCAGGGTGTCGTTGCTCATGAAGTAGACCCGTCAATGCTTGCCACGCGCAAACACTTACGTCATTAGAACTTGGGTCGCGATGTGAAGCACAACCAGATGCAAGTCTTCCGCAATTTGCATGTCGTGGATCGGGGCATGAACAGCCAGGTCAACCAATTGTTTGAGCTTGCCGCCATCGTATCCGCAGAAACCGATGGTTGTCGCGCCACGTTTGCGGGCGTAGCCGATTGCACGCAGCACGTTCTCTGAGTTGCCGCTGCCAGACAGGCCAATCACGAGATCTTTGGGTTGACAGAAATTGCGCAACTGCTCGACGAAGACATCCGCGTACCCCACGTCATTGGAGTACGCCATTACGGTTGAGATGCTGTCATTGAGGCAGATCACCCGCAACCGTTTTTCACGGCCATACGACACCCCTTTGTTCAGATCGCAGACCATGTGTGAAGCGGTACTGGCCGAGCCACCGTTGCCGAACGTGAAAACCGCGTTGCCGTCCTGCCTCGCCTTTTCTATGAGATCGATGAACTGATTGATGGCCTGACGATCTATGTTAGCGATCGTATGGCACAGCCGGTTGAAGTAATCATCAACGCGCTGCATCGTGTGGGTTCTGTTCAGACTCATGCGCTGGGTCTCTTTCGTACGCAAAGATTATTTGTGAGCCTCCGAATTCAAAGTGGAAACTCAACTCCTGCAAATCACGGAGCTCCTCGCGGAGCCGATCCTGCTTCTCCTCGACACAGTATAATAGCAAGAAACCACCTCCACCGGCTCCGAGCAGCTTGCCGCCACCCGCACCCGCCTTCAGGGCACGCTCGTACGCGTCGTTGATGCATTGGTTCGATATCTTTGTCGACAATCGCTGTTTGAGCTCCCAACCGGTGTGCATTAGGCGAGCAAAGGCGTCCAGATTGCCCTCAAACAATCGATCACGAGCATCGTATGCGAGCTCGACCATCTTCTCTTGAGTGCGGAACTTCCCTTCTGTGGCAATCTGCTTTTGTTGGTCTGCCAGGATGCTGTTCGCGTCGCGCTGGGCGTGAGTGTAAAACATCAAGAGCCTTCGTTGCAGACGCTGGATGATCTCGTGGGTCAACGATACGGGTGTCACGACCACATCGCCCGATGATAGGAACTCAATCAGGTTTAGGCCCCCGTATGCCGTGGCGTATTGATCCTGTTTGCCGATGGGGGAGCCAACCATGTCTATTTCTATTTGGCACGCCTCTTCGGCCAAGCGGTTCTTGGCGACGAATTGGCCCCGTTGAGCCGACAGGCTGTGCAGCAAGCCGACTGTGAAGGCACTCGAGGAACCGAGACCGGTCGACGCTGGCACATCCGCTGTTGACGAAATCTCCAACCCAGATAGGTAGTTACGACGGCGGAGACACTCTCGGACCAACGGGTGCTCCAACTTGGCGAGCTCGGAGCACTTTTCGGTTTGAGAGTATTTGACGAGGATTTTGTCACGTTCGAAGTACGGGTGCACTGATATGTACATGTACTTGTCTATGGTCGTACTCAGTACGGCGCCCCGTTGTCGTTGATAAAATGCCGCCAGATCTGAGCCGCCGCCGAGAAAGCTGACACGAAATGGTGTTCGCGAAATGATCATGTCGCCCCTTTGAGAGCAAGTGATTCCATCTGATTTCCCAATGTGAGCCTGCAGTCCGAGGTCGAGGCCAACCCACGTAGCAATTTCAGCTCGGGAAGAACTCGGTGTTGCCAGGTGTGTGCCAGTTCCGCTCTGGAAAGGCCGCGCCAGTGGCCGAGAGTCTCAAAGCGTTGTCGCAGAAGGTCGGTCGGCGCGTCGACGAAGACGCGCAAGCCGGAACAACCGTCTGGAGGCGTCAGTTCTAGAGCGCACGTTCCATCCACGACAAATACCCTAACGCCCCGTCCGTCGAGCTCCACCGGTCGATTGCTCAACTGCCGGTTGTGGCGGAGGTAAGGCCTCACGTTGACACAATCCCCGGTAGCCAAGCGCCTCAGACCTTGCTGCGCCTCATCGAGTCGGAATCGAGCGGTGGCCGGTCCAGCCTCGTCGCGTTCATTCAAGGGCTTGAGCCACATGTCCAATTTGACGTGCAAGGCCGAATGGCCCTGGGCCACAAGCTGTCGCACCAGGCGATGGGAGAGCGTCGATTTTCCGGCGCGCGGCGACCCACCGATGAGAACAACGAACCTCCCATCGGCCAAGCTCAAACGCTCTTCAACCCACGCCATCAATCTGTCGGCCACAGGGTCGGGCTCGGTCAAAAAATGCGCAGCCTGGAGAAGATTGTCGAAGTGGACGTCCGGCTCGGCGCTGGGATCATCCGTCCTGCATCCGTAACCAGTGCGAACGCCCAACGCTGGCAGTCCCATGGCGCGTGCTGCGAGCATGTCGCGCCACGAGTCGCCGATAACCAACGACTTCCTCAAGTCGATAGGCAGCTCGCTGGCCGCTTGCTCTAACATTCCGGGAGCGGGCTTGCGGCACCTACAGGATATCTTCAGGGCGGGCACCTCGCCGGACCAGCCAACCTCGGGGTGGTGGGGGCAATAGTACAAGGCGTCAATGAATGCGCCCTCCTGGCCGAGCAGCGTATCCAGTTTGGCATGGATGTGAGCGAGCATCTCGTCTGACATCTTGCGTTTGGCCAGCATGGGCTGGTTGGTTACCACAACCACGAGCCAGCCTGCTTCGTTGAGCGCGCGGATGGCTCGCGCCGAGCCCGGGATGAGTTCCAACTGCTCGCTCGAAACCAGCTCATCGACCTCACGGTTGATCACACCGTCGCGGTCCAAAAATGCCGCGGGCCGTGGTCGACTCCAGTGGCGCGCTGCCACCTGCCCGTTTGCCCAGGCGTTGCGCACAATCTCTAGGCGAACCGGTGTGCCCATGTCTTTGACGTATTCGGTCGTGCGGTATGCAAACACATGACCGCCCGACTTGAGCAAGCGTGGAAAAACGTCCCGAACGAAATCCTGCTTCGTCGCTTCTCGGATGTGTTTGAAAATCTGAGGGTGCAAAACGTAGAACGCCGCCGACACCAGGTTGCGGTAGTAACCCGCGGGGCGGCTTTTGGCTGGGAGAAAGGAGCGAATCTGCCCGCCGTCCATCACTTCCAGCAAGTCCGAGTCTTGCGGGTGGTCGTTAGGATGGGCCACCAAGGTGGCCGCACTCTGGTGCCTCCGATGAAAAGCAGCAAGTCGAGCCAGGTCTAGCTTGAATACCAGGTCGCCGTAGATAGCGAAAAAATCAGACTGAATCAGTGGCCCGAGAGCCGTCAGCCCACCCGCTGTGCCGAGGGGCTCTGTTTCGTGGACGTGCATGCACTCGACGCCGAAGCGTTCGCCGTTCCCGACGTGCGCCTCCACCTGGTCCGCAAGGTGGCCCACGAGAAAGTAGACCTTGTCCACGCCGTAATCGGCGAGCTCAGACAGGATATGATCTACCAGCGGTCTTCCAGCGATCGGCACGAGAACCTTGGGAATGGCCGGCGTGGCACGTCGAAGGCGAGTACCCCGGCCCCCCGCAATGATGACCGCCTCCCTAATCGGTGTCACCTGCTCAGACTGACCGGTGACAGACCATCCCTTCTTCGAATCATCCATTGTTGGGAACTCTTTCCCTCCTTGGACCTCTCATGCTCTTTAGGATGGGCTCCGCCAATACGCCAGAACTCCGTCGAGAGTTTCGTCGAGCGACCTCTGCGGTTGCCACCCAAGTTTCCGCAGTTTCTCATTGGAGCCCAGAAAGATGGGTTCATCTGTCCGCCGAATTCTGGCTGGATCGACCTCGACAACAATTTCCTTCTTCGCCTTGGCCTTGATGGCGTTGACAATATCCTCCATCAGATGGCTCTTGTTCGAACAGATGTTGTACGCTTCACCGGGGGTGGCCTTTTCTTTCAGCGTCCACAGTGCCTCCAGGCAATCTCTAACATCCGTAATATCCCTACGTGCCCCGAGATTGCCGACCCGCAATTTCGAGGTTCTCCCCTCTTCGACATCAACTACGCCTTTGACAAAATCGGAGACAGCGTCGCCTACCTTACGGGGACCAGTAATATTGAACAGGCGCGCCCGTATGATGTTCATTCCGTAGGCTTTCCAAAACAAGTAAGACACCATGTCCGTGCCAATCTTGCTAATGCCGTATGGACTCGATGGCCGGAATTCCTTGAGCTCCGAAACCGGCAACTCCTCCTCATTCGAAAAGCCGTATTCGGCCGAGCTGCATGCCATCACGGTGGTCGTGTCAACACCCAAGCGCCGGATGGCCTCCAGAAGGTGATAGGAACCATTCACGTTGGTATCAAACGTGCGCGCTGGATCGTCCCAGGACGGCAGCACATAACTCTGTGCTGCCATGTGGACGACGAGATGTGGTTTCGACCGAGCCACCACATTATTGACGTCGTCCTCTTTCGTGATGTCCCACTCAATCACCTCCAGCTTGTCTGTGACGTGATCAATGTTTTTCGTGCCGCGCTCGGCGTAGACGCCCGCAAAAACCTCATAACCACGTGACAACAGGAAATCGCATGCGTGGGATCCAATGAAGCCACATGCCCCAGTTACCAGTGCCCTCATACTATTCACCCTTTCATCCAACCAACGAGAACTTCGCTCGGAAAGAGCGAACTCAAACCACGTTCAGTGAACCCCCAAGGCCGCATAGGGCTGCTTTCTTTCTTTGGCTTGGCAGGTCCATCGGGCGACGATCCAATAATCACGAGTCGCCGCGCCGTTGGGCCTCGAGTTTTTTTCGAAGCATTGCCTTCTGTTTCGGAGAGAGCGCGCGGAGGTTGGCGCCCAATTTCTTCTTCTTGTCGGCGGTCACTGTCTTCTCAGGAGTCGCTTGCGCAGAGCCGCGTTCGCCTGCACCTTCTTGGCCCATTTTGAGCAGAACCGCCTCAAACGGGTCGATACTTACCCCGAGGACAAAATCTTCCACCGTCTTCTTCAGTAATTCCGATTGCTTTTCGTAATAGTCGCGGTCCGTTACGAGTCTACGCAGGGCATCTTCCCACGGACGAATGTCCTGCGGTGGCACGATTGGCATAGGGAAGAGACTATCGTCAATCTCGTTCATGTATTTCTTGATAGGTGCGACCGGCAACAGTTGTGCGACTCCCAAGGTTGACTCCTTGGGGCCGCCGTGGTCGCTCGCCAATACGGGTATACCGCGGCGCATGGCATCCAATATCGAGGTGCCATATCCCTCCGCCCATAGGCTCGGCATGAGCAAGACCCGCGCGTTTCGCAGAATGTCGTCTAGAGATGGTTGATTCTGCCAAATCTCCACGTTTGGCAACGCCTCCAGTTGCTTGCGGTCCTCCACGGTTGTTGCCCAACCAGGTACCGCGGCGAAGGGCAAATCGGGACAGGCCGACGCGAGACCTACAAAAATAGCGATGCCTTTGAGGCCGCTCGGATTCATCATAAGAATCCTGCCACGGTCAAAATTGGCGAGATTGGGATAGAGGACCGGGTGGGTTTCATGTACGGCACCGAGCGAATTGATAAACGAATCGATGCCACAGGCTTCGCGAACGTAGTCGCGGAAAAACCACCCATCGACGACGATCAATCGACTGCTCTTGACCAGCTCAGCGCCTCTCTTGGAAGGAAAAAAGCTTTCGGATCCGAATGGAAGGAACTGTGGTGTGTGCGCCAGGTAGACGACCCGCTCCGGCCCCTTGGCCAACGCCAACGCAAGTAGGTTCTGCGTGTACTCCTCCCCGCCGACCAAGACCCAATCAGGGTCGAATTCGTCAATCTCTTTGGCCAAAAAACGTCGCAATTGCGAAACGTCCTCGATCAAACGGAGTTCCACGTCGTTCGCCACGCCAGAGTACACACCGTCTTTGAACTTTGGCCGCACGCCCAGATTTGCAAGCTCGTGTTGAAATTGCTCTTCGGTCCTGTTCTTGTCGATTGCGGTCGTCACAGCGCGTACGTGGTGGCCTTTTTCTGCAAAGCCCTCGCAGATGCATCGATTTGATCGCGTCGCCCCCCCATAAGCGCGCGTGTATGCCAGTTGCATCGTCAACAAGATTCGCATTGGCCTTCGTTTCATGCAAGCTCCATTGCGGTATTCGAAGCTCTCACCACAGTCTACAACCCACCGACTGTTGATACGTTCGCCAACAAACCTTCGGATCGGACGACGCGTGCCTCCATGGAATGCGGATGATACACCAAACCAGGGCGATCGCAAAGGGCTAGTCTTGTTCTCTTGTTCTCTTGTTCTCTTGTTCTCTTGTTCTCTTGTTCTCTTGTTCTCTTGTT
>Ga0156400_1258_pt2 | contig 20536 bp, 18 predicted proteins | sample RifOxyA3_FD_108044 | JGI IMG/M metagenome (GOLD analysis project Ga0156400, IMG submission 108044) | Deltaproteobacteria bacterium RIFOXYA12_FULL_58_15
GGCCGATCGCGCGTCCGCCAACGCGACCGATGCCAACACCGCCTCCGATGCCGCCTCCGATGCCGACGCCTATGCCTACGCCTGCCTCGTCCGTGGCGTCTGGCGCGAGCTCTACTGCCCCCGGGGGCGGCGAATCCGGCAATGTTGTGGAAATCGACTTTTTCGAGCGTGCCAAAAAAGGAAGGTTCGCCTTTGAGTTTTCCAAGGCTGAGATCGTCGACGTGGTCAAAGCCATTTCAAATCTTTTGCGGCGCAACTTCATCATTCCGGAGAAGATCAAGAGCCAGCGAATCACGATCCTGTCTCCTACCAAGATCACCGCCGACGAGGCTTACCAGGTCTTTCTCGCTGCCCTTCAAGTGAACGGCATCACCGTGGTCCGCTCGGGCAAATTTTACAAGCTCATCGAGGCCAAGGATTCGATCAAGGCACCGATTCCTACTTGCATCGGTCCGGAGGATGACTGTCCGCGGTTCTCTGATCTCATGGTGACTTTGATTCTCCCGCTCAAATATGTGGAGGTGTCGAAGCTCAATCCAGTGATCAAGTCGTTGATTTCCAAAGATGGCGAGATCACGACGTTTCAACCGTCGAATGTGCTGATTATCAGCGAGTATGCCCCCAATCTCGAGCGATTGCGTCGCATCATCGAGCACCTCGACGTCGCGGGTTTCGAGGACGAGATCCAGATTGTGCAAATCGAGCACGCCATTGCGTCAGAGATTTCAAATGTGATCACTCAGATCTTTGAGGTCCAGCGCCAACAAGGTGGCGGCGCAAGCACCGCTCCCGTGCGACCAAGACCGAAAACGGACGCTGCGGCACCGGAAGGTGGGGGCGATGATGGAGCCGCTGGCGAAGGCGGTGATGTTCGCATTTCCAAGATCGTTCCCGACGATCGCACCAACAAGCTGATTATCAAGGCAAACCGTCGCGCCTTCGCCGCCATTCGCAAACTCATCGACAAGCTCGACCTTCCTGCCAGCGATTCCGATGAAGGCGTGCACGTGGTCTACCTGCAGAACGCAAGCGCCGAAGAACTCTCCTCCACACTCTCGTCCTTGGCGCAGGGCCAGAGTGGGCAGAAGACCAATCCGCGTCGTGGCGGCAAGGGTGCTGCCCCTGCTGCCCCTGGTGCCACCGCCATCGCCACCGCCACCACCGAGAGCGCGGTTCTCTTTGAGGGGGAGGTGAAAATTACTGCCGACAAGTCGACCAACTCCTTGATCATCATCGGCAGTCGTCACGACTACAAAGCATTGTCAAAGCTCATCGAGAAACTCGATGTTACACGCCGGCAGGTATACGTGGAGGCGGCGATTCTCGAGGTCAACGTCAGTGATGACGACAGTTTTGGACTCAACTGGCACACGCCGATGCGGTTTTCCAAGAATGATATAGGCAATGACCTCGGCGGTGCTCAGACCATTGGTTTCATTCAGAGTGGCGAAGGTGGTTCGAGCCCCACTCTAAATGTGTTGGCTGATCCGACGCAGCTGCTCGGGCTCGCCGGTGGTTCGGTGGTCGGTATTATTGGCAAACCACAGAAGCTCTTCGAGATCGACGGGAAGGACATCAGCTTGCCTAGCTTTGGTGTCATCCTCAAGGCGCTGCAATCATCGTCAAATTCGCGGGTTCTTTCGACTCCGCACATTCTCACCACCGACAATGAACAGGCTTCCATCGAGGTTGGGCAGAAGATTCCGTTTCGGCGTGGCACCAGCTATCCGTCGATGGGTGGACTTGGAGGACTCGGTGGGCTCGGAAGTCTCGCGGGTGGTACCAACGGTTCAAACCTCGGTCAACTCGCCTCAGGGTTGAGTAGCTACAACAACATGTTCTCGTCCGTCGATCGCATCGACGTCTCATTGAAGCTGACCTTGACGCCGCAGATCAACGAGCGCAACAGGGTTCGCATGGAGATTGAGGAACAGATCGAGGACGTTGTCGGCAAGGACGAAGCGACGCAAACCCCGATCACCGCCAATCGTGCTGCCAAGACCGTCGTTGTCGTTGATGACCAACAGACCATCGTTCTCGGTGGGTTGATGCGTGATCGCACCACTGACAGCGAGAGCAAGGTCCCGATCCTCGGTGATCTGCCGGTGATCGGTTGGTTGTTCAAACAACGTTCGAGCAAGGTTGAGAAGGTCAATCTGCTGTTGGTGTTGACCCCCTACATCATACGCGACGCTGGAGACTTTCAGTCCATCTTCGAACGCAAGATCCAGGAACACGAGGAGTTTGCGGCGGAGTATTATGGTCACCAGAGCGCCTATCGTGCTCACATCGACTTCACCCGCAAGAGTGGGCCACTCGCGCGATTGGTGCAGGCTGTTCAACGTGAGCAGGCAAGACTTGAGAATGGGGGCAGCGGAGATGGCAGCGAGGTGCTCGTGGAGCCGGCGGCCGCGGACCCACATCGAGAATCGACCGATGATGGCGATGCCGTAGTGGTTCCACCTGAGTTGAGTGGCCCCGGCGGCGACGACGCCGGTGGGGACGTTGTTATCGGTGACGACGTCGGTGTTGTCGGTGACGTCGGTGATGCCGGTGTTGCCGGTGATGCCGGTGTTGCCGGTGATGCCGGTGTTGCCGGCAGCCCACTGACCGAAGTGCCAGAGCCAGCCCCAGGTGGCGAGGAAGACTGAGTTATGCCGGTTTCCGAGCCCGATACGTTGTTTGGTGATCGCCGTCTCGGCGAGATATTGATTCGCCGCGGTACGATTGACGAGGCGGCCCTCGAGCAAGCGCTCGCCATTCAGGCTGAAAAGGGCGGCCATCTTGGCGATGTACTCATTGCGCAGAAGGCGATCCGCGAGAGCGATGTGATCGCCGCTCTCTCTGAACAGTTGGACATTCCCATACTGGTCGTGATCGATGACAAGCAGGTCCCCGACGATCTCATTGCCAAGGTCCCGATCAACTTTGCCAAGCAGTACAAGTTGCTGCCTCTGGAGACAATCGACGGTGGGGTCGTGCGGGTTGCGAGCGCAGACCCGCTGCAGGTGGGGGCCCTCGACGATCTCGCGGCGCTTCTCAACGCTCCCATTGAGGTGGAACTCGCGAGCGCCGCACTCATCATCGAGGCGATCAATCGCGTTTACGATCGCGGCACCGCGCATGCCGCTGCGGCCATGGAGGAGATGGCGGACGAGGATATGGCCTCCTTTGCCCAGGACATCGAGGAGGCGGTTGACCTTCTCGATGAGGAGGACGAGGCTCCTATTATTCGCTTGGTCAACTCGCTGCTTTCTCAATCTGTCAAAGAACATGCCTCCGACATCCACATCGAGCCCGGTGAGCGCGACATCGCAGTACGATTTCGTATTGACGGGATCCTCTACGAGAAGATTCGACCCCCGAAAAAGCTGCAGGCTTCGATTATCAGTCGGGTGAAGATTCAGGCCGGACTCAACATTGCAGAGAAGCGGTTGCCGCAAGATGGGCGTATTCGCATAAAGATTGCTGGCAAGGACATTGACATTCGCGTTGCTACCGCGCCCACGTCCTTCGGTGAGCGGGTGACCATGCGCTTGCTCGACCGTTCCAACGTATTGCTCGACCTCGAGGATCTCGGTTATTCCCCTGACTATCTGAAGACCGTCAACAGCTTGATCACCAAGAGCCACGGCATCATTTTGGTCACGGGACCCACGGGCTCAGGCAAGACCACGACCTTGTACGCTTGCCTGTCGGTGATCAATCGTCCCGATTTGAACATTCTCACCATCGAAGACCCGGTGGAATATCAGCTCGCAGGTATCAGCCAGACCCAGGTCAATCCAAAGATTGAGCTCACCTTCGCCTCGGGCTTGCGCTCGTTTCTGCGTCACGACCCTGACGTGATCATGGTCGGTGAGATTCGCGACCTCGTGACCGCTGAGATTGCTATTCAGGCGGCGCTCACCGGGCACTTGGTTCTTTCGACAGTGCATACCAACGATGCCCCGGGGGCCATCACCCGTTTGGTGGACATGGGTGTGGAACCCTTCTTGGTGGCGTCTTCGGTGGTGGGCATCTTGGCCCAGCGGTTGGTGCGAACCCTGTGTCCCGGGTGCAAGGAACCGTATCTCGCGACCCAAGAGGAGATCGAGAACATTGGGCTCAGCTCTGACATGATCGGCGAACACGTCGAGTTCTGGCGTGGTCGCGGTTGCCCCGCGTGTTTCAATACCGGCTACAAGGGGCGGACTGGAATCTATGAGCTGATGCTTCCCACGGATGAGATCCGTCAGTTGATCTTGCAGAACGTCGATTCGGGTACCATCAAGAAGCGCGCAATGGCGCAAGGAATGCGGACCCTACGTGAAGACGGCGCGCGCAAAGTGCTTGCAGGGATCACCTCGAGCGCTGAAATCTTGCGGGTGACCTCGGAGGATTCGGCCTAATATTATGCCAGTCTTTGCTTACAAGGGTTTTACCTCAGCCGGTCGTGCCGTCACCGGTACCCGTGACGCCGACAATGAGCGCGCCATCAAGCAGCTTTTGCGTCGTGATGGAGTGTTTGTCACCGAGCTCAAAGAGAGCGGCGCAAGAAAGAAGAGCAAGGAGCGTCGCTCTTTTGAGGTCGCTTTCTTGGCGGAGAGAGTGGGAGCGCGAGATCTGGCAACAGCCACCCGTCAGCTCGCGACGTTGATTGGTGCTGGCATTCCGCTCGTCGAGTCCTTGGTGGCACTCGTCGATCAGACCGACCATCCGTACTTCAAGTCGGTGTGGTCGGACATCAAGCAGCGAGTCAACGAGGGTGCTTCCATTGCTGATTCCTTGGCAAACTATCCCAAGGTGTTCACGGGGCTGTACATCAACATGGTGCGCGCTGGCGAGTCCTCAGGTGCCCTCGATGTTGTGCTCGGCCGACTCGCGGATTTTACCGAGAGTCAAGCGGAGCTCCGTTCGAAGGTCGCTGGCACGCTCTTCTATCCGATCATCATGATGGTGATGGCTGGGGTGGTTACCGGCGTTTTGTTCATGTTTGTCATTCCCAAGATCAAGATGATCTTTGATGCGCAGAAAGTCGCTCTGCCATTGCCAACAGAGGTATTGATTGGCATCAGCGGTTTTGCCCGTGACTTCTGGTTTGTGGTTTTGCCTCTGCTCATCCTATGCATCTGGGCCTGGATACGGTTCATCAACAGCAAGCGGGGTCGGCCATGGTGGGATGAGACCCTGTTGAAGATGCCTGTCTTTGGCCCCCTGGTGCGGATGATCGCCGTGACACGCTTCGCCAAAACACTGGCGACCTTGTTGTCGAGTGGCGTGCCGGTCCTCACCGCCTTCGACATCGTCAAGAACGTGGTCGAGAATCGCACCTTGATGAAGGTGATCGAAGACGCGCGTGACGCGGTTAAGGAGGGCGATGCCATCGCCGCGCCGTTTCAGCGTTCGGGCGAGTTTCCGGCCATCATGACGCACATGATTGCGGTCGGCGAGAAGACTGGGCAACTCGAAGAGATGCTCAACAACGTCGCCCGCGCCTATGAGGTTCAGGTAGAGGCGCGGCTAAGAGCCATGACAACCATTTTGGAGCCGGTGATGATCATCTTCATGGGTGTCATCGTCGCCTTCATTGTCCTTTCAATCATTCTACCCATGTTGGAGCTCAGCTCTTTCACCTAGGAAACTGTCATGAAGATGAGAAAATTTGCAGAGAAGCTCGGCAGGACAATCATTGAGGCTTTGGCTACGCGCCCCAAAGGTGCTGGCCAACGCGGCATGACCCTCGTCGAGGTCATGGTGGTCGTGGTCATCATCTCGATGGTCGCGGGCATTGTCGGGGTCCAGGTGTTTGGGCGCTTCAAGGACGCCCAGCGCAAGGCCGCTTTCATTCAGATCAAAGACATTGGCAAAGGCCTGGAACTCTACAAGCTCAGCTCCCGGCGTTTTCCCAGCACCGCCGAGGGCCTGCAGGCGCTGACGCAGCCGGTGGGAGGGGCGGAGCCGGTGATGAACAGCATCCCCAACGACCCCTGGGGTGCACCCTACGTTTACATTTTTCCCGGCACCCAAAACACCACCTCTTTCGACATCCTGAGCTACGGCCCCGATGGTGTGCAGGGCGGTGGTGACGACGTCACCAACTGGGACGACCCCAACGCCCCCAAGGAGTGAGAGCCTAGGTGACCGTCATGCACGCAAAGCCCCGTTCGCGAGGCCGGGGATTTACCCTCGTCGAGGCGACTGTGAGCATCGCTATCGTCGCTTTAGTGATGGGCGTTGTCATGGTGAGTCTCAGTGCCGGTCATGCCGATGTTCGCAGTGCAGCGGGCAAGCTCTCGGGAACCATCCGTGCCTCTTTTGATAGTGCGGCGCTCACGGGACAGACCTATCGGTTGGTGTTCTCCTTCGAGACGGACAAAGAGACACAAAAGCCTTCCACCCGCAAGATCAGGGTCGAGGCCACCGATGAAGTGCTCAGCTTTGACGACCAGGGCAACGTCCTTAGTCGCGGCGCCGAAGCCCGCGCTGAGGGTGGCGGCTTCGATCTCGGTGCGTTGATGTTGGGTGGCACGGACGTGGGTGAGATGGACGACCAGCTCGACGAGGTCGAAGAGCAGGGGCCGCCGAATGCCTTGCAAGCCCTAGCTGGCCTCAAGAATGGTGCTGAGCGCGACAATCGAGCCACCTTTGCCCCTACCGAGCACGATCTCGATCTGGGGGATGACGTTCACTTGGTGGATGTGTGGATGGAGGGGATGGGTGAAGCCGCCAAGGAAGGCGAGATCTACCTTTACTTCTTCCCCAGCGGGTACACCCAGGGGGCGTATATCCATCTGGCCGACGAAGGCGGCGCTGATTTCACTGTGCGGGTGCATGGCTTGACCGGTCGCACCGAAGTGCAAGCAGGATACCTGGAGCCGGGCAAATGAGAATGCGCGGACGCCAAACGCACTCCGGGTCTGGATTTACACTGATCGAAGTGGCCATTTCCATCGCCATATTGGCAATAGGTCTTGGTGCGCTTCTCGATGCCCAGGCAAACTCACTGCACAATGTCGATCGTGCCCGTGACCTGACCATCGCCACACTGCTTGCGCGGTCGAAGATGATCGACGTCGAGCAGAAGCTCTTCGACGAGGGCTTCACCATGGGAGAGGAGAAAGAAGAAGGGAGTTTTGAGGAGGAGGGACAGAAGGACTACGAGTGGGCCTATCGAATTGCCGAGCTCGAGATTGATCTGTCGAGCTTGACGTCAATGTGCAGCGGCTTCTCCGAAGACACCGACGGCGAGTCAGGGGATTGCGAGGCCATGCTCTCTGGGTTTGCGGGGCCTTTCGAGTCGCTCACCGATGAGCTCGGGCGCTCCATTCGTCTGGTGGAGCTCACGGTGTCGTGGAAAAAGGGCAAGTTCACCGACCAGATGACTCTGCGCGCCCTTGTGACCCGTGAAGATTTCAACTTGCAGCCAATGGGCGAGGGCGGCGGCGGCAATCTCCTCGATTTGGGTGGTGGAAACGAGAAGGTCCCATGATTCGCCCAAGAGTCAATGGCCAAGTGGGCTTCTCCTTGATGGAGATCATCGTGTCGATGGGCATCCTCGCCCTTATCGGCGTCCTCACGTACGCCACGTTTTCTCAAACCGTCAATGCGCGCGACAAGGCGGAGCTGATCGCAAGTCACTATCATCAGGTTCGTCAGGCAATGCAACGCATGGCCAATGAGATTTCCATGGCCTATCTGTCGGCCCACCGCGACTGTGAAGAGAAACGCACCAAGACGGTATTTATTGGTGAGCGTGGCGCCAACGGCATGCGTCTCGATTTTACCAGTTTCTCTCACTACAAGACCCGAGTTGACGCCAACGAGTCCGACCAGAACGAGCTCTCCTATTTTGTCGCGCGACACCCCGACGATGCGAGCCGCACAGTGTTGATGCGTCGCGAGCAGGCACGTCTCGATGATGAGCCACAGAAAGGCGGTCTCGAACAAGTTTTTGCCGAGGACGTGACCGAGTTGACCTTCGAGTTTTACGATCCCAAAGAAGACGATTGGGAAGATGAGTGGGATTCCACCAACATGGACCAGCGCAGTCGCTTGCCCATGTTTGTGGCCATCAATATGAAAGCCCTCGATCCGGCTGGCAATGAAGAGAAGTTCGTCACCAAGACACGGATATTTGTGCAGAAGGAGATCCTCATCACCGGAATGGGAGCATCACGATGCTTGGACGACTGAAAGAGAAGGGGGCGGGTTTCGTTGCGAGCCTGCGTCGTACCCTTCGGGATGATCGTCGGCCCCTGCATCGGAGAGGCCCGGTGTCGCGCCGGTCCCGCACAGGGCGCGGCAACGAACGGGGCGTTGCCCTCTTGGTGGTGCTGTCGACCTTGGCCTTGGTAACCGCCGCTACGGTTGACCTGCAATTCAACAGCCACGTCGACGTCATGCTCGGCTTCAATGCACGAGATGGCCTGCAGGCGGAGTACAACGCCCTGAGCGCCCTGCGTTTGCGGGCGCTGATCATCAAGCACGCGCAGCGATTGAACTCAGCGGCGCAGGGGTTGGCGGGCGCCCTGGGGATGGAGTCGGGGGCGATGCCACCCATTGGCCAGATGCTGGATATGATACCCGTCGATTGCGGGTTGATGTCGGCCATCGTCCGTGAGGTCGATGATGACTGGGGGGACGCTGAGGACTCCGAGGATTTCGAGGAGGGTGGCGCGAGTGATGTCTTCGCGGGTGAGTGTTCCGCCACCAGTGAGAGCGAGCAGACCAAGATCTCCATCAACAAACTCGGTCAGGCCACCGCTGGTGCCAACAAACAAGTGACAGCCTTTTTGATGGGGCTGTTGATGAACCCAAGTCTCGAGCGCCATTTCGATGAAGACGATTACAATGGCGTACACGCTGAGGACCCGGAGGAGCTCGTTGCTGCCATTGCCGACTGGGTCGATCGCGACAAGAACGAAACCGGCAATCTGGTTGCCGACGAAGATCGGCACTACTCCTACCTTAAGGATTCCTACCTGCCCAAGAACGCTCCCTTCGATTCCGTTGCGGAGCTGCAGTTGGTACACGGCGTCGACGACGAGCTGTACGACATACTCAAACCCCACGTCACCGTGCACAGTGAGAGTACACAGATTGAGATTTCTACTGCCCCAGACGAGCGCATCTGGCTCGGCCTTGCGAGTTGTTTGCGCCAGGGTGTGAGCGTCGTGGAGCTCTTCAATCATCCCGGATTTGTCGAATTCGTACGCATGTTCACCGAGATGCGCATGTTGGGCGGAGCCAGTTTCACCGTGATGAAAGTTGCGACTCTGGTAAGCATCATTGAGACCACGGGTCTCGGTGCACTCATCGATACGGCCGCGGTGAACAACGTGTTTACCGATAAGAGTGTCAATACTTGGTACACCCTTCACGCCATGGGCCGAGTGGGCAATGCGACGCGCAAGATCACAGCTGTGTTTCAGTCCGCTGAGGCGCAGTTTTATTACGTGAGGATCGAGTAGGTATGCCGCAGCAACTGGTTGCCATCGACATGGGGGCGCGGCGAGCCCGCGCCGTGGTTATCGAAGCCTCATTGCGAAAGGCCGAGATCACCGGGTGCCACAGCATCGACATCGACCCAGAGACAGACGTGGCCGAGATGATGTGGCGCAAGGTGCACAAGGCTCTACCCGCACACATCGATTCGGTGGTGGTCAACGCCCCGACCAGGTCGTTGTCGATGCGGCTTTTGGCTTTTCCGTTTGAGGACGCGCGCAAGATTGAGGCGTCGTTGGATTTCGAGCTCGAGAATCAGGTGCCCTACAACATCGAGGACATCGCCTCCACCTGGACGGTGAGCGAACGTGGCGGCGGCAAGTCCACGATTCTTGCAGCGGTCATGCCCCGGGAAGGGTTGCTGCAACAGATTCAATATTTGCAGCAGGCAGAGTTGGAGCCGCGGGCCATGGTTGTGCCCTCGGCCGCTCTGGTGGAGCTTGTGCCCGATGATTCATCGGCAATGCCGTTGGCCGTCCTGTCGATCGGTGAGCGCGAGACTCACCTTGCCGTGGTGCACGGCGGCCTCAAGTTTGCTCGGACGATTCGTGCAGGCGGTGCCAACATCGACCGGGCGTTGGCCAAGATGTACGGTCTAACCGTCGAGCAGGCTGGAGTGGCCAAGGAAGCCGAGGCCAGCATCGTCGGCGAGAATTCCACCCAAGATGCACGTGCCGCAGCGCTTACGGTCATGGAGGGTCTCGCGCCAGTGGTACGCGGCGTCGCTGCGACAATCAAGTCCCTGCCTTCCGAGCATGCGCCCACCAAGATATTGCTGACGGGGGGAACCTCTCGCTTGCCCGGTTTAGCTGAGTACTTGAGCGAGAAGCTAGGGGCCAGGGTTGAGTTATTGGACCTGAAGTCGTGTCTCGGTGAGATAACCTGCACTGCGCCTTTGGGTCCCGAATATGCCGAAGCGTTGGCGATGGCGCTGGCCTCTTTTCGGCGTGGCCGCAGCATGATTCTGAATTTCCGGCGCGGCGATCTCTCTTATCACGGCGATCTTCAAGTCTATCGCAGTGAAGTTGTCCGCATTGGCGTGGGTCTCGCCATCGTTTTGGTGCTCGCCATCGGTGGCTCGATTCTGCGCTACGGTTTGATCGCCGCCGAGGAGAGCAAAATCAGACAAGGATTCTGCGACGCAAGCAAACGCATCATCAATCAGGAGGTGTGTAACCCCGATCGCCTCATCGCCATCTTGCGTGGCGGCTCCGTTGATGCGAGCGAGTTTCAAGTTCCAACATACTCGGCGAGCACGATCTTCGAGATGATGTCGAGCACGATCGGTGCAGACATTGATGTGAAACTCGAGGACGTCGAGATCAAGGTCACCGGGCGCCCCGATGATCCGGATCGCATCTCCGCCAAGGGTGAGGCGGCGGACTTCGAGACCACAGAGATCATCGCGAACCGACTCAAGACGCATCCATGTGTGCAGGAGGTGGAGGTCAAAGATCAGAGCAAGGCGCGACAATCGAATCGGGTCAACTTCAAGCTTTTCGCCAAGGTCACCTGCGCACCAGGCATGACGCCGATGACTGAGGTCGAGACGGCGGACACAGCCACGGAGTTGAGCGCAGCCGATGAGGAGAGCGGAATGGATAGGGACTCCGAACAAGTTCCGGAGGATATGTGAGCCATGGTTAAAATGCCCAAGAGCGTCGAGACCGCACGGCTAGCCTTCTCTCGTCTGAGTCAACAAGAGCAGCTGATGATCTTGGGTGGCATCGGCGCGTTTGTGTTGCTGATTCTTCTCGGCCTTGGGTGGGGAGTTTCGGGCGCTATTTCAAAGGCGGAGAACCGGGTCAAGGTTCTTTCAGGTCAACTCAACGAGGTGATCCAGTTACAGGGCGAGTATCGCGTTCGGGCAGCGGACAAAGAAAAGCGCATGCGCGAGCTGTCCAAGTCAAGGGTGCTCTTGGTCTCCGAGGTGGAGAAAATGGCAACCACCGCCGGTGTTGAAATTGGTCAGCTCAAACCAGAGGAGAGCGATCCTTCTGCCGAAGGAATCGTCGAGTCGCGGGTCGACCTACGAGCTTCCAACCTATCGCCCGATCGGCTGCAGGAATTTCTCAATCTGTTGGAGAAGGCGGCCGGAGTGGTGGTGGTGCGGCGACTGAAAGTCAGCCGGCCCTATCGACGCGACACCCTCGATGTCGAGCTGACGGTTACAGCCTACAAGCGCAAGGAGTCGTAAGGACAATGCGCAAACAGAAGCTCATCAAAGTGGCGGGATATGCAGCCTTTGGCGGCGTCTCCCTTTTGTTGTTTTTCTACTTCACTTTCCCCGCCGAGGCCGTTGGCTTGCGACTGGTGCAAGAGGTTCAGAATATGACGGGGGGTGACGTCACCGTCTCCTTCGATCACGTCTCCCTCCATCGACTCTCGGGCATTTCTGCTGAGGGGGTCAAGATTCGCAAGGCTAACGATACGGGAGAGGTTCTCGAGCTCGAGGTCGATGAGGTTACGGCTCGGCTGCAACTGTTGTCCCTCTTGCTGCTCAAGGTGTCGACGAGGGTTGACGTTGAGATCGGTGAGGGCGGGATTTCAGCATTGGTTACCAAAACGGACGACGCTGTTGAGATTGATCTCGAGATCGACGCTTTCGACCTGGCCGCGGTGCCCGCCCTGAGCAAGATGGCTGGCCTGCCCCTGCGTGGGGAGATTGCAGGTGATCTCACGGTGAGCGTCGGATTTGGCAGCCAAGGCAAGGGCAAGACGCCGTTGGCCAACCAGAACCAGATTGCGCCGGAGCGTTCAGAGGGAGAGGGAAAAATCGAAGTGAAAGGGTTGAGTTTTGGCCCAGGTGCTGTGGCCGGATTCACCATTCCAACAGCGGTGAGCCTGGGAGAAATTGCCATCGGTTTGGAGATGAAACGTGGGCGGGCCGAGCTTACTTCTCTCGAGCAATCCGGCGGCGATCTGTCGTTGCAGGGTACCGGTTCGGTTAACCTGCGTCAGAGTCTACGCATGAGCAATCTCGACACCTGTCTCAAGCTCAAGGTTGACGAGTCATTTTCGAAAAAGCATCCGAAGCTCGACTCAGCCTTGCAGCTCGCCCAGGTGCGCTTCAAGAAAGACGGCAACGGATTCATCAACATCAAGCTTGGGGGAAAGCTCACCAGCCCCAAGCCGCAAAGGGGTCTATGCCAGGCCGAACGGCCTAAGCGAGAGCGCGACTAGGCAAAGAGGAAGACCGCCATGATCGTTGCGGCTCCGATGGCGCAAGCAACCCCGACGATCCACCAGGGACTCTTGGATGACAGACCAGCGTCCATCATGAGCACCCGAGTCTGCTCCCCCGGGCCAGAGCCCATGTATTGGGGCCGGGTCATTCCGTCTGGTCGGCGCTGCTGCTGTGCGGAGAAAGCACTGCCATCGATGTCGGCACGGCTGAGGGAATCTCCAATCGGCTCGCCCAACAAGGCACCTGGGTAAAAGACAGGTGTTTTGTCGCTTTCTTTTGGGTTCGTCATGGCCGCCTCAATCTTTAGCAATCATTCGCATTGCCTTGATAATCTATCGACGCGATTGTGTTTGGCAACCTGTTTCTTTGCACGCGGTTTGCGTCGACCGCCCTTAGGCGCTTGGAATGATGGTTGCGAAGGTGGGTCCGGACGATTAATCTTTGGGCATGACGTTACTCGGATTCGTCGCTGCGATTGTGGCTGCCCTCATTATTTTGCGGCTGTTCTTGCCGTCTTTGGACAAAACCATCGACTCTGCAGTACGCGAGAAAGATGTTGGCCTGATTGTGGCCGCCATCGACAAGCAACGCACAGCGGCTCACGTGAACCTCTTCAACCAGGCCATTCGGCGATTGTGGGACGCCTATGAGCGATCGATGGCCACTCTGCTCGTACGTGAGCTTGCCTCTCGGCACCGCAATGAGAACATCGCGCAGTATTGGTTGAAGCAGGTCGCAACCGCTGAGCCCGTCCTCCTCCAAGAAGTGCTCACCAAATCGTTCTTTGATGCGCACTACCTGCCGGAGGTTGCAGCCCAGTGCGGCAAGGTTGGTTGAAGCCGCTCTTAACCCTGCCGGTCGGTGGGGCAAGCAAGACAACCTAGATGCCGTGTTGCTTCTCAATCGCCGCGATCCGGCGGTTGAAGTCGTCGATCTGCCGACCGAGGCTACACAGGCGCCGATGGCGGTTGCTCTTTTGACCGCAGGCGGAGTTGAATCCGGCGTCTTGCAGTCCAAGATCAATGGCTAGGAGTAGGGCCTCGTTCTCTGATTTGGCTCGCTGGTCGAGTAGGCGTGAGTACTTTTCGTCCTTGTGCAAGGCACCGAGATCGTCGTCCGTGGTGTATGCCGAAAAATTCGTGGCAGGTTTGGCGTCTGTTGACTTGATCGTGAGCTCGTGACGTTCACCTTGGCGAACGATGCTGAGGGTGAGGGGCTCACCGGCCAGCGTTTGTTTGACCTGTTTGGTGAAGTGATCGGGGCCGGTGAGGTGCACGCCATTGAGGGTGACAACGATATCCCCAGCTTTTAGCCCGGCCTGATCAGCCTCACTGCCCTGTTTGATCTTGGCGACGAACACCCCTGCATCGGGTGGAATTCCCCAAAGGCTCGCCACCTGGGCATCCACGGGTGACGTCTTTACGCCGATTTTTCGTGGTTGTTGCGAGAAGAAGGCGGCGAGATCGCGGTCTATTCTCGCGACGATTTGTTGGTGCTCTTGTTCCTGGGCTCTGGCTCGGGCCGCTTGGTCCGAATGCTCTTTGGCCTGAGCTTCGTGCTGTCTGGCTTCGCGGTTGGCGTTGGCCGCAGTCTTCTGGGAGTATTCGAGCTGCTCGCGTAGGCGGGCGACGTCTTCTGGGGACAAGGTCGACTGCGCTCTGCCGGCCTGGGGCAGAACACACAGGGTCACCACAATCATTAGCCCTATCTTTGACAACATGATTCCCTCCATAACTCTGGCGGCGGGATTGTAAACATTTGTCCTGATGTGTAGCAGGACATATGTCACACTTTGAACCGATTTCGTAGTTGTGCCGGCCGGGGCGGCCGGGGCTATTGGACGTACTTCGTGGGCGTCTCAATGGGAATCAGCCCCTCTTCGGCAAGCAGCTTGCGGATGCGAGCGCTCTTGGTCCGCAACCATCGGTCGTAGAGGCGCAGGAGGTCCCGGTCGGCTCGCATCTTGTTGCGGCACTTTTCGGACACTTCATTGAGCAAATCAACCAACTCGGCAAAACGGTGCGCAAGCTGAGAGTAGAGGTCGACGAACACTTCGCCACCAGGCTGGTTGCCGGCGATCTTCGACACGTTATTGTAAGCTGTTCCACCCATGGCGACGTAATAGTCGATGTCAACGAGGGAGCGCTCGATGAACTCGACGAAGAATCCGGCAATGTAAAGAGTCGCGTCTCCGAGTTCCTTGAGTATCTTGAACCGTTGGTTCGTTTGGGACTCCAAGGCCCGTTTGTACTGCAGCACCAATGGCTCATCCAGTATGGGTCCGGTCTGTGAAAACCCACACAACATATTGACGAGATAGAACTCCGTGAAGTCTGACAGATCAATCCCAAGGTTGGATCGGGCCTGTGTCACCTCCGTGCGAAAAAAGTCTTCGAGTCCAGAACTGACGACCACGCGAGTATCGCTCATGTTCAATGCTCGACCTTCTGAGCACGTGAGCTTTCTTGCTCTATAACGCTCGGTTGTCTACCCACCCCCAAAGTGTAGCGTGGAATTTCGGTTCGGCAAGGTTTGCAGCTGCCAGCCAACCCGCCGGTTTTTTGACGGTTGGCTCACTTAGGAGTAACCAAGAAGGTGCCCGCTCTGGTTGCGCGACCGTGGCGGACATCAACTGGGCTTGCGCTCGGAGGGGCCATGCGACTCGAACGTGCCGTCAATTCATTTGTTCAAGCTGCCCGTCACAATCAAACTCGGCAAGCGGCCGCCATCTTGCGGGGAACCCTGCTACTCCATTCCGCAAGGAGGGTGACCCCCGACGTTTTTGAGGATGATGAGCAGTACCTGCAGGTTGTCTGCGCGAGTGCCGACGACCGCTTTTCTCGTTAGGGCATCCGCCGCCGTCTGCGCGAGATGACGTAGGCGAAAAAGATGGGCGACAGCTCGAGACCGGTGCCGAGCCCCGAGCGTCGACATCTTCGCACTCGTTTCGTGTACTTCTTTGTCTTCACCTTGGTGGTTACGTCGCCCTGGTAAAGGGGTGACGCGACCAGGCCACAGGCGAGCGCCGAAGGGTCGGCGATACTTGCTGTCGTCATCGACGTGACTGGCTCCTCCTCTTGGGTATCGTCGGTGCCCGAATCGCCAGCGCAGTCGCAGCCATTGCTGTTTGGAGCGGGTTCATCCTCCGGTTCTGGTTCTGGTTCCGGCTCTGGTTCTGGCTCTGGCTCTGGCTCGTCGGTTCCAGAGTCGCCAACGCAATCACAGCCGGTGTTGGAGGTTGACTCGGGATCCTCTGGGGAAGGACCGGGATCACCCTCGGAAGATTCTGGGTCGCCCGGATCCGCATCTCCTGTTTCATCTGATCCGGAATCGGCGATGCAGTCGCATCCGGTGTCCTCGACGTATTCGGGTTTCTCTTCATTCGAATCTCCCGGGCTTATGGCAATCCCATCGGGTGCAGGCACCGATTGCCAGGTGGCATCGAGGGTGCTGTAGAGGCTGGCGTCGCCGTTCGGCAGGTCGAAAGCAAAACTAAAATTACCGGATGTCAGCTCACGTGCCCCTTCGTTCACCAATGCAGTGAAGGTGACACCCATCCAGGTTGGTTCCATGTCGAGGTTGACGTCGCCTTGGGTGTCACGTTGCACGACTCGGGCTCGCATTTTGTCCACCGCAATGGTGACGGCTGTGTCCGCAGCACCGAGGGATTCGGGCAATGCGGAGCGGTCAACGTCGATGAACAATTCTATGGTGCGCGTGCCCTCTCGGCTCACGTACCAACGTGTCGACAGCAAGAGTCCGTCATCGAAGGAGCTACCGGCAGGATCTGTTGTACCGCGGAGGTTGAGCTCCTTGATCTCGGCGGTGTCGCGCACCTTCGCATCAATGTTGATGTGGATCGGTGTTGCGTTGTAACCGCAAGCGATAGGACACAGAAGAATGGCGACACGGGCAAGATTGAACGTTTGCGAGCGAGGTCCCATGTTCACGCCTCAGAAATGAAAAGCCCAGCCAATTTCAATCGCATGCAACCAGAAAGACTCGGTGCTGGAGCCCATTCTAACCAACTCGCTGACACTGTCAGCTCCATCGCCGCGAAAGAGCACGCGCAGTCGGTAACCCACCCACGCAGAATGGCCGTGGTGCCATCGGTGCCACAGGCCGGCCACGGCCCGCACCTCAGGAAATATCTGTGTCCCAGCAGGCTCTTGCCCGCCGGCCTGGAGCGCAGAGAAGAACTCGACATCGAGACCGGCACCGACGCCGGCGTAAAGGCGAGTGCGCGATCTGAAGGCAATGGGCAGGGCGAGGCGGAGCTCTGCAAATGGATTGAGCAGTGTCCGGCTGTAGGAGATCTTGCCAGTGGGACCATCCTTGCCACCGCTCAAGTAATCAAAACCGAAACCGCCGAGGAGGTAGAAGTAAATCGGAACGTCGCGTGGTTGACCGCCCCAAGCCAGACGAATGGTGCCTTGAATTTCCGAGTTGTAGGGCTCCGGGGCGCTGATGAGATCGGGGCCCACAGAGAGCTCGAGGGTCCAGAACGTCGGTGCCTGTTTGCGGCTGCGCGCCGTCGCATCAACGGTCTGTGAATCGTTGAGCAGAGTGCCAACAACACGCCTGGTGGCGGTGAGGGCATCGGATTCTGAAATCTCCTCTGACACGTGTGCGAGCGGTTGATTGTACACCGCGTCGAGCCAACGCAAGGTGAGCACGTACCTGTCACCAAAATTGGCGAGGCTCCCCGCGAGAATTCGATCGGCACCAATGGCACCGCTGATCTCCGCAGCACAACTGACATCATCGCAGCCAAGGACGTCCTTGAGCCTTTCCTCTTGTAGCAAAGCATCAATGTCGGCGAGGGTGGTGACCTTGAGGTAATCGCGCTTGGCGAGTTCCGATGCGAGAAGGTCATCGAGGGATTGCGCCAGTGCCGGATCGACTCTTTTGGCTGCCAAAGGTAGCGCCAGGACGACAAGGCGTGTTGCTGGCGCCGATTTGGCGCGGCCTTCTGTTTGGGTGTCTTCCCCCCCGGCGGCCGCGGGGGTCGCGGTGGCGGCGGTGCCCGCGGCGGTGGCCACCAGGGTGAGTATGGCTATCGCCCAACAATTACATAGTCTCAAATTGACCCCCGTTATTGCGGAACAACATAGTATGTGACGAGGCTGACCGACAGAGCTTCACCCATTGCCTGCAAAATCTGCCCAACAACGAAAAACAGTAGCCCACAATGGTGGCAAAACAGAAGCCCACAATGGCGGGAGGCGGGAGGCGCTGTCCCACTGTCCAACACTGTCCAACGAAATCGAGCAACTTTGCGCTGGTCATTGCGATGATCAACATTGTGGAGGTGCGTGATGGGATTATCATATGCAGAAGATCACGTTATCTTGTCGCAGGGTGGGGAAGGGACCATGAGCAGCATCTTGGAAGCACAGCCCGAAGAGACGTCGGACCTTCGGCAATGGTTTGTTGCCATTGACGACATCGACGTCGGCCCCATTGACATCTCTGAGGTGGAGTCGCGTTGGCGCGTGGGAGAAATCAAGCCGTCATCGTTGATGTGGCGGCCGGGCATGCCCGATTGGCAACCTGTCTCTGGGTTGTTGGAGCTGCGTTATTTGTTTGAGCAAATTCCGCAAATGGAGCCCAAGAAGCAACCGCCCGTGGTCAAATGGGTCACCAACGACGCCGTGAGCTTGTCAGCCCTAGTGGCGATGGAGTTCGACGGCGACAGGACGCTGCAGCAACCGGCACCTGGCGTTTTGACTGCGGATGTGATCGATGGTTTGCCCGATTTGCGCTCATTGGGTTTTGTTGGCGGTGCGGCTCGGTCCCAAAGTGGTGGCTGGACCAACAGCTGGAGCATGCCGCCGGCAACGGGACTTCAGTCGATTCAGTGGCGGCAAGACCACGCGGACGGATCGAATCGTCTGGTGATCGGATTGATTGTGGCTGGCTTCGTTTTGTTGATTGCCGGATTGGTGTGGGCTGTCACGGAGCTGGTTCGCAAACCACGGATTGTTTCAACCCCCGTCGCAAGGACTGCTTTGGCACAGTCGCCTGTCGCCGCGGCGCCCGCACTTGCGCCAGCGCCGAACACACAGTCAGCGCCCAGCACACAGTCAGCGCCGAACACACAGTCAGCGCCGAACACACAGTCAGCGCCGAACACACAGTCAGTGCCGAACACACAGTCAGTGCCGAGCACACAGTCAGCACTGAGCACACAGTCAGCGCCCAGTAAAGGTCCTGCGCCAGCGGCTGCCCAAAGTGCCAAAACAGTGAAAGCAGGGCCGACGTCACCACGCCAGCGGTCGACGCCTGCGCCAGAAGACTCGAGCTCGAGAAACCGATCGCTCACGAAGCTGGACATTACGACGGGCATCAAGGCCAACGCTCCATCATTGATGGCTTGCCTAAAGTCAGCCCGATCGAGAAGCGAGATACCGGTTGGCAAGGTCTCTTTGATCCTCGACTGGACCATCAACGCAGACGGTAGCGTGTCCAACGCGAAGCTCAAGGGTCCGCCCCAAGCACTCGGCACGTCGTTGCCAGCCTGTTTTGCTGAGACGATGGCTGGTTGGAGATTCCCGGTATCCAGCCGGTCGTCGACGGTTAGCAACTTCGCTTTGCCTGTGAAACTGCGCTGATGACAGCGGGGTGACTTTGCCGCCATCGATATTGGCGTGTGTCACCAAGTTATACCTCGCTCAAGGAAGCAACCAGTGACGCCTGAGCAGCGCGCAAAGCGGGCCACAACGCCCCGAGCACGGCGGCGATCACCGCGGCAACCAACGCCGCGGCGTTGAGCCAACCAGGCAACAGGAAGAAACTATCTGGCATAAATGGGAAGTCGGGAAGCCACATAGCTGCGGCCCAGTCGATCAATAGAGCGCAAAGGTGCGCGCCGAGAGCCCCGATGACTCCGCCAGACAGGCCGACAACTGCTGCCTGCGACAACACCAACAAGACAAGATCGAGGCGGGTAGCGCCCACGGCGCGCAGCACCGCCAGCTCGCGCCGCTGTTCGGAGAGCGCCGCAAAGAAGCTGTGTGCGATGTTCAGCGCTGCAAGGACGAGGACCAACAGACCCACCAAGCTCGCGAGAGCCGTCGCGGCACCGAGAATATTACTGGTGCGCTCGGCGGTCTCGTCGACAGCAAGCCCGGCTGCCCGCACGGCGTCGGTAATCGCCGGCACCTCCGCGGGAGATCTGGCTCGCAGGAGAATGGAGCGATAGGTGGGCGCAACATCGGGATCGCCGTATTTTGTTAGCAGGCGCTGGGCGGTCTGTAGCGGCACGCTAACGCCGAGACGCATGGCGTAGCGAGAAACCCCGACAATGCGTGCACGCTCGACCCCGGTCTGTTTGGCGCCGCGGTTTCCGAGCATCAGGGAGCGGCCAAAGACGATCTCGAACTCGAAGCCCTCCAACGTATGTGCCGTCAAACGCGGCAATCGGAGGGACGGGGCGACTGAGCTGTTGTAGATCTCGAGGAGTTGGTCGGAGATCACAACTGGCAGGAAGTCGGGGTTGTCACGAAAATTCTCACCAACCTCTTCGGCGAGGAGTTCCGGTGGCAGTCCCGTCATGAAGAGATCGGTGTACAGCCGCCGTCCAAAAAAGCGAGCTCCCCCCTGGGCACCCATGGGCAGATTGACCTCGAGTTTTGGATAGGCGGCGGCGACGGAGTCGAGTGAGGCGAAACGGTTGAGAGCCTCGACGTCGATGGGCGTGGCGTCGAGCAAGGCGCTTGTGCCAATCTCAAACAGACCGAGGTTGATGGTTCGCGGTATCACTTCGATGGTGTCGACCGGGAGCTCACGCACCACTTCCTTGAGCACCACGTCGCGGGTGCCCAGACCGAGGCCGGCGATGACCAGCAGAACTGTCACCCC
>Ga0156400_1018_pt1 | contig 20448 bp, 9 predicted proteins | sample RifOxyA3_FD_108044 | JGI IMG/M metagenome (GOLD analysis project Ga0156400, IMG submission 108044) | Deltaproteobacteria bacterium RIFOXYA12_FULL_58_15
AGCTCGACGCAGAACTGTTGCTCACCATCATCGTAGCCCAAAAAGATGTCGACATCGCGAACAAATGGGTGGCTGATGTTGACGCTGACGTTGACGTCAACCACGCCGTTTGGCTGAACGACATGGATGGGACTCGACAATGCGCCGCTGGCACCGCAACCCCCACTCGAGTTGCTGATGACACTGCCAGAGAACGTCCGCCAGCTCACCGCCGGCTGCACGGGTCCCGGGGTGGCACCGACAATGTCACTCTGTGGCCCTTCGCCAATCCCCAATACCGTCGCCCGCAGAGCATAGAAATAGGTAGTGCCATTGACTCGACCCGTATGTTTCCATGGCGAAGAAACGGCTGTCACGGTTTGCTCCAACGCGTCTTCGGCTGTCCCCCACACCATAGTGTACTGCTCAACACCCAAATCGACGTTCCAGCGTACATAGACTTCGCCGTCGCCACCCACCGCAGTCAATCCCTCTGGCGCGGTTAGATCTGCAAAGTTGGCAATGGTGAGTCTGTAGATCGCTCCACCCCCCGCTGCTGGGTAACCAACACGCAGGTACAACGCTGTGCCTGTGGCGGTCACCACACACTGTTCAGGATCGAGTCCGGCGTTTGGCGCATCACAACTGATGGGAGTGGTAAATCCGGCATCAGAATAGAGCGATAGGTCGGCGTCGTCACTGAGATCCCAGAGATAGAACGAATAGGTGGTGTCGATCTCCACGGGCTCAAGGCGGTAGTAACTCGCCGCGACGGACGCATCGACACGGCTGAGTTGCCCAGTGGCAACCTTGAGAGTCGCGGGTTTCAAGGCGGTGCCGAGATCCCCATCGCGGGTCGCGACAAAGGTGCCAGAGATGGTAATGGTACTCGCTGCGCAGTTGCTAACACGACACAGAGTCAAGTCGAAGGTGCCGCCGACCTTGCCGCCACCCCCCCCATTTCGCTCGACCACCACCGTACCGGAAGTAAAAATGCCACCGTCGCTGTGGTAGAGAGCGGTGCCATTGTCGAAGCTCGCACGCAGGTCACCATCGCCGATGGTGTAGGTCCCTGGTTGGTCGGAATAGAGCTCGATCTCCAGCTCACGGTCCCAAGCGTCGGTAAAGCCATCGCGAAAAACAATTTTCGTGGTCGGTTGCGGTACCGGTCCCCAGGCGGCCGTCAGATCGTATTCGGCGAAAATGGTGGGGTCGAAACCGCCCGGTGCCTCGATGGAGGCGACCTCTTCATTGTCCTCCACACCACCACCCGCGACTGCAAAGCTAACCCTATCATTCTCATTGGGGGTGGCGCTCACCTCGGCCGAAGGCTCACTCTCACCGGCACCATTCGTGGCAGACACCACAAAGTAGTACGGGATGTCGTTCACAAGTCCATCAATCTCGACCCCAGGAAACACATCCTCGACCGCCGTTCCTGCGACACCCGTACCGGCAGTCTCTGAGTAGTAGGCGGTGTATGAAATTGCCGTGGCGGCATAATCCCAGGTGAGCCGCACGCTGGCGGCACCTGCCTCAGCGGCCAAATTCTCTGGCGCCGGTGGCGGAGCGGTGGGTGCGGTCGGAGTGGCGCTCACTTCCTCAGAGGCGGCACTCGCACCGTAGATGTTGAGGGCGGTCACAACAAAGTAATAGGTGGTATCGTTGACGAGACCCGTGATGATCTCACCGGTGGTCGCGTCTTCTACCAAAGTCCCATCGACTCCCGTGCCAGACGTCTCCGAGTAGTAGATATTGTAGGAGTCGGTGTTAGCCGTAGAACTCCAGCTAACCGTCGCACGGCCATCGGCCGCCACAGCCGCGACACCTGTGGGCGCGGATGGCGGTACGGGATCGACCCGCGGGGCTGCAGACACTTCAATGCTCGGCGAGCTCTCGCCCGCAACATTAACGGAGGTAACGATGAAGTAGTAGACGGTTCCGTTGGTGAGACCCTCCACAACCACTCCCGAATCCACGTCCGTCAAGACGATGCCGCCTGTGCCGTGACCATGGGTCTCCGAGAAATACACATTGTAGGAATCGGCATTGGCGACGGCGTCCCAGGTCAATGCGACGGCACCATCGGCCGCCGTTGCGACCACGTTGCCTGGCGCGGGTGGTGTCGTCTCCGAAGTCACAGGCCTCGCGCTCGCTTCATTGGACAGCCCCGACTCGCCATTTAGGTTTTCGCCGGTGACCACAAAGTAATAGGTGGTGCCATTGGTTAAGCCGGTGACGGCCTCCCCCGAAGAGATGCCGGCAACCTTGGTACCCGTCACCCCAACTCCGGCAGTCATAGAATAGTAAGCGTTGTAAGTTGTTGCCCCGAGACCGACCGTCCAAGCGAGAATGACCTCACCATCGCCGGCGGTGGCCACGAGCTCTGTCGGCGGATGTGGCGGGTTGCTCGATGAAAAAGGTGTGCCCGTCGCCTCAGGAGACAAGGGCCCTTCACCAAAATTGTTCTGGCCACTGACGGCATAGTAGTAAGGCTGCTCGTTGGTGAGGCCGGAGTGCACGTAGGGACTCTCAACGTCAACAATGGCGTCGGAATCCTTCGTCACACCAGGCGTCTCCGACCAGTACAGATTATATGACGAAGCCCCGGTCACCGGGGCCCAGACAATGGTATTTTCGCCATCGCCGGCATCAACACGGATACTCAAGGGCGCACCAGGTGCCGGCTGCGGAGTGGCACCCACCTCTGCCGATGGCTCACTCTCGCCACGGTCATTGACCGCTGCGACGACGTAAAAATAGAGGCTTCCATTGACCAAGGGTTTGTGCACGAAGGGCGAGACCATCTCGGCGAGGGAGTTGCCATTGTCGGGCCCGACACCAGAGGACTGCGACCAATAGATGGTATACGAATCGGCGCCCTTGACGTCGTTCCAACTCAGGGTGATCTGCCGATCCCCTGCTCGCGCCATGACTCCCGTGGGCGTTTCAGGGATCCCCACATTGACACTTTGATTGTCGCAAGCTCCAACCATCACCATGACCAAAGAGCCTACGAACGCCGTCGCTAATTGCCGCCGAATCATCTGAGCCACCCTCGTTGAAATATTTGCCTTCGTGCGTTTCATGGAACCAACCCGTTCACGTTCTTGCCTCAACGGCAAACACCGTTCTCACAGTTGTTGCTGGAACAGTCGGTGTCGAGATTGCAGGCGAAGCCGTCATCGCAGCCCGTACAGGAACCGCCACAGTCCCGATCAGACTCATCGCCGTTGATGACGTTGTCCTCACAGATCTCGCGACAACCGAGACCGTCAGGCTGGATCCATAAGCCGTAGATAATGTCACCAGAGGAGCGCACATCCAAAAACACCCTGATCCAGTGGGTGGTCCCCGCGATGGTGTTGAGTATCACCTCCTCGAAGTCCTTCTTGGTCAAACTGTCGGCCACGGCTGTGATGGTCGCAGGGTCAGCGTGCTCGTCGAATACCTGGATGTCGAGATCGGCGACATCGTGGTCGAAACGCGTACAAACTGAGACCGAAGTATTGGTCGTTGAGGTTACGGCGAACCAATCCTCATTGTTGCAAAGCTGCATGGCCCCGTACTGTATCAGGCCACCAGGTAACGTGACCGGCGTCGGCGTGGTGAACGTCGCTGGACCATAGCGATCGTCGACGCAGCTGCGATAGACGAACACTGACAGGTCGTAGACGTTGTGATTGCCGCCGCTGGTACCCGGATCGACCTTGATGAGATAGTCACCTTCGTTGGCGCTGGCTGGCACTTCGTATTCAACCGTCATGATGCCGGTGTTGCCTGAGTCAAAATCAGCGTCCAGACTGGTGCCGCTGCCTCCTGGACGGTAAAGGAAGAGGTTGGTATTGCCCTGACTCGGATCGTAATTGACGACAGCTTCAACACGATCCTCCGCCTGCAAGTGCACCGAGAACCAATCCTGATCGGTGTCGCAGGCCTGCAAGCCATCGATAAAGGCGTCTTCGCGACCGACGTGAGTCGCGGACAACGCGAGCTCCACCGGCGTCGCCGTGGCACCCGAGTCATTCTCCTCGAGGCCGTCATCAATGCAGCCAACGGGTGTCATCGCTACGCTGAGCTCGTAGGTGGTCACCGGCCAATCGCCACGATTGTAGACCATGATGTAGATGGAGTCGGTGCCCGGCTCCACTCGCACAACCTGTCCTGCCTCGCCTTCACTGATGGAAATACCGAGACGCCCCATCGTCGGCGGCACTCCGGGGACGGTCGTCGCGCTTACAACGGTCGAGTTGAACACGGCCAGGCCGAGCTCACCACTGCCGATGGGATACGTCACTCTCACATCAAGGGCTGTGTACTCCTGGGTATCAATTCGGTACCAGTCGTCATCACCGACACACGCCGAGAGCTTGCCACCCTCTGCGTTGGGATAGGTGTAAGAACCATCCGCTGCGGTGGCCGGCCATGGCGGTGCCTCGAGAGGGGTCGCTTGCGTCGGCAGGTCATTGCGATTGTCGACCGCCAAATCCCCCAAGGTATCGAGGTTACATGCAGGCGGTGTCTCGAGTTCCAAATGCAGAGTGTACTCCACCGCCGCAGCGACCGAGACCGTTGGCACTACGGCGACATAGATGAGATCGCCATGGGTCGGCAGCTGCACGCTTTGCGTACCTGAGCGGCCCTGGTCAACCGCCTCGGTGACCGCCAGGACGCTGGCTCCAACATAAACCAATAGGTTCGCCACTGCGATCGAGGCGTCGGTGATGGACACAGCCACACGTTGACCTGGATCGAACCCAGCGAGGCCCGCACCACCTGAATCGTTCCCGAGGACAAACCAGTCCTGGTCACCTACGCACATACTCAAGCTCAAGTCTTGGGGCATCATGGGCAACAAAGCGATGCCACTCGGCTCTGTGCCGCGGTCGTTGAAACCGTCATCGTCAAATGGTTCGCTGGTCGTGGCCGCATCATAAGCGTCTTCCGCGCAGACAACGCCTCCGGGTGGTGCGATCTCGAGACGGATGTTGTAAGGGGTTGGGTCCCCCCGGTCCTCATGGATGCGCATCACGTACAGTGTCTGCGGCCGAGTGACGGCATTGACTCTCTCGGAAGAGCTGCTGGTCGTCGAAGAGTCCACCAGGCGAGTGTCGTTGGGCGTCTCGCCAAGCTCAAAGGGTCCGTAGAGGGTAACCTCAATATCCTCACCGGCAAAGTTGTTGACCAACACGTTGACCTCCGAGCCCTGTGGCGCGTGGATCAAATAGAAGTCGAGATCGTCCTCACAAGTGCGCATGGTGCCCAAGCAGGTGATGACGTGCGAGCCTGTAAGATCACCGCTCACCAAAGTGCAGCCAGGTGACACGGGTCCCGCTGGTGGATTGAGGAAGGAGGCGGCGCCAACGGTGTCGTTTTGCCCACCCTCATCACAGATCAGCCCCAAGGAGCGGACGATCTCGAGACGGTAGTCACCCGTCGAGAACGCTTCGTTGACCACAATGAAATAGGTGCCGGCGATGTCGGCGGTAAAATCAAGCTCGCGGGCATAACCGCCGCCGAGAATCAAGCCATCCCCGATGTTGGTGCTGCCGTCTGGCGCGAAGGCACGAATATCGGCTTCCAAAGAGCTCTCTGACGTGCCGAGGATCTGAAGTCGGTCACCACGGTCGAGATCAAATTTGTACCAATCGGTGTCACCGTCGCACATCGTCGCGTTGACAAAGACCGCGGCGCCACCCCGCTCAGGCAATGGCATCACCCGTGCTGTCGGCTGTGTCTCATTGGACTCGAAAGTATCTTGCGCACAGCGACAAACATGATCGAAAATGTCGCAGCTCTCACCGTAGACGCAACCTTCGCTGTCGGCACAATAGGGCGCACACTCGTTGGTCAAGCGGTCACACGAATTGTCTTGGGGGCAATCCGTGGGCGCTCTGCAGAAACCAATTCGCACACACTCACCACCGGTGACATCACATTTCGGCAAAGCAACGGTGGGGCAATCCGCATCGCAGACACACTCGACACAAACGCCGGAAGGCGAGCAGAATGTTCCTTCGCCGCAGTCGTCGCTTTGCGACGGTTCAAAGGGACACGCACTCACGACGGGGTCTGGTGGCACACACTCACGCATGAAACACAGCCCAGGTACTTCGGGGTCGTCCGTGGAGCACCGAAACTCGGCCATGCCACAACAATTGGCGTCGGTTAAACACATCGCCGCCGGCAAACACAACTCGGTGGTGATGTCACACTCGAGTCCAGGTGGGCACTCCCTGGGGTCGTTCTGACACGAGTAGTCAGGATCTGGGGGCAGCTTGCACGATTTTGTGAACGGGTTGCACACCTCACCAATGCGACAATCACCGCTCGATTCGCAAAAGCCGACGAAGGCATAGTTCTCTTGGCCCGGTGTCCCCACCCAATTGCCATGGGCATTGATCGAATCGGCGGGCACCAGAGCTCCGACTGCCACGCAGTTGTTCTCCAAACACGTCTCGTGACAAGAACACTGTGCCTGGTCCAAACAACCCACGCAGCGGTCCCCGGAAGCGAGGCAGTAGGGCCGATCGGGGTCGTTGCAATCGGCATCTTCCCGACACTCGAGGATCGTCTTGCGACTGCTCTGGCCACAGTTGATGGCGGCCACGGCCATGACGACAAACCACAAGCGCGATATCGACGAAGACAATGACAAACGCGAACATGGAAACATAGACCTTCGCAACATGAGGGTCTCGTCCTTCCTTATTGGGGCAGACGCCAACACAAGAATCGCCGCATCAACGTCACGCCAGAGCCCATTTTGCACCCAGGCTGGCGGGTATAACCGCACTGCACCAACCCCACAAGGTTGCTTTTGCAGTATCTGAATCGTCAAAAATGGTCGTTAATATCGCGAAGAATCGAAGAAATCTGTGATGTCGCGGGAACGAACCCCGGGGCGTCCACCCAGAGAATGGACGCACCCGGAATTTGTCGTCAATCAATCTATCGCTGTGACAATCCTCAGGGACACACTGCGGATGGTGCCAGCGATGCCCGCGGACGTATCCTGGAAACAGACCTCCCAAGCCCCCACGGCGCTCACACCATGATAGGTAGACAGCGCCGCAGCGGGCCGAACCGCACATCCATCGGTGCCTCCACAGACCGCACCACCAGATATTGCCTGAGTCAAAGTATCGGCAGCGGTATCGTCAAAGGTCACCGGGTAGCTCGAATTGAGATCGTTGCTGCCGCCCTGGTTGCTCGCCAACACGATCTGCGTGCTTGCCGGGTCCGTCATGGTGATCTCCACGTCGCCAATGTAGCCATGATCGGCGGCCACCGTAACAGCAACACGATGCACGGTGTCGCCGGTCCCTGTCGCGGGAACGTTGATCGTTACGCACGTAGGAACAGAGTTGTCGACAATGGGCAAACTGAGATCACTAAGCGCATAGTCAACAACAGAGTAACACAGGGGGTTCGCAGCCCCAGGGGTCGGGAGATTGCGCGCGAAGGCAAGGTGCGACCGACGCTCGCCGTCCTCAGCGCAACGTTGCAACGAATCGACCCCGGTCGTTCCAACGTTGGCCACGGGGTAGGCACCGCTGTTCATGACACTCCAAATGGCAACCGTGTCTGTATTAGCACCGGACTCGTAGACCACCGCGTCCAAAATGCAGTCCAAACCCACCTCGGTGAGAGTCGTTGTGGCTGTGGGAAAGTCCCCGATGGGACGTTGGTAGAGAACCACCCCATCCTCGCCATTCTGAATCGGACCTTCAAAGACTATTTGTGGTGCGGGCACCATGTCCGCGGGTGCCAGAAGCAAGAAACCATTGGCATTGGTTGTCACCGTGCCGCCAGCGCCCAAATCTGCGGCGTAATAAAATTGTTCGTTGTTGCCATCGAGCAAGGCCACGACATAACCATCGAGGGGAAGCACGGCCTGTACGCCCGTGCTGATCTCGATGAACTCCGCCGTATCGATGCTCTCTTGATCGGCATCCACCTCATTGATCACCAAGTGCACGACAGCAATCGGCAATGCCAGCCCCTCGCCACCGAGAGTGGTGATCATGCTCACCGGAACGTCAGTACCGATCGGAATAGAGTCCTCGATGAGATGGATGGTGATCTGGGTATCGTTGTCTACCGTGTAGTCGACGATCTCCACCCCGCCGATGGTGAAGCTCTCGATACCGACAAAATTGCTGCCCGTCAGCACCGCAGTTCCGCCATGGGTCACGACCACCGGCACCACACTGTCAATCACAGGTACCGGAATGGCGGAGGTGCTGGTTGTCATCACGTAGCTGGTGACATCCGCTTCGGCCACGACCTCGAGCAGGTAGGTGCCTGCCTCGACCACCACCTGCTCCAACGACTCATCCGCTGCTGCTGTTTCCAACGCCACGAGATTCACTGCGGCATTGCGTATGTAAAGATCGACCGTGGCACCTACCGACACCACCGCCAGATCCAAAACGACGTCCTCGGTAAACGTCGCCGTGTAGTACTCGTTGCTCCCCGTCAACAGACCGGCGTCGTTGACTTGGTCGGGGATGAGTTCGCCGGCTGCGTAGCTACCGATGTTGGCGGGTGCCTGCAGCGGGTCGAAAACAACGGTGAAGCCTTCATCGTAGTTGGCCCCCACATCGAGACGAATGATGTATGTGCCGGCCAAGAAACCAAAGCTCAATGTCTCGCTGTCGGTGTAGTAGGTGTCCTGCCAGTAGGTCATCACCTCGACGTCGATGCCGGACACATCGCCAACGGTGGCGGTCACCGTACCGGCCAGAACCGAGTCCTCGGTGAAGGTAATGGCGAAGTATTGGTCGTCGCCGTTTGCAACAACCCCGTTGAGCACGATGTCGTCCGGATCGCCACTGACAATCGTAATCTCGGGGACGTTCTCGGCCACATCCAGGGTCAATCGATAATCACCGGTGCTGCTGCTAAATTGACCGACTTCGAGGAAATAGTCGCCCGCGGGCAAGACTCGTTCGATGAGCGAGTAAGTACCGATGGTACCATCGTCGTCGTCATACTCGATGACCGAGCCGTCCACGCGGCGCAGATTCATGTTGGTGTCGACCAGGTCTGCCGGATCGGTGAGCTGGCTCGGCCAGATCTCAATAGCCACGGTCGCCGGCGTTATCAGGGTAAACGCAAACCAATCATCATCGCCAGCGGTCGGCAACACACCTTCAACAACCGTACGGCCCACCGGAAGAATGGAAAGGCCTTGGGCCTGCTCAACGGTGTTGTTGACCTCCACCTCGACGACGTGGCCACAACCCGATCCCGTTTCGTTCTCCTGACAGGCGAGCGCGCAGACGAAGTTCATGTCAACGGCGGAGCCTTCATCATTGCACACCTGGACATTGTCACCGTCGCACTCGACGGCGTTGGGGTAGCAGAACAGCTTCTCGATATCGAGAAACAGCTCGTAAGGACCTTGCTCGGGCGGTTCCACAGAGGTGGAGAAGCCAACACGAGCCCAGTATTCTCCGGGATGGAGGAACACGGGGCCAAGGAGCGAGTAGTTTCCCTCACCACCGTTGTCATCGCTGTCGATGAGCCGCAGATTGGGCGGCGGATTGGGATTGGACTCATACAGCCACATTTCCGTATCGAAGGCCTCGTGCCCTGACATGGACGTCTCGAGACGCACCGAAGCTGGGGTGTCGAGGGTGAAGGTGTACCAGTCGAACATACGCTCGTCTTCGCCTGTCTCGATGTCACCCGCGATGACGTTGCGACCTTCGGCGACGGACGCACCGGTGTCGAGGTCTTGGGCGTCCGCCGGTGTGTCATTCTTTTCGACCTCGGCGGTCGATGCACAACCCAGCGTAGTGGTTGCACACCCGAGAGCACACGCAACCACCGGCTCGTCATAACCGTCACCCGTGGCGTTGCAAGGGGCCACAGCACCGTCGGCACAACCCATCGAGCCGGGGGCACATAGGGAAAACACTTCGGTGATCTCGACGGACAAGGAGTAAGGATTCGGACCGCCGAAGCTCCACTTGTCCACGAGCACATAATAGGTACCGGGAGTCAGAATCCGATCGATGGCGGAAAATCCGTCCGCACCACCGTCATCGTCACCGTCGAGATAGGTCAGTTGGGAATCGAACAAGTCCAACGTTGTGTCCATGCTGTTGGGTCCGAGTTGGTGGGTCTCGAGATGAATCACCGCCGGCGCATCTACCTCAAAGACCCAAACATCCCAGGTTGCCCCATCCACTCTGTCGAGGGTCCCCCAACCCCAGGTAGGATCGAACACATCGTCGGTGGCTTCGGAGTCAAGGACACCGAGGGTTGTGGCCTCCTCAGGGAAGTTGTTGGGCTCCACCTCGCGGATCCAGCCGGCGTAGGCGCTGGCATCAATGGCGAAGGTCAGATCTGCGAGGGTGCTGGTTGCGTCAACAACCTCAGCCGCCTCGAGACGCAGAAACACCGTATCTCCTTCGAGGCCAAATCGCTCAATGGTTTCCTCACCACCCGGACCGTCATTGTCGGCGTCACCGATATCGAAAAATGACGGAGAGAAGTCGGGGGCACCTGAGGAATCGGCGGCAAGAACCGCAGACCCAAACCACTGCATGGCGATGTCGAGATTGGACTCGGGGGCGACAGTGGCCGTCAAATCTCCAAGGGCTCCGACCTGAACCACGAAGAAGGCTTGGTCACCTGCAGCCAAGAAAGTGTCGATATCAAGCTCTTGGACGCTCGAGGTTGTTTCGTCAACCACGCCCAGGCTGACAAGGTCAAAGGACTCAAGTGAGAGATCGTAGGTGAAATAACCGATGTCCCAGAAGTCGTTGAGGTCAACGATTTCCACGTAATAGGCACCCGGCTCGAGCGCTACCATGAGCAGATCGTTCTCGGTTTCTGCGACAATTGCACCGGTGTTGTCGAGAAGACGAATCATCGGATCGAGGTCACTGTCGAGATTGTCGACTGTGGTTTTCAAGACAACATTCTTGTTGGCGACGAAGCGATAGAAAGCGCTCCCCCCCGGGTCGAGAGTCTCACCGGTGACCTCGACGGGGGCCGTCACGGGGTCGACCGCAGAAGAAGTGTGGCTGGAAACCCGCAGAGAGAAACCTGTGTCGTCGGCAAACGCGAACAGGTAATCGGCGGTAAGCAACAGCTCGCCTGAGCTCGGCACCACGTGCCTTCCCGAAACGAACTCACCGAGCACCTCGGTATAATCAATGGCAGATGGCCAATACAAACCTGCCACAACACTGTTTTCGGTGCTGAGGTCGACGCGAACGATGGCCCCGGGGGTGAGGCTGAGCCGCCATTGCGGAATATTGCGAAGATCACCATCGGCGCTCAGGGCACCGGTGCCATCGACAATAGGTGCAACATTGGCGATCGGCGTGACCGCGAGCAGATAGGTGTATTCGCCACCACCTTGCCAATCCGCCACACGCTCGCCTGGAAGAATGCCGAACTCTTGGTAACGACCAACGGTGTTATCCTTGTCGCTCACTTCCAACAGGTAGGCACCGCTGTAAGGAAGAACGACCTGACGAATGGCGTTGCGGGAACCAACGGGGAGCGCAAAACGCATCAAAACAATGATGCCTTCGTCATCGAAGTACATCAGGTTTGCCGCAACCGAGGCGGCACCCACAGCGGTCGCTTCGATCTGCAGACGCTGACCCGCGGTGCCCACAAAACCCCATGCGTCAAAGTCGCCGTCGGCTTCAGTGTCACCATTGATGTCTGCTGGCGGGCTGATTAAGCCGCCGAGGAGAATGGTCTCATCGTTGTTGGCGGGCAGCTCGAAGGCCGTGGGCATGCCGGTCGACAGCAGTGGATCGTTGGGCTCGGCTGCCTCGAGAAGGTCGGCGTCAACCATGGGATCGATGGGAACACACTCGTCACCAATCTGAATGGTGCCAGCACCGCAGGATCGATCCTGGCGACACGCACCGTTGACCCACACCTCGCCATCGGGGCAGAGATCTTCCACCGCCACGCACTCGCCATCGACATTGGCAAAACCAGTGCCACAGCCCTTGGTGACGCAGCGGCCGTTTTCGTAAACTTGTCCCGTTGGGCACAGGGAGTCTTTGGGAACACACTTGCCACCCTTGTCCACCGTTCCGGCACCGCATTCTTGGCCGCCGCAGCCCTGCAACGTCCCCGCTAGGCCAACGACAGCGCACAACGCAATCGAGAGTTTGTTAACCACAGTATCCTCCATATCGATTTCAGTTGGGTCGTCACGGTTCACGACCAGTTCATTGAGAAATGAGCCCCCACTTCCGAAGCGCCCCGTGTAACGCGATGCTCTAACAAACTCAAGGACATTCGGGGTTGGGAGAGTTGGGATCGCGTCCGGGAATGCACCATTGACAATCCCCCGAGATGCGGCTTCACCTCTTCGTCGATGCACACCGATCTCAAACGCAAGCTTGACTGGATCGATGCTGCCGCGATTTTCGTCGGCATCATTCTAGGCTCGGGCATCTTCGTCGCTCCAGCGGCGGTCGCCGCCGCCACGGACAGCAATTGGATCGCCGCGGGCATGTGGATTCTCGGTGCCATCGTCGCTGCCTCCGGTGCCCTTTGCTACGCCGAGTGCGGCGCACGCCTGCCTAAGACCGGGGGCTTTTACGTCTACTACCGAGAGGTCTGGGGCGAAGGCGTTGCCTTCGTGGGCGGCTGGACGGCTCTTCTGATTACCTACCCCGCCTCCCTTGCGGCGATTGCTCTCATCCTCGCCAACTACCTGCAAGATGTCGTGCCCTGGGGCGCATCTCCCAAACTTTATGCCGCCGTGGCTGTTGTCCTAGCTGGTGCTATCAACATTCTCGGTGTGCGGACCGGTGCCAACACCCAACGCGCACTGACCGCCTTTAAGGTCCTCGCTCTTTTGCTTCTATGCGTGGCGGCCCTCACTGCGACTCCCATCACCCCCGAGGCCGCTGTTACCGAGTTGCCTCTCGCAATCGACAATCCAACTGCCACCCTGTCAGCCGGCCCCCTCACCGCCGCTCCCCTTTTCCCAGGAAGCATCGCCGTCATGCTGTCGGCCATGGTCATTCTGCTTTGGACCTACGATGGTTGGTCCGACGTCACTCTCATCGGTGGCGAGTTACGCGACCCCGGCCGCGACTTCGGTCGCACCGTCGTTTTCGGCATCTCGGTCCTCGCTTGCCTCTATGTGTTGGTGCAGCTCGCAATCAACACAGCCCTTACGCCCGCGGTCGCTGGAAGATCACAACAAGTCGTTGCCGATGCCGTGGCCGTAGGACTCGGCACCACCGCCGGCCGCCTCGTGGCCGTACTCGTGGTCATCAGCACCTTTGGGGCGATCAACGGCGTGGTTCTCACCGCTTCCCGCCTCGGCTACGCCATGGCCAAAGACGGTGCCTTCCTGCGCGTGTTCGCTGCCATCCACCCAAAGTTTGGCACGCCGGCTCGCTCAACGGTGGCCTTGGTCATCGCTACTGTCGTGTATGTCATCGCCGCCGACTTCGGCAACTTGATGGCGTTCTTCTCCTTCAACGTCTGGCTGTTCTATTCCGCCACCGCGGTGGGCCTGCTCATCCTACGACATCGCAAGGTGGGTGAGCCGCCGTCGTGGCGCCTCCCCGGCGGCATCGCCGCACCCATCGTGGTCATCGTCACCGCAGTCGCCATGACCTCAAGCCTGATGATCCAAGACCCTAAGCGATCCCTTGTCGGCCTCGCCATGCTCGCCGGTGGCATCCCCGTCTACTTGGTATGGCGAGCACTTTTTAAAGTCGCACCGCCAATGGCGTAGCTCCAGAATGTGCCCTACATTGCAACTCGTTCTGAAGAGTCCTTAGGGATCAGCGGAGATTGGCATGGTGGCGAAGAAGACCACAAAGAAGAAGACAAAGAAGAAGGCTGGTGCCCACTCATGGCCGAGAGGCAACGACTGGCGTCAATCCGGTTTGTGCTCAGAGGCACAGGCCGACGGCGTACCCTGCACCGAAGTCGGCCGCCACTGTGAGATCTGCGAGCGGGCAGACCCAGTCAGAAACTGATGCTTTGTCGCCGCTCGCTCTACGGCGGCAACTGGGCACGCTCGGTTCCGCCTCCAAAGACTCTCGTCTCAATTAATCAATTAAATAGATCACTTCCGCGGCTTTTGGGTCATGGCCACAATCTCGACAAAGCGGGCATGTAGGATACTCTTTTACCACCTATGACTTCGCTTTGGACGATACTGCTGGTCGCGGCCTCTGGGCCTGACGTCGTTGACCCAGTTGCCCATGCGGTGCGGGCTTTTGAGAGCGACAGGATTGTCTCGGCCATCGGCTTGGCACGTAAGGTCCAAGAGCGGGTCGACCCCCAAAGTGATGCCGCGGCAACGGCACGCTTGGTAGAGCTCTTTGGACTGCTGAAGACCGGACACGTCACAGAAAGTAGGAAAGCGCTCGACAAGGTCGCATCCTTGGGGCCACCCCTCGGGGCCTACGGCACTTTGCTCGGCGCCAGCGCCGCGAGCGTTGCCCATGAGTGTGAGCAGGCACAACAGCTCGCCCAAACACTCGGTGACAGCTCAATATTTCGCACCCCAGCATTGTCGCGCGTTGCATCTTGTTGGTTGGAACAAAAGGCGGCGAACTCTGCTCATGCGGCTGTCGATGCCATGGAGGCTCAAGCAGAGTCCGAAAGTCGACGCGCGGAGGCGGCGTTGATGCGGGCACGGGTGGTGGAGTCGGTCGATGGTGCACGACATGCCCGTGACGCCTACCGACGGGTGCTGGTCCGCTTTCCCCTCACCGAAGCGGGGCGGCGAGCAGCCACGTGGTTGGAACGGGCGAAACGCAAAGGCATACGAGTCTCGGCCCTCTCCCCTGCGGAACTCCTGCCACGGGCAGATGACGAGCGCGATTCGTTTCGCCCCCATGTGGCACGAAAGACCTATGACGCTGTCATTGCCGCGAGTCGGGGACGACGACGCGCCGAGCTTCGTCACGCCGCTGAGCTCGGATTGGCACAGCTCGACATGGTGGATCGCCGCTACGACGCAGCGCTCCGGCGTATCGACGAAGTGCTCGGTCAGAGCGGCGAAGCTGAACTCCTTTCCCACGCCACCTATTTGCGCGGTGATGTCCTCTCTCGGCGCGGTCGCACCACGGATTCCCTGGCTGCCTATGAGCTGGCGATGGCGTCGTACCCCTTGACCGCCTACGCCCCCGAGGCGGCTCTGGCCGCCGCCCAACTTGCCTATCACGCAAGCGACTTCGACAGTGCTCGGGCCTATGCCCAATGGATGCTCGTCGTGGACCCCAAGACCGATGCGGTGGAGATCGTCAGTGGTGACGGCGCCATTCACCAGGGCCGAGCGGAGACTGAGCTCGGCAATCACGCATTGTGGCTGATGGCGTGGAGCGCCCGTCGCCTCAGTGAACCCAACGAAGTCGTGGACAGCTTCCTCGCCGACATCGATAGCGACAGCGACCTTTGGCCCGCGGCCTTGTATTGGCGGGCGCGACTGGCAAACGACGACGAGCGCCCCTTTGACACGGGAGTCTTCGCAGAGGTCCTGATGGGCCAGGTCCCTGCTTCTTACTACGCCTTCGCGATCACGAGTCTCCTTTCCCCGTCATCCCCGTCATCCCCGTCAAACCCCAACGCAGCAGCCCGTGGCCGCCTGACGCCCGGCCCAAACTTAAAATCGACATCCGTCTCAACCCCCAAGCCAACGACTCCACCACAGGATTTGCTGGCAGCGGAGACCCTCTATCACCACGGCCTCATCAGCGAAGCGCAACGGATCGTCAGAATGGTCCCGGCGAATCATCTGTCTTCCCCTGATCGGGCCTTGGCGGCGTGGCTGTATCACCAAAATGGGGACATGTTTCGCTCTACCGTTATCTCGCGGCGCATCGTTCGCTTGCAGGATCCCGGTTTGATGCAGATTTCATTCCCGCGGCCGTTCAGAGAAATCGTCGACGAGATGGCGACAACCTACAACGTGCCCGCCCCTTTGCTCTACGCGGTGATGCGTCAGGAGAGCTCCTTCAACCCCAACGCCATCTCCCCACGCAAGGCCCGGGGCCTCATGCAAATGATTCCGACAACAGCCATTCGCATCGCTGACAACACGAAACAAAAGCGGTTCCGTGTGCAACAGCTCTTTGACCCAAAGGTCTCCATCCGACTCGGTGCCGCATACCTGAAGGGTTTGCTCGATCAATTCGACGGCAACCTAGTGTGCACCATTGCCAGTTATCATGCTGGTGAGCAGCGGGTCGCGCGCTGGTTACAAAACTTCCCTGAGCTCAACGAGGATGAGTTTGTCGAAGAAATCCCCTTCACCACCACCCGCGACTACATCAAGAAAGTATTGGCAGCCTACGGCGCCTATCGTTTCATCTACGAGTCCGACGACCCCGCAGCGTTGTGGCGAATTGCCGACAGGAGATCGGTCGTCTCCGAGCATTGAGGGTCGGTCTTGCACGAAGTTCTGGCGTTCGCCCCGCGCTCACTCTTCGATGCACACCCGAGCGACCTCGTGCCAGCAGTCGGCCAGGGCTCGCATGTCATAACCGCCTTCCATGACAAAGCCGACAGGTGTGTTTCCTGCGAGACCGAGGACAAACTCTGTGAGCCTTGCAAAGGCGGCGGTACTCACTCTCAACTGGCTAATGGAATCGAGCTCGTGCGCATCGAAGCCCGCGGAAACGAGAACCAACTGGGGCCGCACCTTCTGCCAAAAGTTGGGCAGGGAACCGGTGATGGCCGACACAAATCCTTCGTCGCCCGTCTCGGCAGGCAGGGGTACATTGAGATTGAAACCCGCGCCCTCGCCCTCGCCAATCTCCCCGGCACTGCCGGTTCCGGGAAAGAGTGGATGTTGGTGCACGGAGAAATAGCCGACTGTCGGATCGGCATAAAAGATCTCCTGAGTACCGTTGCCGTGGTGCACGTCCCAATCGACAATGAGAAGCCGATGCACATCGCAATGTCGTTGGGCGTATCTGGCTGCGATGGCGACATTGTTGAACACGCAGAAGCCCATAGACCTGCTCGCGGTGGCATGATGCCCCGGCGGCCGCACCAGGGCGAGGGCACGCCGGCATTTGCCCGCGATCAATTTCTCAACCATGGCATTGGTCGAACCGGCGGCAAGGGCAGCCACGTGATAGGTGGCGCGGTTCGCGTAGGTCTCGTAATCGAGTGAACCCTTGTGCTTGCGTGACGTCTTCTCGACGTAGTCGATACATAATGGCGTGTGCACGAGCTCCAACTCCTCCCGAGTGGCTACCCGTGCTTCGAGCTTCACCAAAGAATCGATGAGCCCATCGCGCTCCAGGCCGGACAATGCAGCTCGCAGCCGATCAGGGTGTTCTGGGTGCCCTCTGTCGCCCTCGTGCAGCAGAAAATCCTCATGGTAGACCAGACCTGTTGTGGCCACACTGCCTCCATCGCCATGCCGGTCGTCGAGCCCCATTTCTCTGGCCCAACACCTCATGCAGAGACTTCATCCCCCGCTCGAGCTGTCGACTTGCCACGGTGGGGTCGACAACACAACAGTGTTTGTGCTTGCACCGCAGGAGAATCACAAAGAGTGCCGGCAGTGGAACTATCTACTCGGTATTGTTCGAACACAGGGAGAACGGCTCGATCTCGCATATGCGCGCCGTTGGGCGAAGGCCTTGAATATCGAAAACCTGCTCAAAAGGCTTCTAGAGTCAAATTGACTCTTCTCAACGGAAGACTCGAAAGTGCTCGTGGCCCATCACTTGATGGTGATCTTGCCATCCTTGATCTCGATGTTCTCGCCGCCCTTGAGTGTAACGTCTCCGCTCCCCGTCGTGACCACACATGGACTCGAGCCCTGAATCGTCGTGCTGGAGGTGCGGCTGCCACCAAACTGGACGGTGTAGCTCGAACCCGAACAAACCGCCTTCCACTCGTAGTCTTTCGAGTCTCTGTTGTAGTATTGTACGGTAACGGCGGCAGAGGCGACGGAACTAACAAACATGACGGCCATGATGATTCCAATAAACTTCTTCATTTGTAGACTCCTTGTGGGGTGATAATTGGCGAGAGTAGTCCTGTTGAGACGAAGTAGGAAGGACATCTGTCTCACTTAAGGTGGATTGCCCACGGACGGCCAAGCTTCAAGGTCAGCCAACGGGCCATTTGGGGAGGAAATTGGCTCGATCGAAGAGGCCCCAACACCAGAGGCTTGAGGCTCAAATGAGACCCTCCTCTTTGGCACCCCTCTCGGCAATTTCGACATGTCGTTCGAGCTCATCAATTTCTTCGAAGGTTAAGAAGAAATCTGCGATGTAGTAATCGGCCTCATCCTTGCGCCCAGACTCACTGAGAGCGTTGACCACCCGTTCGAGTCGACGCCACAGGTACAGATATTTCGAGTCCGTGTGCGCCATTAACTGCTCAACCCGCGCTCGACCTGGGCGCGAATGGCGCGCAGGGTGCCCTGGGGAAGGTCCTTGGCATGTACGGGGACCGTGACCTTGTGCCCTGAGGGGCCAACCCATTGCGAGTGACTGCCGGCATTGCTCTTTTTCAGATTGAAGCCATTCTTCAACAGCCAGCTGTTTACTGCGGTCGGACGTGTCGGATGGGTAGGAAAGCTTTCGAGAACATCGCCGACGGTTGTCGTCAGCTGGGATGGGTGATTGTGGAGCTCGGTTCCTCTTTTGACCGCCCCCTTGTAGATCTTGTCAACCGGCACAACCGGCACCGGTGCCAACCAAGCTTCCTTGATGGCTTCGTAGCCGTAGGTGTGAAGTATGCCGCGCATGCGCTTGGCGGCCGGACCGTTCTGTTGGGTTTGACGTTGCAACTCTCCCTCCTCGGGAAGAGTCGTTTGCCTTGTAACCTCGAGAAAATCTACGAGGGCGCTGTGCAGCAGGACGTCAATCATTGGTAGTCTCACTCAACACTCAACACTCAACACTCAACACTCAACACCCAACATTCGATTACTGCTCGCCATTATCGTTCAATCAGTGGCCACTTGGCAAGCTGGCCTGGCCGGCCTGGCCTGGCCGGCCGGCAGGCCGGCCGGCAGGGCCGGCGGCTGTCGTGATCGCACCGAGACTATTGAAACGGGCCCAATGGCCGTGGCGCACAGACGCACAGGTACTCGTCGAGATGAGTCTGGATGCTGGTGAGCAGTACTGCGCCACTGTCTATTCAGCGCTCCCTCGTGGGAATATTCCACTTGAAGGCGGCTATCCATATGGGACGTTTCGACTCGAATGTTGCGGGAGATGACATGCTTTTTCGAAGCGCCGATCGACCGCTGTAAGTGCCAGATACATTGCCAGCTTGGCATCCTGGGTTTCTGCGGTCAACCTAGTCCTGGCACCTAGTCCTGGCACCTAGTCCTGGCAAGCAATCTCCCGTATTGGTCACGTGCAGTCTCGTGATGGGCACCGCGAAGGTTCGAAGGAAAAGGAGAAGCATGGAGAAAGCATGGAGCGAGACTGCCAAGAGTCGCAGGCAGCCCTACAATCGGGCGAAGTTTGGTTGACCCCGAGTCGGATAACCGTTTGGATCGGCACTCGTCACATTTCATGTCTGGGGGCGCTCGTGGCAGCATCCTATCTCGACCGCACTTCAATTGACGAAGCTCGCCAATGGCAAGGCCGGTACGCCCTCACAGATACCGTTGAGACACACCATCTTGGTTTCGTTTCGCCAACCCCTCTGTCAAGGCCAGCCGGTCGGCTGGTCGGCTGGCGCTCATGGCGTGAAGCTCTTCACTCTTCAACGCCCACAAGGAAGAATGAATATGCGTAAAGGACCTGAATTCGTTCGCTTCATCAAACCCATAGTTGACATCCTGAAATCGACGAACGGAACTGGCAAGGCAGGCGAAATCGTCACTCAGGTAATCGACCAATTGGAAATCACGGCCGAAGAACTCAGCGTCACCAACAAGAACGGCGGTTCCCGCATAAAGAACCAGATTCATTGGGCGCGTCAGTACCTCGTAGCCTACGGTGCCATTGATAACTCCGTCCGTGGAATCTGGACTCTTACCCCACAAGGCCAAGAATTGTCGGTGGATAGCGACGACGTCGCGCTCGAAATCTTCAACTCCGTACAGAACAAACGTCGCGAATCCGCGGTGGAGGAAATCGACGACGTGAATGCCCCCGAAGATAAAAATTCGACACACCACATGGATCCCTCTACATATCTGCTGACATGGAACCCTCAATCAGTTACCAACCTTATCCTCTACGGCCCGCCTGGAACCGGCAAGACCTACCGCACCATGGCCGAGGCTGTACGGCTGTGTGACGGTGAGGCACCTTCAAATAGGGCCGAACTCACAACCCGTTATCGTGCCCTCCAAAAAGATAACCGCATCGCCTTTGTCACCTTCCACCAGTCGTTTGGCTACGAGGAGTTTGTAGAAGGAATTCGGCCGGTTCTTGGTTCCACAGAGAGCGACGCGCCAAAGGACACAACTGTTCAATTCGAATGTCCGGACGGCGTTTTCAAACGCATGTGCTCCTTGGCTCG
>Ga0156400_1024_pt1 | contig 20059 bp, 17 predicted proteins | sample RifOxyA3_FD_108044 | JGI IMG/M metagenome (GOLD analysis project Ga0156400, IMG submission 108044) | Deltaproteobacteria bacterium RIFOXYA12_FULL_58_15
TGAATCTACCCGCGCTTTGGCTCTCGATTTTGACTCACAGCGGAATATCCACTGAAACTGTCGCATAGCTGGCGGTCAAGGTTCCCTTCAGCTCGGGGGAAAAGACGAATGAACCGGTCAATTTCAATCCGTCCGCTTCAGCCTGGAGATCCTGGACTCGTGCCTGATCGGACGTCGCGTACAGTTTTCCTTTTGCGCTCGCCGGCGCACTGTCGCTCACGAGAAGGTCTGTGATCGTGTGCGGAAGACCTCCGGGGATGAGGGCGATGATGAACTTGCTCCTCGATACGTTCGCAAAGAATTCGAGCTCGGCCGTCTGGGCACGCGGATCGAGGTGGCTCGTGCCCTGTGCGGCCACTGTGATTTTCGTATCTCCGAATTCTCTTGTCTCGTGTCTTTCGTCTCGGAGTTGGACGTTGTTGATTGTCAGGCTGCCTTCTGAGAAGAGAAGACGCCCCGAATTGTTACGGTCGCCCTCGAGGCTCAGTTTGAGGCGCATGCTACCCAACACGCGTTGCTTCAGAAGCTCAATCACGGCCTCGCCCGCCTGGGCGTCCAGCGAAAGAGTCTTCACATGTCCCGCGTCGAGGTGGATTTCGCTGAAAACGTTGGCGAGACCGTCGATATATGGGAATTTGGGGGGCGCGATGGGATCCGTATTCAATACCAACGCCCGTATGGCTTCCAGTTCGAGGGCTTCGAGGCGGATCGACGCGTTTGCCGTGATGGCTGACCACAAAGTTTTCGCGTCGAGGTCCGCGAACTGCACCTGCTTCAGCGCTCCGGCCAGCATGAGGTCGAGATTCTGGACGAGCTTGGCTTCATTTCGAACAATGCTTGCCTCGTGCATCTGAAAATCCTGCAGCGCCATGCCCATGTTCTGGGTCGGCCAAAACCACCATCGGCCTTGGAGCGAGCCTTTCCCCTCCAGGCGGTAGTCCTCTATCCACACTTCCCGAATGTCGGCCAGGCTCATGTTCTCCAAGCTGACGCGCAACAGGTCTTTCGGCAGAGGCGGTTTTCCGGGGGCCATGGCCGTCTCCGATTGTGCGGAACACTCTCCTTCTCCAATGCCCGGAGGATCGGCCTGTCGGGTGATCGGAGGAAGACCGGGAGACTGCTTGCAGAGCTCGGGTAGCAACCGCGTTTCGCGAATGCGCAGCGACACCCCGTGTACATCGGTCTTGGTCGTGTGGAGAACCTTGCTCAACAGGCTGATCATGGACACGCTCGCGTCGAACTCGTCCAATCTCAGATCCATCTCAACCTTGGAGTCGTGCACCAGGATCTGGAGATCGCGACCTCTCACCCTTCCCGGCCACCAGGTGCAGGCCGAGCCGACTCGGATTTCGGCCACATCGATCGAGACCAGCGGCCCGTTGCCTATGTTCAGATAGGCGTTGACGATGAGGACATAGCCCAGCCAATGGGCCACGGTGCTCAGCGCGAGAAGAAGGAGTGCTCTGAAGATGGTCCTCCTGGAGCTCGCGTGGGAAGAAGAGGCTTTGAGGGGTCGGAGCATGTGCGCTCAAACTCAGCAACACTCGGTTCGTCAAGCCAGACCGAGGATCACGTCAGCCGAGTATTCGGACAAGACGAGGTTGGCGGGGGGTTCGCAAGCAATGAGCCCAACGAGAGAGACCAAGGTGAGTCCGGTCAAAATGGGTAGTCTCATGTTCGCTCCGATGCTGTGTTATGTTCACTTGTTTTGTGACGTGAGCCTGTTTACGGCAAGGACCATCGGGTGACGATGAGGAAATCCCAACTTGGTTCGTCGAGATAGCCGACGGGTGATTCGAGACGACCTGTGGTAGTCGTCCCCGCGTCCCCGCTGCTCCGGTTGCCGCAACTACAACCTCCACCGGAGGAATCGCCGCCACTGCTTGATTCATCGGTGCAGGTCACCCCGTCACCGGAGTAACCTGCGTTGCAATCGCAAGTGAAGCTGCCAGCAGTGTTGGTGCAGGTCGCATGGGCTTCGCAGTTGTTGGCGCTGCCTTCTCCGATGCACTCATCATCGTCGGTACAGCTCAGACGATCACCGGAGTAGCCTGCGTTGCAATCGCAGGTGAAGCTGCCCGCCGTGTTGGTGCAGGTTGCATTCGTGTCGCAGTTGTTGCCGCTGCCTTCTCCGATGCACTCGTTGTCGTCAGTGCATGTGAATCCAACGCCCGAGTAACCGACGTTACACACACAGGTGAAACTGCCACTTGTATTGGTGCAGGCGGCATCGGCGTGGCAGTTGTCAGTTTCTTCGGCACACTCGTCGATGTCAGTGCAGGTTGGTGCCGCGGCTACGTTGTTCGTGCAAAACCAAGACGTCGCATCACCACAATCACCGTTGTTTGTTCTACATTCGTTGATGTCTGCACACTGGGTGCCGTCGCCATTGGTGTCTGAGTAACCGCTGGGGCAGCTTCCACAGGTGAATGAACCCGGAGTGTTGGTGCAGGCTACTAATGCATCGCAGGTGTCTATTCCCTCGGCGCACTCATCGACATCAACGTCGCAGTTTGATCCACCATACCCGGTATCGGTGCAATCGCATGCAAATCCAGGATCAAGATCCGTGCACACTCCGCCATTGTTGCAGGGGCTGGGCGAGCAAGGGCCTCCTAGATTCTCATACCAGGCTATCTTGTCGTCATAGACCGATGCGGAGAGCACATCCATATCTCCATCGCCGTCGAGATCGGCCGCATACACTGAGTGCGCACCGTCAGCATTTGTGCCGATGGTCTGTTGCGCAGCGAAGAGACCGGGGCTGCCGTCAACGGTCAGATTCTCATACCAGACGACTTTGCCCTCAAACCCCAACGTCGAAATCACATCCAAGTCATTGTCACCATCGAGGTCGGCTGCATACACCGAGGTTGCACCGTCAGCATTTGTGGCGATGGTCTGTTGCGCCGCGAATTCCCCCGGACTCCCGTCAACGGATAAATTCTCATACCAGGCGACCTTGTCATCTTGCCATGACGCAGAAAGCACATCCATGTCGCCGTCCCCATCGAGGTCCGCCGCATACACCGACTCTGGACGTCGTCGGTCGGTTGGCATTGAGCTCATCTTTCTCGAGATGAGTCATCTTGACCAAATTTCCCGTTTACGATCCATGAACGTACTGTGACACCGATCCAACAAGCGCTACTTTTTGCATCTATCCGGTCAGGAGCCCGTCTACGAGAAATGTCCGTGCTGCCGTGCTGCTGGCCTCAGTCGTCGCATGATATGATACTGACAACGCTCATGACGACGCTCGAACCAGCCCCGTATCAGCAATTGGTCTCACTCGAGCTTGTTCGAGACCTTCAGCCCTTCGTTGAAATCTACTACGGCTTCCAACCTCACCACGTAGACATCAGTGAGTGCATCTTCGATGACAATAGACAAATACAAGGTGCACCCATCCGGGGCGATAAACGGGTCCTGTTGAGTCACAGATTCCATTTCTCGAATGGTCACGACCTCCGGTTTTCCAAAAAGATCCTCCGTACTTCCCCTTGTGGCGTACCAAACCTGGGATCCAGGACGCTGTTCGGCGCCGTTAAACACCATGACCCTTTCATCATTCGTAGTCGAAACGTTCCCGGCTGATTCAAAATCAATGCCGGGGATCGGCTCGACCGATGTAAAAGGCCCGTGGGGTGTTTCCCGCACTGCCCAGTAGAGTTGGTTGCTACGATTGAAGTAAAGCGTCAAGTTGTCGGAAGCGATGAACGGATCATACTCCGGTTCCGTCGTGTTCACATTCTCCACCGGTTGAAATACGGAGGACTCCAAGTCATAGGATCGCTCGAGGTGGGCAACCCACAAATCCGCATCCCCCGGCCCACCAGGTCGATTCGAGCTCGTATACGCGGTCATACCATCTGAGCTGAAAACGACGCCCCATTCATCGTACTGCGTGTTGATACCTGGAGCCAAAGTCACGTTGCCAAACGGTTCATTTAGGTCAGATCGCGTGGCCACGTAGACGTCATTGGCCCCCGGTCCACCGGCACGGTTTGACGCAAACCAGAGGGTCAAACCATCGGACAACACGAACGTTTTCCATTCTCTCGACGGGGTGTTCACCGCTGTCAATGGCTCGGGTGCCGAAAGGGTGGGATTGCTCCAAAATGGCGTGCATCGACTTTGTTGCTCCTCGCCGTCAGGGTACCACTCGAAGCCACCTCGCGAACAACCCGCGACAGCGAGCCAAGCCACCCAAGCCACCTTGGAGGAACTCGCGAGATTCTCTTTGAAGGTTTGATTCACCGTTCTCCGTGTAGCTCATCAAGACTATTTCACCCTCCATCCCCGCGCTCAAGCCTCGGTACCGAGCTTGGCAAGCAGCGTCACGACCAGCTTGGGGCTCGTAGGTGACATGAACACCACCGGTTAACAGCCTACTAACGGGTCCAATCGTGCGTCGTAGCTTGCGGAGATGAAGGATTGGCCGGTTAGTTTCCACAAAGTCAGCTCCTGTATTTTGCGGCTGACACTAAGTGTCGGGTGCAAATTACTCCCACGGGTCCCTCGGCGTTCAGCGGCGCAAGTGCAGCAGCGCGCCATTGCCGCCGGTAATGAAAACGTCGTCCTCGATGCAGTCGATACCAGTCAGCTGGGGGTCTCCGGGGGGCAGCGTCGTGGTCATGGTGGCACCGTTCCAGTGGTGAATGCCGCCGAATTGGCCGACCGCCCAGACATCATCCGATCCCGTGCCGCAGACCCCCCACAGGGCCTCCCCGGTGCCGGCGTCGACTTCGGTCCACGACCCCGCCGCGAAGTGCAACAGGCGCCCATTTTCTCCCGACGCCCAGATATCGTCGGCGGCGCTGCCCCAGACTCCGATGAAGCGTCCGGAGACGGGCACTTCGACCGCACTCCACTCGGCGCCGTTCCAGTGGTGAATGCCGCTGAAGCGGCCGACCGCCCAGATGTCGGTCGCGTCGCCGATCCACAAGGCACTGAGGCCGCCCCTGGGACGATACGGGTCCAGGGACCATTCGACGCCGTTCCAGTGGAGGATCGCTGCTTCGGTCTCTCCCTCGCCGACCGCCCAGATATCGTCCGGCCCGGTACCCGCAATGTCGAGGACGAAGATGTCCTCGTCGAAACTGTGCTCGGTCCAGGTTTGCCCCTCCAGTTGGTAGATCACGGCGCGCCCGCCCGCCCAGATCGGATCTGGGCCGAGGCCCCACACGCTTCTCAACCACGCCGCCTCTCCCACTGCCTGATACTGTCCTGATTGGCGCCGGTAGAGCCCCAGGTCGGTGGCCATCCAGACATCGTCAGCGCTCTGGCCCCACATGTCGTTGACGGACGCCGCACCGGGGAGGCCGCCGAGGTCGCGAGAGAGATCGGCGCCATCCCAGTGGTACATGCGACCGCCCGCGCCCGACATCCAGAGGTTGTTCGCCACCCCGCTGGCCGAGTAGAGATGATCGCCCGGGATTAAGTCAAAGGTGGTCCACGCGACGCCATCCCAATGGGTGACGGCGCGGCCGTTGCCCACCGCCCAGAGGTCACTCGCCGAGCTGCCCCAGATGTCGTTGAGGCCAGCGGGGCAGCCGGTATCCACCCAGGAGAAGGCTCCGCCGCTCGAGTGAAGCACCATGGCGGCACCACGCTCGCTGGTGTAGTCCCCGACCGCGTAGACATCCCCGCTCGGGGAGGCCCACACCGCGGCCAGGTTGAGCGACGTCTCGGCGACGGGCACAGCCGCCCAGGAGCCGTCGAAATGGAGGATATCGCCGTAGCCGACCGCCCACACATCATCCGCAGCAACGGCGAAGACATCGGACAGCGACTGGGACAGCGTGGTCGTCCCCCAGTTGCTCCCGTTCCAATGGAGCATGGTGGTGCCCGTCTCGCCGACACCGACCGCCCACACGTCACCGGGGCCGGTTCCGGACACGGAGAGGAGCATCAACCCGGCGACCCCGATGTCCACAGCGGTCCATTCGTCTCCGTTCCAGCGCAGCGCCGTGCTGTCCCAGCCGACCGCCCACGCCGAGTCCGCCGAGTGGGCCCACACCGAGGTCAGGCGGGCGCGCACGCCGCTCGGCACTTGTAGCCACCGACCGCCGTCGTAATGGAGGATGAGGCCGGCGTTGCCGACCGCCCAGATATCATCCGCCGCGGTAGCTGACAGCCCGAAGATCGTGTCGCCCTGCGGCAGCGGGTTCTCCCAGCACCAGCCGTCGTCGCTGCAGACGGCGGAGCCACACACACCCGCGATCCCGACCCCGCCGCAGGTCTCGGGATTGGTGCAACCACCACAATTGGCGGACCGGCTCTCCCCGCAGGTGTCCAGTTCGGTCACGACTCCGCAGTTCCTGCCCAACCGCGCGCAGAAGGTTACATCGTCCTCCGGCGTACACGTGCCCCCCGCGTCCCCGGCATCCTCGCCGTCACGGCAGCCGGTGACAATGAGTACCATGAAGAGCGTCATCCGTCGCGCCGTGATGTTGGTCATAGTCATTCCCCCCGCTGCAGTCTGGTCGAGGGACCATAGGTGGCATGAACACCATGGCTCCTTATGGGCCACATAGTTTTACTCTTATGTGGCCCATCTGCTGCCCTCAAGGCGATATCTTCAGTTTTCACAAAGCTCAACAAGCGTTGCCCGATCCACAGCTGAAATAGTGGCGTTTGTTGTTTGTAATCCTATGAGAAGACCTGCCCCGGGGTGCTTACTACAAAGGGGTCATCGCCGCTGAGCAAATCCCGGTAGGAATGCCGACCTTCGATGCGCGTGAAATTGGCTGAGCTACATCGACGCTGATAGCCAGAAAGAGCAATCAGATCGTCCGACATATAGTTTATGAAAATGGGTCTTTTCTATAACTATGTGCTTAAATGGGCCCTATGAGCGCTCAGAAAGCCAAAGAACCGAAGGCCAAGAAACGCAAACGCGCCATACGATTGCGACACCCCGAGCTTCTTGGCGCAGTATGCCTGTGACCACCCACGCGCTCGTCGCGCCTGCCTGAGTTGAAATCCACTCAACATGACATCACATCATCACATTATTTGTGATATTTGCCACCTTGTTTTTGAGGCTCCAGCAGCAATGCGTGGATTTGCACCTTTCCCGTATCCGAGTGGACAGACCTCGACCCGCATTTCGCGAACGTTACTGCGGTATCATTTCCGATGGCTGCGGCGACGTGGTCGACTGCGGGTTTTGCAACGGCACCGCGGTCTGCGGTGGGGCCGGCGTGGCCAACGTGTGTGGTTGCCTCCCCGAGTCCTGTGAGCAGCTGAGCGTGGAGTGTGGACCAACGACTGACAACTGCGGAAACGCACTGGACTGTGGGGATCCGTGCCCGGCACCGGAGTCCTGCGGCGGCGGCGGCGTGGTCAATGTCTGCGGTGTGCCGGGTACGGGCCCCTTCGACCTGAGCGGCGTCGTCGGTTGTGAGGGCGTCTTCAACCCGAGTCAGATCCTCGACTATCACCTGACCCTGCCCGCCGGCGATTGGAGCGCTGTCCTGGCAGATGACCCAGCCACCGATCCCGAGGTCGCGCGGCAGGCGCAGTTTCACTGTAACGACGAGCCGCCGATCCTCGTGTCCATTCATCGCAAGCGAGGAGGCGGCACTACCAAGGTCGGCCTCAAAATCGACATCAACGCCGTCGTCGCCAATCAGACCTACTACGGCTTGAAGAACCTGGTGCTCGACAACAGCGTGGGCTGCTGCGAGGCCTCGGACGGCGACGCCGGTGACATGCTCCGCGAGTATTTGGCTTGGCAGATGATGCGGCTGTCCGGTACCGTGTCGAGTCGCTTCGTCTTCGTGAACCTGTATGTCAACGGTGAGCTCCTCGGCGTCATAGGCAACGTGGAGGCCGTGGACAAGGTGTTCTTGGACGACCGCTTCGCCGACGATTCGGGATGGCTCTACAAGAAGAGCGGCGGGCCCGGGGACGGGCTCAAAACTCACGAGAGCGACGGCCTGGCCGGCGCCGACCCGTACGACGATTACTTCTGTTTCTGGTCTTCCTCTGGTGGCGGCCCTGACACCTGCGCCACACCGGCGGACGTTGCGGCCACCTTGTCCGAGCACCTCATGCTCGACCAGATGTTGCGGTTCGGTGCCGTCAACGCCATGGTCGCCAACAGCGACTCTCCGATCTTCAAGGACAACAACTACTACTATTACGATTGGCCCGGGACGCGGGCCTACCTGCCCTGGGACCTGGACACCTGTATGAAGGATCTCAACACCTCCGTCTTTGACGCGGGCAGCAGCAAGTTTGTCTCCGTGCTCTTCCCGACCTGGGAAGACGACTACGACCAGATCCTCACCGCGCTCCTCTCCGAACCATTGACGCTGGCTGCCATTCATCAGGAGCTCGACCGCGTCCTCGCTGTCACGGGAGCCGCAATCAGCGCCGATCCGTTCCTCTCCGCCTCCCCCGCGGACGAGATTGAGTCACTGAAGACCTACTGGGCCACCCGTCACGCGGCCGTGACAGCGCAGGTCCAAGGGCATTGAATTCGACAGCCCATCCAAGGGTTCGCAATAGCGCCGACTGTCTTCGCAATTGCGGTGGGAGCCTCTTTACCTTGAGCATTGCTGTGCCCACATTGCGCAGGTGAACTCTTTGGGAGGGAGTGAGACATGGATCTCAATGGAAAGCTGGTTGCGGTCACCGGGGCGACGGGATTCCTTGGGTCGCATATTGCCCTCACTCTTCTGTCTCGCAATATGCGGGCACGAGCGGTCGTGCGGTCGGTGAAGAAGGCTCAATGGCTCATAGAACGGGGCGTGGAGGTCGCTTGTGCCGACTTGCATGACGTCGACAGTCTTTGTCGTGGATTTGCTGGCTGTGAGGCGGTGGTTGCCAATGCGGCTTTTCTCGCGCGCAACGGTGGCAACCTTGACGAATTTGTCGCCGGCAACGTGGGGGGGACGGAGAATTTGATGATTGCTGCTCTGCGAGCAGGGGTACGCCGAGTGGTCTACATCTCCAGTGTTGCGGTCTACAAGACCAGCCTGTTTGCCGACATGGATGAGGAGACGCCACAACATCGAGAGCTGCGGCGGCCCTTGGATCTGAGCGGCTTGATCACCAATTGGCGATACGCGGTAACGAAGGCGCGGGGAGAACAAGTCGCATGGAGGATGGCTGAGGAGCACAACATCGATTTGACGGTCCTGCGTCCCGGTCCAATCTATGGCGAACGTGACCAGGCCCTTACTGCCCGATACCAAAGGGCGATGACTCGCAGTGTCCAACTGGTTCCCACCATCAAGGTACCGCACGTGCATGGTGCCGATGTGGCAGCTGCTGTGGCTGGTGCGCTCGCCAATGATGAAAGCGTAGGTCGCGCTTACAACGTCACTGGCGAGCCGGTGTCACCCTGGCGGGTGTTGCGTAAGTGGAAGCAATTGCGCTCCAGTCGCACATTGCTCTTACCTCTGTTTTTACCCGTGGGTGCCAAATACGACGACAGCGCAGCCAAGCGCGACCTTGGTTTCAAGCCTCGGTCCATCGAGCGCGGACTCGAGGGCTTGTTGCTGCCTGAGAACCCTGATGCCCCGCTGTGAGGCGATGGGGATGATGCAGGAGTCACCGGAATTGGATGCCGTGCTCCATGTGGGTGGTCACTTCACCGCCCCCGACCTTGACGATGATAGTGTCCTCGACGCCAACGGCGCCGTCGTCGAAAACGATCTTGGGCTCAAGTGCGATGACCATGTTTTCCTGCAACGGGTCGGTTTGCCGTTTGGCGATGAGAGGAAGCTCGTCGAGCTCGAGGCCGACCCCGTGGCCCAAGAATCGTACCTTGTTATTGCCGCGATTCATGAAGTTCTCTGCAAACCCCGCTCGTTCGGCGCGTTGCATTGCCCAGAGGTAGATCTCTTCCGGTATGACACCAGGGACCAGACGCCGGGTAGCTTCTTGGAGGATGTCGACACAAAATCGGTGAGCATCAACGAAACGAGCCTCCAACTGTCCGAGAGCGAAGCACCGCGTCATGTCACTGATGTAGCCATTGTAACCTGCCACGACGTCGACGATGGTCGGAAGATGTCTACCGATCAAATGGTCAGACGAGCCCATCGGGCCGTAGGGCTGACGACTCGAGTGTCCGAGTGGACCATCAAAGACGATGTCGATGCCCGCCGAGGAGCCGTAGGCGACGAGTCCAGGTGCTTCGCCGTTGAACGATCGAACGCGAACACCGACCTGGTCTCCCTCCCGGCGCATGGCGACATCCATCTGTGTGCGCAGCTCAGTCTCTGACAGGCCTTCTCGAATGTGCGCGCCAATGAACTCGAAACCTGCAACCAAAATTCGGCTCGCCTCGCGGGTCCACCCGAGCTCTGTTTCGCTCTTGACGGCACGTTGCTGCCGAACCGCAGGGGAAATGTCGACGAATGAGGCATGTGGCCAGGTCTCCAAACAGACGCTCTTGTACAGGGCGACTGGAAGGACGTCTTCCTCCAGGCCAACGCATTGCCAGTCGCAAAACCGCGATCTCAGAGCCTCCGGAAGTTTGCTCGCACCGCGGATTGGCGTCGGTTCAACAGGGGCATCGTCGCCGATGCGTTGGTGACCCCGCCAAACGTAAAGGCAACTCATCCCTTGCGTGGGGACTGCAAGGGCACCCTGCACCACGGCACCGGTGTAGTAGATGAGGTCGGCACGCTGCATGAGCAGAACGCCGTCGAGCCCTCTCGCCCCCGCCGCCTCCTGCAATTGCCGTAAACGACTGACCAACTCCTCTCGTTCAACGTTCAGGCGCATTCTCTGCTCCGGTGCTGCTTGCGATGTTGTTAAAGGTCGCATGGACAGGCGACGGGATCATTGCCCCAAAAGGGTTAGCGTCGCCAGAACAAATGCCCGACCTTTCCCCGAATCATGCCTTTGTATATAAAACGGGTGCGTTGCGATCGCAGCGCCTGGCACATTGGCCATAGAGAATTACTATATTCGCCGGGATTTTGCCCCTCGTCGACACTATGGAGAAACGGCGACACGATGACGACTGAGCTTGAAACGGTTCGCTACGACGACAAGATCGCCCGCATGTTTTTCGGTGCAACCATTGCATGGGCAGCTGTTGCGATGATCGTGGGCGTCACCATCGCCGCATTGTTGTTTCTGCCGAACCTCAATCTTGCACCTTACCTCACCTTTGGACGTCTGCGACCGTTGCATACCAACGCTGCGATTTTCGCTTTTTGTGGGAATCTCATCTTCGCTGGCACCTACCACTCGATCCAACGGCTGTTGAAGACTCGGTTGTACAGCGATGTCATCTCCCGGGTGCATTTCTGGGGATGGCAGCTGCTGATCGTGGCTGGGGCGTTCGCGCTCGTTTTTGGGCACACCCAAGGTAAGGAATACGCCGAGCTTCCTTGGATTCTCGACATCGTCATCGCTTTTTTGTGGGTGCTTTTTGCCGTCAATGTGTTTGGCACCATCGCCATCCGCCGCGAGCGTCACCTTTATGTGGCCATCTGGTTCTACATTGCCACCATTGTTGCTGTGGCAATTCTCCATATCGGCAACAGCATCGTCGTTCCCTATTCCTGGCTCGATAGTTATCCGGCCTACTCCGGCGTCAAGGATGCGCTCATGCAGTGGTGGTATGGGCACAACGCGGTGGCGTTTTTCCTCACCACTCCGTTTTTGGGCCTGATGTACTACTATCTGCCCAAGGCTGCTGACCGCCCGGTGTTCAGTTACAAGCTATCGATCTTGCACTTCTGGTCGTTGGTGTTTGTCTACATCTGGGCCGGGCCGCACCATTTGCATTACACCGCGCTCCCCGAGTGGGCATCAACCCTCGGCATGTTGTTCTCATTGATCCTTTGGATGCCAAGCTGGGGCGGCATGGTCAACGGCCTGTTTACCCTGCGCGGCGCTTGGGAGAAGGTCCGCGAAGAGCCGGTGCTGAAATTCTTTGTGGTCGGCGTGACCTATTACGGCATGTCTACTTTTGAGGGACCGATGTTGGCCATCAAATCGGTCAACGCCGTGTCCCACTACACCGACTGGACCATCGGTCACGTTCACGCCGGCACCCTTGGGTGGAACTCCTTTATGGCCTTCGCTATCCTCTATTGGGTGGTGCCGAGGCTTTGGCACACGCCGTTGTTCAGCAAGTCACTCGCCACGGTGCATTTCTGGATCGCCACCGTCGGTTTGATTCTCTATCAAGTATCGATGTGGGTCGCTGGTATCACCCAAGCGATGATGTGGCGTGCCTTTGAGCCCGATGGTCGTCTGACCTACCCCGACTTCATCGAGACTGTCGTCACCTTGGTGCCGATGTATTGGGTCCGCCTCCTCGGTGGGAGTCTGTTTCTGACGGGTATGTGCCTCGCCTTGTACAACTTGCACCGCACCATCGGTGCTGCGCCCAAGGGCTACGAGGCGGATGAAGAAGTGCAGGCGCCAGCTCTCGAGAGCAAGTCCGCGACAGTCCCTGGAGCTACCACTGCCCCAAACACCTATGATCATGCTCTCTACCGGGTGCAACAAGCGATCTCCCACGGTATCCACCGTGTTCTCGAACGTCACATCGTTGTCTTCACTGTACTTGTGGCCCTGGCCGTGGCGGTTGGCTCGCTGGTCGAGGCGGTGCCTATGTTCGTCGATGATTCCAACGTCAAGACCATCGCCAGCGTCAAACCCTACACGCCGCTCGAGGTCGTCGGTCGCGACATCTATTTGCGCGAGGGGTGCTACAACTGTCACTCGCAGATGGTGCGCCCCTTCCGCCATGAGACCGAGCGGTATGGCGAATACTCCAAGGCAGGGGAGTTTGTCTACGATCACCCATTCCAGTGGGGCTCAAAACGGACAGGCCCCGATTTGCACCGGGTGGGCGGCAAGTATCCGCATCTGTGGCACGTGCGCCATATGGATGATCCGCCATCGACGACCCCTGGATCGATCATGCCGGCGTTCCCGCATCTGCTCACCGACGACTACTCCGTCGACGATATCACCGCCAAGCTTGAGGCGTTTCGCACCCTTGGTGTGCCATATGGCGACAATGACGTTGCGGGGGCCGAGGCCTCGATGAAGACGCAGGCCGAGCAGATTGCCGTCGAGATTGCTCTGCAACGCGGTCCCAAGGACTTAGCCAGCAAAGAGGTCGCTGCCCTCATCGCCTACTTGCAACGCCTAGGCACCGACATTCAATGGCGTCCGGTTGAGCGTCCAGCCTCCCTGGCGACGGTGGCCCCAGCAAAGGAAGCGGCTCAAGCCGGTGATGAGGCATCGAAGAAAGAGGATGCGCCAACTGGGGCAGCCAATCCTGCGGGAGGTGAGTGATGTTGCGGGAGCTGACAGTGGCTACCAACGCGCAGATGTGGGCGATCCTATCACTTCTATTCTTCTTCTCGGTGTTCGCGGTTGTCCTTGCGCGAGTGTTAACGCGCAAGGCCTCACATTACGACACCTGTGCTCGACTTCCGCTCGACGACCTCCCTCCTGTTGTCCAAGGAAGCGAGGTCACCGATGGATGAGAATGAGAACAAGCTCCTCGAGCACGCGGCCGATGGCATTCAAGAGTATGACAATCCCTTGCCTGGTTGGTTGTTGGCCATTCTATACGCCAGCATAGTCTTCTCGGTGGTCTATGTGGGTTTCTATGCTCTTGCCTTCGCCCCCGACTCCTACGATGCCGAGCTAAGGCAAGAGGAGATCGCCGATCGCGCAGTTTTGCAGGCATACTTCAACGCCAATCCGTTGGTGCCGCCGAGTACCGAGAATCTCTTGGCCGAGGCTGTCGATGTCGATGTCCTGAGCAAGGGCGCCGGACGATTCGCCAAGACCTGCGCCTCGTGTCACGGCGAAGCAGCGCAGGGACTGATCGGCCCCAACCTCGTCGACAATCAGTGGCTCCATGGTGGCAAGGTGACACAGATCTTCAACACCGTGGTCAAGGGTGTTCCGGCCAAGGGCATGCCACCTTGGGGACGAGCGATTCCCCCGGAGGAGATCGCGGCAGTGGTTTCGTACATTCGTAGTTTGCAGGGCTCCCATCCCGACAACCCCAAACCAGGTGAAGGTGAGGTAGTCGAGCCAGAGCCTATGCCCCAAGGGCGATAGAGGTCGACGATTCTCTTGGTTGAGCCAACAACATCGTGCGAGGACGCGGAGCACAAAAAGCGCTCATCGGGGCCCTTCTCGGTCGCCCCAAAAGAAGAGCTCCTCTACAGCCTCGAGGTTGACGGCAGTCGCAAATGGATTGATCCGGTCCTGAGCCGGGGTCCTTTTTGGCGCATCCGCCTGGCTTTGGGTTGGGTTCTCATTGCTACGTTCGTGTTGGCGCCCCACCTCAACATAGGGGGAAAGCCAGGAATCTTTCTCGACCTCGGCAACCGCCAGTTCACCTTCTTTGGCGCTACCTTTCATCCTACGGACAGCTTGCTACTCCTTGCTTTCGGTGTCCTCGTGATTCTCACCGTCTTTGCTGTGACCTCGGTATGGGGTCGCCTGTGGTGTGGTTACGCCTGCCCGCACCCCGTTTATCTTGAGTTTGTGTTTCGGCCCATAGAGCGCTGGCTAGAGGGGAGTCCCAGTCAACGTCGCCGACGTGACGGTGGCCCGTGGACACTCGGCAGGTTGGGACGCAAGAGCATCAAGTGGCTCTTCTATGCGGCGATCTCCACAATTTTGGCTTGCACGTTCGTTGCCTATTTTGTCGGCTGGCCGACCCTTTGCTCCACTTTGATCTCTGCGCCAACGACGCACACCCACATGCTCGCGGCCGTTGGTCTCACGGCTATATTGGTCTTCATCGATTTTGCTCATTTCCGCGACCAGATGTGCACGGTCGCCTGCCCGTACGGTCGCTTGCAGACAGTCCTCTACGACTGCGATACGGTCATTGTCGGCTATGACAAGAAACGCGGTGAGCCCCGGGCTCGCAAGCGCGACCGGGATGATTCCTCAGGGGATTGCGTCGATTGCGGCCGGTGCATTGCCACATGCCCGACGGGGATGGACATCCGTCGGGGTCTGCAGATGGAGTGTATTGGCTGCGCGCAGTGCGTTGAAGCCTGCGATGAAGTGATGCTCAAGACTGACAAACCGACGGGACTCATTCGCTATACATCCCTGCGTGAGCTCGACACCGGCAAGAAGAAATTTCTTAGGCCGCGGGTGTTTGTCTATGGGGTGCTGCTCGTGCTTGTGGGCGCGGCGCTGGTTGGGATGACGGCCGCTCGCACCCATGCCAGTGCCGAGCTACTTCGGAGCGGTCGAGAGCCATTTCGTGAGTTGCCCACCGGTGAGATCGCCAACATGCTGCGGGTCCGGTTCACCAACAACTTGCCACTTCGACAATCGTTCACGGTTGTGCTGGCAGAGCCCAAAGGGGCAGAGCTGGTGGTCAGTCAGTCGCCGTTTGTTGTGGACGCCGATGCAGTTGCCACTGTGAACGTGGTCGTCAAGTTGTCGGAAACGATGTTCAAACGTGGTCGAGCGGACGGTGTCTTCGTCATTGAATCTGATGCCGGGGTTCGTATCGAGGAAGCGTTCATCCTGCTGGGGCCTTATCGCTGATGGGAGTGGCACATGAAATTTGATGCAAGGGCTTTGCGCCAATTTGTGTCCGCCCGACGTTGGCCGATGTTTGTCATTGGCATCTTGATGATGTCGATTACTGCGCAAGGCATCATGGTTTTCATCGCCACGCGTCCCAATTCTCCGCAACCGATAGAGGACTACTATGATCGCTCGTTAGCTTGGGATGCTGAGGCGGCGGTGATCGCTGCCAGTCGTGATCTCGGTTGGCGGGTCAAGATCGACATCCCCCAAGGAAAGCAGTACGCGGTGACCGCACAGCGGCCCGTGGACGTGACCATTGTCGATCGCAGCGGTCAGCCTGTCACCGGCCTCATCGGTCAACTGCACGCCGAGCGCCCCGCCGATACCCGCAAGAACAGTCACAGCTATCTCATTGAGCTTCCACACGCGCCTGGAACCTATAGAACCTTGGCGCGTCTCGCCGCACCTGGTCTTTGGACCTTCAACCTGGACACGCGTGTGGGCAAGACGCGTTTTGTCGATTCATCTCGAGTGGTTGTTCCTGACTCTGGCAGGGGGGCAAATGACTGAGGTGCAGAACAAGAGCCAGCTGCGAGTCGCGGGTCCCGCCTGTGCGCATTGCGGCCTCGAGGTGCCGCAGAGTTTGCTGCGTGGAGGAGCGGAACAACAATTTTGTTGCTCTGGGTGCGAGCAAGTCTACGGCATCCTGCATGACTGGGGGCTCGACGGCTACTACGACGTTGTCAACCGTCACGGCGGTCTCGGCAACCCTGCGGCGGTGAGTGGTCGCAAGTTTCACGAATTTGACGATCCCGTCTTTCAAGATGGACAAGTCGAATCGACAGCCCGGGGTATGCACACCACCGCGCTCTATCTCGAAGGGGTGCACTGTGCCGCTTGTGTGTGGCTGGTGGAGGAACTCCCCAGCGTCCTTGAAGGGGTCGCCTCCGTTCGCCTCAACCTCGCGAGCGGTGTCGCTCAGGTCGAATGGGACCCGACCAAGGTTGCGCTTTCGAGCATCGCCCATGCTCTCGACAGCATCGGCTACACGCCACACGTTCGGCGTCAGGGGGCGGTAGAACGGGTGCGCCGAAGTGAGGATAAATCTCTGCTTATCAAGATTGGCGTTGCCACGGTATGCGCGATGAATATCATGTTCATCCAAGGCGCGCTGTACGCAGGCGAACACCAGGGCATGGAGTCGCGCTTTGAACAATTCTTCCGCTGGTTGAGTCTGGCGTTGGCGATTCCCGTGGTTCTTTATTCTGCGCGGCCATTCTTTCGTGCCGCCTGGTCGGGCCTGGTGCGGCGAATACCGCACATGGATTTGCCCATAGCCATCGCACTCGGTGGAGCGTTTGGGTACTCGGCGTACGCCACCTTCACTGGCGACGGTCCCGTCTATTTCGATTCTCTGTCCGCTTTGGTCGCGTTGCTCCTCGGTGCCCGCTATGTCCAAGCGCGGGCCCAACGGGCTGCGCTTGAGCGCGCGAACCATATCAAGTCGGTCGCATTTGTTGAGTACGCTCGGCGTCTCGATTCTCTGGGGATTTCTTTCGAGGTGCCTGTGCGGACTCTCGCGATCGGCAATCGGGTCGAGGTGAGATCCGGAGAGCTCATCCCAGTTGACGGACTGGTCGTCGACGGACACTCGTCGGTGGACAACGCGGTGCTAACCGGTGAACCTAATGCCGTTGCCGTTGCCGAGGGAGACCGTGTGCACGCCGGGGCTACCAACCTCGGTGCCAAGATCGTCGTCGAGGTCGAAGCCGCAGGTGAAAACACTCGAGTCGGTGGCCTATTGGCATTGGTGGACGAGGCCATGTCGCGTCGTGCGCCCATTGTCCAGCTGGCGGACCGTATCAGCCGAATCTTCGTCGTCAGTGTCCTTGGTCTCGCGGTCGTCGCGGGTGTCATTGCTTTCGTGCGAACGGATGGCGACGTTTCGGGCACCCTGCAACAGGTGGTGGCGCTCTTGGTGGTCACATGCCCCTGTGCACTCGGGTTGGCGACACCTGTGGCCTTGACCGTAGCCCTTTCCAAAGCGGCAAGCGCTGGCATCTTTGTGAAGAATCCCGAGGCCTTTGAGCTGTGCCGCACGATTGACACCGTGTACCTCGACAAGACCGGGACGCTCACCGAGGGGGCCGCCACGGTGACAAAGTGGCGTGGGGATGAGTCGGTGCGTCAGTTCGCCTTTGCGTTGGAGTCACACTCGGCGCATCCCGTTGCCCAAGCATTCCGCCGCTCTCTTGTTCAGCCGGTTCGGCCGACATTCAGTGTCGTAGACGTCGTCGAGGTCGCCGGTCGTGGTATCTCTGGGGTTGTTGACGGCCATCGCATCGCGGTTGGCAATGCAGAGCTCATGGATCTCCTCGGCGTGCATGTCCCCACAGAACGCCATACGGACATCGTTGAGCTCACGGCGTTGGGCTTGAGTCCGTTGTTGGTAGCCAACGGGGATGAAGTTGTGGCGGTTGCGGGGATAGGCGACCGATTGCGCCCAGAGGCAGGTGCAACCCTCGAGGCTTTTGCCCGTGCCGGCATTGCTGTTCACATTCTTTCCGGAGACCATGTCGATGTCGTCCTTCGCGTCGCCACGGAGCTTGGGATACCGCATGAGCGTGCCCATGGTGGCATGACGCCGGAAGCCAAGCATGAAATCGTGGCGGCGGCTTGCAAGGACGGTAAGGGTCGCGTGATGATGGTGGGAGACGGTGTCAACGACGCCGCGGCGCTTGCCCTCGCCGACATCGGTGTCGCAGTGCACGGAGGCGCGGGCGCTTCCATTGTTGCCGCGGACGTGGTGCTCACCCGCCCGGGTCTCTCTTCTCTTCTGGACTTGCTCATTGGCGGTCGCCGAGTCCTCGGTGTGATCCATCGCAATCTCGGCTTTTCATTGCTGTACAACATCATTGGGGCGTCCTTGGCCATCGCTGGTTTGGTGGGCCCTTTGTTGGCCGCGGTGTTGATGCCGGTGAGCTCGCTCACGGTGATCTTGTCGTCTGTGGTTGGCCACACGTTCGTTCGTCCCAAAAAGATCGCCGCCCGATTAGGGGGAGCGTGACATGGAAGTTGTGTTCGTCTTATTGCCCCTCGCCCTCGCTGTCGCCGGCATCATGCTCGCCTTGTTCATTTGGGCGGTGCGGTCAGGGCAGTTCGATGATCTGGAAACGCCTCCGTTTCGTATTCTCTTTGACGATGTGCACAAGACCCGTGGATCAAACCGGTCGCAGAACGAGGCATCACCTCTGGCCGATGCGGCTTCGAATGTGAAGGATTGAAATCAGATGAGTCCTCCAAGCAAGCTCGTGCGAGTAGCGATTCCCTTGGGCGTCCTTGTCGTTGGGGGGCTGGTCGGTGCGACCATGATGGACCCAAGGCAGGGCTATGCGCCGGAGCAGCCGATCTTGTTTCAGCACAAGAAGATGGCAGCCATGCCCAATTGGGTGACCGACGCGAATGGCAAAGAGGTGAACCTCGGGGGCTACGATATTCCATGCATGTATTGCCACACCATGGTCTACAAGGGGCGACACGCCACTTTGCCGTCCACTGACATCTGTATGAATTGCCACAGAACCGTCGGACAGGACAAAGAATGGGTGTTGGTGCTCAATGGTTATTGGGAGCGAGGTGAGCCGATTGCTTGGATCAAGGTTCACGACCTTCCTGACTTCGTCTACTTTGATCACTCGGTTCACATGAATTCGATGTCCGACGAAGGAAGGAACAAGGTCGATTGTGTCGATTGTCACGGAGATGTCGAGAACTCCGAGGTGGTCACCATTGAAAATCCGTTCAACATGGGGTGGTGCCTTGAATGTCACCGCAAGCCTGAGATGGCCGCTCCTACGGATTGTGTCGTCTGTCACCGTTGAGGATAACTTCTATGTCGAGAAAACATCTGAGCCCAGAACCACAGGCATCGATCGGCGCTCTGGCCATCCAGAACGATGGGGACGTCCCTGCGGATCTTGTGACGACCGAAGAGCGTGTCGTCGCCGAGATGGACCGGCGGGACTTCCTGCGTGTGGGCGGAACGCTGGCGGCGGCCGCGGCGATTTCGACTGCGGCCTGTCAGCCACCAACAGAGACCTCGGTGCCGTTCAACGAGCGGCCAGAGGGATTACGGACCCATGGCAAGCCGAAGCATTACGCGACGGTCGTCGACGGTTCACCGGTTTTGGTGCGAACCCGTGAGGGCCGGCCTATCTTGGTGACGAACAACCCCGATGACGCGAGTCACCGTGGTCTGAGCTTGCGCAGTCATGCGGCGCTATTGGACCTCTACGACCCCGATAGGGCACCCGGACCCTATTCGGTGCGTCGTGGCAAAGGCCAGCCTGTTGCAGCAGATTGGCAAACAATTGGCACCGAAGTGGTGGGAAGATTGAAGAAGGGAGGCGTCGCGCTGCTCACCGGTCCCGTCACGGGGCCTGCCACTCGCGCTCTCATCGGTGAGCTCGAAGAGGGTCTCGGGGTCAGACACGTGGGTTGGACGCCCATCGCCAATGATGCAGCAGCCAGCGCCTGGAAGAATGCG
>Ga0156400_1025_pt1 | contig 19982 bp, 16 predicted proteins | sample RifOxyA3_FD_108044 | JGI IMG/M metagenome (GOLD analysis project Ga0156400, IMG submission 108044) | Deltaproteobacteria bacterium RIFOXYA12_FULL_58_15
AAAATCATCTGAAAAATAGGCACCCAAGGGTGCTATTCGCATTGCAGCACCATTTCCCATGGAACCGCCAGAAAAGGCGCCGCTTGACAGAGTTCTCCAATCGTCTCCGTTCGCAATGCCTTTAAGAATCATGCGCGCCATTTTGCCATATCCTCGATCCGGGTCTCGACAATAACGCTCTGCCATGAATCGAGCCAATGTGTCCTGTCGTATCTCACCTGCTTGTGCGAGCATTTCGTATATCGCCATGGCGAGTTCAGTATCGTCAGTATAGCACCAAGAATGGGTTGCCAATCCTTCTTGGGCCAATCGGTCACGTGCATGATGAAAGTCGTAGGAACACGCTTCTCCGAATGCATCACCGACGGACAATCCCACCAAGGAAGTATAGGCATGGTCGATGCCTGTTCTTTTCATTTGCATCATTTCACAATTCTCCCGTGGAAAGATCAAGGATTGAATATCCCAGTCAGCCGTGTCTAGCTTGCCAAGCCGGAGAGCGGTGCAACCGTCGAAGCTTTTTCCGCGGGCCACGATCGTGTATGAGGCGCAGCCATGATTATGCAATCGGATCACGGTACGCGCCTGCGCACTTGGCTCGCAGCTCATCCTGACGGTGCCTGGGCCGCTGCCGTGGCGGCGATCGGCTGTCTGATCTACCTGCCCTGGCTCGGCTCGTACCCGCTGTGGGATCCGTGGGAGCCGCACTATTCCCAGGTCGCCTGGGAGATGCAAGAGCGGCTCACCTGGTTCAATCCGTGGTACCGCGGCATCGACAACTGGTGGTCGAAGCCGATCCTGATGCTCTGGATGCTGCGCGCCAGCCTCGGCCTGTTCTGGGACCCGATCGCCGACTTCGCCAACAACGAGCTCGCCGCGCGCATCCCGTTCGCGGTCGTCGCCATCGCGGGGGGCGTGCTGCATTACGACTGGGTGCGACGTCTGTTCGGCCGCAAGACCGGGATCCTGGCTGGAATCATCTTGATAACCGCGCCGCAGTATCTGCTCCTCGGCAGGCAGGTCATGGCCGACGTACCGTTCATTGTCGCGCATACGGCCGCCATCGGCTACCTCGCCGTCGGGTTGTTCGTCCCCAGCCCGGTCGGATTCCCGGCCGAGCCGAACCACTTCGGCTTGTCGGCCGCAGCGCCGCTCGCTGCCACGAGCTCGCGGCGCCGCACCCTTCTCCTTCTCGCTGTCTGGGCTGGGCTCGCCATTTCGCTGATCGCCTGCGGCTGGGCCGCTCCCGTGACCGCGGGTCTCGTGCTCCTCGTCGTCTGGGCCGCGACCTGCAGGTGGAGGGATTACTCCACCTCCTTCCGGCCGGTGTGGCGGCGCTATGCCATCATGCGGGGCGGCATCGCCCTTGGCGTGATTGCCGCGGCCGTGGCCGCGGGCTGGCTGTTCACCAGCCCGGCGCCCGGAGCCTCGACCGCGCGTGCCCTCGTCCTCGTCCTCGCCGTGTTAGGCGTCCTCGGAGGCGTCTTCTTCGACTTCCCACTCAGCCGCCATGCCTGGCGCGTCTTGTTCCACAGCCGCGCCCATCTCGGTGTGCCACTCGCGCTCGGGCTTGTGCTCGCTGCGAGCGGCATTGCTACCGCGGTCAACGGCGCTTGGACCCCCGCACTCGCCCTGACGGAGAGCCTGGGCGGTGGCACGCTCGTTGCTCTCGTGTTCAACCGTATAATCTGGCTGGCGCTGCCCTTTGTGCCCCTCGCCTTCGACGTCGAGGGGCGCGCGCGCTTTCTGGGCTGGCTCCACCGGCGCTGGCCCTTCCTTGCCTTCTGGTCGGCCGCCGCCCTAGCGGTCCTGTCCAAGGGATTCGTCACCCCGACGCTCGTCGTCTTGATCCTGGCCGGCTACTGGCTCGCGACCTTCCGCTGGCGCGACTACCCGGAGCTGACCCGTGAGCGCCGCTGGCTGCGCTACGCGCTGGTCCGCGGTGGCGTCGGCCTCGCTGTCGCCGCCGTCGCCTTCACGCTCGCCTGGTTCCTGCCGGTCAGCTTGCGCGAGCAGCGCGAGCTCTACCAGGCGCTGATCGGAGCTGCGGCTGGGCTCGTCATCGGTCTCGCGGTTCTGCACGACTTGCCGCCCATTCGCCATGCCTGGCACCTGATCGGCCGCGTGCACGCCGGTTGGGGCCTGGTCGTCTTCTTCGCCATCGCTGCGCCGTGGTTCGTCTACATGTCCGTCGAGCACGGCTGGCCATACTGGAGCGAGTGGATCTTCTACCACCACCTCGGCCGCGCCGCCGGCACCATCGACAAGCCGGGTGGGAGCTTCGACTACGTGGTCAGGCAGGTGGCCTTCGGCAGCTTCCCCTGGACCGGGTTCACCTTCGGTGCCGTTTGGATGTTCCTCGGGCGCTCGAGTGCCGGCCGCAGCGTCGCGGACCGGCGCAACCTGTTCGTGCTCCTCGCCGCCCTGCTACCCTATCTGTTCTTCAGCCTCTCCGGCACCAAGTTCGCACACTACGTCATGCCGGTGCTGCCGCTACTCGCCGTCATGCTCGCGGCGGCGCTGGTCTGGCTCAGCCGCGACGGCGCTGAGCCGGTGCCGCTCGGCGAAGACGGCCCGACGCTTGGACCGCCGGTCCCCGCGTACGCCGAGGAGATGGCCCGGTGGCACGAGCGCCCGGGCGCGCGCGGCGATTTCTTCGTCTTCGTCGCGGTCGCGCTCGCCACCTTCGGCATCCTGGCGCACGATCTGGTGCTCGACTATCGGCACCTCCTGCGGCTGATGCTCTACTACTATAACCGTGAGACGCCGTTCGACTACCAGCCCTTTGTCATCCTGCAAGTGTTCTTCTTCCCGATGGGCATCCTCATCGGCCTGCTCCTCGTCCGGCGCTGGATCGGCCGCGCGCACCTGGCCGCGTTTGCGACCCTCGCCGTCATGTTCGCCTGCTACCTCGGTTGGGTGACCATGCCGGCGATGAAGTGGACGTTCTCGTACAAGCCGTTCCACGCCGCCTATCATTCGATCGCAAAGCCGGGCGAGCCGATCGGCCAGTACAACGACTGGCAGCAGCCCGAGCGCTCGGTGATTTTCCTGTTCCAGAATCGCTGCATGCACCTGCGCAATGACAGCCAGGCCGCCGCCTTCATCAAGCGGCCGGGCCGCAAGTTCGTGATCGTCGACAGCAACCGCCTCGCCGACCTGCGGCGCGTGGCCAAGGAAGCGGGCGTGCCGTTGCACGTAGTGTTCGACGGTCATCCCTACGCGCGCTTGCTCTCCGACCAACCGAACGCGACCGACACGCGCAAGGTGGCCGAGCACATCCTGAGCGAACTGCCGCCCGACGCGCAGCGCATCGACGCCGACTTCGAAGGCAAGATCCGCCTGCTCGGATGGAAGACCACGCCAGCGCGGGTCGCGCCCGGCTCCTCGGTTGCGGTCGAGATGTACTATCGCGCCGAGCAGACCATGCGCGAAGACTGGCAGATCTTCATTCATGGCGACGGCCCGCGCGGCGGTGCCAACCGCATCCACGTCGACCACTTCCCACTCGAGGGCCTGTATCCGACCACCGAGTGGCAGGAAGGTGAGATCATCCGCGACAGCTTCACCATCAATATTCCGAGCGACTACCCGTTCGAGCACCTCTACCTGTGGAACGGTTGGTACAAAGGCGAGCAGCGCCTGAAGCTCATGAACAACCCGCCCAATGACGGGCAGGGTCGTGTCCGCGGTCCGCGCATTGACGTGGCGGTCAACTAGGCACGTGCGGCGGGCTGAGTCGACCGCGAGATCGTACGCTTCGCACAACGGTTTGCGAGTTCGTGGCGTATGCCGGTTCTTGCGTCGTTTCGACCCTCGAAACCCGAGAAACCCTCGAAACCCAAGAACCCGAGAACCCGAGAAACCGACATATAGCGTGGCCGGCGCGAAAGTGCTAAATTCTGCCACGCATGTGCGCGCTGGTCGGCAGCATTGTCGCTTTGGCAGTGGGACCGGTGGCTTACCGGCTGGTGGGAATGCGCCCGCGCGCCCGCGCTCTTTTGGACGGACTGATCATCCTGGCGGTCGCTGGGATCGTCCTTGTTCACATCCTTCCTGACTGTGTGGAGATCGCAGGCTGGCCTGCCGTGATAGCGCTGGTTGCGGGGGTGCTCGGACCCACCCTGGTTGAGAGGTGGCTTCGCCGCCTCGCGCGGCCGGCGCACGCCATGGTTGGCGTGGTGGTGGTATTGGGTATCGCCGCGCACGAGCTCATGGACGGTGTGGCGCTCGCGGTGTCGTCTGCGGGCCAGACCGTGGCGCACGGCATGCCGTGGGCCATCGCCCTGCACCGCATCCCGGTCGGGCTCATCCTCTGGTGGTTGGTGCGGCCGCGCTTTGGCGTTCGCGCGGCAGTGCTCGTCCTGGTCGCCATGGGCGCGGCTACAGTGGTAGGTTGGGTGGCCGGCACCGCCGTGGCCGCGAGCATGGAGAGCGCCAAACTCGCGCTTTTCCAGGCATTCGTGGCCGGAGCCCTCCTGCACGTGGCCGTGCACCAGCGCGAATCGCAGACGCATCGGCACGGGTCAGAGAAGGACCACTGACGGTGCCGAGGGGGACCACAATTGCGACGTCGGACGTCGTACTGCAGAAACCGGAAGCCTGAAAAGTTCGGAGCATCCGTACCTTCCGCTCGACCGATGTCGGTTTGACTCAGATTCCTCGGACCAGCATGACCACATAGGTCACGAACCCAGCCAAGAGCACGCCACCCTCAACGCGGTTCAGCCGCATGTCTGTCTTCATCAGCGGAAAGAGCAGCAGGGAGGCTCCCAGCATCCACCAGTTGTCGCGGGTCAGTATTTCGGCAGGGACGGGCAGCGGACGAACCATCGCGGTAATGCCGACGATACCGAGCACGTTGAAGATGTTTGAGCCCACCACGTTCGCTACAGCGATGTCGTCCCGTCCTCGCCAAGCGGCGACGATGGAGGTGACCAACTCCGGTGCGCTTGTGCCGGCGGCGACAATCGTCAAACCGATAACTGTGTCCGACACCCCGAGGGCGCTCGCGACCCCGACTGCGCCACGTACCAGGGCTGTGGATCCACCGGCAAGCAGACCAATCCCGAGCAAGACAGCGACGATGTTGAAGGTGACAGCCGCATTCCCGGTTCTGCCAAAGGATGCCGTCGCGAGCTCTCCGAAACCCTCCTTCTCCGCTGGCGTCACGCTCTTGCGGCCGATCCAGACGGCGTAGGCCGTGAATGCCACGAGCGCGGCGAACAGGAACCCGCCCTCGAGCCGGTCCACGTTGCCATCCCGCGCCAGGAGGTGAAACTGGAACGCGGCGAGCATCATCACCGGCCACTCAAGGCGCACCGTGTTGCCCTGAATACAGAGCGGTTTGATCAATGCGGTCAGACCAAGGATGGCAGCAATGTTGAAGATGTTGGAACCGACTACGTTGCCGACGGCGATTCCTGAATTTCCCTTGAGTGCTGACTGAAGCGACACCACGAACTCGGGCATCGAAGTCCCCGCGGCAACGATGGTGAGACCCACCACAGCAGGGGCGACTTTCGCCAGCAAGGCGATGCCGCTCGCGCCGCGAACGAGCGCTTCACCACCTCCGACGAGGAGCGCTAGGCCGGCGATTATGAGGAGCCAATCGAGAATCATGACAATTCTCCTCGCACGTGTGCTGTTTTCTTGCGCGTCTTCCCCAGCCAACCTCGATGCCGGAAGTAGAGGAGGAATCCCACGCTGGTTCCCAACATGAGAGACAGAGCAAAGGGGTACCCGAATCGCCAACCGAGCTCTGGCATGTTCCAAGGTGACGATAACCGATCGAAGTTCATGCCGTAGAGGCTAGCAATGAAGCTCAGTGGGATGAAGATCGTTGCGATGATCGTCAGGACCTTCATCGCCTCGTTCATGCGGTTACTCGTCCCGGCCAGGTGCAGATCCATCAGCCCTGCGACCAGCTCCCGCAGCGCCTCAACCGCATCGAGAAGCTGCGCGGTGTGGTCGTGACAGTCCCTCAAGAACGGGAGCGTCAGCTCCGAAATCGGTCCCGCCTCGCCCCGCACCAAGAGACCGATGGCTTCCCGAGAGGAGGCCAGGACCCGTCTTAGCATGTGGAGCTCGTGGCGTGCTGCGTGGATCTCGGCAACCAGCTCATCGCCGTCGCGGTCGATCACTTGATCCTCAAATTGCTCGAGTCTGCCGTTGAGCTGCTCTACAACCGGAAAGAAGCTGTCGACGATGGTATCCATCACTGCGTAGGCGAGGTAGTCGGCACCATGCTGCCGTATCCTGCCTCTTGCGCCGCGGATCCGCTGGCGCAGTGGCTCCAGGCAATCTCCGGGCTGTCCATCCTGAACCGTGATCACGTAGTCCGCGCCGAAGAATATGCTCACTTGCTCGAGAGAGGCTGTGTCATCGCTCGTTGGCATCTGTAGCACGACATATGCATGATCGTCATACTCCTCGGCCTTTGGCCGTTGATGCAGATGCACGACATCTTCTAATGCCAATGAATGCAGGCCGAACAGATCCCCCAACTCTTTGAATGTGGAGGCATCGCCGATACCCTCAATGTTGACCCAGAGAACGCCTGGCGCTTGGTTTCGAAGCTCCCTCAACGCAGCCACGTCATCCAAGTCTCGCTCTTCGACTCGATCTGTGCCGTAGGCGATAACGTGTAGTCTCGGGGTTGACGAGTTTGGCGGTGGCTCAATAGACCCTGGTGGCGCAGAGTGCTCTCGTTGCGGTATGACTATTGACGCTCTTCGCCTTCTCTTCTTCGAAATGGCCATCTTGGACTCCTCGCCTAGGCACCTCAAGCTCGACCTTCTCAATGCTGGCAAACACACCACTGACTTGATCGGGGAGATCCAAATCCCTACTGATCAGAACCAGACGCCAACCGGTGTGACGTTGGAACAATTCGAGCATCCGCAGCGCACCGAGAGTGAGCGCGCGGTCCATTCGCAAAAACGGCTCCTCCAGAACCAACAACGGCAACGAGCTCCCATGCAACAGGCAGGTCACCGTTAGCCTGGCAGCCAATACCACGAGATCACGACCACCACTGGAGAGCTCACCTATGCCATGGAGTTTCTCGCCAACAACCAGGTCTGCCTCGGAGAACCCTCGAAGCTCCACAGACCGCCCAAAACCCGAAAGACCCATGAATTCCGCGAGCACTTCATTGAGAATTGACAATCCCAACGTCTCGTCACCCGCCATTTCGGACACCAATTGCGTCGCCTCTGCGAATGCGCGCAATTCTTCCTCAAGCCCTGCAATGGCTTTGGCGATCTGCCGTTGTTGTGCCACTGCTTCGCTGACCGTTTGTGCATAGCGAACTCGTGTACCAACTCCCGTGGTGATCTCCACTCGCCGCATCTTCAGCTCAGCCAACTCCGTCTCAGCTCGTTTCTTGTCTCGCCGCATCTGCTCTAGGCGCAACTCAAGTGCGGGAATGTCCTCTTCGCTGTGCGGCACGATGCCGCGTTCCACGAGCTCACCTAGCTCTTTCTCGAGCTCCGACTCGAGCTTGGCGCACAGTTTGTCGTCCACCGGCAGGTCTGCACGGGATGCAATGCACTCACGCAACCTCTGCTGTTCCCTCCGGCGCGCTATTAAGTCGTCGCGATTCTCGATGCCATGCTCTTCGAGCCACTCGTCAAGTGCCTTCTGCCGCGAGATCAACGTGTGCTGCAACATGTCGTAGCTGCAGTCCACGATTCCGGCGAGCTCCCGCTCGACTCGACATTCGTAGTCAACCGCCTCAGCCAAGGCGGCACACAACTGCTCGTAGGCGCGGATCTGTGCGTCCAAGAAAGACAAAACGGCTTCAGAGCTCGATGACGGCATGGGTGCCAGGCCCTCGCCGTCCCACTGCTGGGCCAACTGCTGCAAGAACGCGGGCAGCGCCTCGTCGTCATTACGGCGAACAGTGGAACGACCGAGAAACAATGTAAGGCTGACCACCGTCATGCTCAGGCCCAAGCCGACATGGGGGGTGAAGCTTCCCAAGGCCGCAGCCACCAGAACCAAGGCGACGAGAATCAAGAAACCCAAAACGCGAGCCCGGGACCAAACGCGCCGCTCCACGGTCTTGGGTTCATCCAAAAACCGCACCAATTGCAGCTTTATGGCGGTGGCCCGATGTGAGGCACGGCGTCGCAATGGCTCTTCGGCCCGCGCGTGTTCGATTTCTGCGGCAACACGCCCGAGTCGGTCCTGTCCTCCCCGTCGGCGTTCCTCGAGGTCCTCCATTTGTTGCAGATGATGACGCAAGTCCTCGTCGATGCGATCGAACTCTTCTAGCTCGCTGGCTCTTAGCTCACCCAGCTCACTCTGCGCTGTGGTGTCGCGGAGCTGCTCACGTACTCGGTGTAGTTCCCTGCTCTTCTCATCATGGAGGCGTGCCCGTAGAAGAAGTCCGCGTTTGGTCTCGAACTCCGCCGCCGCTGATGGGATCTCTTCATCGAGGCGGGCCAACTCACGCTCCCGACTCTCAATCTGTTGGGCAAGGTCAGCCATCTCGTCGCCCGCCGTGAGAACAACCTGTCGCGTTGACCAAGCCTGTTGCCGCTGTGATTCCAGCTCCTGATAGCGCGCGCGAAGCTCGGCGAGCTCTTGTTGATAGGGTGAACGTGGATCGTCGCTGGCACGCTCACTCAAGTCTTGCACGACATGCGAGAGATCGATGCACGCATCGAGTTCCTTTGAGAGAGCCGCATCGAGATCAACTCCGCTCGCATCTCTGCCGAAATGAATACAACCTTCTGCCGCGCCGTGATGTACCTCAAACTCGTTAGGCGACACACATTCTGTTTGCCCAATGAGCTCCACCTCACCTTCATCACAGGCACCGATAGCCGCCGCACGCAGAGCACGATAGACCGTAGTCTTTTCACTTTCGTTGCCACCAACAATCACGGTGGTGTCACCGAGCGGGATCTCTGTGTCGGCAAAACAACCGAACTTCTGCATTCGTAGAATTCGGGTCATGACTCCTCGGTAATGGCTTTGACACCAATATCGAATACACGCATCGAAGGATCGGAGAGGTCCCGCGCTTGCCACCGCGTGACCAATCGTCGTGCCAACGCCGCATGAATGAAGCTCTGGCTCGCCACCAAACCTGTGACGTCGACGCCCAAATGCCGTACGACTGAGCCCCAACGCTCCCGTGACGTGTTCAACGCCCGTCGCTTGGCATCTTCATCCTCGACGATCCCATGCAATCGCAACGTGACGGTATCGTTTGGGTGCCAAGGCTCGTCGATGTTTGGAACCTCACCATTGGGCTCGATCCGCAACACGTAAGCGCGGGATTGCCCAGCAGCGACAAGTGGAATCAACTGGGTTCGCACTCCCTCGTCAAATTCGACCAGAATCGCAACTCGCGGCCCGACCTCGCCTGCCTCCGTAATTCGCGCAGAGCCAGCACACCCCACGAGCGCGCCAGTCTCCCCGCATCGGCGCGGCTCGATGGTTTCGTGGACACAGCCAATGGCTGCGTAGTCAACGCCGAGGCGTCGCAAAAAATCGGCGTCGATTCCAGGAGCGTTTTCATCCAACGTCTCCGGCAAATCCAAAACCCCCGCGTTGGTCACAACAACACGCCAACGGTGGTTTTTCGGCAGAACGTTCCACTGCCAGAAACTCAGCTCATTGGGCATGGAGAGAATCTCAAAGCGCTCACCATCTCGACTCGTCGCCACGCGCAAATCGAAACGAGAGCCATCGAGCAGCTTGCACCGTTTGATGTCGAGGTTTTCACGGGACTCGCCCACTCCGGGTAACACATACAAATCACACTGCAATTTGCCAAGCAGACTGCGAGCCGCCGGGGGCAACACTGCACCTGGCGTTGTCAGGTGACCACTCACCAACAACCCATCAACCTCAAGCGCAATGGTGTGGTCGACGATCTCTCGGAGAACCTCGAGTCCATATTCTTGCTCGTCGCCCGCGCCGAGATGCAAATGGGAGATGTGCAAGAGCCGCATGAAACCTCCGTGTATGCCATACTCCTACCCGAGATGGACAACTTCACCAAAAAATCCGCGCGTCTGGGTCGACGTAGGGATTGTTTGACAGAGGAGCGAGTTTTGCCCATCGTTCATTCCAATGTTGTGGAGTGAAGCTCTCGAGTACGCCGCGGTCCTCTTCGGCGTTCTCTATGTCGCGTTGATCGCCAGAGAGAACCTACTGGGTTGGCCCGCCGGGCTGATTGGTGCGTTGTGCAGCATCGTCGTTCTATTCACCGCCCGCCTCTACCTCGATGCGGCGCTCTATGCTTTTTACGCTGTGCTCACTGCATACGGATGGTTTCACTGGGTTTGTCCAAAAGCTCCGGGACCAACGGATGACGCCGTCGGAAGGCGCGCAGCTGATCACAGCAGGGTTCGCCACATCTCTCGGCGATCTGCCCTTGGCCTGTTGGCGCTGGGCGCTGCCTCCACCTTCGGTTTGGGATGGGTCACATCCTCCTATACCGACGCCGACGTTCCTTACTGGGATGCGTGGACCTCCTGCTATTCAGTCATCGGCACCTTCATGCAGGCGCACAAGCTGTTCGAGAACTGGATGCTGTGGATCGTTGTGAACTCCGTCTACATAGGCCTGTACTGGTACAAAGGTCTATCTGCCTTCTCTGTGGTCTCACTGTTGTACGTGGGACTCGCAGTCTATGGACACATACAGTGGCGAGAAAAGTTGACGCACGAAGCTCAGGGAATTCCCACATGAGGCTCCTTCGCGTCGCGATCATTGGCCCAGAGTCGACGGGGAAAACGACTCTCGCCCGAGATCTGGCAAACGCCTACGGCACCACCTGGGTCCATGAGTATTCCCGAGAATACCTTGAGGGTCTCGGCCGCCCGTACGAGGAGCGCGATCTCGCAGAGATTGCCCGTGGCCAAATCGCGGCCGAGAAGGAGACGACCAAAACAGCGGACCGAATCCTGTTTGCCGACACAAACCTTTGGGTCATCAAGATTTGGAGTGAGGTCAAGTACGGAAGATGCGATCCGTTCATTGAAGAGCAGCTGCACGCCCACCGCTATGATCTCACGCTTTTGACCGCCGCAGACTTGCCATGGGTGCCCGACCCATTGCGAGAGCTTCCGGACGATGCCGCAAGGAGGGACCTCTTTGCCACCTACCACCGCTGCCTGCAGGAAGCGGGAGTCGTTCCATCCGTTGTTCGTGGCACGGGTTCCAGCCGACTGCAATCGGCGTTAGAGGCCGTCGCAAAACTACTCGACGCAAACCCATGCGATGGCGAATAGCTCTTGTCACCGGACTCGAGCCCATTCGAAAGATCTTACCGGGTGGGGTGTCACGCACCCGGCTCTTTACTTTAAGGCTGTCGATGCCAGCTGCTGGGCTTGCACTGCGCCGATCGCGGCGATGTTCACCATTTCCTCGACCGACGCGCCGCGCTGAAGAATGTGCATCGGTGCATCGAGGCCAATGAGGATAGGTCCCACCAAGGTCAACCCGCCCAAGCTGCGCAGGAGCCGAAACGCAATATTTGCCGCATCCAAATTTGGAAAGACGAGACAGTTGGCCCCCTTCTCCAGCTTGGAGAACGGATAGTCCTTCATCAAGTCGGGAAGAACAGCAATGTCGGCCTGAACCTCGCCGTCAACACACCAATCTGGATGTTTCTCCCAAAGCAGCCCTACCGCGCGACGCATCTTGTCGCTCGACGGACTCCGCACACTTCCAAACGCGCTGAACGACAACAGGCCGATCCTGGGTTTCATGTTGAGCCTGAGCGCCAGTTTATGCACACCTTCGGCAACGGCGACCAACTGCTCAGCACTTGGATCGATGTTGACTGACGTGTCAGCGATCAGAAAGTTGTTCCCATCCTTGATGACCAGGTGTGCCGCTGAGATCGTGCGGTTTTTGATCTTGTCAGACATGACACGCAACATGGGGCCAATTGCCGTCGGGTAGTAGCGGGTACTTCCGGACACGAATACATCCGCATGCCCCATCCGCACCATCATCGGCCCAAAATGACTGCGAGTTCCGATGTCGCGTCTCGCCTCGTCTTCACGTGTACCCTTTCGAGCGCGCAAGCGAAAATATTCCTGCACGTATTCCTCGAAAAACGGGGACGCTCCGATATCAACAACCTCGATGCCCTTCAAGGCCAGACCCATCTCGGCCTTCGCCTTGTCAATCACCGTTTGTCTGCCCAACAGGACGGGGACACCTATTTTCTCGTCGATGATGATCTGTGCAGCCCTGAGAACTTTGTGATCTTCTCCTTCCGCAAACACAATCCTCTTGGGATGCTGCTGCGCTTGGTGGATCAACCGGCGCATCGTTTCTCGTTCGGCACCGAGGAAATTTTCGAGCCGGTCTCTGTAGGCATCCCAATCCTTGATCGGGAGCCGAGCCACGCCGCTGTCGACGGCGGCTTTGGCGACGGCGAGAGCTTCCCATGTCAGCACCCGCGGGTCGAACGGCTTTGGAATCAAATATTCTGGGCCAAAGCGCATCTTGTCGGCCCCATAGGCCTCGAGAACGACATCCGGGACATCCTCTTTCGCCAAGCCGGCAAGCGATTTCGCCGCTGCAATTTTCATCTCTTCATTGATGGCTTTGGCGCGGACATCCAACGCACCGCGGAAAATGAACGGGAAGCCCAGGACATTGTTTACTTGGTTCGGATAGTCGCTTCTCCCCGTGGCGATGATGACGTCACTTCGAGCGGCCTTTGCATCCTCGTAGGTGATTTCAGGGTCCGGGTTGGCCATGGCGAAGACAACCGGCTTTTCTGCCATGGACCTCACCATCGCCTTCGTCATCAGGTTGGCCATACTGACCCCAGCAAAAACGTCCGCGTCTTTGAGTGCGTCAGCTAGGCTTCGCGCCCCGGTCGCTTGCGCAAAGTAGGCTTTGTAGGGATTGTATTTCGGATGGCCCGGGCTGACATCCTCGCGCCCTTTGTAAATGACACCCTTGCTGTCAACCAGCACAACGTTTTCGTGACTTACTCCGAGTTGTTCATAGAATTTCGCGCAAGCGATCCCCGCAGCGCCTGCGCCACTGAATACCACCCTGATCTTTGAGATGTCCTTGCCGGTCACTTCCATGGCGTTCAACAACGCGGCACCGGAAATAATGGCAGTGCCGTGTTGGTCATCGTGGAACACCGGAATGTCCAGCCTCTTTTTCAGCTCCTCTTCGATATGAAAGCACTCCGGTGCACGAATGTCCTCCAAATTGATTCCGCCAAACGTGGGTGCCATGACCTCACAGATTCGCACGATTTCATCGGGGTCTTTGGTGTCGAGCTCGATGTCAAAGACATCCACCCCCGCAAACCTCTTGAAAAGGACACCCTTGCCTTCCATGACCGGCTTGCCCGCAAGGGCGCCGATGTTTCCCAGCCCGAGCACCGCAGTGCCATTGGAGACAACGGCAACCAGATTGCCTTTGTTGGTGTACTGATACGCATCGTCTGGGACCTTCTCGATATCTAAACAGGGCACCGCAACGCCCGGAGTGTATGCCAAGGCGAGGTCTCTTTGTGTGATGCAAGGCTTGGTAGGTACGACTGCGATCTTTCCGGGATGCGGCAACCGGTGATAATCCCGCGCTTCTTCGTCATATGACATGGTGAACTACTCCTGTAGACGTCGAGGTCGTTTGCGTTCCAGGTTCTTGGATCTGCGACGTGCACATTGAACGCCGATACCTTCATAGGATCAAACAGCACAACGGAGCAAACAGCACAACGGAGCACACAGCGCAACGTATCACTAAATTGTGGCCACGGTGGGTCGTTGATTCCGAACTATCGGCTTCGATTCTTGCGGCGGTTCGACCCTTAATGACCCACATGGTATCCGGCTCATGGGTTGTTGCCGACAAACAGGCGTAGCTCTTGCAGCATCTTCTTCGCCTCGTCGGGTATGGTGGCACTGAGGTCCTTCTTTTCGGCGGGATCCGCAACCAGATCGAATACCCAAACCACCTCTTTGTCGAAGGAGACAGAAGGAAAGAAAGCCATCTTTTGCGCCGGGGTGAACTTGTCCGAGAAGCTTCGCATGTACCACTCTCGATCTGCCGGTCGCTGCCAGATGACTTTGTACCGCTCGCCGATAATCGCCTGACGATGAATGCCGTACTCGTTGTACTCACTGATTGCGCGCCTATCGCCAATGGCCGGCTGCAGCAAAGAATGCCCCCACAATCCCTCTGAGCTCGCACCACCGAGCTCGAGAAGGGTCGCCGTCACATCAATGGACTGGGTTAATCGCTCATCAACTCCAACTTTGAAGTCGGGCCCAACAACGATCAACGGCACATGAATGACCTCATCCCATAAATGATGGGCATGGAGGTAAAAATTGTGTTCACCAAAACCCTCGCCATGATCAGCACTTATCATCACCGTGGCCTTGTCGCGCAACCCCATCTTCTTCAGGCCATCTAAGAGCACGCCTATCTGTTGGTCGGCGTAGTAGATCCCAGCGTCGTAGATCGCAACAATCGCATCCCGTTCCGCCTTGGGGTAGTCGTTGTCTTTCTCCCATGACGGAAGGCGCCTGATCGTGCCGTTGTAGTCGCCCAGAAATTTCTTCTCAAGCTCGGGGGGAGCGTTGTAGGGGTCGTGGGGATCGACGTAAAAGATGAAGACAAACTCTTTGGGTGCTGTCGATTTGGCCAGATAGTCGAGCACATCCCTGGTGAGAAATTCGGCGGTGGGCAAACCATTGTAGGTCTTGCCGCGCTCCTTCTTCGTATAGGTGTTGGTGGTGTCACGAAAAACGTCGAAGCCTGACTGCAATCCACGCAAGGATCCACCGTTGCCATTTGCGGAGAAGCCGGCGGTCTTCCACCCAGCCTTCTTCAAACGATGGGTGAGGGTGACAACGTTGCCGACGAGCTTGCTCTTGTCGGTCTCGGTCTTGTGCCGTGAGGCATTGAGCCCCGTGAGGAAACTAGCCGTTGACGGTGCCGTCCATGGGGCGTTGGCATAGACGCGCGCATAGCGTACTCCTTCCTTGGCAAGCTCATCGAGCACCGGCGTTGTTCCCTTATCGTAGCCATAGACGCCAACGTGATCAGCGCGCACCGCATCAATGAGAATCAAGAACATCAGCTCACGCTGGCTCCCACCTGCACCTGCAGGCATTGCCAATGTGACGAACGGAATCACGACAGCTAGAAATTTGAACATGGAGCGAATCTACACCGAGAGTTTTTGGGGTCAAGAAACCGCCTTTCCAATGACGTCGGGGTAGAGCGGCATCCACCCACGCCGGTTTTTTTCAGTGGTTTTGCGACCGTGTTAACCTCTCACGGTCATGAGAACTTTCGCACTACTGTTGTTGCTCGCGAGTTGTGCCCAAGATGCTCCAGAGGAGCCAACACAACCCGTTGCGGCTGAGCTCACGGTGCCCGACGTGGACAGCGTCATCCTGATCACGGTCGACACACTAAGGGCTGACTATCTCGGGATTCACGGAGGCCCGGCTCGCACACCGGTGATGGACAAGTTAGCCAGCCGAAGCTGGAACTTTGACAACTGCATCTCGGCGTCGATGCTTACCAATCCTTCCCACGCCTCAATCATGACGTCGCTCTATCCCAAGGATCACGGGGTGCAGGACAATTCGAGCGGCATCGCCGACGGCGTGCGCACCTTGGCCATGGCCATGCAGCGCCAAGGCTTCACAACGGCGGCGCTGATCAATTTCCCCCATCTCAACCCCGAGGTTTCAAACCTGGGACAGGGTTTTGGCCAAATTGTCCGTGCAACCCGTGATGAGCGAAGTGCCGTGCAAATGTCGAATCAAGCTCTCAGCATGCTCGACAACCTCGGTGTCAACGAACGGTACTTCATGTGGTTGCACTACACCGATCCCCATTCGCCCTATGAGCCCTCGTCAGAGTTCTCCGCGCGGCCATGGGTCGGCAAGAAGACCCCCATGGCTGCCGCCAAGAAAGCGGCTCCTGGTTTTCTGCGCAAGAACCCCTGGTTCGCCAAAGCGTTCGATAGGGTTCCGACGGTCGAGGCGATGCTACAGAAGTACGTTGCGGAAATTGAAGCCGCTGACCGCGGTATGGGCATCCTCATTAACGGCCTCAAATCCCGTGGGCTCCGACCGGCCATTGTGCTCACCTCGGACCATGGCGAAAACATGGGCGAGCATGGCCTGTATTTTCATCATGGCGGCCTCTACCGCTCGACGGTTCATGTACCCCTCATTGTCCACGTTCCAGGTGCCGCCCCCGTGCGAATCCCCGGACAGGTTGCCAGCGTCGATATCGCCGCAACAATCCTCGATCTGGTTGGCGCCCCACGCTGGGAGCCAATGCGCGGCAGAAGCCTGACACCGGTGGTGCTCGGTCACGAACCGGCGCGGGATTTGGTATTTAGCGAACACATGCTGGCACAACAGGTGTCGGTCCGTAGTTTGGATGGCACGTTGATTCTGCACCGAAAACCGTCGCGGCAATTCCCCACCTATCCGTTCGTCGCTGGCATGAAAGAGGTCTACGATGTTCATGTCGATGCAGGGGAAGAACACGATCTGGGTGGCGGCTCACCCCTAGGGGCGATACTCGGCACGGCGCTCGACGGTTATCTCGAGGCGGGCCTGCACTTGGCTGCCCGCGCTCCGGCTGAGCAGGACCGCGAGTCCTTGCGGACGCTCGGATACGTCGAGTAGCCAACGGTGCATCGACTGGCCAACATGAAGCACAACAGTCGCTGCGCCCTGGTGGGAATTTCGAGTAATGACTTGCGCCAAGTAAGGAAGGGCCGCATCGTCTAGGGTTTGCTAGGGTTTGCTAAGGTTGTCCGGAACAGGAGTCGGGTATGCGAGCAATGCGAGCAGCAACACAACGAATCACGCTAACAGGGAGTGCCATGGCCGTCGCACTCTTTTGCGGTTGCAACAACGAAACTGCGAACTTCCCCAGCACACTAGAAGGAGTCTGGGAGACACGAAATGTGTTGGGTGAAGTGGAGCGAATCAAGATTGATGCTAATGCGATGGTTTTCGGTTACGGCAATGACGAGCAGAAATACTCTTGCTCCTATCGAGTTCCGTCGTACTACGAAAAAGAGAACGTCATGGATATCTGGTTGCGTTGCCCCCGTTGGACTGGCAACCCCGGGGACGTCGCCTACAAGCTCCAATTCACCGCTAACAAAAAGCAATTCACCCTGGCCCTCGGCGGCCGGCCGATAGCGGTGTTCACCAACGCCGCCCTTGTCGGCACTGCAAGTGAAACCGCGATCCCTGAGAATCACGCGGAACCGAAGCCCAATCCTGACGGTGAACCGGGAGCAGAAGTATCTCCCACAATAGCAGCTGATGCACCCGAGCCAAACCATGATGCCAAGCCAGATGAGACTGCAGCTCCCAAACCCTGAGGGCCGCTTGACAGCGTGCGCCCTATTGTTCGCGAACAACCGACCAACGGATGCCCAAAATAACCAAAGTGGAGTTGCTAGCAAGGGCACGGTCCATCCAACCACGCGCCCGCAGTGTGGTGCTCAGCGCGTTCACTGATCCACGCGATCTACTCGCCGCGATCAACAACGGCCATATTGATCCTCGACCGCAATTGATACCCACAGCCGACGGATGGCTCTTGTGAAAGGTATGTTGTGAAGAATGCTCTATTTGCTCTCTTGGTCGCAATTCCGACCGCACTGATAACCTGGATCGTAGCCCGCGGTGCCTATGAAAGGCCGTTGGGGGAATGCCAAGCCGCCGCCAAGACCACGAATGTTGCCCCGACAAACGAGGTCACGGCTAAGGCCGAACCCGAGGTCGAGTCCGATCCCGACGAAAGGCTCAGCGACTTTGTAGAGAAACCACTCGAGGGGTTCACCATCACTGACGAAGTAGTCCTCTACGGTAGAAGTGGTCTCTTTGAGTACATCAACGGCGGTGCCCCATTGTACATTGATAGAAACTTCCGCAAACTCGTCGCCGCGGAGATGAAGAGCAACGGCGGCGGTGATCTCACCTGCGACATCTACGACATGCGCACACCAAGCGACGCAAAATCAATTTTCGATGCCGAGAATTCGACCAACGTTACCACCGCCAATTTCGGTGATGCCGCTCGCACCGGAAGCTTGTCATTGGTGTTTCGAAAGGGGCAGTATTACGTCAAGTTGACAGCCTATGACACCAAAGCCGAGGCCACACTTCCCAATCTGGCACGAGTTCTTCTCACGAGAATGGAATGAAACGGCAAACGCCCTCAAGACATGGGAAGGTGCACCCATGAGCAAACACGATCACGCACCTGCGTTGGAATACACACGCAGAGAGGCCATCACGAAAGTTGCGACCACCTCCGTTGCAGCCGGTGCCGCAATCGGCCTCGGCGTCTGGCTGACAGGTCGCAAGGCCGTTGGCGAAACAGAACTCGAGACCATTCGTGACCATCGAGTACAATTGCCAAGCGGTGCCACGCAAATGGTGATCGCCCGTGGACCCGACGCAACACAAAACACTCGCAAGGCCATCGAGGCTTTGGGCGGAATGGGGGTCTTTGTCAAAAGGGGTGAGCGAGTGCTCATCAAACCCAACGTTGGCTGGAACCGTTTGCCCAACCAGGCCGCGAACAGCAACCCCGACGTCGTCGCAGAAGTGATCCGCCACGTCAAAGCCGCTGGCGCTGTGACCGTATGGGTCACAGACGTTTCGGTAAACAAGGCCGAGCGATGCTTTGCTCGCTCGGGCATTGGGGATGCCGTGCGGAACGCTGGTGCCGAGCTGGTGTTGCCCACCGATTCGCGTTTCCGTACCGTCGGCGTCGGCGGTCAGTTGCTCAGGGTTGCGGAGGTGTTGTGGCCTTTTGTCGAAGCCGACAAGATCATCAACATTCCGATCGTCAAACAGCACGGTCTGTCCGGCGCAACCATGGCGATGAAGAACTGGTATGGGGTCGTCGGCGGCCATCGCGCTCGAATGCATCAGGACATCCACCGTTCAATCTTCGAGCTCACCACCATGATGAAGCCAACTTTGACCATTATGGACGCAACTCGCGTCTTGATGGCCAATGGTCCGTCGGGCGGTAGCCTCGATGACGTGAAGGCATTCAACACCATAGCCGCCGGTATTGACGAAGTCGCCCTCGATGCCTTCGGCTGCTCCTTCCTCGGCTTGTCTGCATCCGATCTTGGTTATCTGACCCTCGGCGAAAGGGCGGGATTGGGAACAACAAATTATCGCAGCCTCAAGCTCGAGGAGGTCTCCAGCTAACCATGTTCATCTGGCTGCGACGGGTCTATCAGACTGTCTTTTTTCTGTTGTTTCTGTACCTCGTGATTGTCACGACTGCGGCGCTCATTGGTGGCCATCCCATCGATTGGTTTTTGGGTTTTGACCCACTGGTCGCAGTGAGCACCGCGCTGTCGGCACACACAATCAGCAGTTCTCTCACTTGGGCGATACCACTTATCGTTCTCACCTTGGTCTTCGGGCGTTTCTTCTGCGGATGGATTTGCCCGATGGGCGCCATGCACCATGTGCTGGGTTGGCTCGGCCGAAGGCGACGGGTCCGCGCCCGCATGGAGTCGAATGCCCCACGTGGGGTCTACCGTTTCAAATACTACCTTCTCATTGCCCTTCTGCTCGCTGCGCTCTTCGGCAGCAACCAGGTTGGCCTTCTTGATCCAATCGCCTTCACTTGGCGTGCATTCGCCACAGTCTTGGTTCCCGCCGTCGACAACATTTCCTTGGGACTCTATCAGGGAGAGCGACACTTTCACTCAAACACCCTGATTACCGCCCTATTCGTGACGGCCCTTTCCCTTAACATGGTCATCTCTCGCCTCTTTTGCCGACTTCTCTGCCCGCTCGGTGCCTTGCTCGGCTTTCTCGCCAAATTTTCGCTGTTTAGGCTGCAGAAGAGTCCGGACGTGTGCAAGGACTGCAACGTCTGCGGTGCCGACTGCCAGGGTGCGGCAGATCCCCAAGGTACTTTGCGGGTGTCAGAGTGCATGTTGTGCCTCA
>Ga0156400_1001_pt2 | contig 19980 bp, 15 predicted proteins | sample RifOxyA3_FD_108044 | JGI IMG/M metagenome (GOLD analysis project Ga0156400, IMG submission 108044) | Deltaproteobacteria bacterium RIFOXYA12_FULL_58_15
ACGCAATCCAACGGCACCCGGTTGGATCGAGCTGCCCAGTGATCCAAGCGCTGGCGAAGTTGGCCAATGCGATGGCCAGGACAACGATTGCGACGGGCTGGTTGATGACGAGCCGTTTTTTGATGGCGACCATGACGGCTACACCGACTGTGGCACGGTCATCGATGGTGATCCCCGACAGCCGACCAGCCGAATGCCAGCCCGCGGCGCTGAGTTCATCGACTGCGATGGCTCCAATCCCTGCGTCAATCCTGGCATGAGCGAGGACTGCCGGCCGATTGTGGTGGTGGGAGGGACCTTTGACGCCAACTGCAACTTCACTTTTGCCTGCAGTGTTGACTGGACCAGCGGAGCGGAGCTGGACGACGATTGTCGTTGCGACCACGATCCCTTCAACCGACCTGTCTCCGACAGTGACAGCGTTATCGGCAAGCCACGCATGGATCTCGAGGATCTGACCACTGGGGTGCGGCCGGCCGCAGCGTGTTCCGGCGAGCTCGGGCATCTCAGTTGCAACCGGGACGAATTGCCACGAAGCGATGCTAACTGTGTCGGAAGCTGTGCGGATGGCCCATCGGATTATTGCAGCACCGACGGTCCGTACCACCATGGCTATTTTGAGTCCCCTTCCTCCCACCAAGACTGTTACCTGTGCGAGGAGGAGTTTGGCTACAACTGCAGCGACACAACAGGTAGCTGCACCACCAAGGCCGAAGACTGTATCGTCTGTGATGCGCCAGCGCCAACTGCCGATACCGCTTCGTCTTTGATGCAGCCGCTTTGCACCAACTCTGGGCCAGGTTGCACGGAGCTCGAAGGCCCCACCTGGGTGGGCCAGGTCGGCACTGATGTGAGCTACGAATGCGACGAAGTCTCCTGTGCTGGTTACTACTGTATGCTCAACAATGATCTGTGCTACGAAAAAGCCGATCAAACGGCCGACGAAGTACTCTGCAATGGTGCCGAGACCTGCGAGCGTGCAGCAGACCTGTGTCCAATCGAGACCCAATGCAAGGTGTTGGCGTTGGAACCCCCGCTTTGCCAACGAGCTGTCTCTGGTTGTTCTGACACCACAAGTCCCGTTTACCAGCCTCAGGACAACAACACCGACCAATTCAATCAGTGCAATGATACCTTCACCTGCGACAGTTCCTTTAACGGACAAGGCCCGTTCTTCCATGGCATTCGCAACGATAGTTCGGACAGAGCCCAGTGTTATCTCCGTGCCAACGTCAACAATTCCTCATGTGATGGAACCGGAGATTGTCAGACTCGTATAGAGGCATGTTCTTCATCTGGAGAGGGGAATATCGTTTCCGGGCGGCCCCTGTGTGAAACACCCGGCGATGGCTGCAGTGGCGAGACGGCACCTGTTTACATTGCCATCACCGACGGCAGTGACCCCTATTTTGATTGCGGTACTGGCAGAGATGGGAGCACAGATCTTACGTGCAAACGTGTTGGCAGCAACGACAGTGGCGAGTGTTATGACGATCTCGGGGATTCTTGTGGCTCAGCCTCCGATTGCCAACCTGGGTGGTCTTGTACCGACGGCGTCTGCTGCAACGCCGAGTGCCATGGCACCTGCGAGAGTTGCCTGTTTGCTCTTACCGGCCAAGCCGACGGTACCTGCGCACCAGTTGTGTTTGGCAAACAGGACGCCGATAACTGCTACGATTCCACCGGGTGTGGCGGGACCGGTTGTCAATGTGATGGCGACCACAGCTGCAAACGCGGACGTGGCTCAGATTGCTCGGATGCCAACACCTGCACCACCGACTATTGTGTCGATGGTTATTGTTGCAACTCCGCATGCACGGCGACGTGTCGAGCCTGCTCGGCGGCCCTGACGGCTTCCGCCAATGGCACATGTGCCATCATCGACCAAGATACGACTGACACCGTGCCGACGACATTGTGCTCGGGTTCCGTGGGTTGTAACGGCGGCGACTGCATTTGCGAGGCCAACACCGGCGCTTGTCTGCGCGACCGTGGCGACTCGTGTGGCTCCGACGAGCAATGCCTGAGCGGCCACTGCGCAAACGGCACCTGTTGCAACATTGCCTGTGATGGCAATTGCGACTCCTGCGCCAACTCGAGTGGAACCTGCGCCGCCCAGCTGTCTGTCTGCACGGGGAACTGTGACAGCTGTGAGAGCGCCGGCTCGGGTTATAGCTGCGCGCCCGACAACTCGGGTTGCGGCGAATGTGGTGACTGCAGTGGTTCAGGCACCGATTACAATTGCGAGTCCGATCAGACCGAATGCCCGGGCGGCTGCGAGACCTGCGGCGGCAGTGGCACGAGCTACACTTGCTCGAACCTGATTTCGGGCAGCAGTGGGTCGTGCACGCTCTATCTGTGTACGGGTGGCTCTAGCTGTCCGTCCTCTTGTTTAACCAACTCCGCTTGCTCTGTGACCTGCATCGCCAACATATGCGTCGCAAGTCTTTCCGCCACAGGCGCGGCTTGTGACGATGACGATGACTGTGTCTCCGGCAACTCCTGTGATGGCAGCATCTGCCGTCGTGACAATTTGCAGGCGTGCACTACCAACGACCAATGCGTCAACACCTGCATTGGCGGAATCTGCTCGAATCTAGCTTCCACCAGCGGAACTTGTGACTTCGGCGACAACAACGACTGTGCGACCCATCATAGTTGCGTGGGCACGGTTTGCCTGCTCAACAACGGTCAGTCGTGTGGCGATGGTACTGTGTGTAGCAGCGGTCATTGTGCAGACAGCACCTGCTGCAATAGCACCTGCGACGGCAACTGTGACTCATGTGCCACAGGCAGTTGCATTGCTCAGTCTTCGGTATGCACTGGGAACTGCGACGTCTGTAGCAGCTCGAGTGGCGGGTACAGCTGTGCAGCGAACCAAGCCACCTGTTTGGGAGCCTGCGATAGTTGCACGGGCAGTAGTACGAGCTTCTCCTGCACACCCGATGCTGACGGCAGTGCTGGCTCGCCGAGTTGTGTTCCCTATTATTGTGATGGGGCTGCCACGAGTTGCCCTACCTCCTGCGCCGTGAACGGCGACTGCACCGGGCCCTGCATTGTCACCACGTGCTCTGCCACGTTTGTCGCCACGGGGGGGGCATGTGACGAAGACGCCGATTGCAGCGACTCCCCCTATGCGAGCTCGTGTGACACAGACCACATCTGTCGACGCGACACTGGACAACCATGCACTGCGATTGATCAGTGCATCACCAACATCTGTAGCACGACGTGTCGAGCGTCATAGCTCGTGTGGGTATGCCGGTATCAAACCGCACTACCACAGAAATTGCGGAACCGCAGAACCGCAGAACCCCCGACTGGGAATTGCGACCTTTGCATGATATGCAGGCGCCCAACCATCAGCATGACGATGCGGTGACGTGGTAACAGCGGCAAAGACAAAAGAATTGGGTATCGGTCTTTGGTGGGCCCTCAGTTGCACTGTGGCTTGTGCAGGTAGCGCGGTGAGGCCACCCCCGGTGGTTATCGCTCCAACCGTCGCGCCCGTCGTTAGGCCAGAGCCACCGAAACCTGCGGCTGTCCGAGTGCTTCCTGAGCCGGAGCCGGCAACACCGCAAGCACAACAGCCCAATTCTGCCGATATAGCTCGAGCACGGGCGTTGGTGAAAAGGGGGGAGCTCCTTTACCGCAACGGTGAGTATGACCAGGCAGAGATTTTGCTCAAGGAGGCTGTGACGCTCTATCCGTTCCTTGCTCAGACCAATCTTCTTCTCGGCAAGATCTTTCTGATCCGAGGATCCGCCGCGCGAGATATCGGTCTCGTTCACAGTGCCCGCCTTATGTTTGAGATGGCGCGAGCACTCGACTCCAGTCTTCGGGAAGCAGAGATCCTTCTAGATCTCTTTCACACCCCCCCCCTCGACTGACATGAATACTTCCCTCGCCTGCGCTGGCTTATCCTTCTCCTACGGTGACACACCGATTCTGACCGGCGTCACTTTGAGAGCCGACGCTGGCGAGGTGGTCGGATTGGTCGGACCCAACGGAAGTGGCAAGACCACCCTGCTCAAGTCGTTGGCCGGATTGCTCGAGGCCAAGGGAGAGATTTTCTATAACGGAGATCCACTCACGGGTCTTTCCTCCCGGCAGCGTGCCGACCGCCGAGCGTATGTCCCGCAGAACACCCACAGCGTTTTCCCATATCGTGTTGACGCTGTCGTCAGCATGGGTAGCGCCCATCGCGCAAGGTTTTATGGGGTTAGGCGAGACGACGCCGGAGTGGCTGCGGTCCTCTCTGAGGTTGGATTCATCCATTCACCCTCTCGCCGTTTCGATCGGCTCTCGGGGGGAGAACGCCAGCAGGTCATTGTCGCCCGGGCCTTCTTGCAGGGGGCAGGGGTTCTCCTGCTCGACGAGCCAACCAGCGCCCTCGATCTCAAACATTGCGCCGCGGTCATGACAGGCCTGTGCGGCCGCGCCAAGCGAGGTGCTGTCGTACTGATGTCCCTGCACGACCTTAACCTCGCGGCGGTTTTCTGCGATCGCCTGCTTCTGCTAAACGGCGGCAAGCTTGTGGCGGAGGGAACACCGAACGACGTGCTCAAACCCGACATGATTGCGCAGGTGTACGGCGTTCGAGTGAGTTGCGGAACACACCCGAGATCGGGAGCCATTCCCACAGTTCATCTCGATCCACAAGGCTGGTCCGCCGACCTGTCACATGAAGAACTGTAGTGATCCGATGAATCCCCAGTTGTGGGGCCGCTCCACGGAGCGATGAAATGAAATGGCGATGGCACCACCGTTGTTGATCCAACCGGTTCCGGCAGTGATCACGTATTCGTTCTTGCTCGCGCCATCGCTGCGGGTAAACGGCGCATTGTTGAAACCAACGCGAATCGGGAACGCGTCGCCAACAAAATACTCGGCTCCGAGCCGGTAGGTCTGCAGCTCGTTGTCGCTGTCGCGGGTGTCGAACTCAAAATCGGCTGCTGCAACAAATGCTCCCGTCGAAAAAGACACGCCGGCACCAATGGTGAGAGGTACCATTCGCGTCATCTTCTCTTTAATGACGTTGTGAGCCGCGACGCCGACGCCAAAACTATCGGCGAGCTTGAGCATGATGCCAACATCACCGGTGTAGAGTTCGAGGTCCCGCTCTTTTCCATCTTCCATGAAAGTGCCGCGCACGTGGCGGCCCGTAATGCCGACGGCGATAGAGTCACTGAGGGGATAGGCGAAACCAATGTATATGCGGTGCAGGCCCGCATCCACGCCCTCACCATCGCCGCGGGTGTGGGTGTAGCTGAGACCGCCGGCCACCGGACCTGACTTTGAGTCCACCGCTGAAATGTTCAAGTCCGAGAGCCCGTCGAAAGGCGAATAACCATAGTTGAGCTCGACAGTATAACGTCGGCCGAGGGCCATTCCCGCAGGATTGAGGTAAAGGGTGTCATTGGACGTTCCAACGCCGCGATGAGCACCGCCCATGGCATGGGATCGGGTGCCAGCGATTTCGTCGAAGACGCCAGCATCGGCGGGAAGGTTCGCTGCTCTTGCGGTGACCGAGACGAACAACACACAAACCGACATGATAGCGATGATGCGCATTGCGGGACGTTACCAGCAGTGGACTCAACACACAATTTTTCGCTGTCCTTGACCTGCACAGACTTTGGGCGCAGGTACAGTGACCAAGGAGATCCGTGGATGGAAAACGCCTTCGAAGTATTGAGGGAACGTGGCTTCGTACAACAGGTGACTGACGAAGATGCGGTGCGAGAGATGTTCGGCACGGGGCCAGTAACGGCCTACATCGGTTTTGACGCCACAGCGTCGAGCTTGCATGTTGGCAATCTGTTCGTGCTCATGACGCTCGTCCACCTCGAGCACTTGGGACACAAGCCTATTGTCGTTCTCGGCGGCGGCACGACCATGGTCGGTGATCCTTCAGGCAAGACAGAGATGCGCAAGATGCTGGAGCGAGGTGACATCGATGTCAACATCAACAGCTTTCGCACCCAAGTGGGGCGTTTCCTCGACATCGAGGGCGGCAAAACACAGGTGGTTGATAATGCCGAATGGCTCCTCGACCTCAAGTATGTCGAGTTTCTCCGCGACATTGGCCGCCACTTCTCCGTCAACCGCATGCTTGCCGCCGAGGCTTACAAACAACGGCTCGAACGCGGTCTATCGTTCATCGAGTTCAACTATCAACTGCTCCAGGCCTATGACTTCCTGCAGTTGTGCCAACGATACAAATGCACTCTGCAGATGGGCGGCGACGACCAGTGGGGAAATATCGTTGCCGGGATCGATCTTTGTCGACGAGTGGCACAGACCCAGGTCCATGGGTTGACCTTTCCGCTCTTGCTCAACGCTGCCGGTCAGAAGATGGGCAAGACGGTGTCAGGGGCGGTTTGGCTAGACGCCAAGCGGTTCGGTCCCTACGATTATTACCAGTACTGGGTTAACATGCATGATGATGACGTCGAGCGAATGCTCGGCTATTTCACATTTCTGCCGATGGAAGAAGTGCGTACTGTGTCGACACTGCAGGGGGCGGACCTCAACGCTGCAAAATCAGTGCTTGCCTACGAGGCGACGGTGTTCGTTCATGGTGAGGCAGCCGCCAACGAGGCGCACAGTGCGGCACAGGCGGCTTTTGGTAGCCGCGCTTTGCCAGAGCAGGTATTGCCGTCGAGCAAGATCCCGCGGGGCGGCAGCGCCGATGCGGCACAGATTCCCACAACCAATCTCTCGCTCGCCGCACTCGATGAAGGTGTGCTGCTCACTGAGTTGCTGACGAACACGGCGCTCGCGAGCTCGAAGAATGAGGCGCGGCGGCTGATCCGTCAAAATGCGATCAAGCTCAATGACAGAAAACCGGAAGATGAGAAATATCGGGTAACCATTGCCGATTTCGTCGATGGCCGGTTGACTCTGCGGGCAGGCAAGAAGAAGGTGCACAGAGTGGTTCTCGAGTGATTCCCAACACCTGTCACCTGCAGGTATACCTTGGTAAGGAGCCCAATGGGAGCACGTACTCTCGCCACCTTTGCTGTTGTTGCTGCGTTGTCGTCATCCGCCCGCGCCCAGCGCCGGGACGGTGGCACGACCAAGTCGGTGTTTGATGTCACAATCCCCGTGAGTGCGAAATTTGGTGACGTGGATGTGCCTGCCCGCCATTATCGGGTGTCGCTCGGCCCAAACGGTATTGCGCTCGCCGACCCGGCGACGATGTTATTGATTGCGACGATCCCGGCGGAAAAACACGAGCTGAATGAGCCGGTCAAGGAGCCCAAGGTTGAGGTCAAAAAGACGAGCAAGACAGTCGAGATATGTCTGACGCATGGAACAACAATGGCCCGCGCCGTTGGCAGGATAACTGCCGTGCTCAACCGTCCCGAGGCGGGAGGGCGTGTGGAGTTGGTAGGCAAGCAGGAGACCACCCTTGATAAAAGTGATCCCGAGCAGCTAAGTGACGTGCAAAACATCAATAATCTCGTCAAACGCTATTTCGGCAGCATCAAGCACTGCGCAGACAAAGCGCATCGCAATCGTTGGATCACGGATGACCCGAGGTTCGTCAAATGTATGTGCCCCATCATCGCCAAATGGCGGATGCCACATGTGAAGTCGGAGTTGCAAACCCATCACTCGTTGTCCAAAGGCCGAACAGGCTTTTCCATTACCACCACCACCGATGGGCGCGTCAAAGATTGTCGGGTTTGGATTGGCCCCAATCCTCCAGCTCCCAAGGAGTCCACCCAGGATGGTGGACCGTCAGAAAATGCGGAGCCCGCCAAGGAGGTATCTGCACCTACCTCGAGTGAGGGGGCCCCATGAGGTCAAACAGGCAGAGGCGAGGTATTGCCACTGCAAATGGTACAACCCCACAGCCCACGGTCATTCGACATCTCATGGACAACGGGTTGGCATTGGTCTTGTGTCCGCGCCGTCATCTCTCCCAAGCCTATGTTGCATTCTACGGCGGCGTGGGCTCACGCAATGAGAGCCTGGTGAACAACGGCATGACGCACGTGCTCGAGCACATGTTGTTTCGTGGCACGTCCCAGTTTCCCGACGCAACCGCTCTCAATGCAGCGGCTGAGGATTTCGGAGGATTTCTCGAAGGGGCCACCTACCGGGATCATATTCTCTTCGCCACCGGTTGCCACAAGAGTGCGGTCGGTGATGCCATCGGAATCTTGGGGGATTTGGTGCAAACCCCGCGTTATCGGGCATTTGAGATCGAACGGAACATCCTGCGGGAGGAATTGTTAGAGACCCGCGATGCCAGTGGTCGCATGGTAGACCTCGACAACATTGCCCATAGCGCCATCTTCGGAGGTCACGGTCTCGGCTTGCCCATCGAAGGAACACTGGACAATCTAGAGGCGCTGACCATTCGTGATCTCGAAGAGCATCGACGCACGTTTATTGTCGGTGCCAACAGTGTTCTGAGTGTCGCTGGCCCCATCGACACCGATCGCGTCATCAAGCAGGTCGCAGCCGCCTTTGGTGGTTTGCCGCAGGGCCAATCTCCACTGCTTGAGCAGCCGCCAGCACCGAAGCCCGAGCCGTTGATGCGTTATGTACGCGACGCCTCGAGTCAGGTGGACCTACGGCTGAGCTTTCGCGCGGTGCCAGTTCACGATCCCGAGTACCCCGCCTTGGTGATGCTCGCGCGGCTACTGGCTGATGGTCTCGCGTCGCGCATGCATGCAGAGCTCGTTGATCGTCGCGGCCTTGCATACGCGTTGCACGCCGGTCTGAGCACATACGGGGACTGCGGTTTGTTCGAATTCGAAGTCTCCGTTGCTCCGAATCGTGCAGCAGAAGCGGTGAAGAGCATTCTCCAGTTTGCCCGCGCGGCCGGCAGATTCCGTTTCTCGGATGATGAGTTGCTGCGAACTTGCAGGCGCTACCGTTACGGTATCGAGTTCATGCACGATTCCCCTGCAGACTTGGCCAGCTGGTATGGTCGTGCCACTCTGTTCGGAGTAGAGCGCGAAATGGCGGCTCTTGGCGGCCAAATCAAGAGACTTGAAGATGCGAGCATCCGTCGCGCTGCCCGCAATGTGTTTCGCGGCGAGGGTCTGGTTGTTACGGCCGCTGGCGAGCTCGCCCGCGGCGAATGGCTTCGCATAAAGGATACCGTTCACGAATGGGTGGGTTGAGTCGCTGACTGGCACCCTTAGAACACGGCGACAGGCGTCTAACCCCGAAGGGGGATGCGCAAACGTTGGCCCGGCCAAACACGATGGGGGTTTCTGATGTTGTTGACCCGCATGATGGCGGCGAGGCTCGCGTGGTAACGGGTGGCGATCTGCGAGAGGGTCTCACCGGGGCGGACGCGGTGGATGACGTAATCGGTGCGGGGGGCAACCCATACTGGGAGAGCTGCAATGGCTGCTACGATCGTTGCTTTGGCGTCGTCGTGCTCACCTTCGATCTTGGGCAGCGTGAGGATGAAGTTTTCGTCTGGAGTGGCTTGATGTCGCAGGGCCGGATTTAGTTTGGCTGTGGTTCCCGCGGGCAAGGACAGTGCTGCATCGATGGCAGCGAGCTTGACTGGTCGGTTGATCTCTACTGTCATGACCTCGATGACGGGTGCATCGGGCTCGGGAAGCTCCATGCCGAATAGGGCTGGATCTTCGATGATTTGTACTGCGGCGATCAAGCGCGGGACGTAGCGGCGTGTTTCTTTGGGTAGCAGTGCGTAAAGATCCCAGAAATCCATGAAGCCCGAGCCCGCGTGTTGCAGTCTGGAGATTTTGCCTTCACCACAGTTGTAGGCCGCCAGGGCTTTCGGCCAGTCACCAAACATCCGATGCAAATCATTGAGATACGCGATGGCTGCGTTGGTCGATTTCTCTGGGTCGAGTCGTTCATCAACAAACCTATCTCGTCGCAGGCCATAGCGCAGGCCGGTTGATGAGATGAATTGCCACATACCCAGGGCGCTGGCACCCGAGAGCGCGTTCACTTGAAACCAGCTCTCCACCAACGGCAACCAACTGAGTTGGCTGGGCAGTCCTGCCTCCTCCAATTTCTTGAGGATCAACGGGCGATAACGACCAGAGCGACGATAGGCAGCGATGAAGTCCTCACGCTGGGAGCCGGTCATGCTGCGGATCTCCCGTTGCACCTCTGCATTGTCAGTGGTCGCGAATCCAAGATCAGAAGAGGCGGTGGCGACTTCGTGGGTTGGGTTGTAAGCACGACTGATGAGTCTTGAGATGAGTAAGCGGATGTCCTGAGATATCTGTTCGTGGTCGTCGGACACACCACCATCAGTCCTGCGCGCGGGTGGAGGAAAAGCCAATAACGCGGCATAGGCGGCGTCAATTTCTATGAGGGCACCTGCCGCGTCGCCAGCGTCGATGAGCTCCTGGGCATGTTGACAGTGCTCCAGGGCTTCCCGCTCGATGGCTGCGCCGGCTGATTGTTCACCGGACTCAGCCGGCTCCGTGGACTCAGCCATCGCCGTGGACTCAGAATCTTCCGTGGACTCAGCCATCGCCGTGGACTCAGCCATCGCCGTGGACTCAGCCATCGCCGTGGACTCAGCCATCGCCGTGGACTCAGACTGTTCAGCGGACCCCATCGTCGGCACCTCGTTGGCGGGTGGCGCGGTGTGGGCGCAATGGAGTACGATCGGCGACAAACAGACAATCAAGAAAACGCGCACGTGAAGCTCCCGGACATCAGAGAATGGCAACCGCTGATTCTGAGGCGTATCTCGAAGGGGATGATCGCGCAATAACGCCAAGCTGATTTCTAACGCGTCCCAGACCATCGATGTCATGCCAACGTTGGAGAAATTCGTCCTTGGTGAGAACACCACGTTGTCCATTTAGGCTCGGATCTTCAAGAACGACATAATCGTCGGTAACGCGAATGACCACCGAATAGTGGCCGTCCAGCCAATCATCACGATACGGTGTTCTGTTGCTCCCATCCTTCCATGCTTGAAATGCGACGATAACAGGAAACCGTTCCTCTTCCACGATCCTCTCGAGCTCCTTGAAGCTCATTTCGTCTTTGACTTCGGCAGAGACATCCAAGTCGTTGAGAACTTTGGCGATCGACTCAGGCAAGGTGCCGTGCTCCGAGGAGGTTCCGAGACGATCGGCGAACTCATCTTCGCGGTCGGCGCTCTTTCCAAAGTACGCTGCAACAAGCTGCACGCATTTTGCGCCGCACCAGCTCGATGTAGCCTGCCGTCCATTTGGCAAAGACAGGGCGTTGTCGAGGAGACTCTCACCCTTTGAACGAGAATCTGTCGGCATTGTGCTGATCGCGTCAGATGTGTCGGCGGTGAGTGCATTCGTTACGACCGCGTCGACTCGCGCACGGCCTTTTCGTAGATGCTCGGATTTTCCGCAAATATGCTCGATGCAAGCTCTTCTCAACTGTCTTGCTTCCGAACTGCCAGATCCACATAGTTTGGCGCTGATCTGGCCAAGCGTGTCCGAACTCAATTGTGAGAGACCTACCGTGACCTCAGTGCCTTCGTAGGCAAACCGCACCACCACGGTCTCGCCACTTCTGTCCACTTCGAGAACGCTCGTTTCCCCATCGGCGAAGAAATGACGGCTCCCGTTTTGGCGGAAGACGGTGTGTTTGAGGTCCAATGCCACTCCATCGAGAATACCTTCTCGACCCTCGAGCTCATCGAGAACTTGCCACACTATTTGCGCCGCGGAAGAATCTTGGTCGGCAACCTGAGGCAAAAACTTCTCAATTTGTTTGTCTGTCTCTTCGAGGGAGCAAAATTGGTGAGAGGGAAAATGCGCGCGCCGCAGCACAACTGCCAAGATGATTGCGGCCGCCACATGGGGAGGAAGTTGTCCAAGCGCTGTGCCGGACGGCATCAAGTCCAAGGAGAGGATGCGGCGAACCATGCGCTCGACGATCACCTCTTCTTGCGAATCCAAGGGCCGTTGGTGCAAGACGTCGATCTGTTTGGCCAAAAAATCGCAAAGGCGTTCGTTCTTGGGCTGGCCATGGTCCGGCACGAGCACACCGTGGCTCGTGTAGGTCAGAACCTTCTCGACGTACTTTCGTGCAACAGCAGCGTTACACTCGCATCGCTTGTCGATGGGCGCTTTGCCTGCCGATTCTGTGGTGAATATCCGCAAAATGCCCTGCTCAAAAAGGAATGATTCGAACGACCCATCTTTCACCGATTCCGCCACCGCGTTATTGAGGGGCACGCCGTAGACATTGTCGCCCGGCAACGGTGGGAAGAAACCAGCGAGGGTCGTTCGCAAGGCGCCGGTGAGGACACGCGGATGCTTTTCGTATGTGTACAGATAAAACTCACCGACATCGCCGTCCTCGTGCAGTGAGACAAATCCATCTCTCCCATACTTCAACAGGTCGGGTAGATGTTCCTTGAGGATGATTCCTTCAGGGGAGGGAGTCGTGACCAGATCTTTGGCGGCGCTGGGAAGTGCCGGATCGCGTGTCGTGTATCCCCGGTTTGGGTCCTGCCCCCAATCGTTGACACGTCTGGAGTTAACAAAGCCAGTGGGATTGATCAGGGGAAGAAAGGAGACGTTGACGGCCCTGAGTAACTGCGGGTCGGCATCCTCGAGAAAGCGCAACAGCCCCCAAGGACCTGCGGGTTCTTCACCGTGAAAACCGGCGGCAATGATTATGTGCGGGCCACCATTCTCTTTTTTGGGAACCACCAACTCGATGGGGATCCCTGCCACCTGACCCAGCGTCCTAATTTGATAACCACGTGAGTCGACCAGTTGCCGTAGCCGTGTTTGAAATGCCCTGATGTCGTTGCTTTGACAACTTTCGCGGGTGAGCCACACGGGCTCGCCGGGTTTGAGGAGGGGATTTGCCTCAAGTCCTATTCGATCTGCTGTATCTGAACAGGATGGGGCGGTCTTCTGTTTCGAGTCGGCTTCCAACACATCGATGTTGAGGCACTGGCCTTCAATCGTCTTCTCCAAAGTCAGTGTCGTTTGTTCTTTCGCCAAAGGATCGACATGATCGGGAGACGCGACATGCTGTGTCGACAAGAACTGTTGGCCTGCCTGCTCGGTCGATTTGACGCTCATGAGCCGTCTTCCCAAAGAAAAGCGTTCTTCGCATACTACCACGTTATCGACAAAATTTTGCCATAGTTTCAGGGGGTCAGGGGGTCCATGCGCCGTCATGCGACTTCATGCTACTTCATGCGCCTTCCGGAATTTTAAGTCTGAGGCTGTCCCGCTAGGAATAGGCAGGTCGGTTGGGCGCACCGCCATCATGTTGTCGCGGTAGAGGTTACAATGCCCTGCTCGACATCTTCGAGCGGCACAGGTAGTTGGCCTGGCTCCCGTTGACGAATCGCTCGCATGCTCCCACAGGTTGGTGGGTTGAACTCATGGTCGTCATGATTTTCAGCCGAGTGCTGCCGGAACGTCGGTTTGACTGAAATCGTCCCCTTTAAACAGAAGTGGCTCGCCAGCTCGCATGGCCAGCGCATAGGAACAGCAGTCACCCAGATTTAGCGCAGCAGGGTGTCGACCCTTGCCAAATTGCGCATAGGCCCTGCGGGCAATGGACACCTGCTCTGCGTCCATGCCCACCTGTTCAACGCGAGCTTGGTGCAGTAACAGGTCAAGGTCGCGGGCACCCGAAGGGCCTTTTCTTGCGGTGATGACGACCGCGCACTCGAGCTCGGTGAAAGCGGCGACCCATCGTTTGCCAGCATTAGCGATTGCGTTGATGAAAACATCGGCTTCTGGCTCACCCAGAAGGATGGCAAGAATGGCAGAGGTATCAATGACCATTCAGTCCCCGAACCCACCGCGGTCGTCGTATCCGAGGATCTCTTCTGCGGATCGGATATCGTCGTCAGGCAAGCTGCTGCAATGAATCGAAATCTCCTTGAGCGCATCTACCACATCTGGTGCCCGGCGCTGCCCACTGAGCCGCTCCAACCTCTCCTCTAATGCAACGATGACCGCACGGGTCATGGTTTCACCCGTTCTCTTGGCTACCTCAATAGCCAATCGCTCCGCCTCTGGATTCTTGATGCTCAAAGCCATTATTGAAACCACCTAATTAGGATGAAGGTACCATTCATGAAACAGCTCGTCAACGCTCGAATGTCAACACGCTCGAATGTCACACGCCAGAATGTCACTGTGACAGGACCCGAAAAACCCCTGCAAATCAGACGGAGATGGCCGTCGAAATGCGCCACTACACATCGCACGTTGCCAAATGCTCCTGCATTGGGCACACTCCATGCGCCGGAGGTGTCCATGCGTTCTTTGTTGCTGACTTTTCTTGTTCTTGCGGTTGCATGCTCTGACAACCCATCGGGTCGCACCCTCGGTGATACCGTAACGCCCAGCGACTCGAATACTGGTGGTGACACCATGACGGGCGACCACATTCAGGGCGATCACAGCCAAGGGGATTCGAATTCGGGTGACACACATTTTGGCGACTCGAACGTTGGCGACTCGAACCTTGGCGACTCGAACGTTGGCGACTCGCGTTCTGGCGACTCGAACCTTGGCGACTCGAACGTTGGCGACCCAGGTACGTTGGCAATCGACGTGATCATCACTGAGTTCCGTGCCGTGACCAACAGCGAGGGCGAATTCGTCGAGATCTACAATCGCGGCAGCGCCGCCGTTGACATTGGTGCATGGACGATCAACGGCGCGGCGATAGACCATCCAGACAGTCCCGGTGCCGCCATTATCGTCCCCCCTTTGACCTACTCCCGCGGTTTGGGAGCCCCAAACACGATGCCCGAGGGCGTGCCTTGGGCGTATGGCATTGCTAACCTCGCTGACACGGGGGACACTCTCGTGCTTGCCGATGGCAACGGTAACGTCATCGACACTGTCGACTTCACCAGCATTCACACTGATCCCAATACTGCGATTCCAACCAATGCGTTTCCCGCGGTGGTCGACGTTTCCACACAGCTCGACCTTGCCACGGTCAACGGCGACGGCGACAACAACAATGGCGCACAGTGGTGCGTGACATTTCGTGTCAAGGACACCGGCGGCAGTGCCAACCAATCATGCACCCAGTTTGTTATTAATGAAGTCCTCTACGATTGGCGCCACCCCGTTCTTGGTAGCACTGATTTCAACCGTACGTTCGTCGAGATCGCTGGGCCTGGGGGCGGCTTTCTTGCCGGCATACGCCTAAGTGGTATTGCCGGGGCCGGCGCCGTAGGTCAAGATCAACCGCCAATCGTCAACTTCGCCGAGGATCTACGCATGCCCGTGGATGGTCTGTTGGTGGTTGCCGATGGTGAGGCCGACGGCTCCACTTTGGTTCCGGGAGCTGACATCGTTCTCGGCTCCGGCGATCCACAAAACGGGCCGGACGCCATCAAGCTTCGCGTTAGAGACTCTGGAGCCACCATTGACATCGTCGGCTATGGCACCGCAATAGCAGGTGGCCACTTCGAAACCGCGCCTATTGGCAACATCATTGCCTCAGAGATCGCGATTTCCATCGCCCGCGACGCCACCAGCAACGACAGCAATAACAACTCGGCCGACTTCCATTTTGATCCCACACCGACCCCGGGCACGCCTAACGACGTCGTGGTACCAACAGTGATCACCTACGCGCCGAACAACAGCGTGGTCGTGGCGTCACCATCGATCCTGACGATGACGACACTCGACTTCACCAGCATTCAAAACATTGACGGTGACGCGAACGACAATCAAATCAACCTTGAGCTCGCAGGGGTTGCCGGTGCCAACTGTGTTGTCATTGACGCCCTCGATGACGGTCGTGGCATAGCCACCGTTAGCTGTGCACCTGGGGATGGCACCACGCCGGTGCGCGGAGACGTCGTGCTCTCCAATCCACCACCGCTCGGCGGCTCCGCTGTCGTCGCAGACGGGTGGACCTACACCGGTGTCAACAACGAGACCGATTCGGCGGCCGAGGCGGACTGGTGCAACCTGCAACACCCTGCAGAGATGACAGTGGCGGCCGGCGCGACCTCTGAGAATGTATATGGCCAGGTGTTTGAGACGGGTGTCACCGAGACGGCTGGTATGCCCGAAGGCGTTTTGGCTGAGCTCGGATATGGACCCATCGGCGACGACCCCACCGTAACCGGTTCGTGGGTGTGGACAACGGCGGCTTGGAACGTGCAGGTCAGCGACAACGATGAATTTGTTGCCAAGGTGACCATTCCCGACAATGTCCAGAGCGGCACCTATTGGTACACCTTTCGCTACAGCTTCGACAGCGGCCTGACCTTCACCTACGGTGACACCGACGCTGCTGGTAGCACAGGTGGGTATGACTTCGCATCGAACCGGCTGGGAATTCTCACGGTCCCGTGATTCGCGGCTCCGATTTGTGGGTTCTGGGCCGCATTGATGGCATCGCGATTTCGAGGCTATTTCTTCGATCGAGCCACAACACTTCGCCGTCAGAGCCGATAATTAATGCATGCAAGGGCTCATCACAACTCGGCATCTCGTTACCAACGCGTCTGACATCATCGGTGAGTTTGGACTCCTCACCTATGTGCGTTGTGTTGCCGCGGTGGTGTTGTCACGTCGCAAGGTTACGTTTCTCGAAACCGTGATGCGACTCCACTGATTGCCCGTGTTGATTCCCCAATATTCGAATCAGTCCCGCACGAAGGGACGGCGATATTCGTCAGGAATATTGGCAGCGATGAGTATTCGCCGTACTGGCTCGAGAATCGCGAGATCGGGGGGCGAGCGCAGGGAAAAGAGATTGGTGGTGTTGTATTGCCTTTCACCGGTTGAAGGATTTTCCATCTGACCGGTACGTAGGCCGTGTTCGGCGTCCCATTCGACGACAGTCCACATGAAGAATATTTGAATTGATGCCACGGAATGGTCTTCATGCAACCAGACGTAAAGGTCAAAGGAAGGCCCGCTCTGATATCGGCGAGAGTAGAGCCCATCTGGACTTCCCTCTGTGCCGTCATCGTCTTTGACCTCTTGGAGAGCTCTGCCAATCCGAATTGGATTACCAATGTCATCCATTAACTTTTTCCACTCGGGGTTGTCGCCAATGACGGCACAGCCGACCGATTGGCCATCGACATTGGCCACGAGAACTCGAACGGTCAGCTCTTGTCCTCCCACGTGGACGCGGGCGTCAACAGGGACACCTACCTTTGGAAGAAGCTCGACTGGACAATAGGCGCGCAGGCTCATCCCACGCCGGCTCAAATCACGAATCGGATGGGCATTGACATCGGGAGGAAACATGACAAAGGCGGAGCCCTCGTCCTTTCCCGTCTCAGCCATGGCGAATCGCGTATCCCGCCGTTGACGACCCAACGGTTTGGTTGACGACTCAAGTGTCGGCTCCAGTGTCGGCTCTACTGCCGTCTCTGGTGGTAACTCCTCTCGATTGCGACCAAATATCTTTCTGAAAAATCGTCCCGCCATGCCGTCCCGTCCCTTTGCCATAGGCCTTGCCAGTTTAGCACGGCTCCACACAGTGGAGTCCAGCTTTGGGGCCATTTGCCACACACATTTCCACGATTGCTGTTGGGATCGCCACCCATCATCGCCGCCCCCTTGATCCCACATCCAGGTTCATCCTTTTATGGCTGCGCATCCTGACCTTTTGCCCTGGAGCCGCAATGCACAAGCCGAGCAAGATTGTCCTGGCCAAGCCAAAAATCCGCCTCTCCAAGCTGGACATGCGCAAATCACTCGCGCACGACAAGTACGAAGAGAAGCTCAACGAACTACAGTTGTTGATGCTGCGCATTCAGAGATCCTACCACCAGAACAAACACAGGGCGGTGATACTCTTCGAGGGTTGGGACGCTGGCGGCAAGGGCGGTGCCATCAAACGTCTCACTGAGAAGCTCGACCCTCGCGGCTACGCGGTCTATCCCATCGGTGCCCCAAGCGCCGAGGATCAAGGGAGGCACTACCTCTATCGGTTTTGGCAACGTCTCCCCTCGCCGGGAGAGATCGTTGTCTTTGACCGCTCCTGGTATGGCCGAGTGCTTGTCGAGCGTGTAGATGGATACGCAAAGAAGCGGGCATGGCAGCGGGCCTACACAGAGATCAATGAGATGGAGCGGTTGCTCATCGACGATGGCGTGCACGTAGTGAAAATCTTCATGCATATCAGCAGAGAAGAACAACTCCGGCGCTTCACCGAACGGCTGCGCGATCCCTACAAGAGCTGGAAGTTTACCGAGGACGACATCATCAACCACGAGAAATGGGAGAGCTATGAGGCAGCCATCGACGAGATGCTTGAGCGGACCTCAACCCAATCCGTGCCGTGGAATGTCATTGCCGGCAATAACAAGCACTACGCCCGTGTGCGTGTCCTGCAAACCGTGACCCGTGCGTTGGGACAAGGCGTGAGCACGTCTTTGCAGGTTGTGGATCCCGCCGTCGTCGTCGCCGCACGAGAGCGCCTCGGCATTCTTCTTGAAGGAGAAGGGCCCGACATCAACAGCAAGGAAGAAACGCAAACAGAGGAGTCTGCGTCGGTCGACTTGTCTCCCCGAGCTGCGTTGCCACGCGCTCCGAGGAGAAAGAAGAGTAACCATTGAGAAAGACGGGCCCGCCCTTCTTCCTTTCGGTCATCGATCTACACTATTTGTATTGGGCTAAGTAGCTGCCCAGGTCCATCGTTTTGATAATATCGAGAGTCGACTGACGCTCAATCGCCTTCTTGTCGCGAAGGGTCTCGAGGAGCCGAACAATAGAGAATGCCACCTCGGCGGTCTGCCCAGCGTCCTGCCTTCGGTCACGCAGATAAGCGATCGAGTCAAACAGAACGGCGTTGGCCTCCGCGTAGGTCAGCAAGTCTCGCGGACCGTGATTCTGCTGCCAGGCGGCCTTCTGCAGTTGGTCATTGACGTGCGATTGAATGAAGAAGGTTGCGCGTCCTATCAGCTTGAGATTGCTTGGACTCACGTTGGTCATGGTGTTACCGACCACACGACCCAGCTTGGCCATGACCGCAGTAGAATGAGCGTTGAGCAGCATCTTTGCTGCTATCTGCTGGCGTACGGCAAACGGATCGCCATCGGCCTGCACCTGAACTGGAACCAAGAGCAACTGCTCAGGTTTGCCAGAGAAAGCTGCTCGGAGCGCCTTCTCAATCTCCTCGATTTCAGCGTCGGTCTTGTCGGAGACCAGCAACAACGCCACATCGGCTCCGGCTTCGCCAAACAACTGCAGGAACTGGCGGAAGTATGAATCGGGTTTGCTGAACTCTGTCTCCTCTGGGGTCAGCGCAACCATCACGCCCATGTCACCGGGCTTCGGTCCACGTTCTTCACTCTTAAGGCTTGTGAATGAAAAGTCATAGAGACTCTGCTGCTCATCGCCAGCGTTCTTGAGGCTCGCGAGGGCAGCTCGCCGTAAATAGGGATCGTCAATATCTTTCGCAAACGGCCCTTGATAAAAATCGGCCGCGAGCCCACGAAATGGCCTGCCCAAAAAGACGCTCCATGCTTCTTCGACGGTCGCTGCCGGTGCCCGCACCTGAATCCAGGATTTTCGTTTCGGTTCTGTCACCGTATCCAATGGATAGAGTCGAAATGTTGGACTTCGCTCTGTGCTGTCAATGAAAACGGTAATCAAACCGTCTTGGGCAAAATAGGTTGAGAAATGCCCTTTGTCGTAAGCGTTGGTCTCCATATCGGTGAGACGGGCGAGAACAGGCACGGCTTTGCGAGTCGCGGCCAAAATCGACGAGAACTCTTTGAGCTGTTCGCTCATATCGATCTCGCCAGCAAATCCGATCTGGCGCATCTCTTTTTCGTTGAGGTGCTTGCTGAGCACTTGCTGCACCGCGACCTCGAGAATCATGGCGACGACGAAGGTCTCACTGGTTGTCGCCTGCATCCTGGTCGAGCCCGTAATCGCTTGTGGTCCCGTTGTTAGATTGATCTTGGTAATGCCAGGCTCATCGAGTACCCGTTGGCTCCGCGTGAATGGGCGCAAGCGCTCGTCAGGATTGTTGTAAACAAAATAGAGTTGCTGC
>Ga0156400_1027_pt1 | contig 19917 bp, 18 predicted proteins | sample RifOxyA3_FD_108044 | JGI IMG/M metagenome (GOLD analysis project Ga0156400, IMG submission 108044) | Deltaproteobacteria bacterium RIFOXYA12_FULL_58_15
AGGGTTCGGGGATCACCCGCAAGGGTTGTGTGTCTCTCGCCTGTCGCAAGGCGCTCTGCACAGTCGTCTGGGGTGCAGCGAGACCGTCGCCAGACAACCACGGACTCCGGGCCAGGGTGCCATTCAAGGTGCTTGCGACCGCCCGAAAAATCGGGTTGGTCTGCTGAAAACGCACTTCCAGTTTTTGCGGATGCACGTTGACGTCGACGGCAGCGGGATCAACGTCGAGGAAGACGACGGCGTAGGGATAGCGACCTCGCTCGAGCAATGAGCGAAAGCCCTCCAGCACCGCTCGCTGCAACATCCGGTCACGAACAAACCGGCCGTTGACGAACAGCCACATGCCCCGGGCGTCGCCGCGGTTCACGTCGGGGCGCGTGACATAGCCACTGACCGCAATGCCGTCAGCTTGGTGCTCAAATGGGTAGACCCGGGTCACCCGTTTGCCCAAAGCGGTGCACACGCGGTTGGCCTCGCTGCCGTCCTCCGGCAGGTCGAGAAGATGTCGGCCTCCACCGGAGGTCAACAACACGCCGCCCTTGCGAGCGCCAAGAATAACTCGCGTCACGGCATCCACGACATGCGCCTGCTCCGTTGCGGCGGAGCGCATAAATGCACGTCGGGCTGGGGTGTTGTAGAAAATGTTACGAACGTCGACAGTTGTGCCCACCGGACAGCCAATCTCCTGCATCGACTCGACCTCACCCCCACAGATGAGAACACGGGTGCCCACGTCGTCCTGGGCACGACGGGTGGTGAGGGTCATGCGGCAAACACTCGCAATAGAAGAGAGCGCCTCACCGCGAAAGCCGAGGGTTCTGATCGCCGACAGGTCCTCAGGTTCCCAGAGCTTGCTGGTGGCGTGCCTCTCGAGCGCCAAGGTAGCGTCCGGCGGCGACATGCCGCAGCCATCGTCCGAGACGGAGATCCGCTCGAGACCGCCACCGTCGATGTCGACGTGAATCGCCCCGGCACCAGCGTCCACGGCGTTCTCGCACAATTCCTTCACCACCGAAGACGGACGCTCGACTACCTCACCCGCCGCGATCCTGTCGATCACGTGGCTCGGAAGTACGCGGATCAGCGAGTCAGACATAGACACAGGCTTTGGCGCATTGAAGTTGTCTTGTGGCTAGAAGCAGACGCGGTTACGGCCGCGTTCCTTGGCCTCGTAGAGCTTGGCGTCGGCGGCGGCAATGAACCCGGCAGCATCGGCGCGGTCCTCATCGCCAGTCGTTGCACGAACGCCAAAGCTCATGGTGACCGGAATAATCTCATTGGCAAAAGAGAACACGTGAGCTGAGATGAGCCCCCGGAGCTTCTCCGCCACCCCCGCAGCACCTGGACCATCGATTTCTGGCAAGACAATGGAGAACTCCTCACCGCCATAACGGGCAAATATATCCTCACGCCGTAGATTGCCGGCGATGATGCCGCTGAGCTCGCGCAGCACGTAGTCACCGGCGAGATGGCCGTGGGTATCGTTGATGCGTTTGAAGTGGTCGATGTCGCACATCGTCAACGCCAGCTGGCGGCCGTATCGCACCGCCCGATTGAGCTCACGTTCCAAGGACTCGAGGAAATAGCGTTTGTTGAAGGCCTGGGTCAAACCATCGATGGTGGTTAACCGGTAGATCTCTTCGTGGTATTTGCTCTCGATATTGCTGCCCGAGAGATACTTGAAGATCGTCTGGCCAATGCGAAGGAGGTCGCCATCGCGCAGCTCGGCATCCTCGATCCCTTTGTCATTGACGAAGGTTCCGTTGGTGGAGTCTAGATCGTACAACCAGGTGCGCCCTTCACGGGTGGTGATCTTTGCGTGTTGCCGCGAAACGCTGTCTTGTTCCACCTGAATGTTGGCCGAATCTGACCGGCCAATGATGATCTCGGTGTGCTCAATGAAGTAGCGTTTGCCGATGTTTTGGCCATAGAAGACCACCAAACAGGCCTGCCCCGCTGCCCCAGCGCGGTCTGCGAGGCCCTTGGTGACAACGGTAATGACTGTCTCGCGCTCTTTCGCCATGCTCGCCTGTGCCTAGTCGATGCCTTCCGGTCCTCGCCGTGGGGATTCCCTCAAGAGGACTCTTTTTGCTTCACTTTCATAACCGGGTCGGCCGAGCAGGCCAAGGGCCATTCTCCTACTCTCCTCCACCCCCGGTTGGTCAAACGGGTTAACACCGAGCATGATACCAGTTGTAGCGCAAGCCGCCTGGAAAAGGACGAGCAGAGCACCCATACGCGCTGGGTCGAGCACCGGCAGCACCACATCAATGACCGGCACTCCCCCCTCGAGTAATGCCGCCCGGGTTGCGCGACGCTCCGCGTCCAGAATCTCCGACAGGTCCCTGCCATGCAGGAAAGTGGCCTCTTCGCGTTCTTCGAGCTCGTCGGGTATTGGCAGAAGCGAGCGATGTTTGGCGACCTCCACCAGCATCACGGCTTTGTCCCGTGGCCCCTCGAGGAAAAGCTGCAACTGCGTGTGTTGGTCGGTCGCCCCAACCGCCGGGATAGGCGTTTGTCCGGTGCGCACCTCCTCGCCCAAGCGGTTGCGGCGCTTGCCCAGGGACTCGCCCCAAAGTTGGACAAACCATGCGGTGGTGGTCCGCAGGGCGTCACAGTAAGGCATCATCACCAATGAGGTGCGGCCGAGGTCATGGGAGGCGAGCCAGCCACCAGCGGCAAGTATGCAGGCCGGGTTGTCGAGCACGTCGTCGGCAGTCACCTTCTTCACCATGCTCGCGGCACCCTCGAGCAATGCCCCAATGTCGATTCCTACGAACGCCGCAGGCAACAACCCCACCGCCGTCAAGGCGCTGTAACGACCGGCCACATGGGTCGGAATCTCAAATACCCTGATCCCCTCCGCCTGGCAGAGCTCTCGAAGCAGGCTATCCTCTGTGCCGGTGACGGCGGTCATACGCGACCGCATCTCGCCCTTGCCGAGGGAAACTCGGAACCATCGACGGACGATGAGTAAGAGCGCCAGAGTCTCTACGGTCGTGCCGCTTTTGCTGATGACCGCCGTTGCCGTCTTGGCCGGATCGAGGCGCTCGAGCAATGACGACAGGGTGTCGGGATCAATGTTGTCGACAAAATGGACGCGAAAGGATCGGTCGGCTGTTCCGCACAGCGCTGAGTAGATGGCTTGCCCTCCCAGGCTCGAGCCACCGATGCCCAACACCAACAGATCATCCGCCAACGACCGCAGACGCGTAACCTCTGTGGTCACCGTTTTGATGACCGTGGTCGCCAACGGGACATCGTAGAAGTCAATGTCCTTGCCACGACGACTCATCAGCTCACGATGGGCGTGCCGGAGCTCGCCCTCGATCTCTTGGAGCCTCTTGCGGGCCAATCCTCCCTCGAGGAATGGCACAAAGAGACCGTCGATGGAAACGATGGTCATGATGCTCCCCATCCGCACGCCCCAATGGGGCGCACAGATGGTAGTGAGTTATGGAAATGCTAAGGGTCCACCACCGGGACGTCACCGCTGGTCACAGTGAAGCCCTCGACGAGATTCAACAGCTCAGCCAACGTCGTACCATTGTTGGCCGCGAGATCAGCAAGCTCGGCCTTGCCGTTTGTGGCAAACCCGATGTGGGTGAGGTTGACCGCGGTATCGTTGAATGGGTCGGCCCCTGTGGGCGCCGGCCGATGGAAGGTACCGCCATCGTCGGGGAAGTAAATGTCCCAATCTGCACCGCCTCCGAAAACCTTCACCCAGTGCACGTCCGTGCCGTCGGTATGATTGACCGTGAGTTGGTTTTGAACTTGAGTGCCTTCGGCGGCCGGGAACGTCGGATAATTGCCCGCCAGTTGGTTGCTCGCGCCGGCAGTTGGCTCGCTGCGGGAAATCTTCGCAGCAACGCGAATGTCACTGCTTGATTCCATAAATGCCGACACCGGCAGGGCCACGGCGATGGTCAACCAATCTTGTCCTTGCAGACCACCGTGGGCCTTGGCATGGAACAGACCCAAGTGGCCATCCCCAAGCTCGCTGGTGGGAACCCCTGGCCCGCAGGTGTTTTCGGTGGGGTCGGTGCTGTAGATGCACATGCGGCCACCATTGATCTTACCGTCGAAGTCGTTGGCACCAGTGCCGCCACGGTCAAGGCAACGGTCGGTGGTACAGTCAACGCCGAGGCCGAGACCCAGTGGAACAAACCCGAAACCAGTTGTATTGACGCCACTTAGGAGAATCACGCCTTCCATCTGCTGCCCAACGACGGAAGCGCCGGGGTCCACAGGCAAGTCACCAATGGCGAAGTCGGTGAACACTTCGAGTGGTTCGCGAATAGCGAGCTTGCTGTTGCCATCGAGCTTCTCGAAGCGGTCGTCGGGCAGGCGCTCGGCGTATTCCACGGAGATGTAGTCCTCCCAGTCGTCCTGGGCAAGACCCTGCAGGGCCAGGTTGCCACGGACCCCCGAAGCAAACGCGGAGAACAACGGCATCAGGCCATTGAAGAGCTGGCCAAAGTCGAGACTCACGGGGCAGTCGGCGTCACAGGCACATTCTGCCGGGCAAGTGCCTGTCTCAACGTTGTCGTCACAGCCGCAGTCCTTGAGGATATCGAGGACGCTGGTCGCGAGGTCACTGATATCTTCAAGGTTGAGCTCGCCACCGAGGCCCCAGGCGTAGCGACGGCCGGGTTGACCGACGACGTCGAAGCTCGATTTGATCGGGGTGCTGGTCAGGCTCAAGAGCACACCGCCGGGCAATGGGGCCCACTCGTCAAAGAGATTGGGTAGGGAGATGTGATAACAGCCGGCGGGGTGATTGCCGCTACCGTCCGTTTGGTTACAGCCGCCCTCAGGGTTGGCGATGGGGCCAATGAGCAGGTCGAGGTCGAGATTGAGCAAGGAGGCGAGGGAGAAGCTCGTGGAGACAATGCCGAACTCGATGGTCTTGGGCACGCCACCTAGGACCAAACGCTCGTAGTCGTCGAAGCTGGCCCTGCCAGTGAATCCGGCGGTCATCGGCTCGGCCGGACGCGCGGCAACGGGGAGGGCCACTTCAGATGTGGTCGCAGGGATGCCCACGATAGACAGGTAGTTGTAGCCCGCCAAAAACACCGTGACATCATACTTGCCGGCGGGGGCTGCGGTGGTGATGGTGCCGTCGGCGGCGGTGGTCAGCGTGGTGTCGGCTGTGCCGTCAGTGGGCTGCGCATCCATGATGATCTGGGCATCGGCCTTGGGAGAGCCGGTTCTGTCATCGAAGACGAAGAAGCGCACGTCGCCAGCGGGTGTCTCGCCGAGATGAACGAGATCTGCAGTACAAGTGGCTTGGTGGCCGCTCTCTTCGGCGGTGAGGGTTGCGGTGCCGGCAGCAGCGGCTTTCGCGGTCAGCTTCGACCCGTCCACATCAAACAGGAGGTCATTGTCCACACCGAAGCTGAACGTGGCACCAGGCAACGGTCCACCACCGACGATCGACAAAATGGCTTCGACTTCGAAGGTCGCGCCCGCTGGCAAGGGGATGGATGGATCACTTGTGGCCTCGAAATCACCTGCGAAGTTGACGATGTGACACTCACAGCCGTTGGGGGCGAGCACGCACGCATCGGCAACGGAGGTGCACTCTTTGGTGTCGCCATCACAGAATGTGCCAACCGGACAGGTTCCAGGCTCACAACCGAACTCGACACAACAGCCCGCTTCTTTATCGCAGGTATAACCAACTGCGCAGTCCCATGGGACGACACATTCGTCTTCGCCGTCGCACTTGGGTGCTTTGTTCTTGTCGTCTTCGGAACAAGCCGCAAACGCAGCCAACATGGCCAAGGTGGCCAACCCCAGAGCTACACGCTTCATGAATCCTCCAGCGGGCAGACGCCCAATTTGCCAACGTCCCCCCCGTTCTGGGGCGACGAACTGCTGGGGAACTTAGATGAGGTGGCGCACACGGTCAAGCAGCCCACGTCTTGGTGCGTCATCGGGTGGGTATCTTATGGGGGCAATCGGGTGCGTATCTTATGGGGGCAGATGTCGCAAAGGATTCTCTGCCTTCACTCCCCGACGAACTTCAAAATGCAGATGCGGGCCAGTGGCGCGACCGGTTTTGCCGACCCTACCGATGGTTTGTCCAGCGCGAACCTTCTGACCTTGGCGAACCGTGTTGCTCTGGTTGTGCGCGTAGACGGTGATGATTCCATCGGCGTGACGGATGAGAATGAGGTTGCCGTATCCACCTCTGTTCGCTGCGAACAACACCTTACCATCGGCTGCGGCAACAACTGGGGCACCTTGGCGCGCACCAATGTCGATGCCGTCGTGGCGCCCGCCACCACGCCGACCGAAGCGGGAGTTGACCGTTCCCTTGACCGGCCAGACGAAACGATAACGGGCCGCGTTCTTGGCCGCGTGTGCTTGTGAGCCCTGCGGCCTCAAACTCTTGTTGCTTGATTCTGGGTTGTTTGCCTTGGTGACAGTGGCGGTCTTCTGCAGAGATCCCGAAGCTGCAATTTGGGGAGACTTGGGCGCGGATGGTCCCTCTTCTCGGGGCACCACCAGCGGTACACCCGAGCGCATCGCTTGGGGTGAGTTGATGCCGTTGAGCGCCATAAGGTTCTCCACCGTGGTGCCGAAACGGCGCGATAGACTCCACAGGGTGTCTCCTGGCTGGACTTCGTAAGTGCTGCCCGGCACAACCGTGGCGTCGCCCGGCGTGGCGATGCTGAGCGGATTGCCAACAAAACGCGACGAAACATGGTTGCCCACAGTGCCAATGGGTGTCGCCGCGCATGCGCCCAGGCTCGAGTGCAATAGCAGCCAAGCTGGTGCGAAGGCTCGCCACAGCCCTATGGGTCTCATAGCGCCCATTTGATTGCCGCAAACCCACCGATTAAGAGGACACAAAATGCCAGCACCAGCCAATTGAAATATCGGTCAATGATGCTACGAGCGTGGTCACCGAAGCGAACAATCAGCCACGCCACCAGGAAGAACCGCGCCGAACGACTCACCGCCGACGCCAAGAGAAACTGTGCCAGGGATAACTCCATCACCCCACTGGTAATGGTGAACAACTTGTAGGGGATGGGGGAAAAACCAGCCGTGAAGACAATGGGGATCCCCCACTGTCGATAGAGCTCCTGGACGCTGCCAAATGTTTCCGCAGAAAAACCTGGTACCCAGGCGTAGAAGTAGTGATCGACGTGTCCCCAGGCCAAATATCCAATTCCATAGCCAGCCAAGCCGCCGACGACCGAAGCGATGGAGCAGAGCAAGGCAATCCGCCAAGCCCGTTTGGGCGTTCCCAAGCACATGGCAATGAGAAGAACGTCAGGGGGGATGGGAAAAAACGAGGCTTCGGCAAAGGCCAAGATCGCGAGCGCCACCATACCGTATGGCGTCGCGGCCCAATGTAGGACCCAATCGTAGAGCCGGCGGGTCAACCTCCCCAGAGCGCGCAACGGTGAAGTCAGAGTTGCCCTCTGTTCGGTGGAACTCTCTCGCGTTGATTCTTCCATGAGGGTCTCTCTCCTACCTGCCCCTACCCTATCGGATGTCAAAAATAGTGCAATTTATTGGCAGGAGATCCGGAGCTCTCTCGAACCATTCCGAATTCATTCACAAACATCGCCGGTCAAAGACGGCCCTACGACTTGCGTTGGCGCACCGTTGGATAGTCCAAGGGCCCATTTCCGAGGGTGTCGGGGATGTTCTGGTAGCCATCGATGCGCAGGTCGCGAACGAAGGCAAAAGAACGGTAATCGGTGAGATCATAATGAATGGGGGTAACAGTGATGTAGCCCTGATTGTGTGCGTTGATATCCGAATCGACGATGGCGTCGTGCCCTGCCCGCTCGCCACCAATCCAATAATAGGGTTTGTCCCGAGGATCGTGGCGTACGCCGACCGCGTCGGCCCAGTCGGTGTAGCCCAGCCGGCACAACTTGATACCGGGAATCTCACCAGGCGGCCCCTTCGGCACATTGACGTTGAGCAACACCCCAGGGTGCATGGGCCGCTCCAGCACAGAAGCTATCACCTTCGCGCCAATCTCCGCGGCCAAAGAAAAATCGCCGTCGCGATCGGAAGTCGCTGAGGAAACGGCCACAGCGGGAAACCCAAATAGGGCCCCTTCCATGGCCGCCGCCAGGGTGCCCGAATAGAGGACATCGTTGCCGAGATTGGCACCGTGGTTGATGCCACCGACCACCACGGCGGGATCCCCATCCATGAGATGATGCAGCCCAACATAGACGCAGTCACAGGGCGTGCCATCCACGCTAAATCGGCGCGCACCCAGTTGTTCAATGCGCAATGGGCGATGCAATGAAATGGCGTGACTCGCTGCGGAACGCTCCCGGTCGGGTGCGACCACCCAGACCTCCCCAAGGTCTTCGAGCCGGTCGGCCAGGGCGTTCAGACCCGGAGCATCAACACCATCATCATTGGAGAGAAGAATTTTGAGGCGCATGTTTGGCGAGTAGCACCGCCCGAGCCCCATGTCACGGCGCTGCGCTCAGTGCACGGCCCGTTTGCTGTCGCCGCTCTTATCTGTGTGGACTTGGGGAACCCCGAAGCGTTTACAGCGAGGCCTTTGACGATGGAGAACCTTGCGGCCGAGCACCTTCGCGCGGGCCTTATGAGCCCGCGGTCGACAACATGCAAACAGACGGAAAGAAAGAACATCCTGCCAGACTTACTCTGGGCGTCTACAAAATCGGGGGAGGCCGCTCAGACCACCTGGAAGAACCTACGTGATGGTAGGGTCGGAAACGTCAGATTGGTCTATGCGGATCTCGACGACGGCATGATTCAGAATGTGTGCAAATACTGGTGGAATAAGTCCGGTGCCCAATGGCCGGCCGCTGACGAGTTTCGCACCGGTTGCACCTACGAGCATGCTGGCTACTACCTTCATTGGCTTCTCGCCTTCTTCGGGCCGGTGCGGAAGGTTGCGTCGTTTGCCTCCCTATTAGTCCCAGACAAGCTAACCGGGCAGACTCCCGCGGAGCTCGCGCCAGATTTCACCGTTGCGCATCTCTATTTTGATCATGACATCATCGCGAGACTCACGTGCAGTGTCGTGGGGTCTCACAACCACCAACTCTCGATCTTTGGTGATGATGGATCATTGTTCGTGGACGAAGCTTGGGATTTTTGGAGCGATCTCTGGTATCTGCCGCCACTGCCTCGAAGGCTCAAGAAGAAGCTCAAGTTGGGCAGCCGGCCCCCGTTGTTTTCTTGGAATGACGTGGCGAACAAAGGCCAGCGCATGAATTACGCCGTGGGCGTGGAGGATCTCGCTGATGCCATTGCTTCAGACCGTCGTCCTCGTCTGTGCGGGGAGATGGGTGCGCACGTGGTCGAAGTGCTGGAGGCGATCCAGTATCCGCCTTCGCCTGAACCCGTCATCATCCGGTCACGTTGTCCACCCATGCAACCGCTTGGCTAACCACCCCAGCACCGAGCTCGCCGTGTCAAAACGTCGGGGTCTGGATTTCCGTTGTCTCAGGGATGTGCTGCTTCTGTCGCTGGTCATTGTCGGCGGACTCTGGTTGGGCGGATCTGCTGCCGACGCCAAGACAAGATCAGTGAACAAGGGTCCATTTGTTGTCATTAGGGGGAGGGAGAAGCCAAGTCGACGCCGAGAATGCAATGAAGAGATGGCGCACCATTGCTGATACCATCGGCGTGCGGCTACAAGACGGGTACCCTTCCATTGTCAATAGTGATGATTGGCGTGGGCTCAAGCCCGGTTTTCACGTTGTAGTATTGGGAATCTGCGATAGCGTCGGCGCGACCCGACTGTTGGGACGATTGAAACGTGACAACCCCGGCGTCTACGCGCGGGAAACGCCAGCGCTCGGAAGACCTCTTGCCTGCCCGAAGACAGTGGCGCTCAAGACAACCAATCCAGATTCCCTCAAGATTGCCCGAAAGACACCCGTAGTACTGTTCGAACGATCTACGGCACCGGTTCGAGTTGTCGGCACACGAAACGGACAAGAGGTTCTTCAAAAGATCTTCGCCGGAGACACCAAGGTGAGAGTTGCTTTTGAGTCGTGCCCTGATGAGGACGAGGATCCAGGCGCTTCATGTGTGACCGGAGAGGAATTGCGCGTGTTTCGCGGTCAGCGGCTCATTCTGCAAGTGCCGATGGAGCTATCCGAAACTGACCCGGAGTGTACCACCACATCGACCTTGCGCGACTTGACAACCGCGCCCGCACAAGCAGGCTTGCCTGATCGCCTCCTCGCAAGCTACGACTGGAATGATGGCGGTTGCGCCGCGATTCACGCCCGCGCCGAAAGCCTCTCCGGCGGCGGAGATGAATCCACCTGCGAAACCGAGATGCCCGACGCCGAACGCCTTGAACGCGCCTCGTACGAATATGTGGATGGCGTGTACGTCTTCGGTGGAAGGGACTGACTGCCCACGTGCCAGCAGCGCAACTGGACGCTAGCTCCCGGCCTGATCTCGTTTGCGTCTCTTGCGCCAGACAGTGAAGACAAACGGCCCGCCCACGCCACCCTGTTGTTGAAAGCTGGGGTCCCCTTCGCCACCATGCAACGGCTCTTGCGGCACACCGACCCACGGATCACGTCCGAGGTCTATGGCCACCTGGACGTCGAGGACATGCGGGCAGCCGTCAACAAGCTGTCGTTTGGCACACCGCCGATCGATGTCGAGGACGAGCAAGAGGCACTGGCCGAAGTGTGGTGCCGAGGGTGGTGAGCACTGCAGATCCAAGTCAGGCCTCACCCGCTACCCGCATGGTCTCGAGCCTGTCGCTCGAACCTCCGCGCCCTCCAGATCACCAGTCAAACGCCACGAGCGACTTGGCGGCCTCCTCAGTTTCTACCATCGAGAGGCTGCATGAGTTATTTGACCGCACGGGGTTCCGGCTTGCACCCCGCCGTGATCGTTCGATCTGCGCGTGAAGACCCCGCGGGTCGGAACGGCTCAGGTCATAGGCGGCCTCGCCGGTTTGCTCCTGGCCGCGCTCACCCGAAAGAAGGTTCCATCGCCTTTCATCTAACTTCCACCACTACGCTGATCTTGTGGTACCCCTTGTAGGCATGCGCGGGTTGGCATCGATACCTGGGAGCAGATGGTGGTCACGGACAGGGACCGATCCGTGGCCGTCGGTGACCGGTCAGTGGGCGATGATCTCTACGCCGCGCATTGCGAAGATCGTTGTCCAGGCAACCGTGTGGACCGACGGAACCCCGACCCAGGGCTGTGATCCATGTTTTGAACCGTTACCTTCCTGCGGCCCCTCGCACTATATTCGCAAGCCTCTCGGTAACGTGGGCGTGACCGAATGTTCGACTTGCGGAGGCATGCATGACGCGAAGTTATGGCTATGATTTCAGCGACGGCGCAAGAGATGCCCGCATCGCCCTGGTGGGGGACATTCCGATCGGCAGAGACGCGTGGGCCACCGCAGGCGCGGCGGACACGGTCATCGGTCATCTAGAATGCCAGTCCTCCATCGGCAAGGCAGGCGGAAAGCCACGGCGGACCACGACGGTTCACACGAGTTGGTACAAAGCCTTCAAAGACCTCAACGACAAGGTGAAGAAGCGCTTCGGCGAAGGTTTCGTCATTCGCAACGATGAACCTTCGGTCGAGAATGATTTTCTCCGCATGGCCCGCCGCGGAGGAAGCTTGTGGCCGAGCGCCGTCACCGATATGGCACGGTCGCGGATAGGCTACGCCAACGGCCTAGAACCCGACACCGAGACGGTCGTGCGAGCGGGGCCAAGCTGCATCGACTGGTTCGATCTCCATTCGGGCACACGCACGGGGACGCTTTCCACCCAGACGGGCGTCCATTGGATGGCCCTTTCCCCAGATCACCGCTGGCTCCTCTACGGACACGACTTTGGCATCTTCGATCTCGAGGCTGGCACGAGTGCCGAACGGCTCTTTCACGTCGCCGCGGCTTGCTTCGACCGCACGGGCAACACCGTTGTGTTCTACGACAATCGGGAGGTCGTCGTATGCAAGACGGCCGATCTTCTCGATCGGGTGGTCGACGAAACATGGCGCTGTCATTACCCAACCGAAGGTTCCACCGTGAGCGTGGCGCTTTCCCCGAATGGCCGGCGCGTCGCCAGGGCCACCATGTCGAAACCCGTGGAGGTCATCGATGTCGAAAGCGGGAACGTCATCGAGAGACTGCCCGTGCCAGCGAGCACGCTCGCATTTCTCGACGACGATACCCTGATTGTCGCCACCATCGAGCGCACCGAGGGTCTCTGGGACAAGAACCCGCTTGCCGTTTTTGCGCTGGGAAAGGGATCGAGCGCGCGGCGCGACTTTCCCGTATCCGACGTGCGGCGCGTGGCGCTCTCCAAGGACGGGGCCTACCTGGCGGTAGGGTTTCCGCACTACGGGCTCAGCGTCGTGCGCGTCGCCGATGGTCACCCCGTCTTCAAGACATGCTTGCAGGTGGACATGAAAAGCGTCGAGATCGCCGGCGATCTGCTCGTTGCGTGTGACGGGTTTGGGCGACTCATGGTGCACGACCTCGGTGCTGCGCTTGCGCAGGGCGACCATCACGGGCCTTCGCTCCGGCCGTAGTTCTGCAAGGGCGACGAAAGCTGATTCTTTCCGTAGCGAGCAAGCGCCACGAGCCCGGCCATGCCCAGATGGGAGACCGCCGAGGTCGATCGCGACGCTGGCCTCGGCGACGTTCTTGCGCCCAGGACGTTGCTCGAGCACGACGCCGGGAACCGAGGTCGTCACTTCTGCGACACTAGCCCCGAGAGGTGTTGATCCCCAGATTCACGCGCCGGCGACGACCATGGGATGGGGTCGCTGTAGTTTCTGGGCAAAAACGGCGGGTCGTTTTGCTCTTCCTGCCGTATTCAGTTAATCGTGGCTACCCGCCCAAGAATGTAGATCCCTACCGGACAACCGAAAGAATGAGCAACGCCATTACGGGAATGCGCCTAATCGGATTTGGTTGGCCCGGTGAAACACGCGATTCTGGATGGCACGCTCCTGCGTCGGGTCCGTTGGCTCCGGGTTGACGGCCCAACAGCCCATGGTTGAATGAACTTCATCGTTCCCGGCCCTTTCGGCACCCGTGAAAACGAGGTGGTTTTTGGAAGCCCCCGCATAGTCTGAGAGCGAGCGCGCCTTTGCTACACTCTTGAATTCGGAACTTCTTTTGTTGATGTTAAAGGCGGCTTCATCGTCTCGGGCGAGTGCACACACGATACAGGGATACTCATCGCAGTCGACGAATGTTTCGGCGGTATCAATGCCAACCTCAGCGAAAGCCCGGTCAAAAGCCGCACCGAGATGCGGTTGAACATACCTGCTGTTCAGGTCTGCTGGGAACGTAATGGGCTCTCCTTGCTCCATCTTCTTTTCGAGCTCGAGTCGTTCCACCTGGCGTGAGAGCCGCCTCACCTCGGCGTCGAGGTCGGCGACACGCTCAACGGTTTCGTCGCAGCCGAGGTTCGCATCACGACTTGTGTTCCGAGAGGACTTCGGAGTTGCCGGCACCTTCAATCGGCCTTCGGAACCCGATTGGTCTGAGGCTGCCCGAGGTGTGGAATATGTTTGGGCCGATTCAGTCGCGGTCGGGAAGGCCTTTGGTGCCACGGGGGTATGAAAATAGAACACACCCAGAAGCACTGTGGCACCTGCGCCTGCCGCGGCGCCGATCATCCCTGCGAACACCTTCCCATTGCGGTGCAATATTCATTCTCCCTGTGCCGTCGGACCCCTTGGAATTGGCCCTGTGAACTTCCGATAACTCTATTTATCAGAAGTAGAATCCATGATTTAGTTCTGATAATACGTTGACGAGGGGCTGACAAGCCCTGATTTACGCTTCTGATAACAGGGAGAGGGTTGTGGGCGACACCGTCGGCGGTGACTATAGCGGCATCCTGGAGCGCTACGAGATGTGGTTGAACCGGCAGGCTCTGTCCGCCAATACGCAGCGCACCTACCGCACACGGGTCCGCGCATACATTGGGTATCTTAACAGTGCTCAGCTCCTGCATGGCGATCCATTCCAGGACGAGAACGCTCGCAACTACGTGGTGCGTGACTTCAAGGCTCACCTGAAGACCGTACTCCACGCAAAACCGAGTTCGGTGAACTTGGCTCTTGCTGCCGTGGACCACCTCTATCGATTCGTCGGCATGAACTCGCCCAGCGTCCGTCGCGAGGACCTGCCGCAAGTTGCGCCGGCATCGCTCCCTCGGGAGGGGCAGATCAGCTTCCTGCGAGCCGTGGAGCGGTGCAGATCCAAGCGCGACCGAGCCATAGCTCTGTTGCTATATCACACCGGTGTTCGCCTGAGTGAATGCGCCTCTCTTAACGTGGACGATATTCTGATCTCGGCGCGCAAGGGCAAGATCGTCGTGCGCTCGGGCAAGGGGGACGCGTATCGTGAGGTCCCGCTCAATGCCGAGGCGCGCAGGGCCATGCAGGTGTGGCTAGTCACGCGAAGCGCGACCACGGCCGACCCAGCGCTATTCCTCAACCGACGTGATAGGCGCCTTTCGACTCGCAGCATCCATGAGGTCGTCTGTGGCTTGGGGCGCGACGCGGGTCTCGAGATCTCGGCCCATACGCTGCGCCACACCTGCCTAACGAATCTAGTACGCAACGGTAACGATTTAGTGCTCGTCGCCGAGCTCGCCGGCCACCGTCGAATGGAGACCACGCGTCGGTACAGTTTGCCAAGCGCCGCCGATCGCCGCGCGGCCATGGAAGGACTCCAGATCGAATACTGATGCCTGCAGTAATCCTAACTGACGTCGAACGTGAAAGGCTGATTACATTTCCGGCGAACGTCTCACCAACGGATGTGGTTGACTTCTTCACGCTCGCGCCAACAGATGCTGCGCTGGTAGCCAACAGAAGTGGCACCCATAACCGCCTGGGCGTTGCTCTCCAACTGAGTGCTCTGCGCTACCTAGGCTTCATCCCCACTGACATCAGCAGGGCGCCGAAAGATGTCATCGAACACCTGAGTGGTCAGCTCAATGTCAATCCAAGCGCCCTGGCTGATTACGACCCCCCGGCGAGGACGAGGCGGTTACATGCCGCCGAAGTCGCCAACCATCTGACCTTTCGCAAGGCAACCCGCACAGACATGAGGGCGGCCGATGCGTGGCTTTTGGAACGCGCACTTGATCACGACAGACCGCTCTATTTGGTCCAGGCCCTGTGCGAGCACTTTTTTGTCGAGAAAGTCATCCGGCCGGGCTTGAGCCAACTCGAAAGGGCCGTAGCCCAAGCCCGCGTCGCGGCCCAACGTGAACTCTTCGACCGCACACAGCACCTGCTGACGCCCCGCCGACGCCTCCTCCTCGATAATTTACTGGAGCCCAATGATGAGCACGGGTCGACACCGCTCTATTGGTTGGCCCGGGAGGAAACGTCGGCTTCAGCGGTTTCGATTCTTCACGCCCTGCAGCGGCTCCAGTTCCTTCGAAGGGTCGGCGTACATAGATGGGATCTCTCCGCACTCAGCCCCAACCGGATCAAACTGCTCGATCGTCTTGCACGCCGCTATACCAACCAAGCGCTACAGCGCATGCCTGAGCATCGCCGCTATCCAATCCTCCTAGGCTTCCTCTATCAAGCGCACCACGAGATCATCGACGAGGTTGTCGACCTATTCGCTGAGGCGTTGGCACGGACCGAGCGCAAATCAAAAAGCAAGCTGGTTGAATACCGCGGGACTGTGGCGCGCGCGACCAATGAGAAGCTGCAGCTGTTCCAAAGTATTGTTGCCGTTCTCCTCGATAAGAATATCGCCGATCCAAGCGTACGCTCCGCGATCTATCGACTCGTTCTACCCAGAAAGAAGTTGGCTTCCGCTCTCGATGATGCCCGCAGGATCGCGCGGCCGGTTGACGACAACTACTACGACTTCATCGCCAACCACTACAGCCACCTGCGGCGGTTCACCCCAACCATGTTGGATGCCTTCACGCTCAAGGCCAGCAAGAGCGCGGAGGACCTCCTCGACGCACTTCGACTCCTGCAGAAACTCGACACCGATGGGCAGCGGGAGATGCCCGTGGATCCACCGTTGGCCTTTGTTCCGAAGAAGTGGCTGCGGCAGGTCGTAACCGACAGGGGCGGGGTTGACCGCAGGGCCTATGAACTGTGCGCCCTGTATGAACTCCGCAGTCATCTGCGCTCAGGCAACATTTGGATCACGGGCAGTCGACGGTACGCCAACATGGCCAGCTACCTCCTGCCCAAGGGCGAGTGGCGCAAGCGGCGCGCAGGGTTTTGCAGAGACGTGGGTGTCGCGGCCAGCGGGGAGCAGCACCTGGCTCATCGTCAAAGTGAGCTGGAGCGGCTCTTGGCAAAAGTCGACCAGGAGCTACCAACGAACGACCAGGTGCGTATCACTGATCACGGCCTCGTCATTTCCAACCTGGAGGCAGAGCCCGATACCGAGAGAGTCGAGGCGCTGCAGGAGATGATCACACAGCGCTTGCCACGGGTGGACCTCACCGACCTCTTGATCGAGGTCGACAGCTGGACGAATTTCACCGGCCATTTGGAACACGCGTCCGGGAGCCAACCTCGGTCCAAAGATATCTTGCGTCATCAGCATGCTGCCGTCCTCACCCAGGCATGGAATCTCGGTTTGGCTGAGGTGGCTCGCACGGCGGACCTGTCCTATGACCGTCTGCGCTGGGTTACGCGCTGGTACCTTCGCGATGAAACTCTCAAGCCTGCCTTTACGGAGCTGGTCAACTACCATCACCGCCTTTGGCTCGCGAACATCTGGGGCGGCGGCACTCTGTCCTCCTCGGACGGGCAACGATTCCCAGTGGCGCCGAAGGCCCGCAGTGCACGCGTGATTCCAAAATACGGCCCAAAGCACATCATCACTTTCTACAACTGGACCTCCGATCAGCATTCGCAATACGGGACGAAGCCTGTTGTCTCTACAGACCGCGACGGCCGCTATGTGCTCGACGAAATCCTCGACAACGAGAGCGACCTCGATATCTTCGAGCACACCACCGACACGGCAGGTTACACCGAGATCGTCTTCGCCCTGTTTGACTTGCTGGGGATGCAGTTCTCGCCCCGATTGCGCGACATGGCTGACAGGCAGCTGTTTCGAATGGATCGCAAAGCGAAGTACCCAAACCTGCGGTCAATGTTGAAAGGGATCATCAATCAAAAGCTGATCCTGCAGCATTGGGATGAGCTCCTGCGTATTGCGGCGTCCATCAAACGGGGGTGGGTGACGGCGTCCTTGCTCATCGGCAAGCTCCAATCCTACCCACAGAAGAATGCAGTAGCACAGGCCCTTCAGGAGTATGGTCGTATCTCAAAGACTATGTCGATCCTCCGAGCCCTCGACAGTGAGCAACACCGCCGTAGAATCAATCGCCAACTGAATAAGGGCGAGGGGCTGCACAGCCTACGTCGTTTCTTGGCCTACGGAAACCTCGGCGAGATCCAGAAGTCGCAGCCAGAAGAGCACGCTGACCAGGCTGGCTGCCTCAACCTGGTAACGAACGCTGTTGTCGTGTGGAATACGGTCTATATGCAAGAGGTGGTCGAGCAACTTCGCAAGGAGGGGCACACGATCGACGACGAGGATCTCAAACACCTCTCGCCAGCTCGGTTCGACCACATCAACCGTCTTGGACGATACAGCTTCGACGTTGCGGCTGGGCAACGAAGGAAGCGTTTGAGACCATTGCGACAGCCTTTGGACTGACATTGCCGTTTTTGCCCAGAAACTACAGCGACCCCCTCATAGCCAACCTGCAAATTAACTGCCCTCTAGCCGAGAGGAAGGGTGTATTCCCCGAGAACTGCATTCGCACTGCAGAGCGCTTCGATCAGGTGTTTCTCCGCACGGAGCAACTGTACGAGGCGATTTGCGCGAAGCAAGGCGGCACGTTCGATGAAAAGCGGTGGTGGTCCGAACTTCATGCCATGGAAGGGCCAGGGGAGTGACGACATGGCCAACGCAAGGCCTGCGAATAATATCAGAGATTACGCCATGTTGGGAATCTGTCCGGATGTTCAGTTGTATGGATGTTGCGAAACGTATAATCAAGGTGCATTATATGTAACGGAGCGTTACCTATGACGCCGGCAAGGGGTCCAGAGTACGAACTCGCCGACCTCAAGAAGGCATGCGGGGAGAAAGGTGAGGTAGTCGTAGTTCGAGATGCTCTGGAAACGGCGCGGAGTGATTTTGGCTTGAACACGGAGTCGGACGTGCTTGAGTTCATCCGCAACGACGGACTGGAGAAGCCAACGCACGCGAACACTGCGGCCCTTGAGAAGTACCCGAAGTCCGACAAACCGTGGGTGGATTCCTACGATTTCTGCGCAGGATTTCGTGTTGGCTACATCGCATTTTATCGAGGACCAACGGGTAAGTTTGTCATCAAGTCGTTCAAGAAGAACGACAAACCGGATTCCCGCTCGTTTCCGATGAGGGAAGCACTCTCGAAGATCAAGTTGTAAAGGAGGCAGGTCATGGCAGTCACATGTCCAGCATGCGGTTCTGAGAACGTGAAGGTCGAAAAGGTCCAAGGCTCGCTGCCTATCCCCTACGGTCAGCCTGCGACGTTTGTTGAAACCGTTCATACCTGCAACGATTGCGGAACCTCTGCCGATTTCACAGGTGAGAACGAATCAATTGTTAAGAACGCATTGGAGGAGAGCGCGGCCGCATCGGCTGCGGCAATGCTCGAGGATCTGAACAAAGAGGGAATCACCCAAGCTCACTTCGAGCGGGCTCTCAGGCTGCCGGCGCGAACCGCGGCTCGGTGGAAGGATGGAGCGGTTTCTGCGGCGCCTTTGGCTCTTCTCCGACTCGTGCGTACTTTCCCTTGGCTTCTGGATGTGTCTGACGCCAACTTTGAGCCAACCACAGCTGCTCGTGCTGTCCTACGAGAGGCTGCGAACTTGTTCTTCCTGGGCGTACCGAGAGAGAGCGTGACGAACGCGGCGTGGGTATACGTGAGAACAGAGACTCAAACCGTTGTTGCTGCAGCCATGGAGTTTGATCCGCAAACAGCTGTGAGCATTTCGCCCCCTACGGAATCTGCCTCGGTTGAGATTCATTCACTCTTTAACGCCATTCCTGCAACCGGGGGCTGAACGAACGGTCGCTCGCCCGATTGAGGCCGAAGATGAAGCTGCTCGATTTCATTGTCTGTGATGACATCCGCCAGGAACGCGGAGACAAACTCTCGTTCATGGGTGTGTTTGGTGACACCATCAAGCTGCAGATACCAAAAGGTGCGTCTCGACCCGTGCCGTTTCGCGTGGCCGCGTTTTTTCGAATCCTCGTCGAAGACCAAGACGTTGTACCAGACCGTTTCAAGATAGTGATCAAGATGGGGACCGAAGTGGCGGCATCATTTGAGGGCGGCATCGGGGCCAAGGGCAAGCCGCGCTTGATGGGATTTCCTCTTCCTCAACTGCCGGTCCCTGCGTTTGATGATGGCATCCTTTCTTTTCAAGCCCTGTTTTTTGCGGGCGACAAACTCCTGCTTGACGCTACACCGGCCTACGGCACATCAGTTCAACTTGTTGAGGTAGAATCGGTCCCCGTCATCTCCCACGGTGCGCCCACGTGACAAACGCGGTCCGGTTCGCTGTTCCGTAGTCCTGTTTCGCCCCTACGGCACCGCGGAGGGATCGCTGGGCCGTGTTGTTCAGGCATTCAAGTCCCTGACAACGCATGAATACATCGCCGGCGTGAAGGCTCATGGCTGGCCGATCTTTGCCGGGAGACTGTGGCAACGGAACTACTGGGAGCATGTCATTCGCGACGCGCCTGACCTGAATGCGATTCGTGAGTACATTGCTAACAACCCGCTGAGGTGGGTTCTGGACGAGGAGAACCCGGCACGCGCCGAAGCGCGGGGACGTTAGTTGGGAGATCCGAGGAGGAGACGTGGGCTCACTGCTGATCTCCAA
>Ga0156400_1277_pt3 | contig 19915 bp, 13 predicted proteins | sample RifOxyA3_FD_108044 | JGI IMG/M metagenome (GOLD analysis project Ga0156400, IMG submission 108044) | Deltaproteobacteria bacterium RIFOXYA12_FULL_58_15
ATCGCTGGGGCCGCAACGTTGATAACCGCAATTTCGACGAACGCAGCAGAGACGAGCAGAACGGGAATCAAGATGGCGATGAGATTCATCATCGGCGTCAGATTGATCTCCATGTCCGCTTCTTTGAAGTTTCGCCTCTCCGACGGCTTCCTTGCCATGGAACACCTCACGTCTCCACACATCAGTGTGGAGGCTCATACTACACACTCAAACGCTCAACGGTCGAGGGGGCTCTGAGCACCCTTGCCACGGGAAACCAAGAGATTTTGCAACTTGACCGAATACTGGTCAATCTCGTCGATGATCTTCTTCGAAACGTTGTTCAAGAAGATGTAAGCGAACAATGTGGGGATCGCGACGATGAGTCCGAAGCCCGTCGTGTTCATGGCGATGGAGATCGACGCGGTCAACATGGCGGTCTTCATGTCTGGTGGTGCATGGGCAACTGCCTCGAACGCGTCGATCAGACCCATGATGGTTCCGAGCAATCCGAGCAAGGTGGCGATATTCGCAACCTGCTGCAAAGTCCCAGTGCGCTTGGTGATGTTCGGGATGACCTCGAGGGTCGCCTCTTCCACCGCGTTGGCTATCTCGATCTCGCCCTTGTTGGCGCGGGTGAGACCCGCCTTGATCACCTTGGGCAGTGCAGCCGATGGTGCGGCGTTACAAAGCTTGATGGCACGATCGATGTTGTTAGCCATCACCAGCTTCTGGATCTGTGCCATGAACTGATTGGCGTTGATGTTGTACTTGAAGAACAAGAAGATAAAACGCTCAACAGCAATCGCAATGCCGAACACCGAGACGAGCGAGATGGGGTGCATAAAGAAGCCCCCCTCAGTGTAAAATTTTGCCATTTCTCCAAGCATCCCGAACTCCTCCTAGTTGTGGGCCGTTGCTGTTGCCCATGTCGCCTAAATTGCCAATGTCAAACCGTTGACGAAAGCAAATCAAAAAGGGTCCTTCTCCACTGACTCGAGAATCTTGGGAATGAAGCTCTGCTTCAGCTCAAGACCCTCAAAGTTCAAATTACTGCGCTGCAAAATATAAAAGGCCTGGGGTTTCTGGATCCTACCTTCGACCTTGATCGCCTCCAACCTTATTACCTTTCGTCTGGGTTGATTCTGCGCCCGTGCAGAACCGATGGACCCAATCGAAAGCGCGATAATAAGCGCATAGGCCCCCATCACCGCAAGTAGTTTCTGGTCTCTCATTCTCATTACCTCAAACACCGCCCGTTTCAGGGGCATCTGCGGGCTTGACGGGTGTGCCGTTTTGGTCCTTGGAAGGCTTCTTCGCAGGTGAATCAGATCCGGATTCAGGGACGACCTCGCCGCCGAGATCATCTGTCGGCTCTTCGGTGCTTGCATCACCTTTGTTCGATTCGGCCTGGACGTCTGGTTTGGTTTCTTGATTGGCATTCTCTGCCGCTTCTTGCTTCTTCTTCGCGTCCTTCTCCTCGCGCTCTTTGGCTCGATCGCGCCGCTTTTCCTCCTGCTCGATGGCCTTTTCCGCGGTGCCGATGTGTTCAGCGATCTCCTCCCGCTCAGCGCTACTCACGGAAACCTTGGACTCATAGGACTTCAAATAACCGATGCACTCTTGGTACCGAGCGATCATATCTTTGTCTGGAATCTCGTTGTCAAGATACAGGACTCCCAGATTGAAGAGTGCCTGGGGTGCACCGCCACCTAATTCGAGCGCCTTTTTGTAGGAGGTCTCAGCCTCGACGATGCGCTGGTCGCCACGATAGGCGTTGCCGAGATTGAGATAGTATTGCGGCCGCCCCGTCTCCATGGCGACAGCCTTCTCCAAGACCTCTGTGGCGCCCTTGAACGCCCCGACCTCGTTGCGTAGAGCCCCCAGGTTGTTGAGAATTGCTGGCACGCCTGGATTGGCTGCGGCGGCACGCTCAAAGGCCTGCACGGCCAGGGCCTTCTCATCCTTCGCCACGAGCACGAGCCCTAACTCTGAGAAAGCCTCACCGAGCTGGTCATCAATATCAATGGCTTGATTGAGGGCCATGGTGGCGAGCTCATACATCTCCTTGCGCCGATACATCATGCCCATGGCAAGCATCGCCCGAGCGTTGCGCTCGTCCTCCTGCAGAACTTTGATTGCGTTGTCTATTGCTGCATCGAACTTGCCAACCCGCGCCAACACCACAGCCAGAGCTGACCGCACCATGACACCCGAATCCAGGTGCTTGGTCAAAATCTCCTCGGCACCCACCAGATCGCCTCGGCGAACCTTGAGAGACGAGAGCCCGACCACCGCTGGACCGAATCCTGGGCGAGCGCTGAGCGCATTCTGATAGGCCTTCTCCGCATCCGCAAAACGCGACTGTTCTTCGAGGAGAGCCCCTGCATTGTAGGAGGCCAGGTACAGCTCCGGACTTTCGCTGGCTGCGCGCTGAAACTCCAGAAGGGCTCCATCGATATCGCGTCCAATCAACATGAGTCCCTTCTCATAGGCTGAGCGAGCCGCAGGGCTCACGCGCTCGAGAATATTTGCCTCTTCCTTCGCTGCATCCGCCGCCGTGGCCTCTGCAGCCGGAGCCTCCTGCTTCGACTCGACAGATTCCACCGGCACCGGCTCGACTGACCCAACCGGCGTCGGCGCGGCCTCCACAGGCGGTGCCTGGGTCTCGGGAGCGCAGGCCGCCACCATGACTATCGCAGCGAGCAAAACGAACCGGACAGGCATCATCGACAACATGTTCTCACCATCCTCCATCACGGGGCTGGGGCTGGGGGTGGAGGAGGTGGGGGTGGAGGAGGCAACATTGCTTCGGGCTGCACCGGCTCGATTGGCGTTGCCGCAGGCTCGATTGGCGTTGCCACCGGCAGAGCAGCGGGGGTCGCGGGTGCCGCCGAAGGCACAGGGCTCTCCTCTTCAGGCTCCGACCTTGGGGTCGGCGCAGGTGTTGGCGCTGGTGGTGTAGGTGCAGTTTCAGGCGCCTGGGTCGGTTCAAAAATCTTGCCATTGGAATCGACGATTGGCGGCGCAGAAACCACGAGATCGTCCACGTACGTCTTTGCGTCTTTTTGCAATGGCCACTCACGACGCCGGAGCTTGTTGAGGGCAACCAAGGTTCGTTTCGTCCACTTGTTTGCCACCTGGAACTCACGTGCCCGGCTGATGGTTGTTTCGAAGGCGGACACAGCCTTGTCTTCAATGGTAATGGCCTTGTCTTCGAGTGCAACCTTGTACTGGTCACAGACCTCCTCGACACTCCAACCCCCGCCCTTCGCAGCCCGTTTGACATCAGCAGGGCAGGGAGCAGCCAAAATCGCCTCGGCGAACTTTTGATACAACTGGCCGATACGGAACAACGACGCCAAGGTCCAATCAATCTGTTTGAACGACAGGATGTCCTTGTATGAAGTCTCGACCTTCTTGAGCGCTTCGGCCTTTTTCTGTAACGCCTTCTGTTGTTGCTTGCCGTTGCCTTCGATCTTGAGTTTGTCGAATCGGGCAAAATCTCGCTCGACCAGCGCAAATTGGGCTTCCGCAGCAAAGGGCGCAGCTTTCGTCTTGTCGGCCGACCGCTGAAAGGTCTTCACCACCAGTTGGTAGTGTTGGACCGCATCTTTCTCTTTGCGCTGGTTCTCGTAGGTCTTGGCCATCTTGAGATAGGCCTCGACAACCTTGTCGGCGTGTGCCGCATTTCCACGATATTTCTTGACGAAGGTTGTGTAGGTCGAAATCACCCGCTGACCGTCGCCCATTTTTTCGTACACCGCCCCCGCTCGAAAACACACCGCCGGAGCGTCGTCGCGGTTGGGGAAGAGCTTGCAGTAGCGTTGATACTGGACGGCCGAGCGTTCGTAGTCCTGAGTGTTCTCCAGTGAGAGAGCGGCGTTGTAGATCGAATCGGCCCGCCGATCGCTCTTTGGGTAGTTCTCAACAAGTTTGAGATACGACTCGATTGCCTTGGGGAAATCGAAGAAGCGCTCCGCGTTGAGCCCAACCCTAAACAACGCCGTGTCTGCCAAGGGTGACTTCGGCCGCTCCTTGACCAGGCGCTCGTACAACTTCGACGCAGAGTCATAGCGTTTCACTTTTTCGAAGTTGACCGCTGCGTTGTTGAGGGCTGAATCGACGAACTGAGTGTCGGGGTTCTCCTCGATGAGCTTGAGGTACATCTCCGCCGCCGCCTCCCATTCACCCTTGGTGTCGAGATCTTCGGCGAGCTTGAACATGGCACCTGTCTTGAATTTTACGAGATCCCCGGCAAAGGCCTTGCGTCCTGGAGTCGACGAGCGTTCCAGCAAAGAACGGGTGAACTTCTCGACAGCGGCAAAGTCTTTCTGCGCCAAGTAAGACTCGATGATCAGGTTGGACGCAAACTCAGCGACCTCGTGCTGCGGAAACACCTCAAGTATCGCTTGAAACCGAGACCGAGCCTCGTCAAGGTGATCGTGGGTGTAATAGATTTCGGCGGCCTTGTAGAGCACCTTGGGCACTTTTTCATCGATGGGTGCCACCGCCGCGTAACGGTCTGAGGCATCGACGAGATTGCGACGAATCTCGGGGATTTCCTGCGGCGCAATGGCCTGACCCTCGGGCCGATCGCTGCTCTTGAGCACCTTGGGCGCTGCAAAGACACCTTGGCTCTCAAGCAACTTGATCTGGTTTTCATAGGAGAGAATGATACTGAATGCTGACTGCTCGCGGAACTTGTCGTCGGCATTGGAATCCCGAACCAGGATGTACTGCTCGGCCGCGCTTTCGAACTGCAGCGAGTAATACAAAGACTCTGCGTAGTAGAATCGCAGCTCGTACAACTGTCGATCATGCGGAAAACGCCGCAGATAGTCGCCGTAGGCTTGAGCCGCTTCTTGATACGATGACTTGGCAAGCTCGATCTTACCCGCTTGCTTGTGAATCTGCGCTTGTTTGTGGTGAAACAAAGCAGCAGAGTACAAAGACTTGCGGGTCAGCTCGACCGCGTTCTTGACAGCGTCCTCATTGTCGCGATGCTTCTCGAACCACGGACTGCCCTCTGAGTAACTGCGCGCGAGGAAGGCGCGGGCCAGAGCGGCGGATTCGAAGTTGCGGTTTCGTTCATGCGCCTCAATCAACTTTTCCTGGATCAAGGGAGCGTCAACGTGGTCACCGAATCGTTCTTGCACCACGGTGTACACGGCGACGGCATCGGCGAAACGGGTTTGGTCCATGTAGACGTCACCAAGTCCGGCGATCAGCTCACGGTCGTAGGGTTTTTCCCCGTTCTTTTGGAGAAGCTGCAACAGCTTGTCGAGGCTTCCCCACTGTTCATCGGCATAAGAAATGGCAACGTATTGCACCGACTCCTGGTGCAGCTCACCACCGCGTTCTTTGCCCTCGGCTTTGGTCTTCACGTTGAAATCCAGAAGCTCGACGAAGGTGTCTACCGCCTTCTGGAACTCCTCGGGTGACCGCTCGGGATCCGCCAATCGATAATGGGTCCAAGCGAGCTTGTACATCGCCTTGTCGTAGAACGGACTGTCGTAGTGGCCGAGAACCTTTGAATACGCATCCAACGCAAGTTGCAACTCGTTGGCAGAGAAGTAGTACTCACCGATGCGGGTCCAGACCTCGGCGGCGAAGCGTGAGTCGGGGTATCGCTCGACCATCTCAAGGTAGACGTCGACGGCGCGCTCTTCCTCCCCCTGCTCACCAAGGCAATAGCCCAACAGGTAATAGGCACCATCGATGAGACGATAGCCCGGGAACTCGGTGATCAACCGTTGCATCATGCCAATGGTGGGCTCGTAGTGGAATGTGGGCTCTTCGGGCTCGGGTTCTTCCGATTTCGGTGTCCACGTGCCGATCACCTTGTCGTAGGTCTGTCGCGCCTGAAAATATTCGTCATATGAGTGTTCAAAATAGAGCTCCGACAACCTGAACATGGCGTCTGGCGTGTAGCGAGGATCGTCAGGGTAACGGGCAAGAAACGCCTCAAACTTCGCAATGGCCGCATCGCGCCGGGCACGCTGTTCGTGCTCCAACTTGACGATCAAGGTTTCGTAGGAATCAAATAAAAGGCTGCGTTTCTGTTGGTACTTCTGCTCGATGAGATGGCGCGTGGTTTGGCGAAACTCGGCTGCCTGCTCTTCAAATTGTCGAACCGTCTCCCCCAAAGATTCGAGCTCGGCACTCTCTTCAGCGGTGTAGCTAGGACGGGAGGGCAACCCGTTGGCCGCAAGCGGCGACGTTCCGCCGGACTCGACAGCGAAGGCTGGCGACGCGAGACTCCACACCATCATCGCCAAAACCGTGCCAGGGCACTTCGCAGTGCATGCCACACTCTTGGGTGCTGAAACTCGCGTCACAATCTCACTCACCATGCGAAGCTCGCCGAGCGCCTCAGTCGCCGCTCAACACCTCGCTGAACTCTTGGTCCAGTATCTGCAGCTCTCGGCGTTGCTCTGCAACCCGTTGGCTGATCTCATGAGTCCGCATTTCTTTTTTTGCCCACGCCACATCGACAATTCCGACATCAGCACGCAACACGAGAGCCTGAAACTTCTTCTGCACTTCGCGAAGTGATCCCTTTGCAACTTCTCCAACCACCTGCTTGGCCTCTTCACGAACGGCCACCATCGAATCGCGATGAGCCTGCAGAGCCCGCCGCTCTTTCGCCAATTCTTCCTTCAAGCCAACAGAACGCAGAGCGACGAGCTCCCCGATCCGGGTCTTGAAGCCTTCCAACTCGGCGTTGTAACCACCAATGACTTCTCGCAATCGTTCGATCTCACGGCGTCCCTGCCCAGCCTCAGCCGCAAGGTGTTGGACACTCGACAGAATCTCGCGTTCAGATTCCAAATTTGCCGAATAACGAGCCCGCACCTCCTCCTCGCGGGCTTCCTTTTCACTGGTAACGGAAATCAGTGCTTTTTCTGTGGCGATTTGCTGCTCGAGCATCCTGTGGATCTTTTCGAGCTCCTCCACTTCGTTTAGGTGCGTCGCGATCCGACCGGAGTAATCAGCATGTACGTCATCGGCGATCATTTCGCGATGCTGCCCAATCCAAGCTTTGAGACCATTGAGCTGCGCTCGCATGCTGTCGATGTCATACTTCAGACGATAGGCTTGCTGTTGTAGGGCCAACATGTTTCCACGCATGACTTCAACACGCCCCTCATACTCCTCTTTCTGCTGCGGTAGTTTGCGATACTCTGGCTCCAAGGCTGCCCTCTGTGCCAACACTTGTTCGAGCTCTGCTCTTTGCGCATCACCCAGCTCTCCCTGCACAAGCCCACGTTCGATCGTGGTGAGACGCTCCTGAAAACTCACCAGGGTGTTGCCGTATTCAAGAATGAGACCTTGAGCCCCTTTGAGTCCGGGGAAAAATGAAGCTCGCCGCCCAGAATCAAGGATCGACATCAACTGAGAGATCATATCGTCGGCTTGGCGCAACGATTCGTCACTCTCATCGATGGCTCGCAGCACCCCCAGCGCGTGTCGCAACTTTCCAGCATCCCGCGCCCAATGGACAGCCAACGGCGACAGAACTCCTCGAGAACCCCCAGTTCCACTGACCGCCTCGAAATACTCTTCCGGGGCGATGTTATCCTCAATCAATCGATTGAGCTCGTCACGGGGCCGGCCGTATCGATCGACAACCTCGTCGAACACCTCCTCAGCTTGCTCGAGCTGCCCTACCTTGATGCGAATATTGCCGAGCAATAGGCGCGCCTCAGGCGCGATCGGGTTCTCAGCTTCGGCAAGCAGGAGGATCTCGAGAGCATTCATTGCTTTCTTGTACTCGACAACCCGCTCGGCGTCGGTCGCGGCTGCATTGGCGGCTCTCACGTACGTCCACGTCACCTCAAACAATGCCTCTTCAAACAACGGGCTCGTTCGCGCGACATACTGATAAGCATCCGCGGATTCACCGAATCGACCTTGCTCAAGTAGGATGCGCCCTTGGTTCATGGCGGCCAAATCCCGTATTTGAGCCGCGCCAGCAGCACTCTTCTGCGAATGGGCCAGCCGCTCGAACTGCTCGCGAGCAACGTCTAGCTCACCCGCTTGCAGACTCGCCACCGCATTAACGTATGCAGCACGCAGAGCAAGTTCGTGATCTGGCGGCACCCCTGCGAGCGTTTCTTTGACCTTGCCCGGTAAGCCCTGACGCAGGAGACTCTTGGCGCGAATATACGCAATGCCCGGTGGCAAGTGGCCCCGCCCCTCCAGCACGCCCACGTGTTCTTCGAGACCATTCCAGTTTTCGTTGCGATCGGCTATCTGGATGAGCCTTCTCACCGCATCTTCAAGAAATTGCCGATCACGTCGCTCGACAATCTGCTGGAACAACTGCTTCGCAGATTGATCGTGCTTCATTTGGTAGAGCGACTCTGCCAGGTAGTAGAGCCCCTTGGGATATGCGGGCTCACCGGTGTTTTTTCGATCGGCGATAAATTCGTACAGAGCCAAGGACGCCCGCTGGTAATCCCCAAGGAGAAACAGGATCTCAGCATCGGTGACTCGCTCTTCGAGTTTCCGACGTTTGCCCTCAACCTCAGCGGCGTCATATTTGCCAATCAACGTCTTGAGCTTGACACCCATGGATGCAACGTCGTTGCTGACCCCTTGCAACGGGGCTGACTGGGCTGGTGCCCGAGCCGGCAACAACAGCGAGACCATCGCAACCAGAAGAATTGCGATCCTCGAGCCGCGAACCAGCCCCCGCATCTCATCGCCTGCGGAAATCACTCGCCGTCCACACCTTCGGCCTTCTTGGTGGCCTCTTCAGCAACGGTTGTGTCCTTCAGGGCCTGCGTGCTCTCAAAGTCGTAACGCACCGAAGGCCGGTCCTTGAGCTCGGTGGTCAGACCACCTTTCTCAAAGCCAACGATACGAACCGTCGTCAGCTTTCCTTCCTCCGCGTTGAAGGTGAAGCTGGACTTGATCTTGAATTTGTAGCCCTTCAGATAGCTGAAAAAGCCATAACCGTAACCTTGATACTCCATAAACACTGAGATCTGATGGTTGCCCGGCGCGATACTGCCGTTGAACACCTCAATTTCATTTTGCTCATCAAGCTCACCCGCCCCTGAATCGGCACGGTTGAAAATGGGTGCGCCGTCGAGCGCGTACTGAACCCGACGCAGCTTGAACGAGCTGCCCATTTCATTTTGGTGTACCAGGACAGCCTTGGCACCGGAGATGGCACCGTGCAAGACCACTTCTTGAAGTTGAATCAAGCGAGCCTTCGATTGGAATATCTTCTCTTTGAGCTCGTTGACACGCTCTTCGATGTCTCGAAGCTTGATATTGAAGCCTTGCTCTGTTGGCGGAGCAGCTGCCTCACTGATCTCCTCGCCTGTGGGCGCCTCACCCGAGGGGGCGGTTAAGGAAGGAGTGGTGTCTTCCGTCGTCTCACCAACAGCTGGGGCAACAGTCTGTGCCCACGCAGATCCCCCAGAACCAAGCAACAGCGCCAGCCATACGCCCAGCGCAACATTTCTTTTGCTCATATCAAGTCCCTATAGGCCAAGGATTGCGGCCAAACTCACAGAGCCATGCGACAATGATCGGGCGATGTTAGCCCCCCCCGTGATGCAGGTCAACGCCCTAACCCAGCCCCAAATCTCCTCGACCTAACGGCACATCTGGCGATTCGGACAGCACTTGATCGTGGATTTGGGCCAGCACTGGGGTCCATTCGGAAACGGTCGCCGATGAACCGCGACCCAACATGTTTTTGCTGCAAAACGAAAGGCCGTCAACCGCCCTTTTTCAGCTCGGTGAGGACGAGCTTGGCAATCGCCTTGAGCGTATCGAAGACCCCATTGCCCAGGGTGGCCGATGCGTCGAAGTCGGGAACCAGTCGCGGATTGAGAAGACGCCTCAACTCCGGTGCCTCCGCCGCGTTGGGAAGGTCGCGTTTGTTGTATTGAATGACGAAGGGGATTTTGTCGAGATCGTACCCTTGCTCCGCGAGGTTGGTACGCAGATTCTCCAAAGACTCGAGATTGGCTTCCATGCGCTCGATCTGACTGTCGGCGACGAACACCACGCCGTCAACTCCCTTCAAGATGAGCTTACGACTCGCGTCGTAGAACACCTGACCGGGGACGGTGTAGAGATGGAAGCGGGTCTTGAAACCTCGAATCTCACCGAGCGACAGCGGCAGGAAGTCGAAGAACAACGTCCGCTCTGTCTCGGTGGCGAGGGAGATCATCTTCCCCTTCGCTTCCGGATTGGTCTTGTTGTAGATGTACTGCAGGTTCGTCGTCTTCCCACACAGACCGGGACCGTAATAGACGATCTTGCAGTTAATCTCGCGGGAGCTGTAATTAATAAAGGACATGGCGCTGTAGCGTTCCGTTACTCGCTAAACAGATTGTCAATGTCGTCGTCGGTGATCTCAGCGAATGGAGTCCCCTGCGCATGACTCTGAGCCTTTGCGATCATCGTGACAAAAATACCACCTAGCTCCTCACTCGCCTTTTTGACCCGCAGTCGAACCAAACCGAGGCTCGACCTCTGATCAAACATGACCACGAGGATCGCCCGCTGGGCGACGATGGAGAGGTGCAGGTTGTCCTTCTCCCCTTCGTGGAACACATTGGGAAACTCTTTCTCGCCGATCAGTTTCGCCAAACCACTCGTGGCGGCAATGTTACCTGCGGTGAGCGAAGCCAACGACGTCGTATCGAGGTTGTCGATCTCCCCATGGCTGGTTATGTACTGCCCGTTCTTATCAACGAGCAAAACAGCCTTGGCATTCGCCTCTCTGGTGAGGCGTTCGCAGATAGCTGATATCAGCTTGAACTCCTCTTCATACATGACCATCTGCTGGTCCATGCCAATGACGCTCCTCTAGCACTCCTCAAACGCCGTGACTACGAGTGACACCAAGTAAATGACGGGTGCTTAAATAGCAGACCACCCACTCGCGTGCAAGCAACTGATTCGCCTTCGCGATGATGTTTATCTACAGAAGAAACCTGCATTAAAGCTCCCTGCGCTCGGCAAGGGCCCTCCCCAAGGTTGCGTGGTCAATATACTCGAGCTCGCCTCCCAAGGGGATTCCTGAAGCAAGACGGGTGACCCGAATCCCCAGCGGCTTGATGAGGCCGGTGAGATACAATGCGGTAGCATCCCCCTCGACGTCGGCGTTGGTCGCTAGAATCACCTCTGTCACACCGGCCTCAAGCCGGGAGAGCAAATGTGGGATCTTCAGATCCTCAGGTCCTATGCCATCGAGGGGGGCGAGCGCCCCGTGTAGCACGTGATAAAGGCCCTTGTAGGCGCTGATGGATTCGATGGCGCGCAGATCCTGAACGCTCTCAACCACACATATAGTATTGGATTGCCGCGATGGACTATCACACACCCGACAGCGTTCACCGCTGCACAAATTCTGGCACATTTTGCACATTCCCACCTGGTCGCTCACAGCGACCAGCGCCTTGGCCAGATCGCGTGCCAAGGAAGGCCCCTGATGCGGGGATGCTCGAATGATGTGAAAGGCCAGCCGGGTGGCGCTGCGCTCGCCGATACCGGGAAGTCGGCTGAGCTCCAGAATCAAGCGTTGGATGGGATCGCTGCCAAGAGCGAGGTCTCGATCATCGATTGGCATCGGGGAACCCAAACGCCGACAGATCGACCCCGAGCCCTTGGGCAAAGTTGCCCATCTTCTGGCGCAACTCTTCTGCCACCTTGTTTGCCGCTTGGTTGAATGCGGCACGCACCAAATCTTCGATCAGGGCCTTGTCACTGGACTCCATAAGCTTGGGGTCGAGACTCACCTCCACCGCCTCATACTTACCCGTGAGAACCACCCGCGCCATGCCGCCACCGGCCTCGCCGGTAACACGCAGCCTGGCTGCCGCTTCTTGACTGTTAGCGAGCTGCTCGCGCACCTGGGTCGCCATCTGCATGAGATTGGCAATATCCATGAATAACTCCTACGCCGACTCGTCGGCACCCTCGCTCTTTTCAAGGGTAATCACTTCTTTGATCTCACCGCCAAGAATAGAGATTGCCCCCTTGACCGCCGGGTGATTGAGCGCATCGGTACGAATCTCATGATCGCGGCTCTTCTCACGTCGCGCTTCAGATTCGGCGATCGTGGCTATCCTCTTCCCAGCCTCAGAATTCGCAGCGGACAGCGTGAGAGTAACCGGCACACCAAAATGCTCAGCCAGCGCCTGTTCGAGCAACGAGCGATTGCCCCGCTCCTGGGCCGATTCCCAGTAAAAAGTCTTGGGGGGATACGCAATCTCCACCCCTGTGGCAGCAAATGAAACGGGTCGCCCGTGTTCCAATACCGACGCCAAAGCTGGCCGCTGTCGCCGCACCCGCTCCACCAATTCTCCCCATTCGGTCGACGGCGCCTTGGGCTGGCCATCGCCGCCGGAAAGTCCCTTGGGCTGGCCATCGTTGCCGGAAGGCGCGACGGGCGTGGCTGACTGAGAACCCACTGACACTTGACGTTGCGAAACAGACTGGGTGACTGCTTGAGAACTTGCCTTGGCGGAATGCTCTGACGTAGACGGTAGAGCCGTGGACTTGCTAGGACCTGACATGCCTCCAGCCGGATCGACACCGGCTTTGGAGCTCGGCATTTTTCCCGACGCCTTTGCAGAGGTGCCAACCAAGACAGCATCGAGCTTCTCCAGCAGGGTCCCCAAGGACTGTGCAGGCTCGACCTCTAGCAGTCGCAACAGCCCCATCTCAAGACTTATGCGGGGAAATCGGGAACGACTGACGTCATCGGTGACGCTCACCAACAGGGAGAAATAACGGTGCAGGTCAGGACGACTGAGAGTATTGGCCTGTTGTTTGAGTCCGTCGATTTCGCCCGGTGATCGATCGAGTAGGGTCTCCGACGGCGACTCGACCATCTTGGCCACCATGAGATCGCGGAAGTGCTCGACCAACAGGCTCGACAGATCACTGAGGTCATAACCCCGCGCATCCACCTCGGCAACCGCCGCCAACAGACGGTTGGCATCCTTGGCCAAGATCGCATCGCTCAGTTGGAAAATGATCTCGCGATCGACGACACCAAGCGCCTCGATGACCTGGGCGTCGTCGGGCACGTCTCCGGCATAGCTGAGAACCTGGTCGAGGAGCGATAGGGCGTCGCGAACAGATCCTTGGGCCTCACGGACAACCGCGGCAACAGCCTGGGGTCCGAGAGTAGCCCCTTCCTTGGCAAGGATGCCGCGCAGGTGCTCCGTGAGCACCGGGATCGAAACCCTGCGAAAATCAAACCGCTGACACCGCGAGAGGATCGTTGCGGGGATCTTCTGCGGCTCGGTGGTCGCAAAAATGAACTTCACATGCTCCGGCGGTTCCTCGAGGGTCTTGAGCAGAGCATTGAATGCCTCGGAAGTGAGTTGGTGCACCTCGTCGATGATGTAAAGCTTGAGCCGACCTCGGCTGGGCATATATCGGACAGTCTCACGCAGCTCGCGAACGCTGTCGACACCCCGATTCGAAGCGCCGTCGATTTCGAGGACGTCAGGACTTACGCCCGAAGCGATCTCTTTGCACACCGAACACTGCCCGCAAGGGCTCTGTGTGGGTCCCTTCTCGCAGTTGAGAGCCCGCGCCAGAACCCGCGCCGTCGTGGTCTTGCCTACCCCACGAGCCCCAGTGAACAAAAATGCGTGATGGACGCGATTGAGCCGAATGGCGTTCTTGAGGGTTCGAACCACGTGGGCTTGACCGACAATCTCGTCAAAACTCCCAGGCCGATATTTCCGCGCAAGGACCAGGTAAGACACAGTCACCTCGGAGTGAAGGAAGGCCGATGTATAGCCAGCTGACCGGCGTCCGTCCAGCCCCGGAATCAGTGAAGCGGGCGTTCGCGCAGACCACCGCCCTGATTTAGAAAAACGTCGCTCGTGTCTCCACTGAAAGTGAGACTTTCTCGTCCTTGGCCTCGGGGCGAGTGGCCAGAAGCTCAGAAACAAAAACGATCGTTCCCTGCACGGGGCTCCGACGGCTGCAGGTTCCGGTGAGCCTTCCCCGGACCGTGCCATGAAAGGAGGCCGCATTCACAGGCATTGCGCCTATCTTGAAAACACGCTGCCCGCCTGGCACCAACCAGCGCTCGATAGCGAGCTCCACCTCGAAGGTGTCGCTGTCTGTCTTCGCGAGGGAGAACTCTGCCCTCTGCACCACGACCAAAGAGTCCTCAAAGAGGATCTCCCCAACCACCTGCCACCGGGCCCCTGTGCCGATGGGGGTCGCGGGAAACGGCAGCAGGCCCTGGGCAACAACGTCCCACATCCCTCCGAGTTCGGCCGACTGAAGCGAAAGCTTGCCATCGTCATCGAGCTCCAGCTGTCCTGTCGCCCCCACGAGCCCATTGAGTCGCTCTTTGAATCCTTCCCACAATGGCACGGCACCCACGTCTCGCCTTCCATCAGATTGCGGCGTGGACTCGATGGAAATGACCTTTCCGGAAATCTTTTGCCCAGTCGGCACCATGGTGGAGTCCAGCTGCAAGATCATAACTGCCTGTGGAACCGTCAGGGTCGGCAGAGCCATCCCCGCGACTGTCATAGCTGCCACGGTGGTGAGCCCAACAGTGACGGTTTCCTGGAGCGTTTCCTGGGTGGAAACTTCTGATCCAGTTAAGCCCTGAGCTCCACTGCCGCGGGGGCACATGACCTGGCGTGGTGCAGCTCCTTTTTCGAGCACCCGCAGTCCCGGCGGCCCAGGATCGGGTGGTACCTCGACTGGCACCACCTCAACGACCGGTGCTGTCGTGTTGCCAGAGTTCGTCCCGTTGGTGGCGCAAGCGCTGGCGATAACGACAGAAACAAATGACAAGCCACGTCTTCCCATCCCCACTAGATTGCGAATATTCGTGGCCGGTTCAAGGCCCCAAAACCACGAGGCCCATGAGGCCCACGAGACCCATAAGGTCCATGAGGCCCATAAGGCCCAAGGGATCCGCCAGTGTGATGCCGCCGGACCTCCTGAGCTGCCCAGAGAGCCAAAATCTTTGGGATGGCAAGCGGATCTGTTGCAGAGGCCGATGGCTTCAGGTAGTAATGGCGGTCCCTCGGACCCCAGAAGGGGTCCGAGCAAGCGCGGAGCGATGGCCGAGTTGGTCGAAGGCGCTTGACTCGAAATCAAGTGTGCCGCAAGGCACCGGGGGTTCGAATCCCTCTCGCTCCGCCAGCTCTTTCAAAATTGAGTTGCGCCACATTTGTGGCGCTTGAGATAGCCCGACCCCGGCGACTGGGGCGCGTTAAATCCGCCAGGTCCGGAAGGAAGCAACGGTAGCGTTTGCCTCAGGGTGTCGGATCGTCGGGCTATCACCCGGAGCGATGGCCGAGTGGTCGAAGGTGCACGACTGGAAATCGTGTGTACCGAAAGGTACCGAGGGTTCGAACCCCTCTCGCTCCGCCACTCAATACTCACGCCGTTCACTGTGCGGTCCATCGTTCGATGGACAGGCTCCAGCTGTTTAGGGTACCGGTGTCCGTGCCCATTGAGTCACCAACCCACAACGTCCAGGCACCTGCGAGCGGCAGGCCGTCGAATGCTGTCAGAGGCATCTGTGGCCGATATCGGCCCGTGAAGGGTGCAGAACCGACAGCAATACCGACGTCCGCTTCATCATCAAAGATCGTGCCGGTGAAGTGGTTACCGCCGCTACCGTTGTTCAGGCTCAATGGCACACAAATGTCGACAGCCGGCTCGCCGGGCCCAGGGGAAGCGCCCGTGAGCTGCACGAAGATCTGCAAATCCCCCGTGAAGGTGTGGGTGATATCAACCTCGACATCCACGTCCACCACACGGGAAACCGCGGCAATATCGATCGTTCGGGATATGGCTCCCGCGCCACCACAGGTTGTGGCTGAGCCACCGTCGTCGGGAATGTCGACGACGGTGTTATCGGTGTAAATTCCGATGCTCGAGGTCGCGACCGTCAGAGCATAATCGCTCGGCCAACCGCTGCGATTGTAAACCAATAGGTATGCCGTGCTACCCGTGTCCGCGGCCACCACCTGCTCATCGCTGTCTGGCAATTCACTTTTTGCCAACAGGCCCTCGGCGGGCGGCTCGGTTGGGCTCGCAGGCGCCACAGCGGCAACACGGGCGTCGTAGATGGCAAGGCCGAGATCCACCAAAGAAGAATCGTAGGTGATCCCGGCCACGACCCGCACGTCAGCAAGATTGTCGATGCGATACCAATCAACATCTGCGGCGCACAACGACAAAACACTCGAGGTGTCGGCTGGAAACGTGTACGTGGGATCTCCGAACGCGACGGGCCAAGGGGGATTTGTGAGCGGCGTGGCATCACTTGGCAGATCATTGCGGTTGCTCACATCGAGATCACCCAGATCGTCGAGATCACAGGGCGACGGCTCGAGCTCCTCGAGCCGCAGAGTATAGGATTGGGGCATGGCATTGGCTCGGGCCACGCTTGCCACATAGAGCAATCCGCCGTCCGCCGTCATTGTTGTCGAGCTCTGGATCCCTTCATCCAGCATTGCGCTCACGGCAGCCGGGTCACTGCCAATCGCAACATTGACAACCGTTAGCGGCCCCGGATCTGCAGCAATCACTTCGGCACGAAGCAAATGTCCCGCGGGGATGGGAACAAGTGTACCGGCGTCAGAACCGAGCACGAACCAATCAGAATCGTCTGCGCAGAGGCTGAGCTGCAGATCCGTGGGCAGGTCGGGGGACAACGCTATGCCACTCGCGCGCTCTGGACTGTCATTGAATCCTGAGACATCGAACCGCAGTGGCGTAGCGGTGATCACGTCGTAAACGTCTTCGCTGCACGATGGATCCAACGGCGACTGGGAAATCGATATCTCCAGATCGTAGGGTGAGAAACTGTTGAAAAAGCCGGCAACGACTACCAGGTAACGAGCCTCCAGGCGTGTTGCGACACTGACTGTCTCCACTGGATTCTCGGTCGTGGATGAGCCCGCCATCATGGTGGTCGCGAGAGGGTCCGACGGGGCAAATGGACCGTAGACCATCAGATCGAGATCGCCACTCGAAAAATTAGCGAGCGTGACGGTGGCAGTAGAACCGTCGAACGCCGAGAAGACATAGTAGTCGAGCTCTCCTTGGCAGATCTCGAGAACGTCATCGCACCGCACCGTGTGTGCGGCTTGGAGATTGCCGCTCGAGAGCTCGCATTCGCTGGGCATCGATTCGCCGTTGAGGGGTATGGCCAACGAGGGCACATCATCCACTCCCAAGGCGTCGCATTGCTGCGGCATCGCGTGTCTGACGGTGAGGACGTAATCTCCTGTACCATCGCCGCCGACCTGGACGCGGTGCAGACCTGTCGCTGTCACCACCACGTCGATCGGGCTGCCGCCAATCGCGGTTGATCGAACGAGAGAGCCATCGGGTGCCCATAGGCGAACCGTCGCTTCGAGTCCCGTACGAGTCATGCCACTTAACCCGAAACCATCCCCGGCCTCGAGCATGATCTCAAACCAATCCTCGTCGAGCTCGCAGAGAGTTCCGACCACCGTCGCCACGGCCCCAGGCACGGGCCAAGACAGTGCCGGCAAACTCGCAGCTGAGGCACGCTCGTTCGGTTCGTAGGCATCGGGTACACAACGGCAGACGAACTCCACCGGATCGCAAGCTTGCGCCAAGGTGCAAACGGCACTGCTTGCACAGGGCGTCACGCAGGTGTGGGTCCAGCTGTCGCAAACCTCCTCGCCAGAACAGTCAGCGGGCTCACGACAGAACCCGACAGCCATACACTCGCCCGTAAGAACATCACACTGCGGCGCAGACTGTGGACACTCGGCGTCACACACACAGGCGACACAATGGCCAGTGGATGAGCAGAAATCGGCCCCTTCACACTCACTTTCGAGCTTGGGTGCCAGGGGACAGGCCGCGGTAATCAATTGCGGGGAGGTACATTGCTGCTCAAGGCACAACCCCAACAGGAGGCCGTCGCCGTTACAGGCCAATCCCGGGGCACCACAGCAGTTGCGGTCTGTATCGCACGCTGCCGCGGGAAAACAACGGCCGGAGTCGGTGTCACAAAAACTGTCGGCGGCGCAACCGAGAACACATTGCCCGACAGCGCTTTGGGGAACACATCCCCCAGTCGCCGGATTGCACATTTCATCTCCATCACAATCGCTGTCGCCCTCGCACCATCCGAGAAACTCATGACCCGGTTGGCCTGTCATGCCCTGCCACATCCCGTGGGCATAGAACCGCATACCCAAACTTTGCGCGCCAATCGCCTCACACCGTGACTCCGCACACGTCTCATGACAAGAACAGTCCGCATCTTCGATACAGGCCACGCAGATGCGCCAAACCGGATCACAGCGACCGAGCGACCCTGTGCAGCCACCATCCGATGCGCAGGGTTGCCCAGTCAGACAACCCGAAACATCAAAAGACGTGCACCCCGTGCCGCACGACAAGGTCCCAGTGGTGAATCCGAAGTCAGCGCACAGGGCACCGCCGAGCGAATCTCCATCACAGATCTCGTCGTCATCGGCGTCAATCTCTCCATTGCCGCAATTGCCGCTACCGAAACACAACGAAGTGTCATAACCACCGCAGTCTTCTGCGCATCGCAGTGTGCCGGCAAGGAAACCGTGGTCGACGCATTCCTCCCCACGCAGATCCAAACCATCGCAGAGCTCTGATGCCTCTGCGCGGCCGTCGCCGCATTCGATGTCGCGCTCACATTCCGACAGGTCAAGACCCCCACACCCCGCTTGACAGCGAAGTGTGCCGTCGAGCATGCCAAAATCAACACACGAAAGTCCCGCAAGCGCCTCGTTGTCACAAACCTCAGGTGCTTCAATCACGCCGTTGCCACATCGACGCGACGGCACTTGTGCCGATTCTTGGGCGCATGCACAGGCCGAGAGCAAGACGCACAACGTGACGATTCTATTGACTGTCATTCGACAACTCCGTGAGCATCAATTCTCGGTCTTCGGTCTATCGACGCCTGCGCCAGAACTTAGCCAGCAAAGCCAATCCGACGAGCCAGCCCCAAGGCGCCTCAGGACTCGCCTGACACCCGCTGTCGGCGTCACCTTTATGCGAATCAACTGTTCGTGCTCTCGCAATCATAAATGGCGCAGCCGAAACCACGCGGCTGCCCGCGCCAATGTACGCTGAGATAGCAACGAGGCATTGGTCGGACACCTGGTCGGGCACGACGACGGGCTGATGCCCCCAACTGGGGGACTCAAGGGTAACGCTTGGAACGATGGTCTCCCAGCTGTCACCACCATCGGTGGACAACGACAGGGTCACGTCAGAAACGCGCAGAGCAGTCCAATCAATGTAGTGGGTCGCCCCCACAACCCAGATTTCGCCGCCGTTGGGACTCTCAAGCGCGATCACGGGGGGCTCGGTCACTTCAATAGAAATGGCGTCTGAGGCACTGAGCTCACCGTCCGAAACCTCGAGCTCCATCGTATAAACCCCCAAGCCTGCGAAGGTGGCCAAGGTACGGAGTTGTCCGGGCGTGGCGAAGGTCACCGTGCCGGGTCCGTCGAGCTGAGCCCATGACACAGTGAGTTCGTCGCCAGGTAAGCCGTCGTCCTCGACCTCACCAATCAATAGGACCGATCCGCCGACAGTGATTGATTGATCGCCACCGGCACTGACCGCAGGTGCCGTGTTATTGCCAACCGTCACCAACACGTCATCGAAGGCACCCAGCTCGCCGTCGTGCGCGGCCAACCGCAAGACGTAGTCCCCAGCCGCCGCGAGGGTAACCAATGAATGGGGATCCGTGACGTCGTCGAAGGTGACAGCCCCCGGGCCACTCTTCTGCGACCAAGTGGCCTGCAGGTTGTGATTGGGCCAGCCATCATCGTCGACGATGCCCGCGAGAATAGCATTGCCCCCTGGTAACAATTTGAAGCCAGCACCGGCGTCAACCTGGGGCGGTCGGTTGACGCCAACATCTACGGCGAGC
>Ga0156400_1031_pt1 | contig 19576 bp, 12 predicted proteins | sample RifOxyA3_FD_108044 | JGI IMG/M metagenome (GOLD analysis project Ga0156400, IMG submission 108044) | Deltaproteobacteria bacterium RIFOXYA12_FULL_58_15
TGCGCACTTGACCATGAAAGAGAGGTCTATTTGCCCAATCGAACCCCGTCAATCCCGACGCCCAGCTACCTTGATATTGAACACCATGCCCGCGGTACAGTTCCTATGATCCACCGAACACATCTACTGCAACCGATACCCCACTCGCGCTTCCAGGTAGTCGAGCTCGATCGAAGCATCGGTCGTGCCATTCCCATTTGGATTGAATGGCGTCACACGGTAGTAGAATTGCCTCTCGTGAGGAACGAGCAACTCGTCGACTGAATCAGTCTGAATGTGAGTCAGGGTTTGTGGTGCAGAGGTCCAGTTTGCGCCCTGAGCGGTTTCCCATCTCTGCCTCAATCCATTCCAAGCGGCAATGCTCATGCCGTACGCTGGTTCGCCGATGATGTTGCCGTCGTCGGATAGATCCAAATCCAACGTCGCGCCGATTCCACGACCGCGTGCCTCGATCTGGGTTTCGAGCATGGTCAATGGTAGGTCTGCGACCCCCGAGCTGTTCCAATTCACAGTCATGCGGATCGCCGGTTTTTGGCTTGCGCGTTGGTTCAATGACCACACTTCGTCCGCGTCTCCGGTCAACAAGCCGCCAAATAAAACAGTCTCGCTGCGGCTCGAGTCATAACCAGCAACGTTCCAGTAACGCGCCTCAACCGCAGCGCCCGTTGGTGCGAGCTTACGCCAGCTTTGGCCAGACCATTCCCAAATATCTGAGGCACCGACCAAGCTCTGGTTCGTCCACCCTCCCCACAAGATAGCGCGCCCCCGCTCGTTGTCGTAGGTGAGCTGGCCCGCCCATCGCGAGTCGGGTGTCGGATTGATGCTCACTGACGGCATGACCTTTGTCCAAGTGTGGTTGCTCAACTCCCAGGCATCAAAGAAGGTGCAATCGTACTGGCCCCCCGCCGGCTGTTGGTCGGCATCCTCATGACAGGTGACAGGCGAGTTCTCCTGGCGGCCGCCGAAGAGAAAAACGCGCTGGCGAGCCGTCTCGTAGACCATTTGGTGCAGCTGACGTGGTTGCGGAGATCCCCCCGTGATCGGCGCTTTGCGCCAACACGGCCCAGGGTTGTTGGGGCAATCAGCTCCCCAAAGACCGAACTCCCAGGTGTCATTGCATTCATTGAGCCCTGACCCGCAACCGCCTGCGATCGATCCACCAAAATAGACGAGGCGGTTGTTATCCGGATCGAAGACCATGCGCCCATTTTGCGCGGCTGTGGGGCCTTCTGGACAAGAGGTTCCCGGGCCACAGTGCATCTTCCACGTCGCACCATCCCAAGACCAAGTGCCTGTGCAATCACTTGAGGCTCCGTCGTCGCAGTTGACGAAGCTTTTGCCGCCGAACATGTATACGAGTCCAGCCTTGCTGTCATAGGCCATAGCGTGTTGTGAACGTGCGAGCGGCTCCTCAGCGCAATAGTCAGGTTCGCCCGCGGACCCTTTGCATCTTTCTTGCCACCCGCCGCCGTGGCGTTCCCAGGTTGCGCGGCAACGAACGTTTCCGCTGCCCTCGCAATTATTGGACACGTCCATACCATTGCCGCCGAACATGACCCACACGCTGCGGGCCTCATCGAAAGCAGCAGCTCCATACACTCGTGCAACGGGATGAGCACGACTAGACCGCAAGTCCCAACGGCCATCGCGCCAGTGCCAGAGCTCCCCGCAAAAATCGCGGGCACAGTTGGCAGCGTCGCCGCCATACAGGAAAAAACCTCCTTGGTTTGGATCTGAGGCGGCAAACCCGCCGGCCCGCGAGGACGGCCACGGTATTGTTTTGGCGACCGCTTGCCAGTCGTAGCCATCCCAGACCCATGCGTCGTCACAGATGCCACGGCCCGCATTGGCACAATCCACCGTATCGCCGCCGAACATGAAGACGCCGCCACTCCACGCGTCATACGCCACGGTGTTTGCGGCGCGAGCCGTGGGTGCAGTCGTTTGCGGGGTCTTCGACTCCCAGGCTGCGCCGGTCCACTCCCAGGTGTCATTCTCCCAGGCACGACAAGCAGTGGTGTCGTCGATCGACGAGCAGCCGCCAAACAAGACGATGCGCTGGCGTGTTGGATCGTACGCCATGCGGGTGACGCGGGCGCTCGGCGAGGTCCCCTCGAACGGTTGCCACTCTTCCCCATTCCAGAGCCAGGTTTCGTTGGACAAACAAGCCGAGTTCGTGGCGTCGGGCTCGTCACCGTTTGGACAAGGCGACGTTGAAGCCACCTTCAGACCACCAAATGCAACAGTTTTCCCATGCGCGGCATCGTGAGCGACCGCCATCCAGGCACCGCGCCCAGCGGACCCGACATCCGATGCCTCAAAACCGAGCCAATCCACTCCGTTCCATTCCCAGGTTTCGTCGCTCATCCCACTCGGGATTTGGTAGCCGCTGACCAACACTATCGTGTTGCGCTGCAGATCGTAGGCCATCTCGGCGAGCAGCAGAGTGCCTGGGACGAGCTCCGGCTCGTTGAACTTCCACCGAAAGCCGTCCCAAACGGCGTTGAGGGTTGTCAGTGTGGCCCACGGATCCGAGGCATAGGAGAACAGCTCTCCGACGTGGCCATTGTACGCAACCGCGCGCTCCACTAGATCTGTGCCCTGGTTGAGCTTGCGCAAGATCGGGGAGCCATGACTATGCATCGTATTCCCGTCGTCACCCGCGATCGCGTAGAGCTCCGCGGAGGTTGTCGCCGAACGCAGCTGGCCGCTCAACGTGTGATCAACCGCCGTAACGTGCTCGATGTTGTGCGGGTTTTCTATTTGGCTACCTGCGACTTTTTTGCCGAGTGTCACAGTCCACTCGGCGTCGTTGACTCGCACCGCATCGCTCTGATTGCCCGCACCATCGACAGCAGAGAGGTAGACCAACGCGCGATCTCCGGACAGCCGAAAGAGACTTCGTGGTTGCCCGAAGCTTCCGTCCGGGGCGGCGAACGTTCGCCCAAGCTCCACCCGAACGTCGGCACCAGGGGCATCGTAGGCGGTCACCCACGTGCACCCCTCGGTCGCGTTGCCATCCACACATGCTTCGACGGCACTCGCGCCACCTTCGAGCAATCCGTGTGGCCGGGGTTCATCTTTGTTGCCCCAAGGGATCCGGCGATACAGGATGAGGTTTGCAACGGTGGTGCCTGGGGCCTGGGGTGCCTCGGTGTCGAGCTCGAAGCGCAGAGTGTCTTCGGTCAAGTCAACGACGGCGATGTTACCCAGCAGATCACGAGAGGTGACACGGATTGTGTAGTCCCCTTGCGCTGGCGGCGAGCCTCCACCGGTGACCGTGAGATCGAATCGATACGTATTTCCCACTGCCAGGCTCTCGGCAAACGGAAACATCTCCGGCGAGATTGTCTCGACGATTGGATAATTGTCGCCGACCGGATCTGCTTCATTGGGCTCGTCAAAAGCGAGAAACAGCTCGATGTTCGTACCAAAGGTCGCCTTGGACACGTTGCGGAGCAGGTTTGATTCGGCGGGGATCAATCGCAGGCTCTCGGTTCCTCGAAGAACCTGTGGGCCTGTGAAGTCGAAGCCGATGACCGAGGACTGTTTGGCACTGCCCGAGTTGTCGGCGAGATCGGTCAGTGCAACGACCACATCGGCATATTCCTCGGGCTCGTCGCCAACCGCTGTGTAGGAAAAATGGTAGGTCCGGGCGTCCGTCGTCTGCTCCAGGGTGAGAGGCCGTGGCGGGAAACTGGAGGACGGCCATTGCAGCTCCACGACTGGCGGTGAAAGGAGATCTTCGGTTGCCGCGATCGGGATGGTGGAGGTTTGGCCGACGCGGATTAGCGATGGAGTGGCTCCGAGCGCACCGACCAGTTGTGGCGCTTGAAAGTCGATCCAAATGAACGCCGGTTGCAGGTCCGGAGCAACGTTCCCGAGGGTGTCGACCAGCGTCACGAGGATCGGCCACTGCCCGACTGTGCCGAGCGAAGAAAAGAGCTCGAAGGTATAGGTGAGCTCATCTTGGCTGGTGAACGCAAACGGCTGACGGGTTGTCGTTCCCAACACGACCTCCGGTTTGCGCGCCAACTGCCGGTCAACCATGAACTGGATGGTGACTGTGGTGTCCGCCTTGACGCGGCCCGAGGTGGGCGTCAGCACCACGGAGCCATCGACGATGGCTGGTGGATCACGGCTCACGTCATTGGGAACACAGCGGTCTATTGTGGTGCTGCATTGGTAGCCGGTCGGGCAGTGCGCATTGGAGTCGCAAATGATCACAGCAGTTGCAGGGATATCTGTATCCAAGCGGCAACTGAGAGTCATGGCGAGCAGCGTGGCCACAAGCCACCGCGGGAAGCGTAACAACATCATGTGACCCCCGATTTCTGTGAGGCAACGACCATAGAGCGACCGCTGTCGCGCTGTCAAAGTGTGGCGTGCGGTCTGTGGCGCGCGGTCTGTGTCGCGCGGTCTGTGGCACGCGGTCTGTGTCGCGCGGTCTGTGTCGCGCGGTCTGTGGCGCACGGTCCTGGTAAGAGGCTGAGCTAGTTTGAGTAGGCCATGGCGAACTTACCGGCATCCTGCTCGTTGACCCCATCTGCATCATGCTTGGTAACCCTACCGGTATCTTGCTCGTTTACCCCACCGGTATCTTGCTTGGTAGCCTGCGATGCTGGCATGGTTGGCCGCGCGACGGAGTCGACCCCAGAGCAGTGAAAGGGAAATGGCAATGAGATTTGGAGTTCCACGCAATCGAATTGTCTTCGCACTGTTGGTTTCGACTCCGCTTTTTGCCGCCGGTTGCGACACCTCTCCATTGATTCCCGTCGTGCCGTGTAAAGAAGATGCCACCCTGCTCGGGGAGCCGTGCGACGGTCCTGACAACGACCTGTGTTCCTATGGGGTGTGGATCTGCGACAACCAAGTACTGCGTTGCGATGAAGCAAACATGGAAAAAATGGAGATCTGTGACGGCATCGACAATGACTGTAACCCCAGTACGGCGGACGGGAGCGACGAGCCGACACTCGGGCACCGGTGTGATGGCCCGGACAGTGACCTTTGCGAAGAAGGCGTCATTTTTTGTGCGGGCTTGGACGGCCTGATTTGCAGTGACGCCACCCCAGACGAGCTTGATCTTTGTGATGGCATCGACAACGACTGCAACCCCGATACCACGGATGGCAAGGACGAGCCAGGGTTCGGCGTTGCTTGCGATGGCCTGGGGGGTGCCGACGCCTGCGAAGAAAACGTGTACATCTGCGAGGGTGGACCTGGCCTGGTCTGTAACGACGTCAACTCTGGCAACATCGAGATTTGTGACGGCATCGACAATGACTGTAACCCCAATACGGCGGACGGAAGCGACGAGCCGACACTCGGGCAACAGTGTGACGGCCCTGACAGTGACCTTTGCGAAGAAGGCGTCATCTCTTGTGCGGGCTTCGACGGCCTGATTTGCAATGACGCCACCACAGGCCAGCTCGACCTCTGTGATGGCATCGACAACGACTGCAACCCCGACACCGCTGATGGCAAGGACGAGCCAGGGTTCGGCGTTGCTTGCGATGGACTGGGGGATGCCGACGCCTGCGAAGAAGGCGTGTACATCTGCGAAGGTGGACCTGGCCTGGTTTGTAACGACGCAAACTCTGAGAACCTCGAGATCTGTGACGGCATAGACAACGACTGCAACCCCAATACGGCTGACGGTAGCGATGAATTGTTCGCACCCCATATCAGCGTTTGCCCTCTGAGCTGGGACCGACGTCCTATTGTCGAGTTCGACCCGCTGCCTGCCGGTTACACCTACGCACTGTATAAGGATGGCGATGCGGTTCCCTATGCGACGGTCACCACGGAAGGACAAAACTTCCATCGTCCTGCCAACGCCATTGCCGCCGGTGGTCCACCGCCGGGTGTTAGCACGTCGATCTCGATTCTTTCCTGTGCGGGCACCGGCATGCAATGCTGTGCTGCGAGTGAAAGCGTCGAAGTGAGTCTCATCGAAGAGTGCACCGCGCCCGTTGCGGTCACGGCGAACAACGTCATGTTCAGCGAATATGTCATCAACGGAGACGGGGACTGTCCGGGAAACGATTGCGAAGCGGGGGAAGCATTCGAGATTACCAATCTCTCCCATTGTCCGGTGACCTTGGAAGGCACCCACTTTGGCTACGCCAATGCCGCCCACACAACTTTTCGTTGGATGGATTTCGATGGCACCGCCGTCGTGCCTCCTCGTGGAGTGTACGTGGCCATTCGTAACCAGTCGGCATCGGCCTGCGCCTACCCATTCTTTGCCGCTGACGACCCAGGTCTCTACGGTCTCAACTTATCGGTGCTGCAAATGGAACCGAGCGAAGAGCTGGCAAATGGATGGTTCTTGAATTCACCCGGTGGCATTTTGCGCATCGGCACGGGTGCCTACTCGCAAACAGACAGAATCAACAGCGGCGATACGATTGCTCTCATCGAAAGCTATTTGGTCAGCAACGAATGTACGGGTGTGGGATTCAATGCGTGGGATGCGTGCGGCAACATTGCCAACTGGTCAGACCCAACAGAGACACTGTCCCCCAACCAGCTTGGGCGACTGTGGAAACCGTGCAACGCCGTCGTCTCGCCGAACCCCGGCATTTGTGATTGACCTGCTATGTCTCTCATCCGAGACACCAGCATCGAGATCGTTTGAAATGGCGTGCACCTGTTCTGTGGGGCCAATGGAAGTCTTTGAAAAATGGCAGCTCACATCGTGGCACGCAAGTTGCTTCACATCCCTTTCCAGGAGGTCGTCTATGCAACGAGCTATTTGGGCAGCGGCTATGGTGGTCAGTGGTTGCGGCAGCGACATGAAGGCCGCTGAGAGGAGCAGCTTGGAAGCTGGGTCGGGGGATCAGTATGAGGGCCCCTGTGGTGGGGCTGAGTGCCCGGTGGGATTTCACTGTGAGTTTGACCAGTGTGTGATCGACGAGCCGCCAACGCCGCCGTCGAGCGCCGTGCGGGATCCGTTGGCATCCAAACGTTACGTGTTCACTCTGGATACCGAAGCCCGGCGGCTGGTGCGCATCGACAGTTTGACTCTGGAGGTGGAGGCATTCGCCGCGGGACTCGCGCCGATGGTTGTCGCGGTTGTCGGCAGTCGTGAGCTTTCGGTGCTTCTTGATGGTCTCGACATCATCGAGGTGCTCGATCATCGCACCGAGCCGCCGGTCAACGCCGCCTGGTCGACGGCGCGCTCGTTGTCGCATCTGGCGGTGTCGCCCACGGGTGATCACGCCATCGCCTATTACGATTGGGACGATCACCGCGCTCAGGATCGCCAGAGTGAGCCGGGCAACATCAATCAGATCTCAGTATTGTCATTGGCCGATGGTCCAAGTGCGTTGTCCGATGACGACCCTCGCCTGGTGAACGTGGCGGTCGGTTTCCTCCCGAGGGATGTGCGTTTCTCAGAGGACGGGTCTCGAGCCATCGTCATCTCCCGCGACACCCTCACACCGATCACGCTCACGAGCATGGAGGGAGGCGTTGCCGAGCCGCGAAGTGAGGTGGCTTTTGATGGTTCAGCCAACGAGATTCTCATTGACGCTGACGCCCATCATGCGGTGCTCCGTTACGCGGAGAATCCACAGATTGACGTCATCGACCTCGAAAGCGGAGTGGCCACCTGCCTCACTGCCAACGGGGTGGTGACAGATATGTCCTTCACCCAAAGTGGTGAGCTGGTTGTCAGCGTTACCTCCGATGTCTCCCAGACTATCGGTGTCGTCGACATCGTCGATGCTGCTGTCGTGTGTGCTCCGTTGGCCACTGAGATCGACATTGGCGCAGTCTCTCGGTTGTCCCTGGATCCGAGTGCTGCTGTTGCACTCGCCTATGAGCCAGCGCTCGAGGCGGAGACGATCTGGGTCGTCGACCTACAAACCCGCGAGGTCCACTCCGTTCGACTCGAGAAAGCGGTGCTGGCTGTCGCTTGGGTTGGTGACGGTGAGCACGCGCACCTCTCGCACATGAAGATGCCAGGCGCGCCAGCATGGGATCCGATGGTCGAAGATCCTGAGGTCTCGGTCGACAAATCCTATGGCGTCTCGTGGCTCAATGTGTTGACGAACGCCCATCGGCTCGAGGTGTCCGATCAACCCTTTGGCCCCTTTGTCTTCGTACCGGCACTGGGATCGAGTCTGGGCGTCACCTTTCAGGCCATCCTCGATGACAAGAAACCCGAGGTCTTGCGTGTTTCACACCGACCGGGCTTCGATGACAGGCGCATCGCTCTCGCCGCAGAACCCGAACGCATGGGATACCTATCAGAGACCCGACGCACCTATATCACCCAGAGCCATCCTTGGGGGCGGATCACCTTTGTTGACCCGAGCGGCGAGGAGCTGCGTCACGTCACCGGTTTTGCCCTGGAGGTGGAGTAGCCATGCGAACAATGATTTTGACAACCATGCTCTTTTCCGTTGCTTGCGGTGATGAGCCGGCCGTCGAGCCCTTTTCCGCCACAGGTCCTTTGGGACTCGATGATGCGCTCGCCTATTTCGATGCGGCCTCCGCCTCCCTGGTTGTGGTCGATCCCTCGGGTCGCGGCGGACCTGACGGCCACAAGAGACTGGCGCGCCTCGATGCTGGGGTGGCACCGGTACTCGCCCGATCTGCGATACGGCCGGATGATCCGGCGCGAAGTCAGGTCCTTGTGGTCGATCCCGGCAACGAGCAGGTCTTGGTGATTCAAGACAAGCTCGGTGCCACTGTCCGGTTGTCCATCGGTGTACCCTTGGAGGCGCTCGATGTCTCCCGAGATGGCCGTTACGGTCTTGCCTATCAACCTGACGGCGCGACCCCGAGTCGCTCGCTGTTTGCGTTTCCCAACACGGTCGCTGTGCTCGATCTCGATCCCAGAGCTCCATCGGCGATCGCATTGCGTTTGGGCACCCCGGGAGCGAGACCGCACAGGGCGGTGTTTGCAGAGGCGGTGCGTCTGCGAACCACGGTCGACCATGAGGGAACGCCGACATCCTATACCGCAGAGGTCCCACTCGCCTTGGTATTCGTACGCGGGGGCCTGATCCCTGTCGATCTGCAGCGAGCCGCAGCCGGACCCATGGTGCCGCTGACGCCGGACGCCGATCGGAACATCGTCCCCGCCGAGGTGATCTTCACCAACAATCGGGGCGATGAGCTAAGTGGCATCCTGGACAATGTCGAACGAGCCTTTGTTCGCTCAACAAACGGTGAGCTCTATGTGTTGTCCATAAGTCTGTCGAGTCGTGCTGTCCTTGGTGACACGAGTGACATGCAGGTGCTCGTGGCGCTCGAAAACGTGGTGACCCCCGATGCGTGGGTGCATGATGTCGAGTTGTTCTTTGGCCCACAGGGCGGTGAGCTTCTCCTGGCTGCCGCGAAAGACGAGATCATTTTGGTCGACGGCTACACAGGTGTCGCCAGTCGATTCCCACAGACCGTTGCTGTGGACCACCTGGTTCGCTTCACCGACCCCGAAACTGGCAGGGACATGGCGTTGGGGTTCTCTGAGAGCAGTCCGGACTACAACCTTCTGCGGCTCGACCCATTTGGGCTCGACGAAAGACGTTCCACCGGCGTCGAGGTGCTACGTCTCGGAAGCCCGATTGTCGCTGTTGATGTCGGCCACGAGGCTTCGCGCGCTGTCGTGGAGTATGCGGACGGACGCGATCTCGGAGTGCTCGACCTCGGCCGGGGTGGCTCAGTGCTCGACCTGCGTTTTGCTCGCAGTTTGTCTGCCCGGCGACTGTCTCCCGCGGGGGACAAACTTTGGTTGGTGTCGGTCTCTCCCGAGGACGATGCGCCCCATCTTGCCGAGGTGGAGCTTGGAGATCTCTACACCCGTGACGTTCGTCTCGACGTTGACGGCGGCGCGGTAGGCCGGGTTGGCCGATACCTGTGGGTTGATCACGGCGACAAAGCCGGCGCGATTACCTTCTTCCCCGATGACGAGCTCGACCGTGATGCGGCGATGTCATTTCGGGGGGTCCTCTACACCGATCTTTTCAACCAACCGGTTCCGCAACGTTACAACGAAGGAGGACAGTGATGCAGCTCCTTGCCATATTGATGCTGTTGTCCGCTTCCGAGAACATTGTCACCGATCCACAGGGGTCCCAGGACAGCGCGACACCGATTGCTGAAATGGTGGCGGTCGAGCCCGAAAGGACCTTGGACCGGCAATACGAGCCCTGGCTCTTGGTGTTCTTCTCGACCGGCGTCGACAATCCGCTCAGTGAGTCGGCCGAATGGTTTCCGCGTCTCGGTGAGCCAACGGTGTCCGGGCGAGTTTCCTATTCCCTCGAGCCGCTCGTTCGAGGTCTCGACGCTGACCTGGGGCTTCGCATCATGCGACCCGATGAGGTCGCCAACGGCGCATCCTTGGCGGTTTCCGAGATGGAGCTCGGCGCTACATGGCGTTGGCCGAAAGCCGGGCTTGCCGCGGTCGTCTATCCCTATGCCCGCCTGAGCGTCTTGCTTGGATATTGGCGAGCGCGAGGGAACGGCGATCTGGGTGACGATCTGTGGTTCGTCCCTGGTGCCCGCGTTGCGCTAGGCACGCGTGTGCATTTGGGCAGGCTCTCGCGGCGGGCGAGCGGTGAGTATTCGGGACGGTTCTTTGTCTTTGGGGAGGTGGGGGCCATCGGACGTTTAGCGCAAAGACCGTTGCTGGAGCCTCAAGATGAGGATGACGACAACCCCTTGTTGACGGGCAACCCGACACGGTTGGGACAGATCAATCTGTCCGGTTGGTTCTGGGATCTTGGGGTAGGAATGGTCTTCTGACCTTCGTTGCGCAGCGATGTCATGCAGCCTGGTTCCCAAGCTCTTGTTGAACTGAGCAACCGGTCCCTGATCTCATGTTGAACTGAGCATGCGCAACAGCCGCGTCGCATCTGTCGCCGTGACCTTGAGCTGGTAGTGCACGCCATCATCCTCGAACGTTTCGTTCACAACACGCGCGCGTTTGTGCACCTCACCAATCATCGAGGTCTGGGCGTACGGGACCACCAACGCCAAGTCTTCCAGCAGCCGCTCAAACTCACCAACGATCACCTGGTGCACCTTCTCGACGTGTTGGGGTCGGTTGACCGAAACCAGCAACGCGTCGGGATAGCGCGCTGCAAGCTCGTGGCAGCGCTCGGCGTCGCAACAATCGATCTTGTTTAGCACCAGTATGCTGTTCCCATCCCGGACGCCAATCTCGGCCAATACCTCTCGGGTCAACTGGATCTGCGCTTCGAGGTCCGGATCACTCGCGTCAGCGACATGCAGCAAGAGGCCCGCATCCTTGGCTTCCGAAAGCGTAGAGCGAAAGGAGGCGACCAGATCGTGAGGCAACCGTTGAATGAAACCGACGGTGTCCGAAACCAGGATCTGCGGCACAACTGCCGGGAACAATGCGCGCACTGTCGTGTCGAGCGTCGCGAAGAGTTTGTCTTCCACCAAAACCGTTGAATGGGTGAGCTCCCGCATCCACGACGATTTTCCGGCGTTTGTGTAGCCCACCAAGGCCACGCGCAGGGTGTCTTGGCGTCGGGCGGCACGCACGTTCGACTCGCTCTCTATGGCCTTCAGTTCCTTGCGCAACTCGGCGATGCGATCTCGGATCTTGCGGCGGTCGAGCTCCAGATTCGATTCGCCGGTGCCCTTGCCGGCCTGGCGCTCGCTCGGTCCGCCGGCGGCGCGCATGCGCGGAGCGAGATATTTGAGACGGGCGATTTCCACCTGCAGGCGAGCCTCGCGGGTCGAAGCGTGCCGATGGAATATATCGACGATAATGCCCGTGCGATCCGTGACCTCGACACCCACGGCGGTGCTCAGATCACGGATTTGGGTGGGCGTCAGCTCCCCATCGACGATCACCAAATTGGCGATCTCGTCGGGTTCACCGTGGTCGGCGAGATACTCCTTCATCGCATCATCGGCTTCGGCATCGACCTTCTTGCGTTGGGCAAGCGGACCACGCGCGACGATGCCGCTGCCGCCGGTCAGCCGCGCGAGCTCCATGCGTTTGCCCTGGCCCAACACCCCCGCATCGATGCATTCGCGTTTTTGTCGGACTTGCTCGATGACCCGCACCCCTAGGGTTTCAGCCAGACGGCCCAGCTCCGTGAGGGATCTGGTGAGTTGTTCGTCGGTCATATCAGGGGTTTGTATGCCAACGAGCACGGCACGCAGCGGTTGTGTAGGTTCGGACATTGGGCGGGGTGCATACCACTCTAGTACCCGCAAGGCGATGGGTTCGGAGTTCGCGCGCTCGCCGCGGTTCAGCGCGCACTTGCGCGAAACCTTGCGTATCAACCAATCACCACCATATTCCATTGCAGCGGGATGATGCTTGACTTCCGAATGCGCGTGACCGAGGAGAGCGTTGGTGAAATATGACTGAGTCAATCTATGAGTTTTCGGCGAAGACCATTCGCGGTGAAGAACAGTCCCTGGAGGAATTTCGGGACAAGGTTCTTCTCATCGTCAACACCGCGAGCGAGTGCGGTTTCACCGGACAATACGATGGGCTCGAGAATCTCTATGGAGACCTAAACAAAAGGGGTTTCGAGATCCTGGCTTTTCCCTGCAACCAGTTTGCTGGTCAGGAGCCCGGCAGCGACGAAGAGATAGCGACCTTTTGCGAGAGTCGTTTTCACACGAGTTTTCGGCTGTTTGCCAAGATCGATGTGAATGGGAATGACGCGCATCCGCTCTACCAATACCTCAAAGCACAGGCTCCCGGTATCTTGGGAAGCAGAGCCATCAAGTGGAACTTCACCAAGTTTCTCGTGGATCGGAGTGGGCGCGTCGTCAGGCGATACGCCCCCAAGGACACTCCTCAAGCGTTGAGAAAAGACATCGAAGCGTTACTCTAGAGGCATTCTTGCCCTATTTGTGTTTGAGGCTGCCGATCTATGGGCGAGGTCTTGACTCGACGCAGTCCTTTGCTTCATTGCGTGGGCAGCCTATAGGTGAGCGTCACCTCGACGTAGTCGGTCGCGATCTCTCCATAGTGGGGAGACTGCCCATTCGCAGCAGTCGGAACGACTGCCACCGTGAGGCTCCGCTGGCGACCCACGAGCCACCTATCGAGCACACCGGTCGTGTCTGGCTCATCCGTTGACCTCGTCCAGGTTACGTCCGAGAGGCCGGAGGCCACCACCTCCTTCAGAGTGCGCCATTCTTTCCCATCCCACACCAACAGGCGCACCCCCCGATTGGCTATCCCTCCTGGGTATCCAGTGCCCGAAGCTCGCCAAAAGACCGAGAGATCGACGAGCTGCTCGCTCTTGTCCGTTCCCGAGGCTTCGACATTCACCTCCATGAGCTGACCGGGTGAAGCAGCCGCGCCAGCATCCCAGGCCCAGGTATCGTCCAAGCCGACGGAGTCTTCACCCGTACCCCCGTAGATGAGCACCCGCTCGGTGCTCGGGTCGAAGGCCATGCCATGATTGCGCCGGCGTGGTGGGTTGCCGTCCTGCTCGGGGTCCCAAATGGCCGGCTGTCGCCAGGAGCCGTGTTGCCAAGTCCAAGTGTCCGTGCACAACGGGCCATCTCCACAGTCGCCCCCAAACATGATGAGGTTTTCGCCGCCAAACAAGACGACCTCTCCTCGACTCGCGTCATAGGCCAAACCGGTCTCGTGGCGGGCCCGAGGCGCCGCGGAGTTGCTCGCCGGGGCCCATTCTTGCCCGTTCCAGAGATACGTGCCGCCCATGGAATCGAACATGGAAAAGCCACCAAACAAGAGGACCCCTTGGTCGGTGCCGGAGGGAATCGTCACCATGCGGTGACGCATCCGGGGGCTCGGCCTGCTGTCCATGCAGGCAGTGGCTGTACAGACTTCTTGCCAACCCCCACCGTCCCAGGCGTATGAGGTATTCTCCACCATGAAGTTGTCTGAGCTGGTGCCACCGAACAACAACACGGTGTCGTTCACTGGATCTCGAGCCAAGGCCATCGCGGTTGTCGGCGGTGGCTGGACGCAGGTGTCACCCCCGCCTTCGCACCGCTCGCTCCAGCCGGTGCTCGCATCCAGCTCCCAGGTGTCCTGGCACACACCGCTCGTGTCATTGCAGTCACCCGCGCTGTGGGCGCCGCCAAAGAGCACAACCCGATTTCGTGTGGCGTCGGAAGCCATGTCGGTTTGGGTCCGTTGGGACACCGAGGTGCTCTGGAGCCGCCACGCGGCGTCGACCCACGCAAACCAGCTGAGCAAGGAGCCCGTTTCGATGGGCAACAGGACCACCGCACCGAGCCCCTCGTGAAATGCGAGGTGTGCTTCAGAGACCTCTTGCGGCGCATGCCCGAGCGGCGCCTGCTCTTGCCAGGTGACGCCGTCCCATTCCCACGTCCCCTTGAGCGAGGGCAGGTAGCAGCAAGAGCTGCATCCGAAATCGGACAACTGGGGATTGCCGCCTATCATGATCGTGCGCGCTCGCGCATAGTCGTAGGCCATCGCGTGACCGCGGCGCGCCTGGGGTGCACCATCACCACTGTCGGCCGGCGTGACCAAAAGCCACGCGGATCCGGCCCAGCGCCACATGTCGTCGAGCGCAGGAAAGGTATCCGGGCCCGAATAGTCAGTGGGCCAGCCGCCAAAGACGAGCAGCTCTCCCAGGTTGGGGTCATAGGTCAGAGAGTGATCGGCTCGTCCGGGTGGAACCCTGGTACAGGCGGCGCTCGGACAGAGGAGCGTCCACTGCTCCCCGTCATAGGTCCAAGTCTCCTGGCTACCAGTCGTACCACCAAACATGACCACCCCTTGCAGGTCTGGATCAAAGGCCATGGCTTGCCCGCATCGAGCCGACGGTACCGTGTCCGCGCAGGGAGAGGTCGTGCAAACCTGCGCCCATTGATCCCCGTTCCACTCCCAGATGTCACCAAGCGCCTGGCCTCCCGGATCATCGCTGTGTCCCCCGAACAACAGGATGACGTTGCGCCGTTCGTCCAGAGCCATGCTGTGCCCCCAACGAGCGGTGGGTGTCTCGCCGGTCGCGGCGCCCGCTTGCTTCTGGGCCCAACTCCGGCCGTCCCACTCCCAGGTATCGCCCAGAGCCTCTCCTCCCGGCCACTGCGTCGCCCCGCCAAACATAACGACCCGATCCGTAGCGGGATGATAGGCCATGGCGGCCCTTTGTCGACTGCCCGGATTGCCGTCCCCCTGCGGATCAATCGGTTCCACAACCGACCAGTGATCTTGCTTGCGCACCCAGGTCACACTGCAACTCTTGTTGTCGATTCCGGATGCACACCACAGACAATCGGCTCCCCCAAACGCAACCATGGCCGCGTGGGAGGCGAAATAGGTCATCGCCGGGTAGCCGACCTCAGGCCGACTGTCAGCGGAGGGGGTTACGTCGAGCCAATGACCGGCCCCTTGGGTGGTGAGGGTTTCGTCGTCTTGGGCGCCTATGCCCATGCTCGCACTGGCGTCAAAAGATTCCGTTTCAATGGAGAGGGACTCGGAAAAAATCGGACGCCACTCGAATCGATGAGGATTTGCAAAATAGCTTCCGGCCCGCTTGCCCGTCATGGTGGCGGTCCAAGCAATCTCGACAACGCCGCTCGCCTGAATTCCCGCTTCCCCGGGCTTCGCATCACTGGAGTTGCCGGCCGCATCAACCGCCACCAGATACACTTGCAGCAGGTCCACCGGGGTCACTGGAAAGGCTTCGGTACTGCCCGGAGCGCCGCCAAAGCTTCCATCGTCACGGGCCACCTCCCGAGCGAGTTCTTGGGTCGCGATCGCGTGGCTCGTGGCATACACAATGACAGTGCTTTCACGCTCAACAGCACCCGCCTTGCCCTCCACGCCAAAGTAGGGCGCACCCGCCGTCTCTCTGAGACCCCACCGTGCCCGCGAATAGAGGATCTGCCCCGGAGCATTCGTTGCTGGCAGCTCCGGCGGCACCGTGTCGATCCAGAAGCCGTCGGGCAGACTGCTCGCCACCAGATCGAGTGGCACGTCCACCGCGTTGCCTGCGTCATCCGCCAGGTGGATCTGCACGGATTGAGCCCCTTGGGAAAAAGAATCCTCCTCGCAGAGCGTATGGAAGAACACGAACCGGCTGTCGGTCGCATCGAAAAGCCCGAAGGAAATCTGGCTGCCCGCGATCACGTTCAAGGTGGGGGCCGTCTCGGTGAGCGCTTCTGTGGTCGAAAATGAGACCTCGATCGTGGTGCCAAAGGACGCATGCCGCGGCTTATCCAGAGGGTTATCCAACCCAGGCACCAGCTCCAGCCGCACCGAGCCTTCTTGAACATCGGGATCAACGAAATCAAAGCGGGCCGAAACGCCCAAATCGATGCGGTTGGTATTGCCGACCTTGTCGATCAACACGGCATGGAAAGGACTGTCGACCTGAGCTTCGTCACCTGTAGCCACGAGGGAATACACAAACGTTGGCTTCGCTGCACCGTCTGTAGAGACAAACTCAACCGGAATCTCGCGCGGCCCATTCACCAAAGTCACCTCCGGTGGGGCAATGAGAGGTTCATTGACCTGGAAACGAATCTCACACGGTGCGTCTTTCTTGAGGACCGGTGGATTTACCGTGGGCACACCGGCCAACAGAGGCGCGTCTGCGTCCTTTCGACCTTCGGGGACACATCTGCCGGAGGCCACATTGCACGTTCTTCCGTTTGGACACTCGTCCTCGCTCGCACAGGTAATGATCGCTTCGTTTGGAATGTTCAGGTCAACGGCGCACCCAAAAATTACCGATGCCGCCACAACCCCAAGACCAAGCACAACAAACCGCATGATTACCCTTCCTTGAGCGTTTACCCATTCGCAGACCAATCAGCAGCCTTATGACGATTTCCGACAACTTGGCGCAATCGAAGCGGTTGTTGATGGCTCAATCGCCCAGCTGTGGTCTTGTGTTGACCGCACGATTTCTCAAGTTGCGCAATTCTGCCTTCGCTCCCTCGACGTCTTGGGCTTTGGCCAGCTCGAGAATTGTGAGAGGGTGGAGTCTCTCGACGGTTGTGAGCATCGCAATAGCCTCTTGGCGAGGGAGCAGGGCGGCTATCCGACCTGCGTGCCGTATTGCTTGAAACAGCAGATCATGGCGACATTGGAGCAAAGACTTTGGGCTTGGGTCGCCAGGTTCTGCAGCCGCTGCGTCGAGGGCCAGGTCCATATTGTCAGCGGCTTCGACCACATCATCGAGAGACATTCTCATCTCGAGTCTTGTCCTCTTTTGGTTCTCATCGATGCTCGACGAGCAACTGCACCCAGCGATAATGCCAAACAGACCTAGACAGATGAGCCTACAACGTCGGTTCAATCGCGCTTTCATCTGACGACCCTCACTTCTATTATCATGAGCAATGTCTACGCAGATAGACAGGAGAAGCTACTCATAATCCTTGAGTATCAATTGATTGGCCACAGGCAACACGAACGCCATCCCCCTCGAAACAGAAGACTTCTGGGGTGAAGTTGCCGCCAACGATCCCATGTTTTGCCGACGCTGCCAGAGCGCCAATGACCCGCTTCTTGCCGAAGTGGGTGACCTACTTGGCGGCGTTCGTTGGGGGCACACAGTGAACCAGCTCATCGATGAGGGCCAGCCTGACCTCTTTGATTCCAAGTTTCCCGAGCAAGAGCCCGAATGGATGTACGATGCCGCTGCCGCCGGTCAGCCGCGCAAGCTCCATGCGTTTGCCCTGGCCCAACCCCCCGCATCGATGCATTCGCGTTTTTGTCGGACTTGCTCGATGACCCGCACCCCTAGGGTTTCAGCCAGGCGGCCCAGCTCCGTGAGGCATCGGGTGAGTTACTTTTTCCCCGATACTCGAACATTTTTGCCGCTTCTGGATACTTCGTACTTGTCACCGAGACGGCTGCGCAGGTTCTGCTCAACCGCACATGCAACCTGCTGTGGAGATGAGTTTGCCTTCACTGTTACTTGAACAAGTTGGGTTCCGACCTTGAATTTGATCTTGGTATTCATGAGCACGGGAGTGTTTTTCCCGCCAAATGACATCTCTCCGTACCTCGAATTGTTGTACGTGCCAACATCGATATTGTTGTAGTTCTGTACGCCCGAGATCTTGAAACTTTTATTCAAGTCAACAGCGCCACTCATCAATGAGCTGAAATCGTACTGCATTTTGTGCCTCCTCTACCGCAATTCGAGAACAAGACATACAACGGAGAGTCTCTCTTGTTATCGAACCGTATTACGAAGTGTTGCTGTTAAAATGCTATATCAGACATTTTGCCGAGTATCGCCCCTGCACATCATTCCAGTTGCAGTCGTCGCGATTGAACGTCTATGGGGCTCTATTGGGTGAGAGTCCGCTCGCTCTCTATTGTTACTGGGACCGGCAGGGCACCGGCGCTCAGCATGGCGGCCAGGTTGCGTGTCTGTGTCTCTGTGTGTTGGGGATTGCCGAGGCCGCCCCTGGAGATCCGGGCCGAGCCGCCTGAGATGGACTCCGCGATCACGGGTGCCGATATCACTCTGCCGTCGAGGACCATGGCCAACTTGTGTCGCACGTTCTCCTTGGTGGTTTTCTCCAGCAATTGCGCGCCCTGTTCGTTGAACCGGATCAATACAATGTATTGCATGACCATTTCGTCGAGTTCGATGTCTGCTGACTCGATAGAATCGTTGGTCAACTTGGCCTCACCCAGCAAGTAGGTGCGTACCTGTCCACGGTCGTCGCCAAAAACAACCTCGAGGCCGTTGGCAAGTTTGAGCTCGGTGAGCACTGATTCGAGATCTCGTTGCTTCGGCGCGACCAAGAAGTGTTCGACGTTGCTGTGATCGGAACTCCCATCATCGAACGTCTCGCGTTCTCGTTTGACTCTCGAGTTTGCGGGCAGTTCAATCGACTCGAAGACACTGGACTCCTTCTCATCGACCAGGCGGAATTCGAGGCGTGCCTGGCGGGTTAACAATTCCTTCAGCGCCTCTCTATCGGATATTCTCGGCAAGAGAACTTGTAGCTTGCCGTCGGGGCGCGACTGCACCGAGCTGCCTCGTATCTCTGCATTTGCCAAGCGTTTGCGAATGGTCGTTTCTGTCTTTTGCTGCACAACCGGGTCGGTGGTTTCCACCGCGAGAATCATTCCCAACTCGGGCTTGGGAGTGAATAGGTGGCAACCGCTGAGCAACAACAGGAGCATGGCATAACGAATCATTCTGTTCCTCCCAGAAAACACAGGATGTCAGCGCAGGGTCAGAGCCGTGAGAAATGGCACCATCATGAGTTCGACAATAGCGGGTTCACCAAGTAACAAAACAGGGAGCCCATGGAGGTGGAACCGAGTGTACCCAGTTGCCGCCGCAAAGCGAGCGGCGACACAGGGTTAGTTTCTGGCAAGCGGGGAGCCATCATGCGCAGAATTTGACGGTTGTTTGTCTCCATACGGATACGAAGTTGTTTACTCTTGTTGAGAATTTGTGCCGGGTCATATTTATCATCAACAAATCAGACAAGTTACACATTTGCCTGTTTGGCATGAGTTGTGCTTCCTAGGCCGCCATGGCGGACCTTATGTTTTCCCTGTCCGCGGGAGAAAAACAAGCGATGAATTCAAAACAACGCCCTCCTCGCAATCTGATTTCACTTCGTGCAGCCGGTTTGGGTG